>Ga0272443_10000084_pt1 | contig 181666 bp, 165 predicted proteins | sample SSMAcet12_FD_193581 | JGI IMG/M metagenome (GOLD analysis project Ga0272443, IMG submission 193581) | Marine sediment archaeal communities from Little Sippewissett salt marsh, Falmouth, MA, United States - SSM-Acet-12 | ecosystem: Environmental > Aquatic > Marine > Wetlands > Sediment ... | reverse complement strand
TCAAACCTCGTCTTTGATGGGGCCGATGGCTTTAATCAGCATCTTGCGCAGTTGATTCGCGGCACGCGCAGGGAACAGGCGTGAAAACAGGTTGATGGATTTGGAGTCGCTGCCGATGTAGATGCGCGGCTTCTCCTCCTCGATGGCGGTTATCATTTCACCTGCAGCGAAAGCGGCGCTCACCGCCTGGGCTTCGCCGCCTTCGGCTCGCTGCGCCATTTCTTTGAGATCTTTCTCGCTGATATCCGGAGCATTCTGCGAAATATTGGTCTCGACCGAGCCCGGGAAAGCGATGGTCACGCCGAGGTTGGTGTCGGCCAGTTCGCTCATCAAGCCCTCGGTGAACAGTTTGACGGCAGCCTTGCTGGCGCCGTAAATGACCTGGCCGGGCACAGGCACGAAACCCCCCATGCTGGAAACGTTGAGCAGATAAGCCTCCGGGCGCTTTTTGAGGTGGGGCAGGAAGGCTTTGGTCATGTTGAGCACGCCGCCCCAGTTGACGCTGAACACGCGATCGATTTGCTCCATGGTGAGGGCATTTACCGTGACAAAGGGCTGGATGATGCCGGCGTTGTTGATGAGCACATCGACGGCACCATGTGCGTTGATCACTTCCTGCGGAAGCATCCCCACACGCTCCCGGTCAGCGACGTTCACGGTGTGGGTTGAGACGGCATCCGAGCCGATGATCCGTTTGGTCTCCTCCAGGGTTTCTGGATTGATGTCGATGGCGGCAACGTGCGCACCTTTCTGGACAAGCTGGATGGCGAGTTCGCGTCCCATGCCGGAGCCTGCTCCGGTGACTATGACGACTTTTCCTTTCAGGTTCATTGGATTTCCCCTCCCGTATGGGTTCCCCTCTGGCGGCCAGGGTGCCGCACACTGAGTATAGGGGAAAACGAGGGGAACTCGATAACTCTCCAGGGGATTGTTGCCTTCTTCACAAGTAACAACATGCACTGGAATCAACACGCCCCGCATCTGCGGGGCGTTCAGGCTCCTCGGGCAGGACTCGAACCTGCAACCCATCGGTTAACAGCCGATTGCTCTGCCATTGAGCTACCGAGGAATGCGAAAGGATTATAATCGCCCCTCCTCGCCAGCGTCAAGGCGTTCCCACCTGGGCTATAATCCTTCTCATGAACAGACCATCACGCCGCCTGCAGCCCTTTACGATCGGCGCTGCCGCTGCGGCCTTCAGCATCCTCATTGTCTGGCTCCTCAACACGCCCTCCGGCCTGCTGGGCAAGGCCGACGCCGTGGGTTACGCAGTGTGCCATCGCATCCCATCGCACGGCTTCTTCATCGGGGAGCGCCCTTTCCCGATGTGCGCCCGCTGCAGCGGCATGTTCCTCGGTGCGCTGGTCACGCAGGTATTTTACTTGCTGCGCAAGCCCAAAGCCGGCCTCTATCCCCGTCCCATCATCCTGGCCGCACTGGCTGGGTTCTTCCTGCTGTGGGCGGGCGATGGGGTCAATTCCCTGCTCGCGGATTTGCCCGTGCCGTTGAACCTGTATCCATCCTCCAACACGCTGCGCGCCGTATCGGGCGCATTGATGGGCATCACCCTGGTCACGATGGTCTATCCCGCCTATGTGCAGACGGCCTGGGCTAACTGGCAGCCGGAGCGCACGATCGCCTCAGGCCGGGAGCTCCTTGCGCTTATGATGCTGCAGGCGTTGGTGGCAGCCACACTGCACAGCGGCACGCCGCTGGTGCTGTATCCATTGGCGCTGCTGAGCGCGGCCGGGGTGCTGACCACGCTCACGATGGCGTATGCCATGCTCCTATCCGTCATCCTCAAGCGGGAGGGGTACGCGCAGCGGTGGAAAGACCTGATACCGATGCTGCTGCTCGGTTTCGCCTGCGGGCTGCTGCAGGTTGCCTTGCTGGATTGGCTGCGCTATGGTGCAATAGGGATGTGATGATGGCACCAAAAAGGGGAGTGTACGTATGGACGCATTGAGCGGCGTATTCGGGGCATTCGGCCTCTCAGCCAGCGCCGGATTAAATGCCTATATCCCGCTGCTGATGGTGGCGCTTACGGCGCGCTTCACGGAACTGCTCACGCTGGCAGAGCCATGGGACGCCCTTTCAAGCTGGTGGGTGATTGGCCTCCTGGCTGTGCTGAGCCTGGTGGAGTTCTTCGCGGATAAGATCCCGGTGGTTAATCACATTAATGATGGCATTCAGACGTTCATCCGACCTGCGGCAGGTGCGCTGGTGTTCGCTGCGACCACCGAAGCAGTGATCGACATTCATCCCGTGCTCGCCATGGCCGCGGGCATCCTGGTGGCGGGTGGCGTGCACGCTGTCAAGACGGTCGCGGTGCGCCCGGCCGTCACAGCCACAACCGGCGGCGCCGGCAATGTGCCGGTCAGTGTCGGCGAGGACATTCTCGCCACGCTGCTGTCCATCCTTGCCATAGTCCTCCCGATCATCATCGCCGCGTTCATCATCCTCGCCGTCACGACGGTCATCTGGCTCATCTGGCGGCGTTCCAACCGCACAATGGCTAATCCATAGTTGGAGCAGGTCCCTTCAACAGGGAAAACGGCGCCTGGCGGCTCTGCGCCAGGCGTTTGATTTCCTGCAGGGCCTGCAGCGCCCTGGTACGTTCTTCATCGACGAGTTCTAGCTGCTCAAACTCATCTTGATCAAGCACCCGCAGCATCCCCTCCGGGAAGACAATCACGTCCAGTGCGAGATCATCGGCGTACACGTGATTGCCATCCACCTCAGCCGGCCGGGTCACATTGGCGTACCAGCCCTTGAAACGGCCGCCCTCGCCATCGAAAATGGCGAACACGTTGTACCAGCGGTCGGTATAGTAGGTCTCAATAAAGCGGTCGCCGCGCTCAAGCCATAAGCCGCCGACGTCACGCCCCTCCATGTTGAAGGATGCCTCCAAGACAATGCGTGAGCCTTCTCTTTCCAGCAGCGTAGCCGGGTAGGCGATGACGTCCATGCCGTGCTCGTCACGCTTGTGGATGGTGATTGTAGGAGTCATGGCAGCAGCTGGATCCTTTCCGGAAGAATGGTCAGGGTGCAGGGAGCGCCCGGTGCAGGAAGCGGCTCCTGCGAAGACGAAAAATCGAAACTGAGCGCGCATCCGTTGACATCGATGTCAAGCCGGCAGACGCTTCCACGGAAGGTTCGTGCCCGTACGTAGCCTTTCAGAGGAATACCGTTCCCATCCAGGCGGGCGGAATCCGGCCTCAGGAGCGCGGTGACCGGCCCCCTCTGATCGGTGTCGAGCTGCACCTCACCAAAGGGCCAGCGCAGCACCGTCTCCCCTGCCAGGGACGTGATCTCGCCCGGGATCAGGTTTTCCATCCCGAGAAAACGAGCAACGAAGGTACTGGCAGGCTGTTGGTAGATACGCTGCGGGGGGCCGCTTTGCACAACCCGCCCCTCCCGCAGCAGCACGATCTCATCGGCGATAGCAAAGGCCTGTTCCTGGTCGTGGGTTACATAGAGGGCAGTTTGCTGGAGAGCGTGCAGGATGTCACGCAAGTCTTCCATCAGCCGTTCCCGCAGCGTCCGGTCGAGTGAGGAGAGGGGCTCGTCCAGCATCAACAGGCGGGGACGAGGTGCGAGCGAACGCGCCAGCGCCACGCGCTGCTGCTCGCCGCCAGAGAGCGTGTTCACATCGCGCGATTCGAATCCACCGAGCCCGACAAGGTCAAGCATTTCCGCCACGCGCTCACGCGCTTTGTCTTCGGGAAGCCCCGCCATTTTTAAGCCGAAGGCCACATTATGATAGACGTTCATATGCGGGAAGAGCATGTAGTTCTGGAACATAAGCCCGAAACGACGCTCGTGCACCGGCACGCCGGCGATATCCTCTCCTGCCCAGAGGACCCTGCCGTGATCGGCCTGTTCCAATCCGGCAATGATGGAGAGCAGCGTGGACTTCCCCGAACCGCTGGGCCCGAGCAGCGCCCCGATGGCGCCGTCCGCGAGGTCAAAGGACACGCCCTGCAGGGCGCGCGTGCCGTTGAAGGCCTTTTGCAGGTCCATGACGTCGAGCTGGGTGGTGCCTTGCTCAGGTGGCATTTAGAACTCTCCAATATCCGCAATCCGCAGGCGTTCGATGGCGAGCAATCCGCCAGCGCACACCAGCATGAGGATCGTGCTGAGAGCGAGAGCCTGACCGTAGTTCATCGCGCCGGGCTGACCGAGAAAGCGGTAGATGGCGATGGGAATGGTGGCATATTCAGGCCTGGCGATCACAGCGGTGGCGCCGAATTCGCCGAGGGAGATGGTGAAAGCGAACGTCGCAGCCACGAGCATGGCGCGTCCGATAAGGGGCAGGTCGATGTAGCGGATGACCTGCCCCGGCGTGGCGCCCAGAGTGGCAGCCGCCTGGCGCAGCCGCGGCTCGATGCTGCGCAGGGCGGGGGTGAGGCTGCGTACGGTAAAGGGGAAGGCGACCAGCGTGTGGGCAAAGGGGATCAGCAGTGGTGAGGTGCTCAAGGCAAGCGGTGGACCGCTGAGCGCCACGATGAAGCCCAGCCCAAGCGTGACGGCCGAGGTACCCATGGGAAGCATGATGATGGGGTCAAACACACGCGTCAGAAAGGAGCCGCCCTGCCTGGCAAGCGCCCAGGCAGCGGGAAGACCAAGCAGAAGCGAAAGCAGGACGGTGCCGGCAGCATAGGTGAGGGAGGTGCGAATGGCCTCCGCTGGCGGACCGTAGAACGCTGATTGCTGTGAGTCTTCGTTGAGGGCACGGTAGAAATCGAGGGTAAAGCCTTGCTCGACGGTGGTTTCCCCGCGCTCTGGTTCAAGCCGGGTGACCGAGCGAACGGCCAGAGCGAAAAGCGGGGTGAGGAGCAGGGAGAAGATGACGATCAGCGCTGCACCAGCGGCCATGCGCTGTCGCCAGCCGCGCAAGGGGCGCTGGGTAATCCGACGGGAGCGAAGTGAAAGCGGGCGTGAGATTCGGTTTGAGAGGCGCGTGTACAGCACGGTGAGCACAAGATTGAACCCAAGCTGAATGACCGAGAGCGCCGCGGCGAGCGGGAGGTTGAAGAGACTCGTGGTCTGATAGAAGATTTCCACCTCCAGCGTTGTGAACCTCGGACCGCCGAGGATGAGGATAACGCCGAAGGAACTGAAATCAAAGATAAACACCAGGAGCGCAGCGGTGAGGATGGCTGGCAACAGCAGTGGGAAGGTGATTTTGAGGGCGGCTTGAAAGGCTGAGGCACCGAGCGAGCGTGCTGCCTTTGAAAGGTCCGGGTCCAACCGCGCCCAGAAGTCGCCCACCGTGCGGAGCACGATGGTTGTGTTGTAAAAGACGTGGGCAACGAGGATCGCGGCCAGCGTCTGTGTGAACTGGATGGGCGGTGAAGCTGCATTCAGCAGCTCGCTCAGCCCCAGGTTGATCCAGCCTCGGGGTCCCAGCAGCGCGTTGAAGGCGGCTGCGACAACCAGCGTCGGCATCACGAATGGGATCCCTGCGAGTGCCTGCAACAAACGTTTCCCCCGGAAGTCGAAACGCGCAAAGAGATACGCCCCTGGCAGGCCGAGAGCCAGCGTGAGGAGTGTGGAAAGACCTGCCTGCCACAGCGTGAACCACAGCGCTCTGCGCGTGAGCGGTGAGGTCCACGCTTGCAACAGTGGTGCGGCGACACCGCCTTCTGCGCGGCTGAAACTGACCTTGAGGATGCTCCCAAGAGGGTAGATATACAGAAGCAGCAAGAACAGGAACGGACCAGCCCACAGGAGCGATTTCCCTATCCAGGGACGAATGCGAGCAGCGGGTTCCCTCACTGCAGGATGACACCCCGCCAGGCTTCCAGCCAGGCTTCACGATTGGCGACAATGTCCTCCGGGGGAACCTCCACCGGATGGTCGGGGACGGAAAGGAATTCGACGAAGGTCTCATCCAGCTGTGCTTCCGGGTTGACGGGGAACATGAACATCTGCAGTGGCAGGTCCTCCTGAAAGGTAGGCGAGAGCATGAAATCGATCCATGCCTCGGCGAGTTCACGGTTCTCTGTGCCGGCGAGGATCCCGGCGAATTCAATCTGCCGGAAGCATGTGTCGTCAGCCGTCACGGCTGCGGTCACCGGTTCCTCCATTGGTTCTTCGGCATAAATGACCTCGAAGGGAGGGCTGGAACCGTAGGAGACCACGATGGGTCGTGTGCCCCCCCAGCGGCTGAACTCCGTATAGTAAGCCGTCTCCCAGTCGTTGACGATAAGAACATCATTTTCGACAAGCCCTTCCCAGTATTCCAGGTAGTGGGACTCGCCAAAATGACCGATGGTGGTGAGCAAGAACGCCATACCGGGGGACGATGTAGCCGGGTTCTCTACCACGAGCAGGCCGGCGTAGGCGGGATCCAGCAGGTCATCGAGCGAGGTGGGCGGTTCAAGGTCGTTCTCCTCGAAATAGGCCAGGTCGATATTCAGACAAACATCTCCATAGTCGATGGGGATGGCCCGGTTCTCTGGATCAAGCTGAAATTGGTCGGGGATGGCTTCAAGGAGCGGCGAGTCGTAGGGCTCGAAGATGCCTTCTTCCAGCGCCCGGCTGAGGAAGGTGTTGTCGACGCCGTAGAACACATCCGCCAGGGGGGCGTCGATGGAGAGGATGGCCTTGTTTAAGGCGGAGCCGGCATCGCCCATCTTCAGGAACTGGACCTCCACAGCATACTCTTCTTCAAAAGCGGCAATGACGTCTTCAGAGATGCTGAAGGAGTCGTGCGTCATGACCGTGAGCGTGGCCGTCTCTGGATCGGGCGCGCAAGCGCCGAGAACGAGAGTGAGCGCAAACAGGAGCAGTACCGCGAAGCTACCTTTCTTCATGATGACCTCCTTACTTCTTGCTAGCGGGTCCTGAATGGGGATATGAGGACCCGATGTGCACGCAGAGCAGCAACCCCGATTCCATGTGTATCGACACGGTTTCTGCTTGAAAGACGTTGCTTACGCCGCGCGGGGATCCGACATGCAGGCTCTCCTGAGACAGCGGGTATTCGAGATTGTGCGTGGTAATGCCCGTGACATCGCCGGCCAGTGGAATCAGCGAGAGGGTGTCTCCAGGAGAGCCTTTCAGTCGGTGAGTTTCGCCTGGCTGGAGCAGCATCACGCGTTGATGGCCGTCGATGAGCGAGATGCGGGTGCCACGGAAGGCGGTGTCTGCAGGGAGGAGGACATTGGCGAGAGTCATATCCCAGCGCTTTCCGAGGGCGCCGAAGATGAGGATGTCCTTCGCTCCTGCCCGGATTGCTTCATGAACCGCAAGCTCAAGGTCCGTCTCATCTTTTCGGCGAGCGTGCTCGATGATGTGCGCGCCCTGAGCGGTAAGCGCTTCAAGTTCCTCGGGGTGCAATGAATCCATATCCCCCACGACGATGTCCGGCGTGATGGACAGATCCAGGAAATGGCGGCCTCCGCCGTCGGCTGCGATGAGCAGGTCGCCTTTTTGAAGGGTGGCAGTGAAGGCTTCATGTGCGCGAAGCTGTCCATTAGCGATGATGAGTGCTCTCAAACGAAAAACCCTCCTGTATGAGGAGGGTGTATGCTGGTGTTCCGCATGCAATCCCTCCGCCGGTATCATCCGGATCAGGTTCAACGGGTCGAGGGCCGAAGCCTTCCTCTCAGCCTGAAAACAGGCTCCCCGTGCATCTGACGTTCTACTGGCAGTATATCGCTTCCATTGGGGCTGGTCAAGCGGGACTGATCAGGAGGTCAATCGAGGGCAATGCGCTGGATGCGGAGTGTGCACTCGGGATCGCCGGCAGCAAGGCACTGCGTTTCTTCAATGGGGTGGTACTTGCCACCGCTGAGCCAGAACATCGCTTCCTGCAGGACGCCGATGCTGAAGTGGCAGCAGGGCTGCGCTTCCTGTCGATCGATGCAAAGCGCACAAGTTTCGCAATGAAGAAGGAAGGCATCCTCACGTTCCTCTAACCGGATGGCTTGATCCGAATGCTCGGTGACGGCTCGTACGAGATTTTGTAATCCGACGCGGATTTTCATCTTCCCGGGAAGAAGACGGAAGGAGAGGTCTGAGACGTTGAGGATGTCGGGGAACTCCTGCAAGGCACGGCGGAACGTTGCCTGACCGGCGCGCTGGGCTAGCCCACGCCCGGATCGAGGTCCATAAAACTGCTCCAGGCCGAGGATGAGGGCGGACAGGTCAGCGAATGGAAAACCGAGGTCGAAAGTATCTGGAGGGTAATGGCCAAGATAGGCGCCCAGGCCGGAAAGATTGAGGACTGCTTTTACGCCATTGCGTCCGATGACTTCCTCGAACGCGAGCAGGATGATGCGCCCCAGATTATTTGGATAATATAGCTGTTGATCTTGTTCTGGGGGTGTCGTCATCCTGGTTTTCCTTCGCCGGAAGGATCGGCGTTTCGTGCTCTACCCTGGCGAACGATGTGACCTGAAGCACTCCTCATCGTAGTCGGTGTTTGGGTATGGGCGAAGACGGGGGTCTAGTCTTTCATTTCTTCAAGGATGCTGTAGAGTAGCTCAAGCAGCACTTTCTTGACCATTTCCTTATCGGTGGAGATGCAGGGAAGCATCTTGATATTCGGATCGAGTTTGAGCGCGATGCGCAAGTCATCCACGGTCCAGGCGTCGTCCATATCCTGTTTGTTCGCAGCCACAACATACGGGGTGGGTGCATAGGCACGGAACGTGTTGAGGATACCACGCGCCTCCCTGAAGGTTTCAGGTCGTGCGCTGTCTACCATGACGATGAAACCCAGCATGCCTTCCGAAAGAATCTCCCACATGAAGTCAAAGCGCTTCTGTCCTGGCGTCCCGAAGAGGTACAGGACGAGATCGTCATCCACGGTGATGCGTCCAAAATCCATGGCTACGGTCGTCGTCTCCTTGATACGTTCCGCTTCGCTGGAAATCTTGCGCTCTGTGGATACGACATCGATCTCACTCACAGAGCGGATGAAAGCGGTTTTCCCTGCATTAAAGGGACCGGTGACGACCATTTTGACAGTTTGCATGCGCAATCCTTGCTTATAGCGACCGGATGCGGTCGATCAATCGATTTACCAGAGATGTCTGTTGCTGGCGATCGACAGGCGGCAGCTTGCGCGCCTGCGGTGGCAGTTTCATCCCGGCCGGGCGCACTATTTCCACCAGGCCGGCTTCAATGAGCCCGTATACGATCTGACGGACTTCCATTTCGGACATTTTATTGGTCTTCGCGATCTGACGAATGGTGTTGCGAGGGTTGATGTAGGACACAACCTTCCACTCTTCGACGGTGAGATGGACGTCACGGATGTTGGCGCCTGGGCGTTCAACAAAGTTTAAGGCCATATCCAGGTTGGGAATTTCGTCCTTAAGGTATTCCTTCTCCTTCAGCCTGCGCGTGCCTTCCATGATGATGTTCTCAAGATCGAGACGGATCGTGATGGCATCATCGGGAGGGAGAACGTTGGCGTCAAAGCGGAAGAGGCCATCCATCCATTCAAATAGTTGATACACGATGGTGTGGATGTACTCCGCGATGCTGGCGAGGATCTCCTGCTGGCTGAGGTAGCCGGCGTTGATCAGCAGAAGCCCTAATTCTTTGTCCGACTTATTACCGGCACGCGTCTTGATAATGTCCACCTGACGGGGTGACATTTTCCCGGCCTGTGCAAGGATGCCTGTAAGGGTGCCATCACCGGTTCCAAGCTGCGCGTAAATCAGCTTACCTTCTTTGAAAGAGACCCAGGCAATTTCCTCAGGGCCTTCCAGGGTAAGCGTACCCGTTTTGTGGGCCAGGTTGATCAGGTTGAGCAGTTGTGTGACGCTGAAGTCGCGCAGATTGCCCTTAAGTGCCATGCGGGATCCTAGGCAGATTTGATGAATCACCAGAGCCAAAACGGTGATTGAACTGCGAGCGCTCGCCCTGTGTGGGGGCATCGTTCGCGGGTGGCGGGATTATACCGTGGAAGCACCGTCGAGCGCAAACGTCTACCGAGTCAGGCGATCACAGCCATCCACCGGTATGCCGCCGGACGTGCTCGCTGGTAATAAACACCTCCGGATCGATCGACTCCGCCGTTTCGACGATCGATTGGCTTTGCTTTCGGGGAGCATAACACAGAATCAGGCTTACCACGCCTTTCAATCCCTTACCAGATAGAATCGTCGCTCCAAAACCGGCCTCGTGCAGGGAAGAAAGCAGTTGCTCACCGCGCGCAGCACTGATCATTCGCAACAGAGAGAAACCGGAAGCGAAGCGCTCTTCCAGGCTGATGCCGAGGAACAGGCCAGTGGAATAACCGCCCGCGAAGGCGAGGATGTTGGCCAGGCTATCGGCGTTGTCCATCACTCCAGCTACCGTTGTGAGAAAGAAGAAGGATTGGACGAATGCGAGCAGCCAGGTAGAAGCGATGCGCCCCCGCACCAGGCTGAGCAGACGCAGCGTCGCCAGGGTGAGGTTCAGCCCCCTTAACATGAAGATCAGCAACACCCGGACAGGTTCGGAAAGGGCGGAAAAATCAAGCACGCCCATACCCCCGCGGGCTTGTTGGAAGGTTACGCGCGCCAGTATCCACGATGCAGCGGGCGAATATCTTCGATGGTGATGAAGGCATTCTCGTCAATCTTGTAAATTTCTTTCTGAACGCCGAGCGCATCCCGCCGGCGAACACTTGCGCTGATCACCGAAACTGTGCCATCCTTGCCGCGACCGGAGAGTTCGGTGGCGGCATAGCCTGCCTCGCGCAGCGCCTCCGCGATGGCCGTACCGCGTCGTGAACTGATAATCCGCATATGGCCATGCCCAATGGCAAGGCGCTCTTCAATGAGCATGCCCACGACATTGCCAGTGGCAAATCCCCCTGCATACCCGATGATGTTCCATAGGTTGTTAAGGTTGCTGAGGACGCTGGTAATGGCCACGACCCAAAGGGCGGACTCAAGGAACCCCAGAGTCCACGCCAGCGGTTTGCGTCCGCGGATCACAAACAGCACCCGTAGCGTGTCGAGGGACATGTCCACCACGCGCAGCCCAAAAATCAAGAAAGGAAGCAGGGTGGGAGAAATCGCAAAAAGGTTGGTCAGCATCGCTATTCACCTGGGTCCGGTAATGCGGGAATATAGAGCTTGTGGATGTAATCTTTCACCATCCGGCGCATGCTGAAAGCGGGCGCGACAGATTTTATGGATTCTTTCATCCAGCCGATCCAGTCATTGGGAAGATTGTCGGCAGAGCGATCATAGTAGAGGGGGATGATCTCGTTTTCGAGGGTGCTGTACAGGCTGGCCGCGTCATGTTCATCCTGAAGCCGGGGATCCTCATATACGGTGTCCTCCCCGATAGCCCAGCCATTCTTTCCGTTATATCCCTCTCGCCACCATCCGTCGAGGACCGAGAAATTCAGTGCGCCGTTCAGCGCAGCTTTCTGGCCGGAGGTGCCGGAGGCTTCGTTGGGGCGGCGAGGGGTATTCAGCCAGACGTCGACCGCTTGCAACATGTAGCGCGCAACATTCATGTCGTAGTCCTCAAGGAAGACAAGACGCCCACCGTTTTCGGCGCGCTTCACCTGCCGGTAGACCTCCTGGATGAGCAATTTTCCAGGCTCATCCGCGGGGTGGGCTTTTCCGGCAAAGAGGATCTGAACCGGTTTGCCAGGCTGGTTCAACATCTCAAGCAGGCGGTCAGGATCGCTTAGCACCAATCCGGCACGCTTGTAGGTCGCGAAGCGACGCGCAAATCCAATTGTCAATGCATACGGGTTGAGCATGAGCCCGGATGCGATCACCTGCACCGGGTGCAGCTTTCCGGCAATCCAGCGATAGCGGGCACGTTCGCGCATGTAGGCGACCAGACGCCGCTTCAACGCCCGGTGGGTTTCCCACAATTCCTCATCGGGAATGGCATCAATGCCCTGCAGTACGTCAGGATCGTCGATGTGCTCCATCCAATCGTCTTGCAAGTATCGATCGAAGAGATGCTTCAGATGATGGGAGATCCATGTCGAGGAGTGAATGCCGTTGGTGATGTGCGTGATGGGGACATCCTCGACGTTGCGCTCCGGCCAGAGGTGATTCCACATTTCGCGTGCGACTCGGCCATGCAGTTCCGAGACACCGTTGCGGAGGGTGGACATGCGCATGGCGAGCACCGACATGGCATACATATCCCCCCAGGGCTGGGTGTGGCGGGCGAGGTCGATGAAGGATTCTCGTTCGAGGCCGAGTTCAGGCCAGTAATTGCTGAAGCATTTATCGATGAGCCAGAGTGGAAATTCATCGTGACCGGCGGGTACCGGGGTGTGGGTCGTGAAGACCGTCGTTTGTTTCACCATCTCCTGTGCTTGCTCTGGCGTTCGTCCGGCTGCCACCAATTCCCGCATACGCTCAAGCAAGATGAAGGCGGAATGACCCTCGTTCATGTGCCAGATGGAAGGGTTGTAGCCCAACATGCGGAGGGCGCGCACGCCCCCGATACCCAGCAAAATTTCCTGGGTGATGCGTTTCTCAAGATCGCTGGTATACAGCCTTTCCGTGAGGGTGCGGTCCGTCGGCTTATTTGCGCTGACACTGCTGTCCAGCAGGTAAAGGGGGACGCGTCCAACTTCAATCCGCCAAAGCCGGGCGATGATTTCCCGGCCGGCAATTGCGATCGAGATGGTGATGGGCTCCCCATTTTCGTTCAATACGGGGTGGACGGGAAGCTCGTGGAAGGATAGGTTGGCATAGCGCGCCTCCTGCCAACCATCTTCTGTGATGACCTGGGTGAAGTATCCCTGGGTGTAGAGGAAGCCAATCGCGATCAGCGGCATGCCGAGGTCGCTGGCTTCTTTGAGGTGATCGCCGGAGAGAATGCCCAGACCGCCGGCATAGATGGGGAGCGATTCATGCAAGCCAAATTCGGTTGAGAAATACGCAATGGGTTGGTTCAGGCGATCGGGATACTGACGTGAATACCATGTGTCTTCGTTGGCCATGTAGGAATCGAACTCGCCCAGAACGCGGTCGTACAGCTGCAGGTAGGCGAGGTCTTTGGTTGCTCGCTGGAGATGATCGCTGTCGATGGCACGCAGAAAGCGGATCGGATTGTGGTACGCCTCTTCCCACAGTTCGGGATTGAGGCGTTTGAAGAGGCGGTAGGCATCGGGATGCCAGGTCCACCACAGGTTGTAGGCCAATTCCGCCAGTCGGTGTATCCGGCGTGGAAGGTCAAAGCGATTCGGGGGGATGCTGCTTAATTTTTCGTGGAACACCATGAAGCGAACCTCATCTCTGTCGTTGTGTAGACGAACGCTAAAAATCTTACCATGCGGGTTGAAATTCGTCTAACTGGAGCGGGATCGACACGTGGTTGTACTGACAACAGCGGTGTGAAAGAAGGGTCAGGGACCATCATCGAACAGGGGAAGCTGATCGATGTCGACCTGAGAGCGTGTCAGGCCAGCGCCGGATGTTTTTGCCATATACTGTGCGTCATCCGCGCGTGAAAGGAGGGCATCGAACGTATCGTCTTTGTCCCGTACCTGGCTGATACCAGCACAAAACGAAAGGGTGGGAACGGCGGGTCCAAGGCGTTTGCTGGTGGCTGCAAGCGATTTCCGCAGTTTGGTGACCACGCCCTGAGCTCCCTGAAGGCTGGTTTCGGGCAGCAGCACGGCGAACTCATCCCCCCCAATGCGCGCAAGCAGGTCGGTCGAGCGGAGCACCGCTCGCATTGAAAGCGCGGTCGAGCGGAGTACTTCGTCACCAAACATGTGCCCGAAATGGTCGTTGATGGATTTAAAGCCATCCAGATCGAGGTAGACAAGACCAAGAGGTCGGTTATACCGCTTGGCGCGGTCAAACTCACGCTGGAGTTGCTCCACCAGATAGCGGCGGTTGGAAAGCCCGGTAAGAGGGTCGGTGTGCGCAAGCTGTGTCATTTCGTTGGACTGAGAATGCAAGCTGCGGATGGTGTTGCGAATAGCCTGTGAAAGCAGATAGAGCAGCACGGTCGAGCCGGCAAGGACGATGATTTCTATGAGGAAAAATAGAAATCCATATTCTGTTGCATACAGGTTGGTGGCGGTGTCGAGGGTACGCCGGGCGTTTCCCCAAGCGAGAATGAGGACTATCATCTCGGCGAAAGCCAGCGGGTAGATGGTCAGATCACCCACGATGCTGCTAATGATCATGATTGGGAGCATGAACGCGGAGCTGTAGAACAGGAGCCCTTCCGGGAAGAGAAAGATGGTTATGGAGATGACGATAAAAAGCGCAATGCTGAGGATGTAACCGGCAATGATGGTTTCCCCGCGCTGGATCATGCGCCAAACGAAGACCAGCACAGCGCCGATCCCGGCAATCATGACGATGTCATAGGTGAAGTTGTAGTCTGCGCTGCTTTCCACCAGGAAGTATTGAATGACGTCCCCGATAAGAAAGGTAACCAGAAGCGCCGCGCAGGCAATGGTAATGCCGCGTGCCATGCTGTTGCGATGTTCGCGAAGCTCAGGTTCATTGCGGATAAGGAGAAAGGCTCGCAGTCGGTCAAACACAGGATGAACCCTTTCTGCAATTGTCCCGGAAGCTTTCGTTCGCACAATCCTCTCTATTGTAGCGGAAGTTGGGTCAGGATTGCAGTCTCAATGCGAGTGACTTGAGCCGGATAGATCCTTCGGGTGAAGGAAAAAACGCCATGGAATGCTTCTCCATGGCTCAGGCACGTTCTTGATCCCAACGCGGGGTGTGGCCTGGACTGCGTCGGGGTTGATTGCCATGCCGGGATGAATAGTCAGGGCGGCATTCCCATCGCACAGACTGCGTTGATCAAAGGTACGGTCAATGGCGAAGGCCTGGCAGAGTTTCGCTGGCCCGTCGCTCAACAGATGATCGGCTTTATGCCCTCTGCGGGCACGCATACGTTCTATTCCGTTCTGTGGAAAGGCTGCCCGCAGCAGGACCGCCGCTGGATTCCCTTTCGGCTCTGTGACTGCGTTGAGCATCCAGTGCATACCGTAGGTGAAATAGACATACGCGTTCCCCGGAGGCCCCCACATCGCTGCATTTCGAGCTGTCTGTCCAGATCGGGCATGGCAGGCGAGGTCATCCGATCCGATGTACGCTTCAACCTCATAGATGATGCCGGTTGTGAGGTCACCCTTCGCCTCGCGACGAACGAGCAATGTACCGAGGAGAGCGACTGCCACCTTCAGCGTGGGACGTGCAAAAAAGGTGCGCTCAAGCGGTCTGGAAGGCTCGATAAGCCGTCGTTCAAGAGGTTTCATAGAAGGAAGGACAATGCACGTCCGATTCAGTCGGTGGCACGCTTTGCCGGTTTGATGCTGAAGCGGGGGTCATCGGTGAGCATTTTGTGTATGCCATCTTCGATGGGCACTTTGGGTTCATAGCCGAGCTTGACCCGTGCAAGGTTGATATCCGCACACATGCGGCTGGCGCCGGGGTCCTGTGCGTCAGAATACAAGCGTTCAACCTCGAGGCCTGATGCCGCGTGGATGAGATCAGCGAGGTCCTGGATGGAGGTCTCCTGGCCGCTTCCGATGTTGATGACCTTCCGGTCGATGGTGGGGGCGGTGGAGGCTGCGATCATGGCATCAACGACATCATCAAGGTAGACAAAGTCTCGGGTTTGACGACCTTCACCATGGATGACAAGCGATCCGTTATGTGTGGCCTGGCGCAGGAAATGAGGGATGACGGGCGGATGGGCGGCTGGGAGAGGCTGTCCTGGTCCGTAGGCGTTGAAGACGCGCAAGCTGACAGTTTCGATTCCCCATAGTGCGCCGATGGTGCGAACGTAGTGTTCCGCAGCGAGTTTGGATACAGCGTACGGCGAACCCGGATTGGGTGCGTGGGTTTCCGTAAGTGGCTGCTTGTCCTGTCCGCCATACACTGTGCCCGAGGAAATGAAAACGACGCGCTTCACACCGACATCTCGAATGGCTTCCATCACACTTACGGTACCACCCACATTGATGATGTTGTACTCGCGTGGGTAGAGTACAGATTCGGGCACCGAGACTTTTGCAGCAAGGTGATAAACGCACTCCACATCCTGCAGCATCGTCCAAAGCTTGGGACGGTCTGTGACGTCGCCACGCGTGAAGAGCACGCCTTTCTCGAGACGCTCAGGATCGCCAGCGGAGAGATCATCCAGACCGCGGACTTGGTGACCGAGTTGATGGAGACGGTTGGCAAGCGCCGAACCGAGGAAACCGGCTGCACCGGTGACTAGGTAGTTCATAAACCCTTCAGGTTGCTGCAAACCAGAGACCGCAGCGAGGTGGATGCCGATTATATCACGCGAGGCATGTCCGTTTGACATCCGATTCGAGCCTGATAAGATGACGGTATGCGAAAGAAAAGTCTACGCCGAATGTTGCTGCTACTCCTGGCAGCGGTTTCCATGTCTACCAGCACAACCGCCGGATTGACGGTGGAGGATCAAGCTCGAAGGATCGCAGCACCGCATTCCTTCAATGCTACGATCTGGCTTGTCGATGCAGGAACGGCCAAATTGTCCGCGCTTAGTCTGGGTGAGAACCGCTATGTCACACAGCCGGAAGGTGTTCAACTTGTCAAACGCTATCGAAGCCTGCTTCAAGAGGAAGCGGTGCTCCGAGGAGAACTGGACGCTGCGCTGGCGGCTGCAGAGGCGCAAGCCGAAGCACTGCTTGCCGAGCTGGCTTCACTACAGGGGGCTCAGTCGAATATCCAGCTTGCAGTGGAGAGCGCGCTTCAACGTCAGGCGACAAGTGTCCTCGAGGATGCCGGGCTTGGCACAGTTGGTGTGCTTTTTCCACCGCTAACGTTTCATTTCAGTGAGTTACCGCGCGCCTTGATCGTTTCCCCCCGCGCAACCATCCGTCAGGACGCCAATATCCTGCTTGATCCAGCGATCACGGTGGAGGAGCAAATTACGCTGGAGGAAAGGATTGAATCGGGGATGGATGTGGCTGCGCTCGTTGTCGGGATCGGCGGTCTGGGATACTACCCGACCATGGTGATGGAAACCAGCTCCATGAACTGGATCGCGGAGGTCATCATTCATGAGTGGGTGCATAATTTCCTCAACATGCGGCCGCTGGGCTTGAACTACAACACCTCACCCGAACTGCGAACGATGAATGAAACAGCAGCGAATCTCATCGGAAAGACGCTTGGGGCGCGCCTGATTGAGGAATACTATCCGGATTGGGTACCGCAGCCTCCTGCTGACCCCACGCCTGCTGCGCTTGATGAGGGAAGTATGGATGCGCCTTCGGATGAAACGGTGGTGTTTGATTTCCGGTTGGAGATGTACAACACTCGATTGGAAGTCGATCGACTGCTTGCCGCTGGTGATGTCGATGGCGCCGAGGCGTACATGGAGCAGCGCCGCCAGGTGTTTGTACAAAACGGCTACCCCATACGCAGGTTGAACCAGGCATACTTCGCCTTTCACGGCGCATATGCTGATGAGGGGATCAGTGCAGCTGGTGAAGACCCCGTCGGGGAAGCTGTGAGGCGGCTGTGGACCCTCAGCGAATCCCCTGCGGATTTTCTGCGTACCATGGCATGGATGGATAGTTATGATGACCTGCTCGCAGCGCTTTCTCTCCTGGAGGGGCCAGCGTCTGCCGGGCACCACTGAGGCTCAGGGCAGGTCGGGACATAGATCCATGATGGTGTAAGCCGGATTGGCGTAGCCATAATAGAGCGCATCGACTGTCTCCTCGGCGTTGCGTTCTGCGTATGCACGTGCGGCTTGACAGCCGGCTTCCAAACCTTGTTCTTCCACATACGCTTCCCAGAACGTCGCTCCCATTTCTGCAAAAGGAAGTCCAGGACCATCGCGATGGGATTCCCGAAGCATCTGATAGGCATCCCTGGCGAGATCGTGATCGCCCTCGACCAGGTGAAGGAGCATGTTCCTGAAGAGGGCATAGGCTGATAATCGTCTGTATCCTTCTTCTCCATACATCCAATCATCGAGCGAATCATCTTCGATCACCCGATTGTACGCGTCCATCGCTGAGCGGTATTCACCATTGAGAAATGCGCGGTCAGCGTCATAGACCACATGGATGCGGTAGATTGCTGGAAGAGTCGTCTCCCCCTGTAAGGCCATGACAGCGGTGTCGGGATCCCACTGATAATCCCGGCTGAAACCGCGCAGCGGTCCTGCCCCTGCCGATTGAATGGCCGTTGCTGTGATTGAGATGTAGGGAATGCCTTCTTCGTTTCTCATCCGTTGAACAATCGGGGTGGGAAGGTCATCCGTGGGCTCAACCCAGCGGTCCTCCAGACGGGTTGCCCGCCAGGTAAGCATCAGCGGTGTGACAGTGCAGGTGTGGGCGCCGCAACTCTCTTGAAGCGTAAATACATCCAGGTGTTCGTCGCCGGTAAAATCCTCAATGGTGTGGATGAAGGCTGGGCGGGAACCCGTCAACGCAGGGGAAAGGTAGGCAAGTTGATATTCCGCAGCGTCGCACCGCAGGGCAAGGACACGGCTTTCCAGTGGTCCAGCTGCATCCATACGCAGCGCAGCTACCACATCGAGAAGTCCATCCCCATCGAAATCGATATGGGCAAGGGCGATGTCGTCAGGGCGGTTGTTGTTCCAGTTCCGCAGACCGATGCGGGCGCGTTCAACATACCCTCCGGTATTCAAGAAGTCGGTTAGCGTCTCGATAAGGTCGTCATCTTCATCCAGAATTAGCATGCGATCCGGGTCTGTTTCCCGCAAACAGCTTGTCGGTTCCGCCGCGTCTGTGTTGTGAGATTCGGGGACATCCATCGTCACAACGGGCTCGTTTCCTGTAGGGAGAACGATCTCATCCACAGTGGGGGTGGGGGCTTGCGGGAGGTTTCCGGGAAACGCACATCCTGTGAGAACGAGGATGAGTAGAAAGACCAAAGCCCTCGGTATCTTTTCCATGTCTGCCCTCGCAAATCTGTGTGAATGCTTGAATTCTCTTCCATTATGCACGATTCCGCATGAAGCATACCGTATACTCAAGGTATGAAAGCGTTCTTCTTTCCAGGTCTGCAACCCGATGCAAACATCCCCCTGGGACGTTTCCTGCCGCCGTATCGACCCGGCAGTGGAGCACAACTACTTGCTTGCACCGGAAACGAGGGGGACCTGATTCTGGATCCCTTTGGCGTATCGCCTCATCTGGTTGTGGAAGCCGCCAAAGAAGGCCGTGCGGTACTTGTGGCTGCAGGGAACCCGATCCAATCCTTCCTGATTGAATCGCTGGCCAGGCCGCATTCCACGGAAGACCTGCGCGCGGCGCTCGGATATCTTGCCGGTCTTCCGAAGGACGGCACGCGCATGGAGCCCTTTTTGCTGGACCTCTACCGCACCCAATGCCTGCATTGTGGCGCTGATGCCTACGCCGATTATTTCATATGGGATCGCGACAGCGGTCAAGTGACGCTCAAAGCCTATACCTGCGAGGGCTGCCATTTTGCGGGTGAGGTGATGGCGACGGAGGAAGATCAGAACCTGGCAGCCGAATTTGAGGATGCGAACCTGTCCAGGTCCATGGCCATGAACCGCATCGTTTCAGCGGATGATCCTGATCGACGCAATGTGAGCGATGCGCTGGACGCCTACCCGGCTCGCACCTTGTATGCCCTGGTGACCATCCTTAATAAGCTGGATCAGCTTCCTCCCCGCGAGGACATTCTCCCTGCCGTGCGCGCGCTGCTGCTTTCCGCCTTTGATGCCGGTACCAAGCTCTGGGGGCATCCCGAAGGCCGGGCGAGGCCTCGTCAATTGACGGCATCACCACAGTACCGCGAGGTGAACATCTGGCGTGCCCTTGAAAAAGGTCTCTTGGAATGGAACTGGCGCTCGACGCCCAATCCGGTTGCCTTGTGGAAGGAAGGGCAGTCTCCTCGACCGGGTGAGATCATGCTCTTCCCGGGTTCGCTACGCCAGTTGCCGCATTGTATCGATTCGGAAGCGGTCTCGATGGTGCTCACGATACCGCCGAGGCCGAATCAGGCGTATTGGACTCTCTCTGCCCTCTGGGCAGCCTGGCTGTGGGGCAGAGAAGAGCCGGGACAACTGCGAGCTGCACTGCGTCGCCGCCGTTATGATTGGAACTGGCACGCTATCGCGCTCCACAGCGCATGGAAGGACGTGGGCGTATGGCTTCAGCCTTCTTGCCCTGTGACCGCCTTCGTACCGGAGGTTGAACCCGGCTATCTCGCTGCCGTACTGATGGGAATGGCACAGAGCGGTTTCTGTCTGGAAGGGGCTGCACTGCGCATGGAATCGCAGGGGGCAGTCTTTCATTGGCGTAGGTCGAAGAACAGGAAAGAGCCTTCGACTCCTTCGTCGCAGATTGAAGATGATGTGAAGGCTATTCTGCTCGAGCGCGGTGAGCCAGCGGATTATCCCCTCCTGCACGGATATGCATGGTGTGCGATGGCCAGCCGGGACGATCTGCTGGATAGCTGGAGGCAAAACCCCGAGCAGCCCTTACAGCCTGCCCTGGAGGGGCTGCATGCCGTGCTGGATGCGGAAGACACCTTTCTCGCTTTGCGGAGCGGAGTGGAGCGGGAGCGACGCCGTTACTGGCTCAAAGATCCCCCCGATGGATTGCTGCCTTTGTCGGATCGCATCGAGACTCACGTTGTCGACGCGCTTCGAAAGCGACGGTTCTTGACGCAATTCGAACTTGATAGCGAGATCTGTCGTCGTCTTCCAGGAAGGCTTACGCCACCTGGTACGATGTTATTGAGTTGCCTGCGATCCTACGCGGTGGAAGATGAAGGTGTCTGGCGACTGCGTCCGCAGGATGAGGAGGACGCGCGTATCGGGGATATGGAAGAGATCGAAGCGATGTTGTGCGCGTTGGGGGGGCAGTTCGCGTATGACGTGCAACATGAGCGGGGGGTGGTGGTGTGGCGCGAGGGGGGAGAGCCCTGCGTTCACTACCGCATTCAATCCACAGCTCATCTCGCACCGCTGCTTGATGAGAATCTGGCACCGAATTGGTGTCTGGTTATTCCAGGAGGGCGGGCACGCTTATTCGCTGAAAAGCTACGCTTGGATCCACGTGTGGAAGCCGGGGGTGTGGTGATTAAATTCCGGCATGTGCGCCGGCTTGCGGATGAGGGCCTGACCAGTCGCGAGGCCTTCCTGGAGCGGTTGGAAATCGACCCACCTGCCTATCAGGACCCGCAGCTTCCGCTGCTTTAAGGTACATGGTCAGTGCTTTCCGAGCTATGATCAGGGGGTCGGTGTTGCTGTCGGGGTCGGCGTGGAGGTTGGGAGGGGTGTCGCCGTCACCGTGGGCGTCGCCGTGACGGTGGGCGTGAGCGTCATGGTCGGCGTCAGTGTGGGAGTAGGCGTGGGGGTCGGTGTGGGCGTGGGTGGTTCGAGGATGACATGTACCCTCACGGTTGCTTTTCCCCCGCGTGTGCTGCGGACCGTCAGCGCAATGGTGGCTGGCCCCGGGGGCATGTCGCTGATATCCACCACGGCAAGCCGCTCGTTATTGGAGATGGGCTGGGTGCTGAAAGCGACATCCGGCCAGTTGGCGGGGCTGTTGCCTTCTCCCAGTTCGATGATCCAATCCTGGAATTCCGAACTCGCGTTGGCATGACCAAAAATCTCCAGTGTGCTCGAGGAGATCAGGGCGCCCTCTGCGGGGGATGTAATGGCGACATCCGGACGCGGGCTGTCGGGGCTGCAAACAGCATCCGTGAGGAAAAAGGGTTCCCCTGAGCTGAAACCACTGCGCTCCAACCAGTCCTCTCCTTCTTCACTTTCTTCAAGCCAAAGGCGTGCCCAGGGGTCTTCCACGCGCAATCCAAGTTTTTCCACAGCGAAAGATGAGCATGCTGGCGATGCAAGTTCGAGGGAGAAACTGTCGACCCAGGCGCGGCCCCATAGATCCTCGCCGGCTGGATCCGGGAGCTGATTGCTGGCGAAGAGCTCACTGCGCTGAGACGGGCACCATTCTGAAGGTTCCGCGCCGGAGACGGCGCACACCACACGCTCCACGATGCCCGATGGGATCGTGAAAGGTGGCGATTCCCCTCCACTTTCGTGTTCCACGAAATAGCGCATCATACCGTTCCAAATGGGGGCGGCGCCGCTGAGACCGGTTGTGTCGCGCATGGGTGTATAGTCGGCGTTTCCTACCCACACACCGATAGCAATTTCAGGTGTGAACCCCATGGTCCAGTTATCGCGAAAGTCATTTGTGGTCCCAGTTTTCGCAGCGGCTGGGAAGGGAAGATGCAGATCGGAGTTCGGGCCAAAAGCGGGTGTACGTGCACCGTTATCCGAGAGGATGGATGTGATGAGATAGGCATGCTCGGCACGGATCACCTGCTCGCCCGGTGTGTGCGCATGTTCATAGACGGTGTTCCCACTGGCGTCGTCGATGCGCAGAATGCCGACAGGTTCAACCAGCTGTCCCAGGTTGGCATAGGTGGCATAGGCTGATGTGAGCTCCAGCAGGCTCACATCCCCGCCGCCCAGGGTCAGCGCGAGGCCGTAATCGTCGCGTGTGAGTGTCGTGATACCCAGGCGCTGTGTGAAAGCGATCAGGCCTTCTTCTTGACTTGTGGCGGGGTCATCGTAAATGCCCACAAACTGCAACGTTTTTACCGCGGGAACGTTGTACGAATTCGCCAGCGCCGTACGAACGGTGACCGGTCCATGAAAGCGTCGGTCGTAGTTGACGGGCTCGTAGGGATCACGGGGGTCATCGGGATTTCCTGAGGGTGGAAACTCGGATGGGACATCCCAAATAAGTGTGGCGGGAGTCCATCCAGCTTCGAAGGCAGCGGTATAGGTGAGCGGTTTGAGCGCAGAGCCCGGCTGGCGGGGCGAGATGGACATGTTGACCTGTCCGCTGATTTCTTCGTTATCGTAATCGGCGGAACCTACCATGGCGAGGATTTCGCCGCTTGCAGGGTCAATCGCGATCAGCGCACCGTTGGTGACATGGCGGTCAGCGAGCAAGTCCACCTGTGCCCGGACGAGTTCCTGCGCGTGCTCCTGCAGGTCCGGATCAATGCTGGTGTACACCGTAAATCCGGATCGATAGATGGTTTGAGGATCATACATTTCTTCAAGTTGAGCGCGAATGAAATTCACCCAGTGAGGGTAGCGCATTCCAAAGCTGGGCGGTTCGAACTCAAACTCCTGAAGTTCGGCTGCCGCCGCACCGGCTTCTTCAACACTCACGCAGATGGGGTGCATGCTATTGCTGACGAAAATGCAGTTCTGTTCCAGGCTGGTCTCGACCATCAAACGCAGGACCTGACGCTGTCGATTGAATGTCGCATCGCGATTGGAGAAGACATCATACACGGATGGCGCCTGGATGATGCCGGCAAGGAAGGAGGATTGGGCCAGCGTGAGGTTCTCGGCGGTCGTGTGAAAATAGGACTCAGCAGCTGCTTCAATACCATAGGAATAATTACCGAAGAAGAACTGATTCAGGTAGAGCTCGAGAATCTCGTCCTTGCTGAAGCGGCGTGTAATTTCGGCGGCAAGCAGGATTTCCCGCGTTTTTCGGCGCGCGGTTGTCTGGAATTGCTCTTCGGGCTCAAGCAGCAAGTTGCGTGCAATCTGCTGGGTGATCGTCGATGCACCGGACACAATCTCACCCGAGGTGTAGTTCTGCCAGAGTGCGCGCAGGATGCCCATGATATCGAAGCCGGGATTGGAATAGAACTGGGAATCCTCGGTGGAAATCACTGCGGCGACCATGTATGGAGAGATGTCTTCCAGCGGAACATAGGTTCGTTTCCCGGCGTTGGGATCGATGATTTCGTACAGCAAGTTGCCATCGCGGTCGAGGATGCGCGCGGTCTCAAACTGAGCGGCGCGCTCACGCAAGTCTTCCACGGACGGGAGGGTGGCTGCCAGGCTGTAGTACTCGTAGATGAAAAAGGTCAACCCTGCCAGGACAAAGGCGACGATGGCAAACATACTGAGAATGCCCATGCGCACCAGGCAGCCACGGCATCCTGGACCACCATTGTTGCCTTTCTCACGCTTTCCAGCTTCAGGAAGGGCTGCCGAGGAAACCTGCGTTGCCGCGAGGTCGCGCTCTGGCACGCGGGAAGGCAGCGGCTCTTCGGAGGAGAAATCGACTGCCATATCGCCCGAGGATGGATCTGCTTCTGTTTGCGGGTCGTCGGCGGTGGAGGCACGATGCGCTACAGGGGCTGAATCAGCGAGGTCAGGTGTGTGTGTCTGCGGGGGCGGCAGGGTTTCAGCCTGCGCAGCCTCTTCGCGTGAGGCAGGCTGCGATTCGGCATGGAGCAGACGGCGGAAGCGGTCCGGCCCATCCAGGCTTCCCTCCAAGGCGCTGTCCCGGGAGTCGGCGTCCGGTGCGGTTTCCTCTACACCATCCGGGAGATGGCGATCAAAGTCTTCTCTTTGCTCGCTCATGATTCGAGATTATAGCACGGGGGGCTGTAAATGCCGCTTTCGGTTTGGGGTGTGAGAAACTGCCTTTGACCTTTTCTGCATCACTCCTTACAATTCCAGGTATGCACACCCTTTCGCTCTCCCATGCGGATCCTTTTTGTTCGTTCATCTCCGCGGATTCCCGTTTCCATTTACCGGATCAACAACACGACTTCAGCTGGGCGTTCTCGCTGCAGGGTGGCGATCCGCCTTCCATCCGCCTGTCGACGACCTTCGGGTTGCTTGCACAGTGTATGCGCTTGTATCCGGCCATGGGGTGGGATGACACACTCATCAGCGATCCTGAGAATTTCGTTCATCCTCCGGTGATTGAGGCGCTCTATCCCGACTTTGTCCGCCTATCCTTCGAACCGCTGGCAGGGCTCCTCACCCGGGCAGAATTCTGGGTGACCGAACCGACGACCCTGCTCTGCCGATTCCACTTCGAGAACGCAGATCTCGACTCGCATCAAGTCCGGATGAAACTGTATGCTGATTTTCTGGCGCAGCATGGCTCCGGTGGGATGCGGAAAGCCATGTTTAAGGGCAGCATGGTGTTAACCGGTGCCATGGAGGGGCTTGACGCCGTTCTGGCAGCCTGCGCAGGGGCGATTGTGCAGGAATCAACGCATCCCGCGCTGGTGGTGCGCGACCGCATTGATCCAGGAGGAGTCCGGACCTGGCAGTTTGCCCTGTCGGTGAAGGAAGACTTCCATCGTTCGGTTGTCCATGCTCGTGAGCAATGCACTTTTGACTGGGAGGCGCAACTTGCCCAGCTAGAACAACGCAATGCCTCCTTGCTGGAGGTCGAAACAGGTGAACCCGACTGGGACGCCGTTTTCTGGATGACACAGCGCGAAATCTACCGCCACCGTCACTCACCCACACGCAAGTTGCGTGTTCCCAGCCTTCTCACGCGGCGTTGTCCGGATGACCCGGGACAAGCTGGCGTTGGGCAAAACGGGGAGCAGGCGGAACGCATTCCCGGCGTAGCCCAGGCGTACTGGATGGCCCTGCAGGTGCTGGATACTGATCCCTCTTTTGCCCTCGATGTGGTGCGGGTGTACCTTAGCGCCCAAGAACCGGACGGCTTCACAGATGGCCACCCGGGTCAGCATGGCGAGAGAAGCGGGACGATGGCCATACCCCTGCTGGCTGATCTTACGTGGAAGGTCTATCAGCGCAGTGGCGATCGAGAGGAGCTGGCGGGGCTGTATCCCGGATTGAAAAAGAGCTTCGAGGCGTGGTTTTCTCCCCGCAATGATGCTGATCAGGATGGTCATCCCGAATGGCGGTCAACATTCCAAGCAGGTTTCGATGTGTGGCCTGCGTTTTTGCGCTGGCAGAAATGGGGACAGGGCCTGGATATTGCCTATGCGGAGACGATGGATCTCGCGGCATATCTCTACAATGAAGCCGGGTCCCTTCGAGCGATGGCTGACTTGCTGGGGAGGCAGGCGGATGCCTTGTTGTTCCAGGAGCATGCCGAGCGCCTGAGCAATGCCGTTGAGGCAGCCTGGGATGAGCGCAGTGCGATATACCGCCATGTGGACCGTGATCTCCATGTGAGCGTGAAAGGGAAGCGCATTGCACGCGGGAAGGGAGCGTATGCTGTCGACATAGCTGGACGATACGAAGAGCCCGTCCGGCTCATTGTGCGCGTGCGCTGTAAGGAATCCAACGCCAAGTCGGTGGAAATCCGTTTGCATGGTCGTGGTCAACGCGGCCGGCCTCGGATCGAACGCATCAATGTGGGTGATTTTTCATGGTTCTGGGATTATGGCATCGCCACCACAGAGAAAACCTACATGGTTCTATCCCAGGTCGACGTTTCCGGGCTGCCCGATACATGCAGTTCGGAGGTGTCTATCGCTGATTTCACGCGCGAAGACCAAAGTGGACTGCTGCCGTTATGGGCTGGTATGGCAAGCAAGGAGCATGCGGAGGCGTTAATTGCGCGCAGCATCCTGGATGAGGAACGCTTTTGGCGCCCTCAGGGTATCCCGATGTGTTCTGCAGGCGATAAAACGTACGATCCGGATGGGGATCGGAGCAGTGGGGTGGTTTCCATGCTCTGGTCAAGCATGCTGGGCGAAGGGCTAGTTGATGTTGGCAGGTTGGAAGACGCGGGGGAACTGCTGAGCAGGCTGATGCAGCCTCCCACGGAGGCGTTGCGCACCGATCACAGATTCTACGCCGGATACAGTCCTGAGACTGGCCGGGGGGTAACCGGCGCTGGAGAGGCGAGTGGCGTGGCGCCGCTGAGCCTTTTCCTGCGCGTGCTCGGTGTGCGATTGTATTCCCCACAAAAAGTGTGGGTACGTGGTCATCACCCCCTGCCTTGGCCGGTCATCTTGAGGTGGAAGGGGCTCAAGCTGCGGCTTGAAGCACAGTCCGTGGAGGTTACCTTTCCGGATGGACAGACGCAGCACTGGGACAATTCTGCGCCGATGTTGATTGAGCAGGTCGAGAATCACGGGAGATAGGTGACGGCGTGGAAACGTTTCTGCAGATTGAAATAACCATTCTTGAAATTGTGTTGATTGCGTCGATCGTGGCCATCCTGGGGCGGCGTATTCGCATCCCGTATACTGTGGCGCTTGTACTCGCCGGAGTCGTGCTCTCCTTACAAGGTCCATTTGATCTCTCCGTCGATCCAGAAATCTTCCTTGCCCTGCTTATTCCACCACTCGTCTTCGAAGCAGCCTTTCACATCGACATTCATGACCTGCAGCAGAACATTTCCACGATCGTGCTCCTGGCCGTACTGGGTGTGGTGATCAACGTCGCTCTGGTGGGTGGGGTTCTGGCGATGAGCGGGGAGGTGGCGTTTACGACAGCGCTGGTGTTTGGCTCCATTATTGCGGCCACGGACCCGGTTGCGGTGGTCTCCATCTTCCGCAAGCTTGGCGCCCCACGCCGTCTCGAGGTGATGCTGGAAGGTGAAAGCCTGTTGAATGACGGCACCGCCATTGTTATCTATAGCCTCGTGCTCACGGCAATTGAAACACAGCAGTTCAGCATCGTAGACGGTATCTTCGATTTTGTGATCGTCGCCGGGGGTGGTATTGCGGTAGGGCTCCTTCTGGGGTGGCTGATGTCGAGGTTGATTGCACGCGTGGATGATCACCTTGTCGAGACCTCTCTCACCACCGTGCTTGCATTTGGGGCTTACCTCGTGGCGGAGGAGCTGCATGTAAGCGGGGTGCTTGCCGTGGTGGCAGCGGGGATAATTGCGGGGAATCTCAGTCCGAGAGGTATGTCGCCCACCACCAAGGTCGCCGTGTTTAACTTCTGGGAATTTGCCGCCTTCCTGGCGAACTCTGCGGTCTTTTTGTTTATCGGTGTTCAAACGGACATTCCATCACTTCTCGAAAGCTGGAACCTCATCTTGTGGGCGATCATCGCCGTTCTCGCCGGACGTGCAGTGGTTGTGTATGGCCTCTCGCGCTTGGGCAGGGACATGCCTTCCTCCTGGCGCCACGTTCTCTTCTGGGGGGGGTTGAGAGGCGGAATTGGGCTTGCACTTGCGCTGAGCCTGCCTGCATCCTATGGGAGCATGCGTGAGCTGGATATCACGCTCACGTTCGGAGTTGTTCTGTTCAGCATTATTGTGCAGGGAACGACAATGAACTCCCTCTTCAATGTTCTGGGCATTGTCTCGACCGCTGATGAGATGCGCGAGTATGAAGAACGAAAAGCCCGTGCACTTTCCATCCGCGCGGGGTATGACAGGTTGCAAGCACTCTATGAAGAGGGTTTCGTTTCGGAAACCAGCTGGAAGCGGTTGGGGGGGTTCCTACGTGAGCGGATTAACGTGCTTAATCTCGCCGTTGTCGATTTCCTCAAAGACCATCCCGAGCTGGAGGAAGATGAAATACGTACGGCTCGCGAGGAAATCCTGCGCGCCCAGCGCAGCACGTTGATCGATATGTTTCAGGATGGTTTGATCCGTGAGGAGACCTACGAATCGCTTGCGCTGGAAATTGATGCGGCGATTGAGACCGGGGTCGATCCCTGGGAATCACAGATGAGACTGCGTTCATGTGATGCCGATATCTGTCAATTGATGATGGTCATCATTCAGCGCCGTGATTACGAGGCTGCCAGCAATGCGTTGAGCCTGCAAGGTATTCCCGCTACGTTCATCCAGAGTCAGGGAGGATTTCTGCGCAGGCCGAATGTGCTGATGGTTGTGGGCATCCCGCGTGGTCAGCTTGAGGATGCTGTGGCTGCCTTGAATCGATCTTGCCGCTCACGTGTGGAGTACCGTTCCATGGCCAATGATTATCTGCCGACACTGGCTGGCACACCGGTTGAGGTTGAAGTGCAGGGTGCGACGGTGTTCACGTTTAACGTAGACCGGTACGAGGTGATATAGCATGAAAATGATGCTGATGATTGTGGCTGATTCGGATACAGACGCCGTGATGAGCGGGCTTGTTGAAGCCGGGTTCCGCGTTACCCAGGTGGCCAGTACCGGGGGATTTCTACGGCGGGGAAACAACACACTCCTGATTGGAACCGAGGACGAGCGTGTGGAGGAAGCGATCACCCTTGTGCGTCAGACCTGCAGGCAACCCGAACGTGAAGGGCAGCGCAGCGCGACCATCTTTGTGATGGATGTAGAGCATTACCAGCAGCTCTAATCCGCTTCAGCTACGCCTTCGTCGGAAGCCGTGTTGGAGCGATAAGGGGAAACGAGCGACAGGACAGGAGACAACGCACCCCGGAAGGCGTGCAAATCCAGTGACACCAGACGGTAATCCATGGAGCGTAGAAAATGGCGCACGTTCGCTGCCCGCCACATACGCATGGGAGGATCAAGCGTATCCTCCAGATATGCCTTGAAGGTGTCGAACCAGGCATTCACCTCTTCCAGGGTTAATACACCTCGTTGAAGAACTGCGATAGCTGGAGTGGCAAGGCGCTCGTCTTCATCGAATGCGAAGAGCACATCGCCCTGACAGATTTTCTTTTGAATGACAGAGAGGACGCGCTGCAAGTCAGGGGATTGCACTTCATGGCACCATGCAAACTCATCGAGTACATCTCCCCCGTGAGCAACGGCATGCGCCCAACCCTTTTCCTCGACAAAACCGCGCAAATCCTGTTCGCCGGCAAACACCGTGAGCACCCGCTGCAGCATGGATTGGAATTCGCTTGCTGTGAAGACAGCTTGCCTGCGGTGCTGATAGAGGATGGGGGCAAGCAGCAGCATGGAGAACGATCGCGTGAAGATGGAGTCGGTGTCCTTTTCGCCCAGCCTGTAACCGAGGTGATGGTCATCGAGGAGGGTCGTCGCGAGAGAATGGAGTTGCTGGGAAGAGAAAATGCCGTTGACGATCCAGCGTGCCAGACTGCCGTAAATGAGTTCGTCTCGCAGAAGAGGATCACTATCACCGATGTGGCCCATGGCCGTTGATGCCAGTTCGAAAGCGTCTACTGGTGGTGTGAAGTCAGCGTCTGCGATGGTCATGAGACGCTGCTTGAGAGCTGGTTTTTCCATCATCGTTCCTATCATCCGATCGTCGTGGAAGGCATGCGTGTTCCCTGATTGATGCTGGTGACAAAAGACGTGGCAGCGGTTTTCCGCTGCCACGTTGTATTGCACGCCGAGCAACTCAATCGACAGGAGGGAGATCGCCTTCGGTAATGACCATTTCATAATCACCGATCGCGTTATCCAGTGACAATTCCACGAGGTAATACAGGCCGCCTTCAGGGAACACAAAACCACTGATCAAGGCGTTGAGGCCCTCGCCGCTGTCATCGTCCGTGATAAGCAGATTCCAGTCAGAGTCAAAGACTCCTATGATGGGGTCCATCTCATCGATAGCATTCATAGCGATGCTGATTCTGTCGCCACGACTGCCCTGGATAACGTCGATGTTGCCAAGGGCGCTCTCCAGTGTGCGGGTGTACGAGTCGCCTGGCTGCCGTACGGGCTGATTTTCCGCGTCGATGTTGTAGAGAGTGATGTCGTAGGCTCCGGCACCAAAGCTGCGCCCGGCCATCACATAGTAGGTTCCGCTTTCCTGAAGCATGTTCCAGAAGATGCTCGGTCCCAGGCCGTTGTAGGTGCCTTCGTTTGAACCGATGACATAGAGGTCGGTGCTGAAGAAGGTAACAAAGGGATCCAGCGTCACATCGCCATTCATGGTGATGGCTACGATGTCGCCCGCTTGTCCTTCGAAGCTCCACAGCTCCCCTATTTGGTCATCCGTGAGCTCGCCGGTTTCCGGGGTATTGTAGGACAGAGTCCCTTGTATATCTGCGAGGGAGGAGAGCGAAAGGGTGTAAGCACCCAGATCTCCGCCGAAACCGCGCGCCAGGATGGTATACGTGCCGGCTGTCTCCAGACGTGCCATCAGCAGGGAGTTGTACCCGGCGCCTCCGTCATCATCGAAGCGGATGGTGGTTCCGTCTGGTCCGAGCAGTTCAAGTGTGGTATCGAGGACCGAGAAGCCATCCATGGCGATGGTGATGAGGTCACCCTGTTGCCCTTCGAAATTCCAGATACCGACCGGCGCCGCTGCATCCAATTCGCCGTTGACTGTCTCTCCCAGGCTGAGTGTGCCCTGCATGGCAGATGACATATCTTCTACGGTAAGGATGTATTCCCCTGTGTCTCCGCTGAATCCGCGTGCGACCACGTAGTAGGTGCCCGGCTCGGGGATAATCGCGAAGAGGTAGGAGTTGAAGCCCTCTCCGCCATCATCATCAGAAGTGATGAGGTTCCCGCGGGCATCATAGAGCTCCAGATAGGTGTCCATATCCCTCACTGCGGTCATGGCAATGCCAATAACGCCTTCCGATCCGATTTCCAGCGTCCATTCGTCGCCTTCGGCACTTGTGGCCATGCCGCGCACGCTGGAGCCGGATGTGAGGGTGACGGAATCGGGGGAGTCGACCGGCCCTGAGGTCGGCTCGGGGGCAGGGGTCGCTGTGGGAACCATCGCTGTGGAGGGAAGCAGGGCCAGTTCATAGCTGCCCGTCGCACCACTATAACCGCGGGCTCGGATGATGTAGGTGCCGCTCTCCGGCAAGGAAACTTCCAGTAGGGCGTTGCGCCCCTCGCCACCGTCATCGTTGGTGCTGATCATGTTGTAGTTGCTGTCCAGTAGTTCGAGAACCGGATCGAGGCCACCAATACCGTTCAGCAGGATGACGAATTCATCTCCTGTTTGACCGGTGAACGACCAGTAGTCACCGGCTTCGTTTGTGATCTCATCCATGATGCTGTCACCAACCTGGAGGCGACCCGAGATGGTGGGTGTGGAAGAGGGAGTCGGTTGAGGTGATGGCGGTTCAACGACGGTGGGGATGGTGCCGTTCCCCATCATCGACCGGGAGAAAACAAGGTGCTCGAAAACGCGATGGTCGTCCCAGACCGCAGCGAAGAGAACCGCTTCATCATATAGCTCGTCGGGCGATTCATCCCTATCCAGACGGACGACACGCACTTCGATGTCGTCAAGCCGGTCACCCGTGCTTACCGTGTAGATGACCTCTTTTTCATTCCTTGAGTAGAGGATCATATCGCCGAAGATGTCCTCCATATCATCGTCAAGCTCAACAGGTCTGGCATCATCCGAAAGTTCCACGGCGAAGAGGGTGAGATCGTCCCCATCGTCCTCCTGGCCAACGAAGAGAAGATCGTGACCGTCGGATGAGATTCTGGAGAGCTGCACGTCGTACCACTCGTCGAGCAGGAGGTATCCCTCCTCGGCATCCACGGGCGTGACAAAAAGGGAGATTCCATCCTCCCCGTAGGATGAGATGAAGAGTTGCTGGAAACCGGGGTAGGTGACCACATCGACGTTATAGACATCATCAACGCTGTAGAGCTCGATGGCATCGCCTCCCCTGAGCGGGACACTGTGGAGTGTGTACTCATCCATATCCTGTTCGAGGATGAGCGCGAGCTCGGAATCCTGGATAGGAGCGTATTGAATCAGTTCGCCATCGAAGAGCACTACGCTTTCCCCGCGCGAGAAATCGTAGCTGTACACATCCGTGTCCCCATCCTCATCAACCAGTTCATAGATGAGGTACCGACCTGACCCGGCCGGGGAAGCCTGCATCCCCTCGGATTCGGCAATTTCCTCAAAACGGTTGGCATTGGACACAAGGAGAACGAGCATTCCATCCTCATTCTCTGCGACAGCGTAAACATTGTTCTCGGTGGCATTGAAACCATACGTGTGGATGCCGGTATACTCATCATCGCTTTCAGCAACGAGTTCACCGTCTGAGGTGTCCATTATCTTGATGGAGACATCACCATCGTCATTTTCAAGCAAGGCGATTCGTGATCCGTCGTATGAAATCCGGAAATCGACATATGTAGATTCCTCATCAAAGAGTTCCACTTCATCTCTGCTGCGAACATCCGTGATGGCAAGCGTCAGACCGTCCGAATCGCGATCAGCCGTGATAACCGCAGAGCCATCCAGGGTGGGAATGCAGGAGTCTCCTTTGGCGATGCGATCGGCTTCCTCTCCATTCTCGGAGAGATAACAGCGCTGTTGATCCCCGCGGTCTTCCACGTAAATGACGTGATTCGCCCCCGTGTAGATAAAGGCGGTAACCCAGCCATCTGCGTCGAGTAGCTCGAGAGGTGCTTCATCATCCGGTCCCATACGCAGCACAAGGATTTCATCCTCATCCTGGATGCAGAGGATGGCATCATCGGTCCCGGGAAGGAACTGCGTACCTCCCGCGCTGGGAGACACTGCGCCTTCGGAAAGGTAGATGAACTCGCATCCCGACAGGAAGACGTTCTCATCAATCTCGAGGCCATCATTGAGGTCATCACCGAAGTTGAGCAAACTCAGATCGATATCCCCATCGCGGTTAAGTTCCCCTACCACGACGACCTCCTTACTGGTAAGAAGGTCGGGTATAAGGAGCAAGGCGGCCGCGGCAATGAGGATGGTCATGACAGCAGCCCCGCCGATCAAGGCCCATTGTCGTGTATTCATTAACTTCCCTCCGTAGATATCGGTTTCCCTGCTGCATCCGAGGAAACGCGTGTGGATTATCATGTTCGACATCGAGCCGCGTGACAGTATCCGCTCGACGTCAACTTAACCTTTGTATAGGAGCATGATGAGAACTGCAACTCGGTCCGCATTGCATTCACCTTACAATGGTGTGCTCCCCTGATGGACGCGATGAGGTTGTGATGTTGCGTGAGTTTATTCTTTCATGCTGATGACACGATAGACCAGGATGTCGACGTCCTTCCGTCTCCAAGCCCTAGGAGGCAGCAGGGCCTTCCGGCACAGCATACTGAGGAAGCGTTGTTTATCCTCAAATTTCCTCCAAACCTGAGGCAGAAATGTGGCACGTCGATTCCCATGGCGAAGCAAGACACCGTCTCTCCCAGGCACGAGTTCCTCAAGCAGTTTCTCGGGCGAGTCGTACTCCAGCAGGTGGGGTTCGGAGAGCACGGAGACTTCGATCCGGATGTCGTCCAATTCCTCGACGCGCACAGGAGAGAAGCGGTAGTCGAACGCTGCATCCTGCCCGTGTTGAAGGACATCCAGAGCCAGGGCGACCTCGGGGAATAGTGCACCAATGCAGCCGCGCAAGTTGCCGTTTTTGCTCAGGGTAACAAAGGAAGCGCCCGGTCGTTGAAGTGCTTCAGGAAGTTGGGACGTTTCAAGATCAGGAAGGGGTTGTCTGTGTGCGGCGGCTTCCAATCCCGTTCGGGCGAGCTGGAGCAGGAGTTTCTGCTCGTTTTCTGAGAGGTTCATAGGCATCCTGTGGCAAGGGTCACGCGCCAGCGTGTTTCAAGTATAGCAGATGGTGGGCGTGCAATAAGGGAAGGATGCTTTGACAAGTATCCCTCCGTCCTTTACAATCCCTACGTCCATCTCTGTAGATAAAGGAAAAGGTCATCAACCGATGAAAGAATATGCCACCGAATCGATTCGGAATATTGCGCTCGTTTCCCATGGGGGAGGCGGAAAGACCTCGCTGGGTGAAGCTATGCTGTACATGTCTGGAGCCATCACCCGGATGGGGAAGGTTGAGGACGGGAACACGGTTTCTGACTTTGAAGATGAAGAGATTCGCAGGGGCATTTCGTTATCAACCTCGATTCTCCCAGTTGAGTTCAACGATTTCAAACTTAATCTGCTTGACACCCCAGGCTTTACCGACTTCATCGGCGAGGTGATTTCGGCACTTTACGTCTCCGGGGGGGCGGTGGTTCTTGTCGATGCGGTTGCTGGCGTGGAGGTCGGCACGGAGATCGTCTGGGGCTATTGTGATGAATTCAAGCTGCCACGTTTTGTGGTCATCAGCAAGATGGACAGAGACAATGCCAATTTCCAGAACGCACTGGCGTCCGTCAAGGGCATGGCGCCCGATGTGAATCTGGTTCCGGTTCAGCTTCCGTGGGGCGAAAAGCAGGACATGCAGGGTGTCATTGACTTGTTCACCATGAAAGCGCGTCCCGGAATGGGTAAGGACAGCGCAGACATTCCTGCGGAGCTGGCGGATGAAGCTGAGGAGGCGCGCATTGCCTTGATCGAGGCAGCGGCGGAGGGGGATGACGCCCTTCTGGAGAAATACCTTGAGGGCGAAGAACTCACTGCCAACGAGATTGCTGACGGGTTCAAAGCCGGTGTGCTGGATGGCTCGATCGTGCCCGTGTTTATCGTGGCGGCGACCGCCGAGATTGGCATCGTACCGCTTGCAGAAGCCATGATTTCCCTGATGCCCTCGCCCGCGGATGAGCAAATCCGGTCTGGCGAGGGTGCCTCCGGTGACGAGGCACTGAAAGCCGAAGGTGCGGGTCCTCTCGGCGTTTACGTCTGGAAGACGACAGCAGATCCTTTTGTGGGCAAGATGACCTACTTGCGTGTCTTCTCCGGTACGCTGGATGCCGACTCGCGTGTATATAATCATGTCAAGGACGAGGAAGAACGCCTTGGTACGCTGTACATCATGAACGGCAAAGAGCAGCTGCCGGTGCCACATCTCCACGCCGGTGATATTGGCGTTGTCGCCAAACTCGGCGAGACCGGCACCAACGACACGCTGTCAGAGAAGTCGCACAAGCTGATTATCCCTGCACCGGGGTATCCGAATGCGCTGTATTCTGTGGCTGTGCTCCCCAGAACGCAGGCGGATTCAACCAAGATCAGCCCGACGCTCACCCGCCTCTGCGAGGAAGATCCGACCTTGTCATGGCGTCAGGAACCCAGTACGAATGAGACCATCCTGCAGGGTATGGGCGATCAGCATATTGATGTCGCCATTCGCAAGGCAGAATCGAAATTCCAGGTCGAACTGGACACGAAGATCCCCAAGGTTCCTTATCAGGAGACCATCACTAAGAGTGGTTCCTCCCAGTACCGCCACAAGAAGCAGACCGGCGGTGCAGGGCAGTTCGGTGAAGTTCACATGCGTGTCGAACCGCTTCCGGATGAAGAGTTCGAGTTTGTCAATGAAGTCTTCGGCGGCGCAATTTCACAGGGTTTCATGCCGGCCATTGAGAAGGGTGTGCGTGGTGTGATGAAGAGCGGCGTACTCGCCGGTTTCCCCGTCCAGAACGTAAAAGTGGCGGTAACCGACGGCAAGGAACACCCTGTCGACTCCAAAGCAGTGGCGTTTGAGATCGCCGGGCGGGAGGCTTTCAAGCTGGCCTTTCATCAAGCCAAGCCGGTGCTCCTCGAACCCATCATGAACATCCGCGTCACTGTCCCTGAACCCAACATGGGTGATGTGCTCGGTGATTTGAACACGCGCCGTGCGCGGGTTCAAGGCATGGAAACGGATCGCGGACGGAGTGTAGTCACCGCCAAGGTTCCGCTGGCAGAAATCCAGCGATACACATCGGAACTGCGGTCCATTACAGGCGGGCGTGGTGTGTTTTCCATGGAACTGGATCACTATGAGGTGGTCCCCAGCCATGTTGCTGAGCAGGTGATTGCGGCACGTGAGAAAGAAGAGCAGGAGAACGACTGAGCCGGTCGAGTGACCAATGAACGAGCCGGGATATCCCGGCTCGTATTGGTTGGCGAGGGGTTGAGCTTGAAACGTTCAGCATGGGGTGTGATCACGATCACGCTGGCTGCGGCGGCACTGGGCGGGCGCATGGTGTGGGATGGCCTCTTCAGCTGCGTAGCGGGATGCTTCCTGCCGCAGGCCGGTATGCTGGGGGCATCCCGGCAGTTGCTCGCTGGTGTTCTGCAGCATCCGTTGTCAGCGGTGATCGGCCTCGGGCCGGCCCAACTTGGCTGGTTCTATCTGGTTCTGGGCCTGAGCTGGATTGGCGCATTAACCGCGCTATGGAGCCAACAGCGCTGGGGGTGGAGCGTTGCGCTTGTGCTCACCCTGCTCAGTTTCACATACCCGGGTGGCGGCACACTGCTCAGCGTAGTACTCCTTTTCGCACTTTTTGTGCCATCCACGCGTCTTTGGCTGCGTGAGTGAATGAGCTATGACGGTCAGCTATCTTCCCCTCCGCTTTATCGGTGAGGACATCACGGTTGAGTATACACGGCACCCCTTGCTCCGTAAGAAACCGACTGCGCCGGACGCCTTTCATTGGCAAAATGAAACCTACGACGTACTAGAGACACTTTCCGAGTGGTTTGATTACACTCGACGTGGCAAGATGGCGCGCAATATGCGTGCGGAGCATCTCGAGCGTGCAGCACGCAGGGGTTCGTGGGGGGTGGGTCGCTATTACTTCCGTGTACGTACGGCGGGGGGAAGGTGTTTTGATTTGTACTACGACAGGGCTCCCATGGACGCTGATGACCGCGCCGGTCGTTGGGTGCTCTACCGTGAGATGCAACCTGCCGATGAATCGTCCTCCGCCTGAAACGTCAATCGCCCTGTTTGCCCTCAATGATGGCCAGTAAGATGGCCATGGAAAGCCCCAGCCGCCGGTCGAAGCGCTCGGGAGCGACGTGAAAGGCGAGGTCCATTTCATAGCGGAAGAGATTGAAGCGCTGGGAAAACGTCGCCGCCCGCGTGCCGTCCTGCAGCAGGATGTGATAGGTCTGCGGGAGCAACGAGCCCAGAAGAAACCTGCGTAATGCCGCTCGGCACCCATCATCCTCTTCGACCTTGGCAAGGACGTTGTCCGCCGTGCTCAGAATTTCCCATTGATCGCGTACGATCGATTGAAAACCGCGCCTGCGAAGGGCACCGACATCCATGGTTGACCGGCTGTCAAATACATCATAGCTGGCGGCGAAATCGAAGACCTGCCGCGCCTGTATGATCAATAGGCGTGAGTGTTTCTCGGAATCCGCATACACACGGATGTCTTCCCGCCAGCGAAACATTTTCTGCTCTGCATAGCAACAGAGATATCCCGAAGGTGAGAGAATGCGCACCTTTCCCGTGAGGGCGAACACCTGGCGATTCAAGGTGTAGTTGTTGTGGTTCCATGGATGCTGCATGACGGCTTCCTTATCTATGAGTTGCGGGTAGAAGGGGCTGAGGACGGCGTGTGCAGCTTCAATAGCATAAACAGGCGGGGCGCAAGATAGCTAATCCAGAAACCGAGGGCGCTATAACGCAGGAAGCGGAAAACGGCAGCGGCGAGTGACGGGCCAGAAGGGAAGAGCGCATCCAACCCGAACTGAATTCCCAGCAGACACCCCAAACCCAGCACTATTCTTGCACCGTTCTGAACAGGCTTTGCCACCTCGTAATAACCGCCCCAGGCGGCTAGTAGCACGCCCCCCGCAGCCAGGCCGAACCACGCACCGGCGCTCGTGATGACCGCTTCAGGATTGAATGGTGTGATAGGTTCGCTGTCAGGAAGCGCGGCAAGAGCACCGCGCTCCCAGGAGGGCAGAGCGGCAGGGGGGACCCGAAGCGAAGCCGTCAGCCAGCCTGCTGCTGCAAGAATGACTGCAACGATGAGACAAAGCGTTATTTGCATCCCGATCGATCGCTGCTTGACGGACCTCAGCACAGGCTGACCATACCGATTGTAGAGCAGCAGGATCATTGCTGCGATCACCCAGCCTGCAAAGGTGTCCGTAGGAAAATGCAGACCAAGGTACCAGCGCGAGATGGAAATCAACAGGACAAGGGCCACGCAGATCCACTTGAGGAGCCGCTGCCGCAGACGGAGAGCTATCTGACCCCACATCACAAAGGCATTCTGGGCATGGCCGGAAGGAAAACCAAATCCCGAGCTTCCCTCAATCACACGAACGGCGGGGTTAACCCAGAAAGGACGTGGTAGCGCAACAACCATCTTGGCCACCGCGTTTAGGCCAGAACTGAACAGCAGCAAGAGCCCCACTTCGAGCCCTACATAGGCATCAAAGCTCCAAAGGAATATCGGCATGACGAGCATGAAAAACATTTCGTTTCCCATGGCGGTGAACACCTGCATGGGAAGCAAAAGCCAGTCCCCCAGGTTCTGCGTCCAGAGAATCAGCGGGTATCCCCATTCCAGCACGGTCATGCGCTCCTCCTTTGTGATTCCTGCGATGAATTCTGGCCTGAAAGCCAGCTCCATGTGAGCCAGACACTGATGGCGGTCAAACTCAAGCTTACAGGATAGGGCAGTTCCGGCGAAAGTGTGTAAAGGGCGCCTGCGGCGATCGGCGCAAGGGTTAGGGTGAGACCACCAAGCGTTTCCAGGATACCGAATGCCAAACCCTGGTTGCGGGGTGACACGAGCTGCTCAACCCATGCCGCGAGGATGGAGCGCAGCGCACGGAAGCTGCCTGCGAGGAAATAGCCAGCTCCCAGCAGGATAAAGCCGCGGCCAAGCCAGAGCAGCGCGGTCGAAATGCCCACCAGTAGCTGGCTAGAAAGCAATCCCTTGCGGTTCTCGCTTCCTCCAAACCATAGGCTAAGGATGGCCATGCCGAGGGAATTGAAGGCCCCGAAGAGACGTATCTGCCCTGTTTGAACGCCGCGTACCTCTTGCAAAAAGTTCGCGGTGAGCGGCCAACTGAGGAAGGTCGCGAAGAGCATGAGGGCTGCCAGGCCCAGCATGCGCATGAGGCGTTTTCTGCCAGTGAGTGACGCGACATCCCCGGAGACTCCTTGCATTGCAACCCGCTGATCCGAGAGAAACAGCACGGCAAGCGTGGACATGGCGAAGAACCCCATCGCCGCACCATAACCGCCGCGAAGCGTCATCGACTCTCCCACAAGCCATCCGAGTGTAGAGCCGATGAAGCCGCCCAGGTTGAACATGGCATAGACGGTCGTCAAGGCACGAACTGAGGTCCATTTTCCACGAGCAGTCGTGATGTGGGCGCTGAGGGGTGAGAGGACAAAACCTGTGAATTGATACAGGACTATTCCAACCGTAAAGACGGTGAGACCGGGGGCGAGATACATCAATGCTGCTGCGGCAAGGGAGAGCACCCAGTTGAATCGAATGATACCCCTGCTTCCAATACGATCCGCCAGGAGACCGGCGGGGATATGGGAAAGAGTCAGCACAAATGAAGCCATCGCGAGAATGGCACCGATACCGACCGCATCGGCGCCAAGGCTGGCCATGTAGAGGGTCTGAGTATAGATAAAGAAAGATTCGCCAATGCCCCAGGTGAGGAGAGCAAAGGATAGGATGCGCAGATCTCGAGTCATATGCTTAGGGGAGCATGATCTTTCAAAAAGTCTCGTATGTATGCGAAGACGCGCTCTCGATCCACATCGCACACAATCAGGTGGTAGCTCTTTTCCACCCATGCCGCTTGCCGTACTGAAGAGCCCACATGCTCCTGGATCATGCCCAGATGATCGGGCGGCACGAAATCATCACGGCGTGAGTGGATGGAAAGCAGCGGTGCCTTTACCTCGTGAAGATGGCTGCGCATCTCGGCGAGGAGCGCATCGAGCTCAACGATCGAGCGCAGCGGATAGGCATCGTAGGCTACCCGTTCTGCGGCAAGGGATTCATCAATCCAGCCACCCGTGCCCTTAGGCAGAGAGGGAATAAAGGCGCTGAGAGGTTTCAGCACTGGGCGTAACCGTTTTAACTTCGGGTCCGGTGGCAGCTGGAAGGGCGTTGAAATGGTTATCAGTGCGTCAACATCCACATCCGCACATAGTCGCAGGGAAAGCACGCCGCCCTGTGAGAAGCCAATCACCACCATCTTGGAGCACAGACCCCGTAGCAAATGATAGCCATCCTCTACCGAGGCAAGCCAGTCCTGCCAGCGTGAGCGCGCCATGTCTGCAAGTGTAGTTCCATGCCCTGCTAACCGGATCCCGAGCGTGGTGAATCCCTCACCCGCCAGCGATTCCCCCAGAAAGCGCATTTCCTGCGGCGAAGCTGTGAACCCATGTACCAGCAGGCAGCCAGTCTTGTTTCCAGGGAAGAAGAAGGGTTCCGCGCCGTGCATGACGTAGTTCATCAGTTTTCCTCCGTGACGCGCCGGATGAACTTTACTGCGGCGTCAAAGACGATATCCTGTTCGACATCGTGCGTGATAACATGTCCGCTCTCTTCTAACCAGAGAAGGTGCTTATCTTCTGTTCCCAGGGATGCCAGCAATCTTTCGGCATGCGCTTCTGGCACGGTCTCATCGGCGCGGGAGTGCATCAGCAGAACCGGGATGCGGATTGCGGACAGATCGGCTTTCATCAGGCGAATCAGGTCTTCGAGCTCGGCGACAGCACGGTATGGATAAGCCTCATACTCGACATGCTCATGCTGACTTTCCACCTTCTCGAGCCCGGGGTGGCGTTTCGTATGGTATGGCCAGAGCCTGCTCACCAGTGGCAGGATCGGGCGCAACGTTGCAATAAAAGGGTGCGGGACAAGGTAGGGCGCTGACATGGCGATGGCGCCAGTGACGGGCAGGTTGGCTGCAGCGTGAAGGGTCAGGACGCCGCCCATGGAAAGCCCCAGGGCGATAACGTGGTCGCAGCAGGCCTGAAGCAGTTGGAAACCGTCTTCAACGCTGGCAATCCAATCCTGCTCTCGGGTGCGAATGAGATCCTCCATCGACGTTCCATGTCCGGCGAGACGGATGCCGAGTACGCTGAAGCCGCACGCGGCGAGGTGTTCGCCTAACAGCCGCATTTCATTGGGCGCGCCGGTGAAGCCGTGTATGAGAAGACAACCGGTTGCGTTCCCCTGCATGAAGAACGGCTCACCGCCCTGCACCGTGCGGGTCAACGTGATGTCTCCAGAACTCGTTTGATGAACTGTTCACACGCCTTGAACACAATCTCGCATCCTTCGCCACGCGTCACAACATGCTCATTCTTCTCCAGCAGGTGGATGTCTTTATCCTCGCTGCTGATTGCATCATAGATACAGGTCGCACTCTTGATCGGAAAGACCGTGTCGGAATGGGAATGGATGATGAGCGCAGGAGCCGTAACCTCTGGAAGGGCTATCTGCATCAGGTCAATCATGTCATCCGCTTCCGCAAGAGAACGAATGGGCTGGGCAGGGTAGTATAAGAGCTTTCCGCTCTTCCCGGGAAGCCCGGGTTTGCTCTGGGGCCTGTAACGCCATACCTTGCTCAGGAGCGGTAGGATGGGCCGCAGTGTGTCCAGGCGCTTCTCGGGAGTTGTGTAAGGCGCCGACATGGCGACAAGGCCCGTCACCGGCAGGTAGGATGAGGCATGCAGGATCAGGACTCCTCCCAGGGACAAACCCAGGAGAAAGACTCGATCGCACATGCCGCGCAGAATATGGTAACCGTCTTCCACATCTGCAATCCAGTCCTGTTTACGGGTGCGGATAAGGTCCTGCATGTGTGTGCCATGGCCGGAGAGCCGCACACCGAGTGCGGTGTAGCCCTGGGAAGCGAGGTGTTCTCCCAGCGGGCGCATTTCATTTAGCGCGCCAGTGAAGCCATGCACCAACAGGCAGCCGGTTTTATCGCCCGGGAAGAGAAAGGGTTCAGCATGTTCGATTGTGTACGTCATCCCAGCACCGTTAATTCACGTCTGTATTTTGTCAGACAGCGGTGTCCATCTTGTGTAACGACGAGATTATCTTCAATGCGCACACCGCCCTTCTCCTGGAGGTAGATACCCGGCTCAATCGTGAAAGCCATACCGGGTTCCATGATGCGCTCATTCCCCGCAAGGATGAAGGGCGGTTCGTGCGCATCCATACCGATGCCGTGTCCGGTGCGGTGAACGAATTCTTTTCCGTACCCCTGCGCTTCGATGACGGCACGGGCTGCGTCGTCTGCAGAACCACACGTCACTCCCGGTCGGACCTGCTCGCGCCCTGCTTGGTTCGCAGCCTGAACAATGCTGTGGATACGCTGCAGTTCCTCTGGTGGTTCACCGATGGCAAACGTGCGCGTGATGTCGGAAATGTACCCATCCACCCGCGCGCCCCAGTCTACAATGAGCAGGTCGCCGGGCTTGAAGGCGCGCAGGGTAGGGGTGGCATGAGGCAGCGCGCTGTTCGGGCCGGAGGCGACGATGGGGGCGAAGGGAAGTTCTGGTTCGGAGCCTGCCCGGAAGAGCTGCAGGGTCAATTCCGATTCAAATTCTTTTTCCGACATGCCGGGTTTAACCAGGGGAAGCGTCTGCTGGAGAGCTGTTTCGGCCGTGTTAACAGCGCGTTGCATGGCTTCCACTTCGTCGGGGGCTTTATGCATTCGCAGCCGGACGAGGATCTCACCTGCATCCGTGAGCTTCAGGGCTGGCGCGGCCTCGTGGATCAACCCCATCTCGAAAAAGCGCATGCGGTAAGGTTCCACACCAATGTTGGGTCTGGCCTTTCTCAACTCTCCCATCGCTCGCTGAAAGGCTTCTTGCCGTGAAGCAGCATCTTCACCATAGGGGAATGCATGAAGAGGCGTTACGACCTGCTTGAGCTTGACCTGCTCTAATTCCGGGAGAATGATGCGGGGCGTTTCACCTCGCATGAAAAGGGCGACGACCGGGCGCTCCATGAGATGGAAGGATAAGCCGGTGATATAAAGCAAGTTCTGGCCAGGCAGAAGGGCTATTCCATCCAACGATGAGGCTTCGAGGGCGGCTTGAAACTGTGCAATGCGGTCCGTGACCATGGCTACCTCCGTGATGGCGCTAGTATAGCCCTGCGCCGTGGGGGGAACAAGCCTGATGGCTTTGAGAGGGGTGAAAGTACGTTTTCTTGACACTGAACTACCGCTCAGGTACAATCGCCTCACCCTGGTACGGGTTACGGGCCTGTAGCGCAGTTGGGAGCGCGCATCAATCGCACTGATGAGGTCGCGGGTTCGAATCCCGCCAGGTCCACCTGGTCCACAAACATGGGCCCATGGCGCAGCTGGGAGCGCGTCTCAATGGCATTGAGAAGGTCGTGGGTTCGAATCCCACTGGGTCCACTGATATACCACATCGTCATGGCAGAAGTAGTAGGCCATCCGGCAGTGAGTCGGGGAGAGTGTGAACCCGGCAAGGTGTCACCGGAACCGTCGGCTGAACTCGTCTGCCGCCCCATCCGGGGCAGACTCCTGCAGCGAATTCAGTAGCTGCAGGCGGTGCGCCCGTTACCGCGCTGGAGCGGTCCGCGTCAGTGCGGGCAAGCAGGGTGGTACCGCGGAGGTCCCCTTCGTCCCTGAGTGGCGAAGGGTTTTTCTTTTCTATCGATAGGCTCAGGGTTGGAGAAGGCGTATGGACATGAAAAAGGGTCATCACATCAGGCAGTATCAACCAGCGGAGATCGAAGCTCACTGGCAAAAGAAATGGGAAGACGACGGGCTCTACCATGCCGTAATAGATGAGTCGCAAGAGAAGTACTATGCCCTCACCATGTTGCCCTACCCATCCGGGGATCTCCATATCGGTCACTGGTACGCAATGACGCCTTCGGATGCGCACGCTCGCTTTCGACGCATGCAGGGGTATAACGTGCTCTTCCCGATGGGGTTTGATGCCTTCGGTCTGCCAGCCGAGAATGCCGCCATCAAACGCAACATTCACCCTAAAGAGTGGACCTATACGAATATTGAGCGCATGCGCAAGCAGTTGAAGAGCATGGGCGCCATGTTCGATTGGCGGCGGGAAGCCATTTCCGCGGATGAGTCGTATTACACGTGGACGCAATGGTTCTTCCTGCAGCTCTATAAAGCCGGCCTCGCCTACCGCAAACATGCGACGGTGGATTGGTGCCCCAGCTGCAACACAACCCTGGCCCGGGAGCAGGTGGTCGGGGAGGAACGGGTATGTGAACGCTGTGAAACCCCTGTTATCAAGAAGGATCTCGAGCAGTGGTTTTTCCGAACAACAAGGTATGCGGAGGAACTGCTTCAGTTTGAAGGGTTGGATTGGCCGGATCGTGTGGAGACGCTGCAGACGAACTGGATCGGCCGCTCTGTCGGGGCGAAGGTCATTTTCCGAACCGAGCAAGACGGTCACGAGATGGAGGTGTTCACGACACGTCCCGACACGCTGTGGGGCGCCACATTCATGGTGCTGGCACCGGAACATCCGCTGGTGGAGCAGATAACCACCCCGGACCAGCATGATGCGGTGCAAGCCTATGTGCATGAAGCGATGAGGCAGTCCGACATTCAGCGGGAAGCCACTGACAAAGAGAAAACGGGTGTCTTCACGGGCGCGTATGCCATCAACCCGGTCAACGAGGAACGCATTCCCATCTGGATTGCAGACTATGTCCTCATGTCGTATGGGACCGGGGCGATTATGGCTGTGCCTGCGCATGACCAGCGCGACTTTGAATTTGCGCGCAAATACGACATCAACGTGCGTGTGGTCATCCAGCCCTCGGATACCGATCCCATCGACAGCGACAGCATGACTGAAGCCGTCGAGGCGAAGGGCGAGATGGTGAACTCCGGTCCGCTGACCGGCACACCCGGGGATCAGTCCTTCGACAACACCATCACGTATCTGCACGAGCGTGATCTTGGTGAACGGGCGGTCAATTACCGTCTGAGGGATTGGTTGATTTCACGGCAGCGCTACTGGGGTGCCCCCATTCCCATGATCCATTGCCCCACATGCGGCATTGTGCCCGTCCCCGAAGACCAGCTTCCCGTTGTGCTTCCTGATGATGTGGAGTGGCGGCCGACCGGTGAAAGCCCGCTGAAATTCCATCCCACGTGGAAACACGTCATCTGCCCTGCGTGCGGTGGAGAGGCAGAGCGTGAAACGGATACCATGGACACCTTCATGTGCTCCTCCTGGTACCACCTGCGCTACCTGAGCCCTGATTTCGATAAGGGGCCTTTTGACGAGCAGGAGTATAACTACTGGATGCCGGTGGATATGTACACCGGCGGCATTGAACATGCCACCATGCATCTCATTTACACCCGGTTCTTCCACAAAGCCTTCCGCGACATCGGTCTGACCGAAGGCCACGAACCGATGCTGGCGCTTCGTAACCAGGGCATCGTGCTCGGTGAAGATTCAGAGAAGATGTCCAAGAGCCGGGGCAACGTTGTCGCTCCGGACGACCTTGTGAGCGCGTATGGTGCGGATACCATTCGAGCCTACTTGATGTTCTTTGCTCGCTGGGACCAGGGTGGGCCCTGGAATAGCCACGGAATCGAGGGCACGGCCCGCTGGCTTCGAAGGCTGTGGTCAATGGTGCATGACACAGCAGATGTGAAACCCACTGCTTCCGATGAGACACTCAGTCAGTTGAGGAGGAAGCTTCACAAGACGATCCAGCAGGTGACGCATGACTTCGAGACGCTGGAGTTCAACACCATCATCTCCTCCCTCATGGAGCTGCTGAATGACATGTCAGCGGCGAAGGATGCAGGTGCAGCTGGTTCTCCTGAATGGGATGAGGCGATCGACTGCTATCTGCGTATGCTGGCGCCGGTTGCCCCTCATATCGCCGAGGAATTATGGACTCAGACTCTCGGAAAGCCGTATTCCATCCATACTCAGACCTGGCCCGAGGTCGATGAAGATGCTGCCGCGGATGAGCAGATTACTCTCATTGTGCAGGTCAACGGCAAACTGCGCGACCGCATCACGGTTCCTGCGGAGATTGCCAATGAGGAGGCGCAGAAGCTTGCCCTCGCCAGCGAGACGGTGCAGAAGTTCCTGGAGGGGAAACAACCCAAGAAAGTGATTGTTGTTCCCGGCCGTCTGGTGAACATCGTCATCTGAGCTGGTCTTGTTGCTGCCTCGCGCGGTGCAGAGGGTTTCCTGCACCGCGCGATGGATTCCCCGCTGAAGCTGCATGGCGCTTTGCTCCAGCGGTTCACCAGCGTACAATCGAAGCAGACCGAGCTGTGGAGCGTGACCATGTCGTCCAAACCCGAGTTATTAATCGCCGATAAAGCCCCTGCTGCGATCGGCCCTTACTCCCTGGGCGTTCGGACGGGGCATTTCCTCTTCATATCCGGCACATTGGGCATCGATCCGGCGCACGGCGATCTGGCAGATGGCGGTATTGAGGCAGAAACGCGTCAGGCGCTCACGAATCTGGAGAATATCCTTCAAGCAGGCGGCTCTTCTCTGCAGCACGTTGTAAAGACGACGGTCTTTATGCGTGATCTTGAGGAATTCTCCCGCATGAATGAGGTCTATGCTTCTTTCTTCTCAAAGGATCCACCTGCGCGGTCAACGGTTCAGGTTGCCCGCTTGCCGAAGGACGCGGCTGTCGAGATTGAGGCTGTCGCCGTGAAAGCTGTGCCGCTGGGAGATTGACTGCCGGGCTCTGAGGAAGGTGGGGTAAGGCTATGGCGGGAGAGACCATTCTTGTTGTCGATGATGAGGCGAACATCGTCCAGTTGTCGCGCCTGTATCTGGAACGGGAAGGCTTTCAGGTCATCGAGGCTGGCGACGGGGAGCTTGCCCTTGAACGCATATGGAACGAGAGGCCGGCGCTCGTCGTTCTCGACATCATGCTCCCTGAGCTGGATGGATTTGACGTATGCCGCAGGGTGCGGACCGAATCGGATGTGCCGATTATCATGTTGACGGCCCGGGATGATGATATCGACAAAATTGTCGGACTCGAATTGGGAGCCGATGATTACCTTACCAAGCCGTTCAATCCCCGTGAGCTGGTTGCGCGCGTGAAAGCCATCCTGAGACGATCTCAGCCCCAATCGGCTTCTGAGGAGAGCGCCCTGCACCTGGGGGATGTGTTGATCGATCCGGCCCGGAGGGAGCTCCATGTCAAGGGGAATCTGGTAAAGACCAGGGCGAAGGAATTTGACCTGATGCTCTCCCTTGCCGAGCATAAAGGCATGGTCTTACGACGGGATCAACTCCTGGAGCTGGCATGGGGTTACGATTTCTACGGGCAAACCCGTACGGTGGATGTGCACGTCGCTCATCTGCGTAAGAGGTTGGCTGAGAGCGATGCAGTGCGTATCGAGACGGTGACCGGGGTGGGTTATAAACTGGTCGTAGGAAAATAGGCATGTTTGCTTCGCTGCGTTCACGTTTGTTCGTCACCTATCTCGCCATCGCCGGGCTGGTTCTCGCCATGATTGCCCTCACCCTGCTGGCGTTTCTCTCTCGCAACCAGAATACCCGTGAGGGAACCTATTCGAATCTCGAAACCACGGCCCGGCTGGTCGCAGGTGATGACGTGTGGCTTGGTCCCCAACGTGCCCGGGTTAACGTCTACCTTCGCCGGCTCGATCAAAGCATGAACAGCCGGTTTGTGCTGCTCAACAGGGATGGTTCGGTTATCGGTGACAGCCGCTCCACCAACGCGGCCATCCCTGAGGAGACATGGGCGCCTGCCGCCGCGGTGGATGAACTCACCCGCGGTGAAGTGACAACGCAAAGGGGAACAACCTGGCTGTATGTGGCGGTCCCCCTCGATAACGAGCTTGTGCTTGTGGTTGCCGCGCTGGGGCCGACCCTGCGCGCCAGCCTGATCATCTGGGGGACAGACTTCCTACGACCCTTGCTGCGTGCAGGGGCGCTCGCCCTGATGTTTTCCGCGCTGTTTGCCTGGTGGATGTCCCGCTCTGTCGCTGCCCCTTTGAAAGAAATGGCGGATGCCACCGAGGCCATCGCCGCCGGTGAGCTTGCAGAGTTGGACCCAGATCTCGGACCAAGGGAGATTCAAGCCTTGACGATGGCGTTCAACCATATGGCCGCGGAGCTGCATGCCAGCCAGACATCCCAGAGGGACTTTGTCGCCAACGTTTCCCATGACCTGAAGACGCCGCTGACCTCCATTCAGGGGTTTGCGCAGGCGCTGATGGACGGGACCGTATCAGAAGCGGAAGGGCGTGTGGCTGCAGCCCGTGTCATTTATGACGAATCTGACCGGCTGCGACGTCTGGTTGATGATCTCCTGGACCTCGCCCGGATCGACGCAGGCCAGGTAGAGTTTAAACGCGAGCCCGTCGACCTCGGCCCGCTTCTGGAAGCTGTGATGGCGGGAGCAAGCCTGCGGGCGCAGCATGCCGGCGTGATCCTCGAGCATGAACAACCCGACCGAGCTACGATCATCGGCGATGGCGACCGACTGTCACAGGTCTTCACCAATCTGGTGGACAATGCCATCAAGCATTCCCCCCAGGGTGGACAGGTGCGGGTGTGGACCAAACGTGAGCAAGGATGGGTTTCCATCCATGTCGATGACCAGGGAGAGGGTATTCCTGAAGAGGAGCTCAGCCGCATCTTTGAGCGCTTCTATCAGGTGGATAAATCCAGGACAAGCGGCAGGGGGCGCGGGGTAGGCCTCGGATTGGCGATCGTCAGCGAGCTCGTTGAGGCGCATGGTGGCCGGGTTGTTGCACAGAGTTCATCCGAGGTTGGGAGCCGTTTCACGGTACAACTGCCGATTGCGCGTCCGTCGGATGTCACCATCGCAAGCCGCAAGATGGGTGCGATATAATTTCCCTATCTTGTCAGGAGGTAGCTTGATGGAAACAACTCCGAACAACGGCCGTCGACGTTTTCTAGCACTTACGCTTATTACCATGGCGATTGTGCTTGCCGTGGTGGGCTGGGGTGTTGCCAGCCTGGGTGAAAGCCTCTTTGGAGCTGGAGTGCCAACGCCAACAATGGAAGAGGTGCCAACCTTCAGCCCTCAAGAGGAGAGCACAGAACCGGCTCTGGAGCCCGAGGAAGCACGGATCGATGACGGCTCGGGCGGAGAGGACCCGGCTACAGATGAGCGGATGCGTCTTGCGGAAGAGACGCTGGAAACACTGTCCCGTACGCTGGTTCCTATGGGTGATCCTATCTCCATCACCGAGCGGTTGCTTGGGATCGAGGACATCCCCGAAGTGCTGGCTGAATCAGCGCCGGAGATCCCGATTGGCACGGTCGAAAGCTTCTGGGCGAGCAATGTCGACAATGATGAGTACTTCCAGCTGACGGCAGAGCTGGTCGCATCCGATGAGCACGTTTACTTCTGGGTTGATGAGCGAGTGCGAGTAAGTGAGCGGGCGGCAGAGGCGCTCGTACGCGTCTTTGAGAATGACATCTACCCCACCAACCGCGCCTTTTTCGGTAGCGAGTGGTCTCCGGGCGTGGATGGGGATGAACGACTGTACATTCTGTTTGCATCGGGGCTGGGTGATTCCATCGCCGGCTATTTTTCTTCGAGCGATCAATACTCACCACTTGTGCATGAATACTCCAATGGGCATGAAATGTTCTATCTCAATGCCGACAACCTTGGCCTGCGAGAAAGCTTTACCTTCGGGGTGCTTGCCCATGAGTTCCAGCACATGATCCACTGGAATCAGGACATGAACGAGGATACCTGGGTGGATGAGGGCTTTGCGGAACTGGCGATGCTCTTGAATGGGTTCGACGTCGGTGGCAGTGATTATGCCTTCACCTACAACACAGACCAAACGCTTGCGCGCTGGCCCAGTGAGCCGGGCACGGCGGGCGCACATTACGGTCAGGCGTTTCTCTTCATGACCTATTTCCTGGATCGCTTTGGTGCAGATGCCACCCAGCTGCTGGTCGCGAACCCGGAAAACGGCATTCAATCGGTTGAATCAACATTGATGATGCTGGGTGTGGCTGATCCTGTAACGGGGGTCATACAAACGGCGGATGACGTGTATCAGGATTGGGCCGTTGCGCTGCTTCTGAACGATAGTTCGTTGGGTGGCGCGAACTACGCCTTCCAGTCGTATCGTCCCTTCCCGCCAGCACCAAGCGATGTCGTCACAGAGCCAGGGCAGCTTTCGAGGGAGGTCGGGCAGTACGGCATTGATTACGTGCAGGTCGATGTCGAAGAGAGCTACCGCCTTTCGTTCGAAGGCGAACGTTTTACACGAGTCGTTCCAACTGATGCCCGCAGCGGTGAGTATATGTTCTACTCAAACCGCGGCAACGAATCCGACATGACCCTCACCCGATCCTTCGATTTGAGCGAGGTGAGCGGTGAGGTAGTGTTTGAATACTGGACCTGGTTCGACATCGAAGAAGGCTGGGATTACCTCTACCTCGAGGTGTCTCGGGACGGCGGCCAGACCTGGGATATTCTCACGACCGGTGGAGGTACTGCTTACAATCCCACTGGAAGTGCCTATGGCTGGGGGTACACCGGCTACAGCGGCAGTGGGGACAGCCCGGTGTGGATTCAGGAGCGTATTAATCTGAGTGCGTATGCGGGGGAGGAGATCCTGCTTCGCTTCGAGTACCTGACAGATGCGTCCATCAATGGAGAGGGCTTGGTGCTGGATGATATGCGCCTGGATGCCGTTGGCTACTCGACAGATTTTGAGGATGACGATGGCGGCTGGGAAGCAGAAGGTTTTGTCCGCATTGCGAATGTGCTTCCCCAGACCTACCGCTTGGTTCTGGTCGGTACGGGAGCTGAGCCTATTGTAGAAGAAATCCAGCTTGATGCGAACAATCAAGCTGACCTGGATATCTCCCGCATGAAGCTAGACAGCGAGACGATCATCATCCTTGGAACAACCCGCCACACCTGGCAAAGGGCACCTTATCAGTTAACCATTTCCTCTCGATAAGGAAGGTGGACAGGATACACAGAGGGGCTCGCACTGCGAGCCCCTCTGTCGGTTTCTGGCAGCGGCGCTGTCGGCTTTATTCTACGCCTTCTGGTTGGTCACTGCGGAGGATGGCAAGTTCCTCTTCAAGCTCCGCCATGCGTTTCTCATACGCCGAGCGAACGTCATCGCCAAATGACTGCAGGGTATTCTGTAACCGCACACGGATGTCTTCCCCGGATGCGGGGGTGAGAAGAAGTGCGGCCGCAGACCCGACCAGGGCACCGCACATAGCACCGACAACAAAAGATGTAAATCGTCTCATCATCCACCTCCTTGCACGTGTATTATGACACACTTCCCGGTGAACTGTCAGCTGCACTCCGGTTTTGTCTGCAGGAGGACGCAGGTTTGACGGCGGGCTTCAGGAAAGGGTATACTCGGTCTCATCAGCGGGTCTTGTGGAAATGGCGTGAGGTGTTGATGAGGATCAGCATTGAATAAGGCAGCTTCGACATCATGCAGAGGGCACCGAGAGCGCAAGGCAGGACATTACGCACGATTAAGAGGACAGGATCATCCACCTCATTGAACCCATCAACTAAAGGACAGCTTCAGGCGCCAGTGTGCGACGGTCAGCAGGTGTATCCCGGGTTGATGACGGGACGGCATGTCTTTGAGGGAGAACTGAAGACTCCCACCGAGCAGCGGGAGTAGGAGGACATCTTTTGGGCGAGAAAAAAGGGCGAGTGTTTTCAGGCGCACGACCCACCGGGCGTCAGCATCTCGGCAATTATCTGGGCGCGATCCAGAATTATGTCGCGCTGCAGAAGGACTATGAATGCGTGTACAGCATCGTTGATATTCATGCGTTAACGACGATGGAGACCACGCACAATCTTGTTGATAACACCGTCGAGATGGCGCTTGATTGGCTCGCGGCGGGGATTCGTCCGGAGGAGAGCATCGTCTTTGTCCAATCCCATGTGCCCCAGGTGATGGAACTTCATACCATGCTTTCCATGGTGATCGGCCTGGGCAAGCTCACGGATTTGCCAACCTTCAAGGAAAAAGTGCGCGAGCAACCTCACAATGTGAACTACGGCTTGGTAGGCTACCCTGTGCTCATGGCTGCGGATATCCTCCTCTACCGGACGAATGTGGTCCCGGTCGGGATCGACCAGGCGCCGCATGTTGAATTTGCGCGTGAAGCAGTGCGATCCTTCAACTATCGCTATAAAACAGATGTGTTAATTGAGCCGGAGATGAAGGTAACCCCTGTTCCCAAAGTGCTGGGAACGGATGGCGAGCGCAAGATGAGCAAGAGCCTCAACAATCACATTGAGCTTGCGGCGACGCCGGAGGAGACGACCAGACGCGTGATGACGATGGTGACGGACCCGCAGCGCAAGCGTCGATCTGACCCCGGAGATCCCGATGTGTGTAACGTCTTCACGCTGCATAAGATATTCTCTCCACCAGAAGACGTGGAGATGGTGAACAGGGACTGTCGGAGTGCCGCTATCGGCTGCGTCGATTGCAAGAAGTTGTTCGCGAAAAACTTGAATGCGCATCTGGGTCCCTTCCGCGAGCGCAGGGCAGAGCTTGCAGGAGACCCCGATCACATTCTGGCCGTCCTGCATGAAGGCGCCCGTCGTGCGGATGCTATCGCAACGGAGACCATGGAAGCGGTCCGCGCAGCCGTTGGTCTGCCCGCTCGAGCATGAAGACGGATGTGGCCTAGCAGATGAAGATCGTGTATCAACGCGTACGGCGCGGGGCGGTAACTGTAGCAGGGGAGAAACTTGCAGCCATCGGGCATGGGGTTGTGCTGCTCGTTGGCGTTGCCGAGGGAGATGGCCTCGAGCAGGTGAACTGGCTGGCGAAAAAATGCGCTGAGCTTCGTGTGTTTGATGATGAAGATGGCAAGATGAACCTTTCGCTCCTCGATGTGGGGGGCGAGGCGCTGGTCGTTTCCCAATTCACCCTGCTGGCCAACACAAAAAAAGGACGCAGGCCGAGCTTTGTGCACGCTGCTCCACCTGAGATTGCCGAACCCCTCGTGGAATCCTTCGCCAGGCGTTTGAAGGAGCTTGGCGTGCCGGTACAAATGGGACACTTTGGCGCCCATATGCTGGTCGACATCGAGAATGACGGTCCGGTGACTATTCTCCTTGAACATTCCGACGAATCCCCGTAACCTATTTGCCGCACATTCTCACCTGCTGCTCGTGTGCTTTGCTGATGGCTGGCTGTCAGCGCGCTGTCGGTCAGGGCAGGGGGCAACTGCTATAATTCTTCTTAAGAACCATTGTTCTCAAACACGTCGTATTGAAATCGTCATGAGGAGGAGTTAAAGATGAACATTGCGAATGCGGTTCGAGCATTGGCAACACTTTCCTGGGTCGCGGTGCTGGGTCTGATTGCGCTCGCCGTCGTACGATCTGCGCGCGACAGGGGATCGAAAGCCCTTACGCGCGTAGTCGTTGTCGTGGGTGTGATAGCCTTGGTCTTGACCACGGTCGGCGCCGGCATGGTATTCATCCAGCCGGATGAGCGCGGCGTTGTGATTTCCGCCATCTCGCCTCAGGGCTACCGTTCGGACATCCTGCAGCCTGGACTGCGCTGGGTCATCCCCTTTGCGGAAAATGTGGTGACCTACACCATCTCCCGCCAGACCTACACGATGTCCATCGCTCCCGGTGAGGGCTCCAGAAGTGGTGATGACTCCGTGGCTGGACGCACCTCGGATGGTCAGGTGGTGCTGATCGACGCATCGGTCATCTATGCCGTTGATGCCTCGCAGGTGATCAATGTGCATATTCTCTGGCGCGACCGTTACCAGGAAGACCTGGTGCGTCCTGTGGCACGGGGCATCATCCGTGACCAGGCATCCCAATATCGCATCGATGAGATTAACAGTGAGCAGCGCTTCGAGCTTGTGACAGCCATTCGGGCGGAGCTGGCGTCGAAGTTGGAAGAAAATGGCCTGGTGCTGGTCGACTTCGTACTGCGTAATGTCCAGTTCTCGGATGAGTACGCGGCGTCCGTTGAGCAGAAGCAGATTGCCGAGCAGCAGGCGCAGCAGGCGGTCTTCGTGGTCGAGCAGCGCCGGCAGGAAGCTGAGCAGGCCCGACAGGTCGCTCAGGGTTCGGCAGACGCAGCGGTTATCGCCGCCCAGGGTCGTGCCGATGCACGCCTCATCGAGGCAGAGGCAGAAGCTTCTGCACTGGAGCTCATTGCAGCAGCGCTGCAGGAAAACCCGGATCTTCTCACCTATGAGTACATCCAACAGCTTGCGCCGGGAATTCAGGTCATGCTTGTTCCCAATGACAATCCGTACCTGCTCCCGCTCCCTTCCATGGAGGGAACGGGCAACATCGCACCCTGACCCATTTTGATCCTCAATCAGCAGCGCCCTTTGCAGATCGCAAAGGGCGCTTTTTCTTTCGCGTTCTTTTGCCTAGTCCAGGCGCAGCGCCATGAAGGGGACCCGCATCTCCAGCGGGTCGAACGCGCCATGACGCCCCAGGAGGGGGTTGGGTTTGTCCGCCCACCAGAGGTAGCCGTTTCCTGTGGGGAAGGCGATAAGTTCACCGATGCGATCCTCAACGGCTGGATCGGGTGCTCCGGGGCCAAACAATTCAAGCTGTAACGCTTCACTAGACGGGAGTGTGATGAACTCTCCTGGCCAGGCGTGATGGATGTAGTCTTCCACCGCTTCCAACTTGTTGGGACGTGGGTGGAAGTAGATGAAGCGGTTTTCGCCGGTCGGTTTGATGTGCAGCATGCCCAGCAACTCCGGGTGATGGCGTAAATCGAAGCGGTCCTCGGGTGGGGTATGCACCTGACCATGGTCGGCGGTGAGGATGAGCAGCGTTTTTTCCTTTCCCGCTTTACCTAACGGTTCAAGGAAGCAGGTGTACATACTCCTTAAATAGGTAAGGAATTCGACTCGCGCCTGCTCCGAATCGGGTCCGAAACGATGGGAAAGGTTATCCACGGCGCCGTGGTAGACCCAGATGAGGCGTCGATCGCGGGGTTGTTCCGCCAGCTGGCGCACGTCGATCCATAGTTCGGCAGGTGTGCCAAAGGAGTGGCGCTCGACGCTTTGGTAATGCATGCGCGAGAGGCCGGAATGGGCGATTCCATAGTGCAGAAAGGTGTGGGTTTCAACATGGCCGTTACTGAGGGCAGGCCCAATTGAGGGTACAGGGAGCGCGGTCTCCGGGTCAAATCCGGCCTGGTAGAGGGCGCCAGCTCCACGGCCGAATGCCATGGGGCTGTGTGTGATCATGTTGGCCACCAGCCCGTATTCTTTGAGGAAGAGCTCATAACCCAAGACAGCATGCTGGGCTGGAGAACAACCTGTCCACAGGGTTGAGAGCACGTTGCACGTTGTACAAGGCGTCACAGAGGTGAGGGAGGTAAAGACCCCCCGCTTTAGGACCGACTGCCATTCCGGAAGCTGTTGCATCCACGTCTGTGCGCGGTCATAAGCTACGGCGTCAATCAGGACGATGATGATCTGGTTGATATCCTGCGCCAGATGGCTAATGCCTTCCATCTGGAGTGGTGGATGGGGAAGCGGGTCCAGATGGAACCAGGTAAAGATACTGGCGGGTAGATTCAGCAAGGATCCGCCGGTGTACGCTGGAAAAACACTTGCATCGAGGTTGAATCTTCGCGACAATAATCCCTTACGCAATTTGTCGTTGGAGCGGTTGACTTCCATGTTAGCCCGCCATTCATGCACGATCCATCATTCTTGGTGAACGGACCTGTGATCGACTAGCTCCATGGTATTGTATAGGAAGAAAAGCGAATCAGCACAGCAGGAGTCGACATTGACAACTGGGACAACAACGGAAAACCCATCCTGGTTTGACCAATGGCTTCCCGGGACAAAAAGGCGGCGGATCCGCGAATACATCACCGGCTATGTGATGGTGTTCCCTGCAACCTTTCTCGTTTTTCTGTTCGGCATTTTTCCGGTAGGCTTCGCGCTGTATGTGAGCATGAATAAGTGGCGTTTGAAGCGGTCAGGCTTCATTGGTTATGAGAACTACACCGATGCCATTGGAAGCCTTGCCTATGTCGCTCTTTTTGCGCTTGCTGTGGGGAGTTTTCTTTTTGCATACCTGCAGTTGAAGAAACTCCGCCGCCAGGCCGAGGAGCATGGGGAAAAGCCCTGGCGCTTTGCTATTCCCGGCATTGTCATTGCAGCTGCCGTGGCAAGCTTTGTCCGCTGGACAGTCCTTCTTCTGCCTGAGGTGCTCGACATCGCCGACAAGATTGTGGGCCAGGAAAAGACTGCGGCGTTGTTCCGGAGTCTTTTGGGGGAAGCCTTTCGAGCGGAGAGCGTGCTGCCAGCGTTCTGGTTGACGGTTGTATTGCTCGGCGCAGCACTTGCGTTGGAAGAAATCTTCCGGCGAATTTGGCGCTCACCCCGTACCATCTCCTATCAGGCACAGTTCGCCATTCTGTTCCTCGCCATCGCATTGGGTGTGCTTCTGTTTTGGTTCACCTATTCACAAGCCTCACTCGCTTATCTGGAAGCCATTGGAACGGATACAGACACTGAGCTATGGGCACAAATTATCACCATCTCATCAGGAATCTTGCTTTTCATCGTGGCGTGGTTCGTGTGGCGCTCAGCAAAGAAGGCAGAGCGCACCTGGTCCTTCATCCTGCGATTGCTGGGAGCTGTCATGCTGCTCGGAGGCGGGTGGTTGCTGATCGCCGAGCTGCCCATGGTGATCGCAGCCGGCGATGACGATGTCTGGTCAGGGTTGGTCATCACCGTCTTCTACTCTTTTGGAACGGTACCCTTCCAGTTGGCCATATCGCTCTTCCTGGCCATTCTTCTTTTTCAGAAGCTACGCGGCTCAGAAGCGCTGCGCATGCTCTTCTTCCTGCCCTATGTCACGCCGGCCGTCGCCAGCGCAGCTATCTTCAAACAGATTTTCAGCGCGAGGCAACAGTCGCTGATCAATCAACTCTTTCTTGCTCTAGGTCTGGAGCCGCAGCGTTGGCTGCAAGAACCCAATGGCGTCTTTGCGTTGATCGCAGAAAGCCAGGGCATCCAGATTCCGGGGTGGATGGCGGGGCCTAGCCTGGCGCTGGTTGTGATTATGGTCTACTCCATCTGGGTCTATGTCGGGTACGACACCGTGATCTATTTGGCAGGCTTGGGAAATATCTCCCAGGAGCTGATCGAGGCAGCGGAGATCGATGGCGCCGGGCGCTGGCAGGTTTTCCGCCACATTATCTTCCCGCTTCTGTCACCGACGACCTACTTCCTGTCCCTTATCGCCATTATCGGGACGTTCAAGGCGTTCAACCACATCTGGATAATGCGTCATGAATTATCCCTGGGAAGTGTGAACACGTTCAGCGTGACCATCTTCCTGGAGTTCTTCGAGAAAGTGCGCTATGGGTATGCATCTGCCCTCGCGTTTGTCCTCTTTGCCATCATCCTGGGGCTGACCGTCCTCAACAATCGTATTCAAGGATCGCGGGTGTTTTATGGCTGAGCGAGCACTCTTTCGTACAAGGGGTTCGGCGGAGGACCGTCATATCAACTGGCGGATTGTCATCTCCCGTTCCATAACCTATTTTTTCTTACTGGCTGGCGCGTTTATCGCCGTGCTCCCCTTCATCTGGATGATTTCAACATCCTTCAAGACCATTGGCGAAGCACAGGGTGTTCAATTCTTCCCATCACAGCTGCGGTTCGAAAATTATGTCGATGCCTGGAATGAAGCTGACTTTGCGGAGTATTTCATCAACAGCATCGTCGTCACCATAATTACCCTGGCGGGGAGGTTGACCTTCAGCGTGCTGGCTGCCTATGGGTTTGCCCGCATCCGCTTTCCAGGCCGTGATCTGATTTTCAGTGTTCTCCTGTCCACAATGATGATCCCGGCCATGGTGATGATCATCCCCAATTTCCTGACAGTAACGTGGCTGGGTCGCATCGGTCCGATCAAGTGGATCAACAACTGGCCAGCGCTGACCGTTCCTTTTATGGGCAGCGTGTTTGACATTTTCCTTCTGCGGCAGTTTTTCGCCCAGATTCCAGATGAGCTCTTCGACGCGGCTCAGATCGATGGCGCCGGACATTTCCTGTTCCTTCGCAAAGTCGCCCTCCCATTGTCGCGTGCACCGGTTCTTGTGATTGTCGTGCTGGCGTTCATTGGCTCCTGGAATGCGTTGGCATGGCCGATGCTGGTCACCAACTCTCCTGACTGGCGACCGATCTCTGTTGGACTGATGCAGTTTGTGGAAGAAGCCGGTCAGATGACAAACTTGATGATGGCCGGAGCTGTGATTACGATTGTCCCCATTCTTGTCCTGTATTTCTTTACGCAGAAACAGTTTACGGCGAGCATTGCCCGCAGCGGTCTTAAAGGCTGATGGGCTTGCGAAAGGAGGGCCCAAAGAGAACGATAGAGGAGAGATGATGCACGTGGATTGACCCGAACCACAATTCTTCATCTACTTGAGGAGGAGTAAGAATGTCGAAAAAATGGCTAAGCTGGCTGCTTGTTCTCGTTCTGCTTGTTCCCGTTCTGCTGACAGGATGCGACCTGCAACCGGTGGAAGAGCCGGTCGCTGAAGAACCGGCCGTAGAGGAACCAGTCGTAGAGGAACCAGTCGTTGAGGAAGAACCCGCGGTTGAGAGCATGTACGCCGATGTGGATCCCAGCGGTCAGACCGTTGTGTTCTGGCATGTCTGGGGAACCGGCGACACAGGAGAAGGTCTGCTTGCGATCATCGATGAGTTCAACGCCACCAATGAATGGGGCATCACGGTTGAACCCGTTGACCAGGGTCGCTACAGTGACCTCGAGGACTCGATGAACGCCGCCATCCAATCCGGCGACCTGCCGGATATCGTGGTGGGCTACACCAACGCCCTCGACACATGGTATTCGGTTGACGCGCTGACCGACATCGACGGATACGTGTACGACCCGATGTATGGTCTGACCGAAGCGGAAATTGCTGACTACTATCCTGGCGTCTGGGCAAGCGGCATCAATGCTGATGGCGCGCGGGTCGGATTCCCGCATGGACAGTCCGCGAATGTGCTGTTCTACAACTATACCTGGGCTGAGGAGCTTGGCTTTGCCGGGCCCCCGACCACCTGGGCAGAGTTTGCAGAGCAGACATGTGCGGCGGCTGAAGCGAACCTCGCTGACGACAATCCCGACAATGATGGCACCGGCGGCCTGGTGATGTATGCTGGTGCATCGAACGTGGCTTCATTCATCTTCGCCGCAGGCGATGACATGATTAATGAGGCCGGCGATGGCTATGACTTCACCAGCGATGCAGCCGTAGTGACGGCGGAAACCTGGTGGGATCTGTGGGATGGCGGATGTGGCTTCGCAACGGAAAGCTACCCCAACCCCGAGTTCGCGAGCCGACAGGCGCTGTTCACCATGAGCTCCACCGCAGGCTATACCTATCAGGTGAGCGCATTTGAGGCTGAAGGCGCCATCCAGGATGAGTGGGGCTTCGTGCCCTTCCCGGGTCTCGAAGGTGGAGAGCCCGCCGTGAACGCCTACGCGCAGAACTCCGGCATCGTGAGCACCACGCCAGAGAAGCAACTTGCGGCATGGCTGTTCATCCGCTGGTTCACCAGCCCCGAGATCAATGCGCAGTGGATTGAGGCGAGCGCGTATCACCCCATCCGCATCAGCGCCGTTGATCTGCTTGGTGATTACATTGCTGCCAATCCGCTCTGGGCGGAAGGCATCGAGTTGCTGCCGTATGGCCACTCCGAGCCCGGCTGGTCCTCCTGGAGCAGTGTACGCCGCTCGGTTGGTGACACCTTCGCCACCGTCCTGCAGAGCCCGCGCGAGGACATCCCCGCGTTGCTAGCTGACCTTGACGCAACAGCACAAGAGGCGATCGAGGAACTTCAGTAACGCGTGCACAAAGCAACACAAGCGGGTTGAAGCGTACGCTTCAACCCGCTTTTTCTTTCTCTGTTGCGTGCTGTATCCGGTTCGTCAGCACGTCACGGCGATCAGTCGTTCCTTCAGGGGGCCAGGAACCAGGCGACAACAGGATCATGATCCGATTGGCGCAGCGGGGAGGGATCATCCGCTTCCGGGGGAGGGAAGTCTGCGTTGACATGCAGGATGCGGTACTCCACGAACCACTCCGCCAGACCCTCACTGATAAGGATGTGGTCGAGTGTTTGTGACACACCCTGGTAGATGTAGCTGTAACCCACTTCCATCCCGGGCAGATCATAGAGATGGGTAAGCCCCACCTCTTCCAATGCCGCCAGGGGAGCCGTACCGTAAAAGGAATTGAGGTCACCGAGAACGGCGATGGCGGCTGAGGGGTCCTGGCTGAGCAGGTCGGCGACAATGCCTCCATTCCAGGCAGCTTGCGCCGTGCGACGCGGTTCCGTAAGTTCCTCGCCCGCCGATAGCGAGAGAAAGTGGTTGTTGAGCAACACGATATCCAGGCTGGTATCACCAGCGGATATCGTCGCTTCAAGCAGGAGGGGTGGCCGGGCGAAAAGCTCACCGGGCGCTATTTGCTGCTCGACAGCCGTCACCGTCACGACATCTGCCCGAACGAGATAGCCCACATCGATGCCGCGGCTGTCATCACCTTCAATCAGGTAGGCTTCATAGCCGGCATCGGCCAGAAGCTCATGTTCTGCGATGTCCTCGAGAACACCGATGTTCTCCACTTCCTGGAGCGCGACGATGGCGGGTGTGCCGGCGTTGAGGATAGTGTTGGCGATTTTGAGCAAGTCCAGCTGGTATTCTGGGGCCGTGGGGATCTCCGGGCTGCTCGGATGGGGGTTCAGGATGTCAAACAAGTTTTCTACATTCCACGTCATGATGCTGAAGCCGTTCTCAGAAGCAGGTTCAAATACGGGTATCAACCGCTCTCCCGGGATTACCCGGGGGATGGTGATGGGTTCGATTTTGTATTGACCGTAGGTATATGCGAGCGGCCCCAGGATGGCTTCAACCTGGTCACCGACGGTGATGACATAGGACAACAGGCTGCGGTCGACATGGGTGACTGCAGAACCATCGTCGATGACAATGAACATGCCTGCTGGTTCGCCCCGCCACACCCGTTCTGATGGGTAATCCTCTGCGACGAGGACGGTTTCACCGTACTGGGAGGTCGGCGCGACGGCGCGCACGGGCCCCGCTACTTCGACAAGCATGCCCTCAAGCGGTTCGTTGTACGCCAGCGAGGCAGCCTCGTCGTCAGGCGGGCTGTAGGGAATGGCGTCTGGCAGCGCTGCGCCGCTACGCTGGACTCGGATATCCATACGCGATGCTGGTGCAATTGACGTCTGCGTTGAGGATTCACGCACAATGCCTGTCACCGAGACCACGTCGCCCAGTGTAAGCACTATCCATGGCTCTTCCATTAGTACGAACAGGCCGTCGGAGGTGGCAGGATCTCCATCACCGATTGGCGCTTGAATGAAAAAGCCACCGAGATCCGGGAAGAAACCCGTGACCACTCCTTCCACGGTAACGGTTTCCAGTTTATAGGGCGATCGGTCTCCGGAGCCCTGGACAGCCCAGATGGGTACGCCAGCTCCGACAAACAACTGGCGCGCCGGGGCAAATGAAGGTGCCTCTGCACCGCTATGGACCACGCTGCTCTCGTCGATGAGGATGGCCGTTTCCTCAAAAGGAGCCTGAATGACGTACTGAACGCTGGCGGAGGCGCCATCACCCTCAAGGGAGGCAAGGAACCAGGTGAGGGTTTCTCCAACCTGTTCACCACCATTGAGAACAGCCGTGACGGTACCATCCTGGGCTGGCATGAGGACCTCGATATTTATTTCCTGGATGGTTTCAGGATAGTCGTTATAGACAATCAGGGTTACAGTCGCTTGCTCGCCGGGAAGAACAGAGGCCGGTGAATCCACCGTCAACCGAACGCCGGGCGGATAGATTTCTTCGAGGTCAGCATCAATGCGCGGGTTCAGGTAGAGTGCGGTGCTGCGCCAATCTGGGATGCCAATGGCCTGGTAGACGTGATCCGGATCCAGGGCTTCCACGTTGATCCCGGTGAGCTTGTCCACATACAACGTGAGTGTTTCGCCTTCTGATGTGGTGAGATCGATCTCGTAGCTGTAACTGAACTCCTCGATGCGGGTGGCGCGCCCCTCGACTGCGACCAGAAGGCCGGTGTACAAGTCGGGCTGCTCAAGAACATCGACGATGTCGACGAGGAGTGGACCTGGATCCTCGCCTTCCAGCGTGAGGATCTCAACATCGTCCGCACTGCCAGGGGCGACCTCAATAGCATTGTTGTAGAGCAAAACATCGCCCCGCACGCGTACATAGGCGCCCAGAGGAACATCCAGCATGCCGCCAGCGCCTGAGACATAAACTTGAACGCCGCCGGTTTCATCTTGAAGGTAGAACTTCACGCCCGAACCGGCATAATACCCACCTGTGTACATGGTGGCGGTGCCTTCGATAACGACTTCTTCGCCAATCATCTCGCGTGCGATGGCCACCGGAAGTGTGCCACCTTCTATGCGCGTCTGGGAGGATCCGGCGATGGCGATGAGATTTCCCTCGGTATTTTGAACACGCGCATTGCGCAGGTACGCTGTGAGATAGCGCCAGGGGGCAGTGAAATCGATGCTGTAGGTGACGTTCGCACCCGGTTGAAGCTCGTCCAATTCCCATACAGCCGTCGATGCTTCCATTCTTCCACCCTGGTAAACGGCTGCGACACTCAAGTCCGGATGCACCGGAAGGAGCACGCGCAGATTACGCAGCGTAGAGTCGGAGGGGTTATCGATGGTGAGCTGGTAGGAAAAGGTCTGGCCTGGTTCGGCCGTCGGGGGGCCATTGAGTTCCATCATGAGAAATTCTTCAGCCGCGGGGGTAAACGGGCTTGCACTGGATTGTGGATCCGGTGCTTCGTTGAGCACAAAATCGGCGCTGTTGTTATTGGAGTCCTGGGAAGAGCCGTCAACGCCTCCTGGAAGCCGCTCCAGCGAGGTGCCGTTCTCTGGAGAAGGGGCGGGGCTGTTCTCGACCATACTGGCGGGTGCATCGCCCCACCCAAGCTGATCTGCGGCTTCGCCATCGGGATCCATCAACGTCAAGCCGCCAAAAGAGGTGTTCAAGGCTTGTTGAAAAACGCCATCTGCGATTGCAGCTCTGTCCGTTCCCTCACGCGCGAGAAGCAGATGCCCTTGTGGTGGAATGAGCTGGGAAAAGTCCCACTGGAACAGAACAATCTCTTCCGACTCATCCTTCAAGCGGTATGTGAGAGTCCAGCCTTCAAGATCCTCAGGTGATCCACCTGCATTGTAGACTTCAATGAATTCATCATTGTTGTCGCCAACCGCGCCTGTTTGAACCTCGCTGATAAGGATGAGCGCTGGGGCAGGAGTGTCACCTTGGTCCGTACCGGGGATGCACGCTGCGGCAAGGATGAGAATCACCAACAAAGAGAACCAAGTTCGTCTGCTGACCATTGGGGCTCCTTCTGCCTTCATGAGGCATGCTTGCGCGTAGAGAAAGAAGCGCTCTCTTTGGTAAACTATAACATCACTCAAGCTGATCCAAAAAAAGGGGTACTGGTGTATGCAGATGATGCATGATGAAAAGGTTCTATGCTTGTACCACAATGACCCGGACGGGCAGTGCTCGGGGGCCATCGTTCGAAGGCGCCTGGGAAAAGGCGTTCGCTTTGCTGCGATGGAGTATGGCCATGCTATTCCCTGGGCGTTGATCGAGGAATCCGATGTGGTCATCGTGACCGATTTTTCCCTTCCGAAAGAGGAAATGGAACGCATCAAGCAGGATACACACCTCATCTGGATTGACCATCACAAGACTGCGATTGAGGCGATGATGGATGTCGAGGTGGATGGTCTACGAGCGATCGACCGGGCTGGATGTGTGCTCACGTGGCAGTATTTCTACCCGGACGAGTCCATCCCGCGCGGGGTGCAGTATATCGGGGAGCGGGATATTTGGACATTCGTCCATGAGGAGACGAAACCCTTCTGTGAAGGCTTGTACCAAATGAACCAGCATCCCAAAAATGATGAAGTGTGGACGCCGCTTCTCGACGATGATGACACTTTTGTGGAGAAGGTGGTTGAGGAAGGCGAACTGCTCCTGCGAGCTCGGCAACAGGCGATTCAACGTCAGGTGCACGGGCGCGGGTTTGAGGTGCTCTTCGAGGGTCATCGCACGCTCGCCATCAATCAGCGCGGCACGGGTGAGTTGGGTGAATATATCCGTTCGCTTGGCTATGTCATCGGGTATGCCTATGTGCAGGTGCTGAGGACAGAAGGTCTGAGTACGCAGGTGACTCTCTATTCCGAACAAATCGATGTCTCGGAAATCGCGGTGAAGTTCGGCGGGGGAGGACATGCCGGAGCGGCGGGATTCATCTTCCCGAGCCGGAGCGAACCTTTCCCGGAGGAGGCTTCTGTTGACTGGGAGCCACAAATCGTGCGGGGGGCAGGTGATGACTAGCGCCCAAGAACTCGCAAGCGCCTACGGGTTGAATGTCCGCATCATTCTGCGGCAGACAGCGGGTTGGAGTCATGCGGACAGTCTGCTTCAGCCCCCATTGTGAGGCAACGGCATGAACTGGGCGCTCGGGCACATTCTCAACAGCCGGGCGGACGTTGGGGCGATGCTGGGAGAGACGCTGGAAGTGCCAAGAGGGGTTCTCGAACGCTATGGCACGGATTCCGGACCAGTGACCGGCGAAGACGAGGGACTTTTGCGCCTGGATGAGCTTGTCGAGTGTATTCATATGTCCCAAACCATGATTGACCGACATCTTGCTGACATGAACGCCAGGGAAATCGAAGCGATGAAGAAAGGTGACGAGAAGGGCTGATCGCTTGGGGAAGCCTTGTTTGACCGCACTTTCCACGATACCTATCACCCCGGACAATGGGAACTGCTGCGGCAGCTGAGTGGCGTGGTGGATACGGTCATCTAGCTTGGAGGGGATGGCGGATTATCCTTACATGTGATGTGGACAGTTCATCCGGGTGGATGTATCGGCGCGTTGCTGCACCCTTCGGCTACGTGTAGGATTATTCCGGGCTTTTGAGATACGTATGAAAGGTCAGCGGTACACCGCACCGTCAAGGATGAGCTTTTCCACGAGGAGGACTTCACAGGCGCCCGCCCCTGAGTCCTCACGCGAAAGAGACGTGGTTGTTTCAAACTGAAACCCGAGCACATTCACCTCAACATCAACCAGATAGCCTTCAAGCCGGATCACATCACCGGCTTCGACGTTGCGCAATGCTGACTCCAGCGCTGGATTCGCTGGGATGATGTGAACATTGGCGGAGTGGTCGCGGATTTCTCTCAGATCGAAGGGTGCTTCCTCCGGTACTCTGTAGTAGTACCAGCGGTCATGCTGATCCCATGTGACCCAGGCATCTACCTCTGGGTTTCCCATGGGCCCCCATGCCAGCGCAAAATCGACCGGTGAGAAATGAGCGTAGAGGTCGAGATAATAGCGGCGGGTTCTCAACACACGAGCGTCGATACGGTAGCCGGCGCGGGGTGTTGCGGACCAGGTCGTAAACCAGCTTCGATGGGTGATTGGTGGTGATTGGGTCAGGTTAAGTGCGGTCTGGGACGGTGTTCCTGCAGGCTGGAGAGGCACATCTGCGTTTCCTGCTGCGGCCGTTGGGTTGCGCATGAGGCTCACAGTCCAAAGCAAGGACGCGCCAAGCAGCAGCATCAGGATGATAAGGAGGAATCGGCGGCCGCGGCGGACATTGGACGCGTAATGTGTCTCTTCGCTCATGCAACCTCTGTTGATACCAGACCAGATAACACAGGCCAGCGGAGCAAGTCTAACGGAGAGCGGACTACAGGGCAAGGAGAGGTGGCCTGCAAAGGGAAGGGTTGGGGAATTGAATGTGTTGACCTTCTGCGTTAAGATAGGTGTACGCTTTCACCTGCCCAAGGAGGATGGTAATGACGTACCCCGAGGATGAAAAGGCTCTTGAAAAGCAGCAGGAAAAGACAGAGGAGAAGCAAGACGAGAGCTGGCAGGAGAAGACGCGCCGTGACCCCCTTGCCGGGATTATCTGGCCCGTCATCCTGATCTGGCTTGGTGTTGCGATGATGATCGACCGTTTCGGTCTGTTGGCATCCATTCCCGTTCTAGCTGATCTGTCCTTCTGGGCACTCTTTTCTTTCGGCGCAGGCGTCATTCTGCTGGGGGAGGTCGTGGTACGGTTGCTCGTTCCTGAGTACAGGCAGCCTGTGGGTGGGACCATCTTCTTTGCGGTGCTGTTGATGGCCTCCGGCATCTCTCAAACCGTGGGTTGGTCGGTGTTCGGGCCCATCGCGTTGATTGGCTTGGGTCTTATCCTGCTGGCTTCAAGCTTGATGCGGAATCGCTAAAGGGGCGCTACAGCCTTCCTAGATTCAGCGATCGAAGTTCATGCCAGACGTAATGCAGGGTCGTCCACCAGCGCTCCCGGCCTATGCAGCGGAAATAGGGCGGGTTGACGCAGAGGATCCGGTCGCCGATTTCGTAGCGCGGCAGCACGGGTGTTGAGACAATCAGACTTCCGATTTCTCCTGGCTTCATTTCGTGCAGCAGTTTGATGTCGCGATGTGTGCGGACTTCGAAGAAGAACATATCGTAGTTCGGTGTCCATGCGCGCTTTTCATCAAGCTGCTGACCGAAGATTCCCTCCGTCGTACCGTAAATCTCCCGGACTTCGACATCGCCATACATCGCCTGCAGCGTCGGCGCATGGCGGGTATTGATCCCCGGCACGCTTCCGAGTGTCATTAAAGCCGGCTTCCAGAGCTGCTTGGGATACACATTGTGGGCACGTTTGAGGTAGCGCCCGAATCGAAGCGCGGTAGGAGCGACACCACCAACCAGAGTCACATTCCGCTCCCGGCAGGTTTCCAGTGCCAGTTTAAAGCGAGCGTCCCAATCTGCGCGGGTTGTTCCCCCGCCGATCGCATCAATTTGTGCCTGTGTGGGAGCGGATTGGATAGGCGTCTGTTCTGCCACGTAACGGGTGTAGATACCCGAACTGTATCCATACTCGATGTCGCGGTCGCCGACACGCAAGCTGCCGACGGTGCTCGGGAAGTTGAGATTGAGATTTACACCGCGCAGGATGTCGAAGCGGTTTTGCTGCTGGATAAAGTGCATGACGGCACGTGCGGCCCCTGATCGCAGTCTAAGGTCGTCAGGTGTCATGGGAATGAATTTCGGCTCATCTTCTGTTGTGCCGCGCGTGATCGCCCACCCGAGGATGGGCTCATGCAGCAACACTCGCTCGTTACCCTCCATGACGGCTTGAATGAGTGGTTTCATTTCAGCATACGTACGGACCGGGAATTGCCGGCGGAAATCGTTGAGGCTGCTTCCAGGTGGGCAGTTGAAGCGCGCACCATTTTCCGTCTGAGCATACGCTTGCAGGCAGGCTTGCAGCACCTGACTCTGTGCGGCCGATGGATCGGCCACAGCGTTCTTCCAGGGCTGCAGCATCAAGTTGAGTTGGTCCGTGAGCGCACTGGGGTCCATCGTTTGCCTCGCGTTTCCTGAGCGGTTGACAGGGATGATTATCGATGATCGCGAAGTCTACAGCAACTGAAAGATGGTCATGGTGTCGCAGGTGGATACTCCGTGAGGACCCAGAGACGCTGCCCATCAGTGATGAGTTCGATCCAGCCGAGTTCATCGGTACGCAGACCATTGGGGCCGAGGGCGGCGGACCCAGTGTGGAAGGGGCTGTTTGAAGCGGCTGCCTGGGTGGAGATGATGGCTATGTGGGGATGCAGATGCTCCAGGAGGCAGTCGGGATTGGTCGCATCATAGCCGGAGTCTGCAAGCAGAACAGCGGTCATGTCAGCAAGACGGGGTATCCCGGAAAGCGTTTCCGCCTCTCCCGGGGTGATGCCGGGAAGCATCAAGAGCTGGAAGGCATCGTAGCTGAGAAGGACGGCTGCTCCATGTTGGCCGGATGACACGATCTCGATCAGAAAACTGCCCCGCTGGATGCACAATTCCTCATCAAGCGTATGGACGGGGATGCCTTCTTGCTGGAATTCTTCCAGGAGTGCTTTCGAAAGATTACCCCACATCCTGGTCGGGTGGAGTACTTGATGGATTTGAAAGCGCTCCGTGATGTCCACCAGGCCCTGAAGCTGCTCTGGGCGTGTCCCGGCAAGGATGACAGCGTCGAGTTCCCGGTTCCAAGGGGGTAGACGTCGTCCAAGCGCATCCGCCAGGTCGACGGTGCTTGGGCCCCCATCAATGAGAAGACTTCTTCCGTCCGGCGTGGTGATGAGCGCCATGTCACCGTTTCCTGCTGGAAAGACAGTGATATGGAGCAAGCCATCCGGGCGTGCCGCTGCTGTGCGCCATACGAAGGCTGTCGCCATGCTCAGCCCCGCTAGCAAGCTCCAGACCGGGATGGTGATAGCGGAGCGACATCGTTCGACGAAAACCTGCAAAGGGCGTTTTTCCGGGGGGAGGCGAAGGTAGCACGTGGTTCCCAGAAGGAGCACATAATACAGGAGCGCAAGATGGGCTGCATTGGGCGATGTTGGGAAGGACCCGAAAGGAAGACGGGCGCACCATTCCACGATTCGGATCGTGTATGCAAGCAAGATCCACACCGGCGCTGCGAGGATCTTTCCAAGCGGATTCCACGCCAGCCCGCCTAGCAGCGCAGCCCCACCGCCCATCATGATGGCGGGTTGGACAGGAAGGATAAGTGGGTTCACGAAGAAGGAACTCAGCGAAAAACGCTGGAACAACATCATCGTCAAGGGGAGCGTGGTCAGCTGTGCCGCGAATGTCATAAGGATATAGTCACCGACCGGTCCTGCTGCACGTTGCGCTCCTTTTTCCCCCAGCCAGCGGGAGCCGACCCGGATGAAGTGGTCTGTAAGGGGATCCGCATAGAGGATTAATCCGAGGGTGGCAGCAAAGGAGAGCTGAAAGCCAGCGTCCCAGAGCAGGTAGGGATCGATAAGTGTCATGATGTACACCGATGCAGCGAGTGAGGCAAAGGCGTAAGTCCTCCTTCCCAGCAAACGTGCGTACAGTGTGAGAAGGCCCATGATGGCTGCCCGGACGACAGCCGCATCAGCACCGACAAGCAGTGTGTACAGCAGGATGACCAGGCATGCTGCCAGCATGCCCCGCGTCCTTCCAAAGAGCCGTCCGAAAGCTGTGATCACAAATCCGGCGATGATGGTGATGTTGAACCCGGAAATGGCAATGATGTGCGTCGTTCCGGTTTGATTGAAAGCTTCCTGCACCGCGAGGGGGATCCCAACCTCGACGCCCAGAAGAATACCTGAAAGCAAGGACGCTTCCGGATCAGGCAGGATGGCGAGAAGGACCTGATGCGAAGACCTGCGAAGCTGATAAAGGCTTCGCAGGAGGCAATGACCATGTCCAGAATCAAGGACGGTCACGGAGGCATTTCCCATGAGGCTGTAGATGTCCTGACGGGCAAGGTAATCCGCATAGGAAAAGGTTTCGAAGCTGGGTGGCGTGCTAAGGTGGCCGAAGGTCCGAACCCGGTCTCCGTAGGAGAGATCGGTTTCGCGATGCGTGTAGAGCAGCACACGGCCTTCGGCGTTGTGGGAGATGGTTTCGTTGCTGAGCCGAGCGCGCTGAACGCACAATTCCGCGCGCACCGAGGATGCACGGCGTTGTGGATCGGCGCAAATGATGCCGTACAGGATGAGCGGATCCTCGTCGTCGTTCAAATGGGCAATGTGCTGTGCGGGGATTATGCGCTGGTTGAGTGAAAGCCGGGTAGCTCCCAGGCACAGCAGCAGGACGCCGAGATGAACCAGCCGTAGATGCGGTTGTCGGGCAAGCCAAACGCCTGAGAAGGAGAGCGCCGCCAGGAATAACCACTGCCAAAGTGTAAGCGTCGTGACCTTCGCGAGCAGGATGCCTGCCATCCATGGAATTGCGGACCAGAACAGCGCCATGTTTCCCCCTTCAGTCTGGTGTTGCGGCGAGAGCCTATGCTCCGCCTGGTGTTATGCGCCTTCTGGGATTTCCTCCTTCGGTAAGAGGGCAACTGCGTCGACTTGCTTGCGGTTAATCAGCATGGCGGCGGATGTGGCGTGTATGGCAGGGAAGAGGATCGCGCGCAGTTCTGTGGTGTACATCGGCATGAAGAGGTGATCGCCCTCAACCAGCATTGCGCCAAAATTGAATTTTCCATGCGACTCAAGCACGCCTCGTAATTCATAGCCACCCATGAGGATGCGCACCCAATTGGGGACAGTCGTGGAATAGCCGCCACGGGTGGTTACAGAAGGGCCAATCTCTCCGCGATTGCTGAGCAAAATGGCGGAGATTTCTGATTTCACCAACCACAACGCATTGTGCCGACCGACCAGTTTCCCGGGTTGGTGGAGGCGCATGAGATGTGCTCCTTCGACCTCAATGAAGGACTGGGTTGGTATGTTGAGAAAGCTAAAGCAGCCACGCGCACCAGGCATGATACGGCCCAGCACCCGATGGGTTGTGGTGTAGATTTCGACGGAAATGGGTTTTGTGGCCATGCTATTCTCCGTTTAGGCTGACGGGCAGCGCAAATGCGATGGTCGTCAGCCCCGGCTCGGTTTGATGCCAGATATCACCCCCCTGGCTTTCAATCATCATGCGGATTTCGCCCATGGATAATCCCGGACCGATGTCGCCCATCGATGGGTCCGGCTCAAGGTTTGAAAGAGCTTGAATGGTGTCCGGCGCAAGGCCTGGACTGGTTTCCTCGATGCTGATGAGGGCCCACCAGCCATCCTCGAGTTCAAGGGCTTCGGGGATCAATTGATTGCTGGGATGGCCTTGCTGAATGACAACCCGGTCACTATGGATGCTGACCCGGCCTTCGTGTGTGCGGCGGATGGCGGCACCAATGAGGGCATCCAGGACATAGCGTGTGCGGCTGCCATCCCCCTCAAAAAGGGGCAGCGGGCGGTCGTGTTCCAGGAGAAAGTCCAGACCATGACGGACCGCCGTGAGGCGATGCGAGTCGGCCAGCTGTTGGAGGATGGCTTCTAGGTCGATGAGGTTTGCGAGCCGGTTCTGATTTAATGCAGCTATCGGCTGTGCTCGTAAGCTGCGCACATGCTGTAACAACGCCTGAAGCTGGCTTCGAAGCTGTTTGGGCAGGGGTTCTGCGGAAGCGTTGATCAAGGTATACAGCGTTTCTATGGCATCATCCAGCCCATCAATCAGCTTTGGCGAAGAGGAAAGGGTGAACTCGCCTTCCTGGACGGGTGCTTGCGACTGCCTCATCAGGCGCGCTTGTTCCAGCGCGACACCGGTCCAGTCCGCAATAGCCTGGAGTACGGATACATTGTGCTCGGTGAAGGGTTGAGATGACGGGCTGTTGTATACACCGAGCACGCCCACGGGTTTTCCCTCCACGCGAATCGGGACTTTGATCAACGATTGCACGAGAAAGCCGGTCTGGATTTTCACCGGCCCCTCCTCAAGTTCCCCTGACCGCAGGATGGGCTCATTGGTTTGTATGACTTCCCCGGCGAGGGAGTCTTCGCCCCGGAGGTGTTTTAAAGCCGCGTGGCGTTCACCGGCGGGCTTAACCGCCCTGAGGGAAAGCTCATTCGAGCGATAATCCATGAGATAAATGCTGGCTTCCTCGGAGTTTGTAAGGAATGCGGCTGCCTCAACGATCCGGCGGAGAATGGCATCAAGGTCGCCAAGGCGAACCACGACACGTCCAATCTCGCTGATCAAGCGCAGTTCATTGGACCGGGTGCGTAAGTCTTCCCGCAGCGTTTCTACCCGACGGGAAAGGATCTTGGAGTTCGTGAGAGGCGAACGCGCTTCCGTCAGATCCTGGATGGATTGACAAAGATCCTCCACCCGATAGGGTTTGAGGAGGAAATCAGCGACGTTCATGCGCAGTAGTTCGCGTAGATGGCTGTGAGGGAAGCGTGCCGCAAGCAGGATGGCAGGCGCTTCTTCGCCGGCTTTGCGTTCATCGCGCAGATTCTGAAGTGGATCCCCGCGCAATGTAGTGATGTCGATCAGGAGGACATCCGCTTGAGGGCCATCTTCACCCCGACGCAGTGGAATAAACCCCGCCGGTTTGATGACACGCTCAACCAGCAGCTCTTCGTTGCTCTCGACATCGGCGAGAACAAGGACTTTTGGGGGCTGGGGTTGGACCTTCTCTTCCGCCATGCGGATGTTCTCCATGCGTAGAGCCCGAATGGGGTGGGTCTTTACGCCGTATGAGGCGGCTTAACGCCGGCCATTGGCTGGTTCCGATCACCACGCGTTCGTACGTGGGCAGCGGGCTTGGTCCCCCGGGACTCTGTGACCAGCAGGGTCTGCAGCCGCGACAGCGCTGCCCGGTCGTAGGTTCGGTGTCCGCATACATCACAAATCCACGCAGGGAAGTCGGGAAGGGTGATGAGGTTGCCCTCCACCTCGGTGATGAGTGCGGCTTGTCCAGCAGTAAGCCTGCCGAAGCGGCATTGCGGGCAGGGCAGCTGAGCTGGTGATGCGTCTCTGGGTGGGTTGGTATGTACAATGTGGCTCATCTTCACATCCATCCGGGTATCTGGCCCCTGAAACCGGAACGCTGGAAGGCGTGTGCGGTTGGGGTCATACCTAACTGATTTTACTCCGGCAGAGGGTAAAGGTTAAGTGCATCCTATGTGAGAAGGTCAAAATCACCCGATGGGATGATGGGCGTATTCTGAAGAGCCGGGTGCTATACTTGCCTGAAGCAAGCACCATGCTCGTGGCGCCGGAAACGGCGTGAGGTATGAGGAGAGATGCGATGAGGCGAAAAGTGATTGCAGGAAATTGGAAAATGAATGTGGGATGTGTTGAAGAAGCGAGAGAGCTCGTACGGAAATTACGGCCGCGGGTAAGGGACGTCCAGGATGTGGACATGGTGGTTTGCCCTCCTTTCACTGTTCTGCATGAACTTGCCCAGATTCTCGCCAACAGTGTTATCGCTCTAGGGGCACAGACGATGCATTGGGATGAAAGCGGTGCACATACCGGTGAGATCTCCCCTGTGATGCTGCAGGATCTTTGTCAATATGTCATTCTCGGGCACTCGGAACGACGTGCTACGCAGTCCGTGGAAGAAGATAATGCAGGCATCCAACGCAAAGCTGCTGCAGCGCATGTGTACGGACTCATCCCGATCGTCTGCGTCGGTGAAAACCTGGAGCAAAACGAGGCTGGAGAAACACAGGCTTTTGTGTGTGAGCAGGTGCGCGCAGCGCTTACGGGCTTGAGCGAAGAGCAGGTCAGCAGGACGATCCTGGCGTATGAACCCATCTGGGCTATTGGAACCGGTCGGGCCGCAACGCCGGTTGATGTCAATGCGTTAATCGGTGTGACCATTCGCGGTGCGGTAGCGGATGTAGCAGGGGCAGCTTGCGCCGATGCGATCCGGGTGATGTACGGGGGAAGCGTGAAAAAGGAGAATATCGCCGGGTTCATCTCGATGCCTGAAATTGACGGCGCGCTCGTCGGCGGTGCAAGCCTGTCTCCTGATTTCGCGGACCTCATCATTAACGCTACCGAAGCGTGAATAGAGGCCTTCATGAAGGGTAGCTCCCCTCTTGTGGGGCTTCTCCATGTTTGCGCCGAGCGCACGTTCAGTTGGTGAGATACACCTCATCCACGACGCCGACGATGACCGTTCGGATGGCGCCTGGGCTCAAGTTGAGAACTTGACGGGCGCCATTGCCCTCATCCAGGACGAGCACCGTATCACCTGGACCTGCCTGCGCAATGTCAACGGCAATATCGTACGCCCCCGTCTCCTCGCCATCGAGATCCAAACGGTCCACAACGAGCAATTTGTGACGTTCGAGGTGGTCAATCTTAATGGTGGAGACCACATTTCCGATCACTTTGCCGATATACATGGCTAGCTCCTCGAACGCCAGGCTGCCGTTGGTTGATTCCGGCGAACTCCATCCACATCATCAACCTCATCAACAATGCCGGTGATGGCGAGGTCGACGGGCACGAAGGTCACCGGAAGTGCCTGCGCGGCCTCGCGACTGGCAACGATGAAGACGAGCATTCCGGGTCCAGCCTGCTGGGTGGCATCCGCAGCGATGGCTGGATTGCCCAGGGGCTTTTTGCGATCACGGTCAAGCGGTTGAACGACCAGAAGTTTGACCGCTTCCAGGCCTTCATACTTCTCTGTGGCCACCACGGTTCCAATGACGCGTGCAAATTTCATGATGATTCCCCCACCAGTTGATGGAAGAAGGTCGTTTGACGGAGGTTTTCCCACATGGCTGGATGCAGCTGTGGGATGATGGTGTGATGCACAATCAATCCCGGTTTCAATACATTAAGGCCGGTTTCAAGCGCAGTTTCGACATCGGCGATCACGCCAGAAAAGAGGACGATGCCTTTGCCACCTAACCCGTCCGCCATGCGGATTTCCAGTAGACGCACCATGGCCGCCTTGACACCCGCATCCGCAGCCTTGATTGCTGCCGGGACGGTTGCTGTTTCGATGATGCCGACAGAATCCGCTCGATCAGGGGCACGCATACCGCCAATGGCGTCCACAACATCAGGATGGACATGGGGTAGGAAGACATCATCAAGCAATGTGCGTTCACCGGCTTCCCGGCCTGCGGTGAGCGATTCTTCGACCTCGCCAACAGGGCCACCAAGGAGGACCAGGTAGCGCCCGGGTTGAACTGTGCCAGCCTTGATAACATCGACCTGGGCGCGTTTAATCATCGCATCGGCGGCCTGTATGCCGGCCGCAATGCTGTTGAAATCGAGGAGTGCCAGAGCGGGCTCAATCATCAGGTCCACTTTTCTACCTACACAATGCGGAAGGCATCGCGCAGGACGCAGCGACGGATGCGGCTAAAGCTGATGGGGTTGGTTATGCCCTCGCCAGTCGGACTGGCAATGGTAAAGGAGCAATAGCCTTCACCGCCGTGGCCAAGACCGTCAAAGGAGGGACCATTCTTGACGAAGATGCTTGAATTCATCACTCGCGCCATGCGGCTGAGATTGTCCAACTGTTTAGAGTGCATGATGGCGGAATGCCGAAAGCCGTGCTCGGCCTCGAAGGCGCGATCGATACCCTCATCAGCGTTGCGCACCCGTGTGAGCGGAAGGATGGGCATCATCTGCTCGGAGAAGATGAGTGGATCGTCCTGCTCGACTTCGACGAGCACAAGGCGCACTTCATCGCCGACTTCGATTCCGATTTCTCGCAGGAGTATGTTGGCGTTTTTTCCGATGAAAGCCTTATTCATCACGCCATATTTGCCACGCGTGGGTGGTTCTGCGAAGATGGATTTCTGCAGGCGTTGATATTGTTCCTGTGTGATTTCGTAGGCACCGTTCAAACCCATCACCCGTTTGAGTTCATCTGCGACGGATGCGACGACGAACACCTCCTTCTCATCGGTGCAAACGATATTGTTGTCAAAGGAAGCTCCGCGCACAATGTCGCGCCCGGCCTGCTCCAGATCGGCGGTTTCATCCACGACGACAGGCGGGTTGCCGGGCCCCGCACAGATCGCGCGTTTGCCGCTCTGCATCGCTGCACGCACCACGCCAGCGCCGCCCGTCACTACCAGGAGGTTGATCTCTTTATGCGTCATGAGGTCCTGAGCGGTTGCAATCGTAGGCTCGGCGAGGGCTGCTGCCAGATTGGACGGTCCGCCAGCTTCAACCACAGCCTGGTTGACGAGCTGAATGGCGTGGTTGGAGCATGCTGTGGCCATGGGGTGGGCATTGAAGACCACCGCGTTTCCGGCGGCGATCATACTGATGGCATTGCACACCACGGTGGAGATGGGATTGGTGCTCGGGATAATCGAGCCAATCACCCCATAGGGGGCGTATTCCACCAGGGTGAGGCCTCCGTCACCCGTCCACGAGGTCGGCATGAGCATCTCCGTCCCGGGAGCTTTGTTGGCATTCAGGAGTACCTTCTGGATTTTATCTTCATAGCGCCCCATGCCGGTTTCTTGGACGGCCTCTAGCGCCAGCACCTGCGCGTTGTCACGCATGATGTGACGGATGTGGCTGATCATCTTCTCTCGCAGCGAGAGCGGCAACTCTTGCAGTTGCTGGAAGGCGAACTTCGCTGCGATGACAGCTGTGTCGACATCCTTGAAGAGGTTGTCGCCATGGCGGATGACCGTGGGGGGAGGAGGTGTGGCGGCGGGAGAGATGGGCGGAGGTGTTTGGCCATGGCGGGTGCGGTCACCCTGATCCAGCTCAGACATCACCTGTTGAATGATGGCTTCGATCTTCTTATCATCCATCCTTATCCATCCCTCGCTTTGTCATACCGGGTTTCGCCCTCAACGGTCACGGTATCTACGATCGCCATGATGACGCCATCGCACGGCCGTTTATCCGTCATCTGCGTCTGGCGGGCGGAGCTGCCTGTCGCGAACAGGACCACCTCGCCCATGCCCGCACCCACCGCATCGGCGGCCACGAGATAGCCGCTCGTATCCTCCGCATGGATGTCAAGCCGGCGCACGATGAGGAATTTCAAGCCCTCGAGCGTGGGCTCTTTCTGGGTCGCAACCAGGGTGCCAACTACTCTACCTAGAAGCATGCTGAACTCCGTTCACAGCCCGGAAGGGGCGCCGGAACGATCGCAGAACGTGGACGCGAGCCACGAATCGTATCCGGAACGCGGCTGCAGCATCAACAACAACCCTCTTCACGTACCCGTGGTAAGGGCAGAACGACCGGCGCCGCTTCCTGCTGATGATGGTCGGCGCTTACTTGCCTTTCTTCTCTTCCCGCCCAAGGGGCAGCACTGTGTCGACATTTGCGTGCGGGCGCGGGATGACATGGATGGCGACCAATTCGCCCACCTTCTCAGCCCCGCGTGCGCCAGCCTCTACGGCGGCTTTGACCGCCGCAACATCACCGCGCACGATGGCGGTGACATAGCCACCCCCGGTCTTCTCGTAGTGCACCAGTTCGACTTTGGCGGCTTTGACCATTGCGTCTGCCGCTTCGACCATGGATGGAAAGCTCTTGGTTTCAATCATACCGAGAGCTTCAGTTGCACCATATTCTTCTGCCATTGGTTCCTCCTGTACGATGATATGGATCAGGTGCGCTGCAACCTGGATCAGGTGCGGCGCTGGGAGCCGATTTCACGGCCACCGATCGATTCAATTGCTGAGACGGCCGCTTCGTAGCCGGCCATAATGTCACGTTCTTCACCGCCGAGATAAACCCGGCCAAAACTACCGAAGGCGCGCACGTCGAGGATGTTGATCCGGGCCGCCTTCTCTGCTTCGTTGGCCGCCAGGGCGGCATATCCGGCCGGTTCGACTTCCAGAACATACAGCGTTTGTCCGGCGAGGAGCATGTGCCCATAGCGCATGCGGTTGACCAGCTGCACTTGGTGGGCATCGATATGCCGGATAATCTGGCTGGACACCACGCGTGGTTTGATGCGATCGCTTTCCTGGACGTCTAATGCGGCCAAGATCGCCTCGCCGGCTGCGCGGACTTCGGCCTGGATTTCGTGATGAACCTCCAGTAAGCCGTACAGCCTCTCCACGATTTGCATCCCCGGCCTCACCCGGGTGGCTTTTAGCGCGATGTCGGTGATACGGTTGATCTCGATTCCCGGTGAGATTTCAATCCACAGCGATGTGTCTTGCGGGAGCGGCAGGAAGCCTTTGGCAACGGTGCCGAGATAGGCCGCATGCTGCGGTTGAAGGCTGTCCAGGAATACATACGTGCGTAAATCAACGGTCATCGACGTCCAACTCCTTTCTAATGGGATGTCGAGGGAGCGCCTTGGAGGATCTTTACGCTGGCGCTGGCGCCGATACGGCTGGCGCCAGCCGCGATCATCTTCTTGGCATCCTCATACGAGCGGATTCCACCTGCTGCTTTGACACCCATCTTGGAGCCGACTACCCTGCGCATGAGGGCTACGTCTTCGGGTGTCGCTCCACCCGGGCCAAAACCGGTGGAGGTCTTCACGAAATCTGCGTTGGCCACTTTCGCCAACTGACATGCAATTACTTTCTCTTCATCGGTAAGCATCGCCGCCTCAATGATGACTTTGAGGATGGCTCCTCCGGCATGAGTGGCGTTGGCGATCGCGGCAATGTCGTCACGCAGCAGTTGATAATCACGTGATTTCAAGGCGCCGATGTTGATCACCATGTCGATTTCCTTCGCGCCTTCACGAATGGCTTGTTGCGTTTCGAATACCTTTGCATCCGTGGAGGTCGCACCCAGCGGGAATCCCACGACAGTGCAGACTAGGGTGGAGCTTCCTTTCAGCAGATCGGAGCACAGCTTCACATAGGAAGGGTTGACGCACACCGAGATGAAGTCATACTTCTTGGCTTCATAACACAGGCGCGCAACCTGGTCGTGAGAAGCGTCCGGCTTGAGCAGGGTGTGGTCGATCATATGGCTCAGGCTGCCGTCTGTGGGGGCGACGTTCAATGTGCTGGCGATCCGGTCTGCGCCTGCGCTGACAACCGGCTGCACCTTTTCGAGGTATTCCTGCGCAGTCATCGCCATGGTGGTGTGATCGTTATAGGAGCCAGATGATTCGGCTGCCTGCATGGCAAGCAGCACATGGTGAGTGGCTTGCTCGATCAGTTCTTCAATTTGAGCTTCTGTCCATTGCGTCATAATCTTATCCGTTACTTTCGTTTGAGATAGCGCTGTTCGATGTCCATGATTTTGCCAACACGGCGAACGTGCCGCTCAGCACCAACGTCGGTATCGAGCCATTTCTTGACAATCTGACGAGCGATGTTGGCGCCGATCATGCCCGCGCCTAAGGTGAGGACATTGGCATCATTGTGCTCCCGGCTGTTGGCTGCCGTGGCCAGGTCGTAGCACATGGAGGCACGAATACCGGGAACTTTGTTGGCCGCCATACAGGATCCGATACCGGCGCCATCAATCATGATCCCGCGCCACGCATCACCTTGAGCGACAAGCTGAGCGACGGCGAAGGCGTAATCGGGATAATCAACCGAGTCCTTGCTGTGCGTACCAACGTCTTTGACAGCATACTCCAGGTCATGTAGATACGATTTCAGATTTTCCTTCAATGCAAAACCACCATGATCTGCGCCGATGGCGATCACCCTGGCGGAGCGCCCCTGCTGCGGGACGGGGTTTGATGTTGTGACATGCAGGGAGGTTGGGGTCGAACTCCGTTTCAGCGTAATCTTGCGCTCCATGGCGACCTGGCGTGCCAACGGCGTGATCAGCGCGTTGTCAGGGACCTCCATTTCGCTGCCAGGAGCGAGATTCCGCACGGCACGTTCCGTGATCACGGGGCGGCTGCTGCTCGTGATGTTTTCATTCTGGAAACCCAGCGTCCGGTAAACGACACGCCGCACCATGGAACGGATCTTGTTTTCATCGAATGTCTGGTTCATGCTTGTCCAGTCCTCTAGCAACTTGTTGGAACGAATTTCCCTGCATCAGGTAGCCATGGATAGGTCGTCCTGGCTCGTCCTCGTGGACCTGTGCATACGGACAACGAGAGCGAGCGATGGTGCTTTTTCATGCCGTAGCGATGTGTTCGATCTCAACTTCAAAGCTGGTTTTGTCACTGCGGAAAAAGGCCAGAAAGTACTCGACGGCCTCGCCCAGCGTTGAATAGCTGACGCTCTCCAATCGCAAAAGGGGCGAACCGGAATGGATTTGCAGCAGCCGTGCTTGCTCGTCGCTTGCCGTAACGGCATCGATACGCCGCCAGCCGCGTGAGATGGTCAGCCCGCCCTCTTGTTCCAGAAATGCGTACAGCGATTGGTGTGAAAAGTCGGCATTGATCAGACTGCGGCAGATTTCATACGGAAGGTAAGATGTCACCAGTGCCACCGGATCGCCGCGGACATACCGCAGGCGCACAATCTTTATGACCGGGGTGAGTTCTTCCAGCTCGAGATGGTTCGCGATGTTCTTGCCCGCCGGCTGGATCTCCTGCTCAAGAACATCCGCAACCGGTTTGAGGCCGCGTTCGACCATGTCTTCGTGAAAACCGGAAAGCGAATGGACGAGACTTTTACTGATAATTTTCGGGGATGCGATGAAGGTGCCGAGACCTTTCCGGCGGTGGATGGCACCCTCATATTCCATTTCTTTCAAGGCTTGCCGGATGACGGGGCGGCTAACGCCGAACAATCGGCATAGTTCAGGTTCGCCGGGGATTTGATCACCCGGCTGCCAGCGGCCGCGCTCGATTTGTGAGTCGAGCGCTTTCTTGACCTGCACATACAGGGGAAAGGGACTCTCCCGATCGATGCTGCTCCAGGTTTCAGTCGTCGCCCCGGACGTCAAGCTCACCGCATGCCCTTCCTAGGAGATGTAATTACAAGTTGCCAGCCTGTCATGTCAAGTATGGCCTTTTTTTGGGGGAATGTCAAGTGGCAAATTGGGAAATGAGGGAACGACGTCAGGGGAGAGGGAGGTCGACATGGGGTATGGGACCGATTTGGGAGGGCGGCCAATAGATAAACACGGCTTTACCGATAATGGCCGGGATGGAAAGTGCACCCCAGTGGCGAGAGTCATGTGAGTGATCGCGATTGTCGCCCATCACAAAGACTTCGTCGTCCTCGAGAATCCAGCTTGAATCCAAAAGTGGTTCAGCGCCCTCATCGGTCCTGGGCGAAAGATAGGGCTCATTCAGGGGGGCATCGTTGATGTAGACTTGGTCGCCTTGGATGTGGATTTCATCACCGGGCAGTCCAATTACGCGTTTGATTAAACGCCGGTCCGGGTCAAGTGGGTAATGAAACACGATGATGTCCCCACGCTCAGGTGTATCCCACCGGTAAGCAAGCCGGTTTACGATGACCACATCGCTATCGAAGAGGTTGCTCTCCATGCTGGGACCTTCCACACGAATTCGCGCGGTAAGCGCATTCACCATCAGGAAGAGGGCGGCAGCGAGGAGCAGCGTTTGGAAGAGTTCGAGCAGGGTCGACAGAATCGGACGAGCCTGTGCCTGCTCTGCCTGGGGTTGTTCCTTTGGCGGGATGTCCGGAAGGGATGTCATGGATGGTGGATTATATCATTCCCACATGGGGACCGGATTAATCATACGTCGTGCGGAAAGAGAGGCGGATGGGTGTGCCTTCGAAAGGGTATTCTTCGCGAATCGAGTTTTCAAGGTAGCGTTCATAACTGAAATGGACCAGCTTGGGGTCATTCACATGAAACAGAAAGGTGGGTGGGTCGATACGGACCTGGGAGACGTACTTGATGTTGAGGCGTTTGCCTTGCTTGCTGGGAGGCGCATGCCGGTCAAGGGCACGCAGGATGGCCCGGTTGAGGGCGCCTGTAGGAATGCGGTACATGCGCTCTTGATGAACGTGGAGTGCCATGGGCAAGACGTTGACCACGCGCTGTCCCGTTTTGGCGGATATGAACATGACAGGAACGTAGTCCAGGAAATTGAGTTCCCGGCGCACATGCTCTGTGTAGGCAGACATGGTGTGGGTGTCTTTCTCTACCAGATCCCACTTGTTGACGACTACAACCACGCTTTTTCGTTTTTCCAGCACCATCCCCGCAATATGGGTATCCTGGGCCGTAACCCCTTCGGTGGCGTCCACAAGTAGCAGCACGACATCGGCGCGGTCCACCGCTTTGACTGCGCGGATGACGGAATATTTCTCCACACCCGGCGCGACCTTCCCGCGCCGTCGGATCCCCGCCGTATCAATGATGGTAAGCGTTTCGCCCTCATAGATCAGGCTTGTGTCGATGGCATCACGCGTCGTGCCGGCAATGGGCGAGACAATGACGCGCTCCTCTCCCAGCAACTTGTTCAGCAGGCTCGATTTCCCCACATTTGGCCGGCCGACGATGGCAATATGTACGCCGCCTTGCTCATCCGAAGGACTCTCCAGGTCAGAGGGAAAAGAATCGACAAGCAGGTCAAGCATGTCGCCGGTTCCCAGACCGTGGAGAGCGGATATGGGGATGGGGTTGCCCATGCCCAGCTCGTAAAAAGCACTGGCATCTTCCCTGCGCGTGGCATTATCGCACCGATTGACAACCAGGAGCAGGGGAGGTCGCCGTTCGCCATCGAGCTTGCGCTGCTGACGACGGAGCATGTCGGCGACTTCTTCATCGGCGGGGGTTAATCCACTAACGACGTCAACCAGGAATAGAATCACATCGGCTTCGCGGGCGGCTAGCTCAGCCTGGGCGCGGATTTGGGGTATGAAATCCGCCGAATCCACCGAGAGCGGTTCAGCCCGACTGAGATTGGTAGGGTCAATGCCGCCTGTGTCAACAATGTCGAAGGTGATGCCTTGCCATTCACTTTCCGCCAGTAGACGGTCGCGCGTTGTGCCGGGGGAATCGTTGACAACCGCCAGCCGTTCCCCCGCGAGACGGTTGAAGAGGGTGGATTTGCCGACATTCGGCCGGCCAACGATGGCGACAACGGGTTTTCTCATGGCGATGGGCCGAAAGGGGTGTTGGAGATGGTGACTTCCGCAGTGGCGGGAATCGGTCCATCATAATCGATATCCGTGGGCAGGATGATGACCTGGGGTTCCAGCTGGTAGGTTCCAATACCAAGATCCAGCAGGTCGACCACCACGCGCACATCCTGCTCCTCGAGCGACTCAAGCGTGGCGACAGGACCTGTGAGGATGAGGCTGACACTTTCCGGCGCCACCTGAGCGTAGAGGTTGGTGGCGAGGCCCTGCACTTCGACCGGCTGGGAGATGTTGATGGAGTTAACCACCGGTTCGATGCCAATTTCGATGAGAACACCGCTTTGATCCCCGACAATGGAAAAGCCTTCCGGGAGGTTGAGCGGTACACGCTGCTCCACTTCCGCTGTGCGTTCGAGGATGTTGATGGGCAAGGTTTCGACATACCCGGGAAGCTCCGCCAGCGCCTGTCGATTGGATGAAGCGACGATGACTTCGGAGGGTGTGACGGAGATGCTGGTGACCTGGTAGTAGCCGGCAGCTTCCAATCCTTCCCTTCCTTCAATAATCGGAATCACCGAGACGAGGCGTCGGCCTGCTTCCTGTCCGATTTGGATGCTCACGCGAACCTCGTCCGTCTCGAGAATGAGCCCGGGGATCTCGTGGCCCTCCTCATCCGTGGGGATGAGCGGGACGATGGTTTCGAGATTTTCCTGACTGTTCGCAATGGTTATCTCCGCTCGAAGTGAGAACACCTGGTTGATCCGACTGACCGGTCCGGTGACGTCGATGAAAGCAGGGGATGGGAGTGGATCGCCGGCACGATAGCCGAGCGCAGGGTCACCGACAGTAAGGACTTCGACTGCAACGCGCCGGGTTGCGCTTTGCTCGAGCGTGAGCTCCACGTCGGCAGGGCTGATGGAGAGTACCTGAACAGGGGATTCGTCGATCTCCGCTTTGAGAGGAAGCGTGTAGGCACCCTCGGCCAGACCGCGAAGGTCGGCGTAGATGGTGATATCCTGCGCACTCAGTTCCTGCCAAACGGATTGCGGGGCGTTGATCTCAAGGTTGGCCTCGGTTGGCTCGTCACCGAGAATGACAAGCCCCTCAGGCATGTTGCGGTACTCAATTGGGAGACTGGAGGGGAAAGTGTCGATCTGCAGCGGGTTGCTGGATGACACGGCAGCCACCCACACGCTGAGCGCGAGTACGAATGCCAATAGAAGCGTTCCGAAGTTTTCTTGAAGCCAGCGAAGCATGACGTATCCTCACGATTCCTTGGATGTACGCCGCTGAGGAAGTTGCAGGAAGCGCACAATGGGTTCGAGCCATTTTGGTATGCGGGACAGCATGCGGGGTTGGAAGAAGGCGCGCAAGATGTTCTTAAGACGTGGCTGGTCCAGACGCCTGATCATGCGCCCGTTGTGTGTGACGGAGATGCTTCCCGTTTCCTCAGAGACCACGACGGAAACAGCATCACTTACCTCGCTGATGCCCAGCGCTGCACGATGGCGAAGACCCATCTCGCGATCCGGGGATCGACTCAATGTTCCGCTTGCGGAGAGCGGCATCACGCAACCAGCCGCTCGGATGTGGTTGCCGCGCAGGATAGCGGCCCCATCATGCAACGGTGTATTGATATAGAAGATCTGGAGCATCATTTCAGTTGTCAGGAGTGCCTCCAGCGTGACCCCGGTCTCCATGTACTCATCGAGATGGTCAGACCGTTCGAGGACAATCAGTGCACCATAGCGGCGGTCGGCGAGGCGTTTGGCGGATGTGCAGATGATGTCAATCATGTGCTCGATCTCATCCGGCTCAGAATCGGGTGAGAACAAGACGCCGGCCCTACCTAGTTTTTCCAGCCCGCGCCGGATTTCGGGTGCGAAGATGACCGGCAGGGAGATGAGTATCGTGGGAAGGGTTGTCGTCAGCAACCAGGAGAAAGCGGGCAAGTCAAGGATGCTTGTAAGCGCGACGATCAAAATGAGGAGCAGGATGATGCCGCGCAACAAGACAACGGCCTGAGTTCCCCGTACCAGGCGCAGGAGGAAGAACACAATCAGCGTCACCAACAGGATGTCGATGATACTGAGCCAGTTCATCCTTTGAAGCAGGAAGATGACGTCCGATACGATAGGTCCCACGTTAGTGTCCTGTAGCAGCGTCTATCAAGATTTGCTATCGCGCAGGTTGTTCACCAGCTCCTGATAGCCTTCGATGTCAGGCGGGTTGAGTTCAATGATGACTTCAATCGTGCGTATGGCCTCGTCGATATTTCCGGCATCAAGCAGGATTTCTCCCAGCGCGTCATACTGCGCAATGGCATCCGGAACACGATTTGCTGCCCGGTACGCGTCTGCGAGACGTTTGTGCAAGACGGGTTTCCCTGGATGTTCGCGTGCCATATCTTCAAGCAATGTCAGTGCTTCGGGACCGCGCCCTTCGGCAACCAGATAGGCCATATGCTTGTCCAGCTCGCTTGCAGCCGGCTCTTCGGAACCGAGTCGCAAGTTGAGATCGATGACGCGCATGCGCGCTTTTTCATCACCTGAGTCGAGGGAAAGGATCTGGTCATACACGCGCAGCGCTTTGCGCCAGTCGAGTTTCGAGCTGTCGATATCGCCCATCATGTGCAGAATTTTGAGTGAATACGCCTTACCGACGTTCTCCCGCTGCACGACCTCAAGGGCTTCCTCGAGGGTGTCGCGCGCGCTATCAATCTCCGCCATCTGCCGATACAGTTCCGCCATTTCGAGGTATTGTTGAACGGCGCGTTCGGGCTTGTTCATTTGGCCCAGCAACTGAATTAACTGGGTGCGTGCCTGGATGTCTACGGGGGCGAAGTCCACAATGCGCTCGTAGATGTCGGCGGCTTGCTGATGTTCGCCACGCACGAGATGGGTGGCGGCAATCACTCTGAATTTCAGCAGCGCTTCCTCTACACGGCCCGATTTGAGCAACATGTCGGCCATGCGGGAATGCAGACCGAGATACGTGGGCACATGGTCGAGGGCAAGCATTGCTTCTTCCATGGCGATGGCGAATTGGTTGTGGGCAATGTATTCATCAATGCGGGAAAGCGATTCGAGCACTCTCTCTGTTCCCCCAACGGCGAGCATTTCCGCAATGGGCACAACCGATGTGCTGTCGCCCTGGCTTTCCAGCTGCAGGCGGGCCTGTCGAAGCCGCTGCAGCCATTCCGGTCCGCTCAGGAAACTGAGCGTGCTCTCTACAATCTTGGAAAGTTGCTCTTCATTTCCTTCGTCCTGGGAAGCCTGGATGGTGTCGTACAGGTCGTTCAGGTGGCTGGATTGACTGTCGTCGACAGAGAGTGTGTCCGCAAGGCGCAGAGCCTGCAGGAGATACCGCGCGGCTTCCGGAAGGTCTGCGCGTATGCGGGCTAACCGACCAAGGGCAAGGTTTGTCCCCAGATCGAGGTCGGGATGCCCAAGAGCCTTGCTGAGTGCCGAGTATGCGTTATCGTAATCCTCGCGCGATTTATACATGATCCCAAGGACATAATGAAGGGCCGGATGGTCCAGACCAGCTTTGATCGAGCGTTCGTATTCCTTGATCGCCTGGGATGTAAGTCCCCGGCTTTGCATGTCGATTGCCTGACCTAAATAGCGGTACATCTGAGGCTGACCGATGGCTTTGCGCTCCTCGCTCAGGCGCCCGCTGGTGAGGTCTTCCATGTTGAGGATCCGCTCACCTTCGTCTTCTTCGCCTGTGTCGAACAGCATGCCTGCGAGAAGCGTCAAGGCCTGTCGCTGGGCGACCGTCTCCGGGTCAGCCTGCTCGCTGTCTTCCTGCAGTGGTTGCTCCTGTTTCTCCTCCGCCTGAAGGTATTCTTTGACTTTATCCATGCGCAGTGGAGATGTCGCCCCGCGTGGTGGTTGAGGGGCAGGGAGTGTTTTCTTCTGCTGGAAAAGACGCATGGCGTGTAGCGCGTCCGGATTGTCCGGTGCAAGCTGCAGGCAGCGCTGAAGAGCTTCGTATGCCCGATCTGGTTTCCCGCTTGTCTGGAGGATGGAAGCGACCGCGAGATACTCCGAGAGCGAGTCCTGCGTACGGCCGATGCGTTCATACGCCAGCGCAAGCCGGGAACGGGTGGAGAGTTCAGTTGGCACCAAACGAGCGATATGAGTCCAGTTTTCAATGGCCTTCATGGCGTCTTTGGCGCGGAGGTAACGCGTCGCCGCCGTCTTGCGGTGAACGACTGCATCCTCGATTTGTCCCAGGCGCTCAAACAATTCAGCGCATTTTTCAACCGGGATAGGGTCATCGGGGGAGACTTTGGAAGCTTTGTGGTAAATGCCGAGTGCCTCGCGATATTGCTTGGCTTCATACAATGCCAGTCCGAGGGCCATTAGGCCCGAGTCATCCTCGGGGAACTCCGCCAGGGCCTTACGGTAATACATAATCGCGCGGTCCCATTCCAGGTCCCACGCGGCCGAATGGCCCAGTCGCATTGATTCATCAAAGAGGTCTTGGCGTCCAGTCATGAGCGGTTCTTTCGTTCATCCGAGGCGGCTAGGCGAGTATAGCATACATTCATACCGGCTGCTCCTCTGTGACCGTTGAGCCGTGCTTGGAGGGATCGTTATTCGTCCTCATCCAGCGTCTTCATTGAGGCCCATGTTTTACCGGCCTTGGCATCCGTTTTCAGCGGCACCCGCAGGCTGTATGCGCGGCTCATGCAATCCCGCACAAGGGTGTGTGTTTTCTGCAGTTCGTCCTGAGGGCATTCCAACACGAGCTCATCATGGACCTGGAGCAGCAGCCTCGCTCGCAGGGGTGATTCCTGGAGCGTCCTATCGAGTTGGATGCTGGCGATTTTGATGATGTCAGCAGCGGAACCTTGAATCGGCGCATTGATGGCCTCACGCACGGCCCGGGCTCGCATTTGTTCAGAGACATGTGCCGTTGCAGCGAGTTGCGGGAAATACCGCCGACGCCCGAGAAGGGTGGTGACAAAGCCATTCTCACCGGCATCCCGACGGGTTTGATCCAGGTACGATCGTACGCCGGGGAAGCGTTCGAAATAGGCTTTTACGAACTGCTCGGCCTCACCGAGGGTCATGTCGGTGCTGCGGGAAAGTCCAAACGCGCTCATTCCGTAGATCAGGCCGAAATTGATGGCTTTGGCACGCCGCCGCATGGTTGCATCCACAGCATCCGGTTCCACATTGAAGACCGCCGCCGCAGTTGCTGCGTGGATGTCTTGGTTCTGTTGAAAGGCTTCAATCATTGCCGCATCTTCAGCCAGGTGAGCGACGATGCGCAGTTCGATCTGGGAGTAGTCCACACTAAGCAGCAACCAGCCTTCCTCGGCGATAAATGCCCGGCGTATTTCGCGTCCGAGCGGCGTGCGCACGGGGATGTTCTGGAGATTGGGATTGGAGGACGCCAGCCGGCCGGTCACCGTCCCCGTTTGAAGGAAAGAGCTGTGCACACGTCCCGTTTCGGGATTTACTTCCTGCGGAAGTGTATCGGTGTAGGTGGATTTGAGTTTTGCGATCTCCCTGTGGTCGAGCACGAGGCTGACGATGGGGTGGTCATCACGGAGTTCTTCGAGGATAGCAGCAGCTGTGGAGATATGCCCGGAGGAGGTCTTGCGGGCATTATTTGGAGCGGTCAGACCGAGTTCATCAAACAGCACCGTTGAAAGTTGTTGTGTGGAATTGATATTGAAGGAATGCCCTGCATGCTCGTATATCTCTTTGCGAATGGTATCGAGCTTCGCTTCAAGCTCGCTGGAGAATCGCTCCAGAAATGCTGTGTCAAGCAAGATGCCGTTGAGCTCCATGCGGGCCAGAACTGGGACAAGCGGCATCTCGACTTTTTTCAGAATGTCGAGAAGTTCCTTCTCCCGCAATTCCGTTTCAAGTATCGCCTTTAACCTCAGGCTGATCTCCGCATCCGCTGCGGCATAATCCGCCGCTTGCTCGACATTGACTTCAGCCATGGTGCGCTGATTCTTGCCGCTGCCTATCAGCGTCTGTATGCGCGTCATCTCTTCCCCGAGTCGCACCCAGGCGAGGTTTTTCAAGCCCAGATTGCGGGAAGCGGGATCGCAAAGCCATTCCGCAAGCATGGTGTCAAACTGCAGTGGTTTCACATCAAGACCGCTGCGCAGGAGCATGATGTAGTCATACTTGAGGTTGTGGCCGATTTTTGGTTTGTCGAGATCGGTCATGGCGGGACGCAGTGCATTGAGGATTTCGTTGAGGGGAAGCTGCCCCTCTGCGGCAGTGAGAGCGTGGCCGATGGGGATGTAATATCCCCGGCCTGGTTCAACAGCGAGGGATATCCCTACCAGGTCAGCCCGGATGGGGTCGGTGCTGGAGGTTTCAACGTCAAAGGCAATTTCGGCGGCCGACTCGAGAGTCTGCTTGAGCTCTGCCAGCGCATCTGGCGTGTTCACCAGCACAGTCTCAATGTCGACACCGGCGGGTTGGACCGGTATGTCGAACATCTGCATTTGACCGTTTGAGACTTTCTCAGAAACCTGTTCCATTCGGGAAAGCAGGGTGCGGAACTCGAGTGTGCGAAAAAGATCGACCACGCGGCTGCGGTCATAGTCCTGAACACGGCATGCTTCCAGGTCGAACTCGATGGGAACCTCCTCCTCAATCTGAGCAAGCGTCTGACTGAGGATGGCATCTTCACGCCCTTCAGCTAATTTGTTGCGGAAGCGTGTGGGTACGGTCTCCAGTTGTTTGTAAATCGCCTCCAGCGTGCCGTGTTCTTGGAGAAGCTTGACGGCGGTTTTCTCGCCGACACCGCGTACGCCGGGGATATTGTCACTGGAATCACCAACCATGGCCTTATAGTCTACGAATTGGTCCGGTCGCACCCCATAGCGTTTCTCCACGGCTTCGGGTGTGTAGTCTTTTGCCTCCGAAAGTTTTCGCCCGGCGAGGCGAATGGTGACCTGTTCATCGGCGAGCTGCAGGAGATCTCGATCACCGGTGAGGATAATGACATGGACACCTTGTTCAGCCGCTTGCCGTGCGACGGTACCGAGGACGTCATCTGCCTCAAAGCCCTCTTTCTCAAGGATGGGGATGTCGAAGGCGTCGACAATCTCATGAATGCGGGCGATCTGAGGACGCAAGTCGTCCGGCATCTTCTCCCGGGTGCCTTTGTAGTCCGGAAATATGTCATCACGGAACGTTTTTCCTGTATCAAAGGAGACTGCCAGGTATTCAGGCATTTCCTGTTCAATCAAGCGAAGTAAAACAGATACAAATCCGTATGTCCCCGCAGTCGGTTCACCTTCTTTGGTCATGAAGCGGTCCGCGCCACCCGCACCTGTGAGCGCAAAGTACGTGCGGTAGGCGAGAGCGTGTCCATCGATCAGGAATAAGCGCGGCGCGTCGGGCATGGATGATCCTCCTGGGTTTGGCTATGCATGCATTGTAGCATCAGGATGAAGGACGAGTGCTGTGCGACGAAAAAAGCCGCCCCTTGATGGGGCGGCTTGATGCGATGCGAACCAGAACTACGGGTAATCCCACGTCTTGAAGTCGATGGCCAGGACCTGTGGATCGCCGCTGATGTTCTCGATTTCCATGCGTCCAATGTTCCCAAGATTGGTCTCGTAGCACACCCAGGATCCCGCTGAAACGAGGTCCATGGAGATGCGGAATCCACTGAGGGACGATGACGCGCATTCACTGAGCGTGGGGACACCACTGGGCCAGAGCGCGATGCGGGCTCCGTTGCGGGGTGTTAGGTATTTCTCATCCGCGGCGACAGCTTCAAACCAGACGTCCCGGGCCGAGGAGGGCGGGGTGTCATTGCCTCCGACATCCAGATCAACGGAATAGGTTTGTCGGACATTGAGCTGGCCGCTGGCAACGATGGGGTAGGGTGTGTTGGTAGGCTCCGCCACCTCGATGAGCACAAAGAACGATCCATCAGAGGAATTCGTGATGCCGAAGGAGACGCCCGAGCTATTGCGCAAGCGCCAGAATCCCTGGTACTCGCCCGGGGATGCGGGTGCGGTGAGCTCGACAGAGACGTCAATTGTCTGGCTTGGTCCTACCGTCCCGCTGGTGAGTTGCGCGGATGCGGGTCCATCCATGACGTCGCCGCTCTGGAAGATGAGGGCATAGCCGGAAGTCCAGGTGCAGGTGCCTGTGTTGCGCAGACGCCAGGTCTTTGTGAAAGTGGTGCCCGGCGCGAAGAGGGTGCCGTCCGGGATAGTCACATCGGTGATGAAGAGTGCCTGGTCGCATGGCTCTTCGTCGGTGGGTGTTGCGGTGGCAGGTTCTGGCGTGTCAGTCGGTTCATCCTCCACAAGATCCGGGGTGTCGGTTGCTGGTGGTGGGGGCACGTCTGTGGCGGGTTCATCAGAAGCCGACTCCGTCAAACGCGCTGCTACAGTCTCGGCTGCTGCCGTTCCGAACGCGTCGGGCGTAGGCTCGAGACCGGGATAATTACATGCCGTCAGCACGAGCGCAACGAGCAATAAAACCGTCCAGAATACAGGTTGATTCAAGCGCGTACGCATAGGGTTTCTCCTTCTTCCTCCGGCGTCCAATCCATTCTATTGTAATGATGTTGCGAAAAAAGTCTATGTGGAGCGGGTCCATGCGCGCCTGAGTAGCGAATCCACCGGGGAGGAAGGCGTTATGCTTGGCGTTCGTCGTTGTCCACCGCCACTCCCTCAATGCATTCGAGCCGTCCTTGCATGCTCCAGGGGCTGGTGAATGTGATCGTAGCGTCGATCATCTTCCCGAGAAGATCCTGCTCGCTTTCAACAAAGACGAGTTTGTTGGTACGTGTGCGTCCCCTCCACCGTCCACGATGATGCTCTTCGATAAGCACCTCGACGCGCTGCTCAAGGTAGGTTGCATTGATGGAGGCTGCGATGTCCGCCTGCAGATCTTCCAGGATGCGAAAGCGTCGCATCTTAACCTCGGGCGGGACATCGTCCGGCATGGTGCGGGCGGATAACGTGCCGGGCCGGGGAGAGTAGCGGGCAAGATGGACGACATCGAGCTGCAGTTCTTGAAGCAGGGTGGCCGTGTCCGCAAATTGACTTTCTGTCTCCCCGGGAAAACCAACGATGATGTCGTTTGCGATGGAGGCGTGAGGAATGCGCTTGCGGATGCGGGCGATGAGATCACAGTAATCCCCGGCGGTATAGCCGCGGTGCATCCTTCGCAGCACGTCATCATTCCCCGCCTGGACGGGTACTTCAAAATGCTCGCAGACTTTGGGCAATTCAGCGACGGCATCGAGAAGGTCGTCGTTCATCCAATTGGGATGAGACGTGAGGAAGCGAATTCGGTCAATGCCCTCGATCTCTTGCACAGCACGCAGCAACCCAGCCAGGCGCAATCCCCCCGGAAGATCAAGCCCGTAACGGTCTACAATCTGACCGAGCAACGTGACCTCGCGGATGCCCTGCTCGCTGAGACTGCGGATCTCGGAGAGGATGTCCTCCGCTGGCAGGCTTATTTCTGGACCGCGCCGGTAGGGAATGATGCAGTATGCACATGCGTGTGAGCAACCCAGCACGATGGGAACGTATGCGGTAACGCTCGACCCGCGGTCCTGTCGCGGAAGGATGAGCTGCGGTTTCTCGTCGGTGTCTTCCACGTTCCATGTTGGCTGGAAGCCACGTTTATGAACGAGGTAGGACATGAGTGGGCGGAGGTCGGAAGGGGGAGAGAAGACATCGACATAGGGGAATCGTTCTGCAAGATGATCGTAGTTCCGGACGCCGACCATGCAGCCCATCAGGTTGATGATGAGTTCAGGGTTGTGTGTTTTGAGCGGCTTGAGCGAACTCAGCCGGCCGACAACCCGGTTCTCAGCACTCAGGCGCACGACACAGGTATTCAGGATAATGAGGTCTGCTTGCTCGGGATTCTGGACAGGGGAGAGTCCGAGCTGCTCCAGCGCAGAGGCTACTCGCTGAGAGTCTGCCACGTTCATTTGACAACCGATGGTCCAGATATAGTAGTTCATAGGCTGGATTATAACGCCGCCTAGGAAAAGGAGAGAGGATGAGGGAGGCGTTGTAAGGTATGATTGGGTATTCCAAACTGGAGATTCTGGACTATGCCGTTGAAGCTTGATGCCATGAAAAGGCTCGCGACTCTTCCCTCCATAAGGGTGATGCCGGCCCTGTGCTCCGCAACGCTGGCCTTCATCGTCCTGACAGGTTGTTCGGGAGTAGCCGAGCCGGACGCGCGATCGATCACACCCACAACGGAGGTGATTGATACGGGAATAATCTTGCCTTCCCAGACTCCGGCTTCGACGCCGACAGCCACGAGTACACCCGTTCCTGATTGCTGGTTTGAGCCAGGCCAGGTTCTGCGCACAACCTACGCCGGCCGCGTTGTGCAAGATGATGTTCCGTTGATGGTCTATCTTCCGCCATGCTATGATGAACGAGGGGATGCCTATCCAGTTCTCTATCTGCTGCATGGTTTTGGCTCCGGCATGGATGAGACTCACTGGGAACAGCTCGGTGTCGTCGCGGAGGCGGATTCTCGCTTTGAGGGCGGGGAAGCGTTGACGTACATCATGGTAATGCCGCTGCAGCCCGATCCCATTTTCATCAATTCGATGGGCGGACCTGGCTCATATGAACAGGAGATGCTGGAAGGCGTGATCCCCGTTGTTGAAGCGCGCTATCGTACCCACACCGGGCCGGAGGGACGTGTGGTTGCAGGAATCTCGCGCGGGGGAGTCTGGGCGCTGGAATTGGCTTTCCGAAATCCTGATGTCTTCAACACGGTAGCGGCATTGAGCCCTGCGCTGCACTTGAATTATGCTTTCCCGGAATATGATCCCCTGCTCCTGGCTGCCGAAGCGGATCAACTCCCTAAGCACATCATGTTGATGGCGGGTGATGCTGAGCGCGATTTCCGAAACGTCGTCTTGGAGCTCAGCGCAACGCTGCAGGAGAGGGGTGTGGTGCACGTATTGGAAGTGGGTACCGGCGGGCATGAAAATGAGACGTGGAGCCGGCTGATCCCGTTGTTTATGGATTTCGTTGCGGACAGCTTGGGTGGAGCAGCAGACGCTGATCACCAAAGATAGCTGTTTTCGAGTACAATGAGGCGCGCCGTGGGATCTGTTCAACCGAACCTCACGGCGAGGAGAGAGCAAGATGACGGAAAACGAACAAAACGCGTCCGAAGTCATCGATAAGTACCGCAGGCGCAGAGAGCGCATCGTTCCGCTCATACTGGGTGGACTGGCTGTCGTGCTGTTGGTCGTGGGCATTTTCCTTGTTGTGCTGTGGCTTACGGGTGATAGCGCTCCAGCGATGCCCGGATTTTTGAGCACCGACACCCCCACACCAACCGCGACGAATACACCCCCACCGCCAACGGCAACCCCGACTATTACCCTAACGCCTGAGCCCAGCCTCACGCCGACCCCGGAGGGACCGGTTGTCTACATTGTGGAGCTGGGGGATTCCTTGAGCACTATCGCTGCGGAATATGAAATCGATGTGTTTGTGCTGATGGCGTACAACGAGATCGATGATCCGAACTCCATTTTTGTGGGCCAAGAAATCACCATACCCATCGGTGATGTGGAACTGCCAACGGTCACACCCTTGCCTGAAGTCCTCTTCCGCGGCCAGGAGATTGAATACCGCGTGCAGCCGAATGACACCCTGGAAAGCATCGCAGCCCAGTTCAACAGCACTGCGGAAGCGATAGCGGAATTGAATGAAATTGATGACCCGAACAATATTGGCGTAGGTGTTGTTCTGCTCATCCCTGTCAATCTCGTGACGCCCACACCAACCTCGGCTGTGACAGCGACACCCACAGATACTCCCACTCCCTGAGGGAGACCGAAGGTCGTATGAAAGGCACCGCCCCACTTGAGCGGTGCCTTTTCGATTCAAAAGGATAGCAGCGCCCTGTGGATGGCGTTAAGAACGGTACGGTCCTCTTCAGAGTCTGCAGCGCGCTCCAGGAAATGCCTCGATCTGTTCCCCCCGATCTGTCCCAGCGCCCAGGCGGCGTGGGAGCGAGCGACGGGCGCGGGATCCTGCAGCAGGGCGTGTCCCAGTGAAGGGATGTCGTCAGCATGTTTGCCGTTGCCGGCGACAATGGCGGCGTTGCGGACGAGGCCCGCGCGTTTGGCTCGCAGCAGGGGGCTCTCCACATATGGCGCTCTCCAGCGGGCAGGGTTCAGCGTGAGGAGGTCGCTCAGCATGGGCTTGAGGCGACCCGGCTGCGGTTCAAAAGCGGGATCCGTTGTCAAGGTTCCAAACCGTCGATTCCATGGGCACACATCCTGGCAGATGTCACAGCCAAAGAGATGATTGCCCATCGCTGGTCGCATTTCTTCAGGGATACATCCCCGCTTCTCAATGCTGAGGTAAGAAATGCAGCGGCGCGCATCCAGCGTGCGATCATCCCGGATGCAGCCTGTCGGGCATGCCTCAATGCAACGCTGGCAGGAGCCGCAGAGATCGTCCTCGAAGGCGGCATCGGGCTGAAGGTCCAGGTCAAGCAGGATTTCGGAGAGGAACAGATGGGAGCCGTGCTCTGGATGGATGAGCATACTATTACGCCCGATCCATCCCAGGCCTGCCCGCTGTGCAAGTTCGCGTTCCAGGATGGGACCTGTGTCGGTGTACGCTGCTGCTTGTATGGTGTTTCCGGCGAGTGATTCAATGCGGGCGATGAGCTGCTGCATGCGATCCAGCAGGGTGAGATGATAATCCCGCCCTAAGGCGTAGGCAGCGATGTGTGCCTCTGTGGGATCCACAGCGGGGGTATGCGCTGGTTTGTACGCTGTCGCGAGCACAAGAATGGAGCGGCAGGCAGGCAGGATGCGGCGCGGGTCAGCCCGGCGATCGCGACTCCGGTCGGAGGCGAGGTAGGCCATGTCACCATGGCAGCCGTCTTGCAGCCATGCTTCGAAGCGCGCGAATCCTTCCGGAGGATCAGGTGAAGTGACTCCGGCGAGGGTAAAGCCAAGGTGGGAAGCATGTTTTTTAATGACATTTGTTAATGCGAGCACGGATCTCACCACCGGCATGTCTGCGGGATCTCATCGCTATTATAGCTGTGTCCTGCTGGAGGAGAGGCTGTCAGTCGAGGGATTCGAGATACTCGTGGATGGAAGCCGCCGCTTGTCGGCCATCACGCATCGCAGTGACGACAAGGTCAGGTCCGGTGACGATATCGCCAGCGGCAAATACACCCTTACGAGATGTTGCACCGGTCTCTCGATCGGTGATGATAAGCCCCCACCTGGTGGTGTCCAGTTCGGGTGTGGTCTCACCGAGGAGGGGGTCGGGACGGTAGCCGAGGGCGAGGATGACGGTGTCGGCAGGGACGATGAAGTTGGAGCCCTCGATCGGGAGGGGACGCCGGCGTCCACTCTCATCCGGTTCACCCAGTTCGCATTGGAGGCATTCGACGCCCGTGACATGCTCGTCAGGGCCTCCGAGGAAGCGAATGGGCTGGGTCAGGTAGCGGAAGGTTGCGCCCTCTTCCCGTGCGAATTCGCGGTCCTTTTCGCCTCCTGGCATCTCTGCTTCGGTTCGCCGGTACAGATCGGTCACGACCTCTGCGCCCATGCGCAGGGCCGTGCGCATGCAGTCAGCGGCCGTATCCCCTCCTCCCACAACGACGACGCGTTTGCCAACCTCGATGATGTCACCCCCAATGGGATGGCCGATAAGCTGGGCGTTGGTGCGAGCCAGAAAACTTCCTGCCCGATAAACGCCCTTCAGGGCAATTCCCGGGATGTTGATCTCGACATCGACGCCTGTTCCAACGCTGATGAAAACAGAATCGAACCCATCTTTGAAGAGGTCATCGATCGTCTTGTCTTTCCCGATGGTTGTCTCGGTGACAAGGACAGCCCCGGCTTGTTCCAGGTCTTCAACCCGCCGAAACACAACGTCCTTCGGGAGTTTGAATCCCGGGATGCCATAGGTGAGCAGGCCTCCGGGGAGGGGCATGGCTTCGAAGATGGTGACAGCATGACCATGCTTGAGCAGCTGTTCAGCCGCGCTTAAACCGCTAGGTCCGGCGCCGATCACGGCAACCTGCCGTCCTGTGGGGGGAGCTTTATCGATCACGACGCGATCGTGCGTGCGTTGATAGTCACATACAAAGGCTTCTAGCGAACCTGTTATGACAGAATCGCCGCGCTTCCCCAATGTGCAGTTGCCCATGCAAAGCGATTCATGAGGACAGACCCTGCCGCAAATCTCCGGCATGGAACTGGTCTGACGGTAGATTTCTGCTGCACCGGCGAAGTCGCCGAATTCGATGAGCCACATGGCGCCAGGGATGTCGTTGTTTGCGGGACAAGCCCTCACGCACGGGGCAGGATCTTTGCAATGCAGGCAGCGCGCGGCAGCCTGCTGCGCCATCTCAGCCGTCAGCGGTACATAGGTTGGGTCAAAATCTTGAATACGTTCGTCTGGCGCACGTTCTGCCTGCTCCACAGGTGGGAGCTTGATGCGCGCTTTGCGGTCAATGGGGCGTTTAGGCCGTATCTTATCGTTCATGTACCGGTCTACTACCTATCAATCACATCATACCGATTCAACTTCTGTGGTGGCAATTCCGCTTTGTCATCGCTCGCAGCGACGGTTGTCACGAACCAACTGCATCGCTGCGTATCAGGCAGTATACCCCAATCCAGGCACCGCTGCTGGTGAGCATGGATATGGACACATGGCATCTATTCACACTTTGTTCAAGTTTTTCTTATGGGTTATTAATGGCGAATCGTCTATACAGTATGTGTAGAGACGTTACAATATGAATAGTACGTTATCCGTTGTCTTGGTATTGCCGATACGAATGTGAAATCGAACCATGGGGTTCCAGCCTAGAGACAACCTGATAGGTCCTTTCTCCTGCGGCGCGGGTAAGAGCACGTTGACTCATGGCGTAGGAGCATCGGACAGATGAAAGATTGATACAAGCCCGCACGCTGGAATCGGCGGGATGGAGGGTAAAGTATGTTTAAGAACTGGAAAGTATGGGCGGGAATCGTGGTCACTGCCGTGGTGGTCATTGCTGGCCTCGGCGTGTGGCGCAATTCACGACAGAACTCTTCTCTTTCCGACCTGCAGACGACAGAGGCTGTAATCGGTGACCTGACAGCGAGGGTCGGTGCAACCGGGTCCGTTCATGCCGAACAGTCGGCAATATTGACCTTTCAGACCACGGGCAACGTGGAAGTGGTCCATGTTGAGGTCGGCGACATGGTACGGGAAGGGGAAGAACTCGCCTCCTTGGAACAAACATCCCTTGGGGCAAATGTCATCCTGGCGCAGGCTGAGTTGGTGAGCGCACAACGTGCGCTGGACTCGCTGCTTAACTCGGGCGTTGAAGCTGCCAACGCGATGCTCCTCGTTGCTCAGACGGAGGACGCACTACAAGATGCGGAATACCGCCGCACAGTGCAGCAGGAAGGTAACCGTGCCAGCAGCAGTACAATCCGAGGCGCGGAAGCTTCTCTTGTTCTGGCGGCGCAGCGGTTGGATGAGGCTCGTGCAGCGTACAATCGAGTTTCGTCACTGCCCAGTGATGATCCACGTCGGGCAGTCGCCCAGCAGAATCTCACCGGTGCCCAGGCGAACTATGATTCGGCATTGCGGAATGTGAACTGGCTTACAGGAGCACCAACTGAGAACGACCAGATGCAGCTGGATGCGCAGGTGGAGCTTGCACGTGCTCAATACGAGGATGCCCTGCGAGAGTATGAGCGCTTGCAGAACGGCGCAGATCCGGCAGACGTGCTGGCAGCGGAGGCGCGTGTCGCCTCTGCTCAAGCAACGTTGAACCTGGCGAGCATCTTCGCTCCCTTTGACGGAACCGTTGCTTCGGTACAGGTCATCCCCGGCGATCAGGTTACCCCTGGCACGATGGCTTTTGATCTTGTTGATTTGTCGCGCATGCTAGTGGATGTGAGTCTATCGGAAATTGATATCAACCGAATTGAAATTGGTCAGCCTGCATCCCTTCGCTTTGATTCGGAGCCGAATGTTGAATATCAAGGTGAGGTCGTTGAAGTCGGCATCGTCGGTCGTGAGGTGGCTGGTCTCGTCAACTACGAAGTCACCGTTGAACTTCTCAACCCGGATGAGAACATCCGTCCGGGTATGACAGCAGCCGTGACGATCGTGGTGGAACAGATTGAAGATGTCCTCACCGTTCCTAACCGGGCGGTACGCACATCGGATGGCCAACGCATCGTGTACATCCTGCGCGACGGAGAACTTGTCCCTGTGCAGATCGTGCTTGGCGCCTCCTCGGACCTCTTCAGTGAGGTCGCTGAGGGAGAGCTGCAGCCGGGTGATCTCATCGTATTGAACCCTCCGCTGGTGTTTGAAGCGGAAGGGCCGCCGGCTTTTGTGAGATAACGATATGTCGCAATGGGTCATTGATGCACAAGACATTACGAAGGTCTACCAGATGGGCGACGTTGAGGTCCATGCGCTGGCCGGCGTATCCTTTCAAGTTGAAGCGGGCGAGATCATCTCCGTAATGGGACCATCCGGTTCGGGAAAGAGCACCCTTATGAACATCCTCGGGTGTCTCGACCGGCCGACCTCGGGGAGCTATCAACTCGGGGGTGAGCAGGTTGCTGACCTTGATGACGATCAGCTTGCCGAAATACGCAACAGGAAAGTCGGATTTGTCTTTCAGAGCTTCAACCTGCTTGCGCGACAAACGGCGCTGGTGAACGTCGAACTTCCCATGCGATACGCCGGCATAAAAACTGACTTGCGGGCGCGTGCTGAGGAAGCGTTATCGGCTGTTGGTCTGGGTGATCGCATGCTTCACCGTCCGAACGAGCTGTCAGGCGGGCAGCAGCAGCGCGTCGCCATCGCACGGGCGCTGGTGAATAACCCTGACATCATCCTCGCAGACGAGCCGACCGGCAACCTGGACACGAAATCAGGTGACGAAATTATGGAAATCCTGCTCGGGCTCAACGAGCGGCAAGGCACAACGCTCGTGTTCGTGACGCATGATCCTGAAATTGCGGTGCAAACGGAGCGGGTCGTCAATTTGCGGGATGGCTTGATCGAGAAGATCGACAATAATGGGCATAAAAAGCACTGACCACTTCCTTTGGGAAGGTCGAAGTGAGAGAGCTTGATGGATTTAGGACAGAGTTTGATCGAGGCGTTAGACAGCCTCTGGAACAATAAACTGCGCTCATCCCTGACAGCGCTGGGCATCCTGATCGGCGTCGGTGCCGTCATCGCCATGCTCGGGATCGGACAGGGCGCGCAGAACAGCATCACCGGTTCGATCACCGGCATCGGCACCAACCTCTTGTTTGTACTCCCGGGCGGTGATTCGGATATCCGCAACCCCGAGCCCTTGACACTCGAGGATGCCGAAGCCATGATGGACCCCTTTGCTGCACCGTCCGTGAGCCTCGTCGCGCCAATTGTGACCCGCGGCGTCGAAGTCAACTATGCTGCTGAAAGCACCACCACGTCTGCCAGCGGTGTCACGCCCGATTATCAAGCCGTGCGCAATGAGGGGTTGTTGGAAGGGGAATTCATCAACGAAGAGCACATGTTTGGGCTTGCGTCCGTCGCGGTGCTGGGCCCCGATACAGCTGAAACCCTCTTCGGGCACGCTGACGGCATCATCGGTGAGACGGTGCGGATTAATGGCCAGCCCTTTCGCGTCATCGGCGTGAAGGAGCCCCGGGGTGGTTCGGGTTTCTCCAACCCGGATGATGAAATTCTTATCCCCTTAACGACGGCTACGGCACGCATTGTGCGGCGCTCGCAGAACCGTGTTGATGCCATCTTGGTGCAGGCTGTGAGCGCAGACAGCGTTTCCCGTGCCAATGACGAGGTTACCGCCATTCTGCGGACACGTCACCGCACGCCCATCGGGCAGGATGACTTCACCGTCTTCACACAGCAGGACTTTGTGGAAACGGCCCAGACGATTACCAATGTGCTCACCATTTTCCTGGGCGGCATTGCAGCCATTTCGTTGCTGGTCGGCGGGATTGGCATTATGAACATCATGCTCGTCTCCGTCACCGAGCGCACGCGTGAAATCGGCCTTCGAAAGGCGGTAGGCGCTCGAAAACGGGATATCATGCTCCAGTTCCTGACGGAGTCAGCCCTGCTCAGCCTGATTGGCGGGGTGGCCGGCATCATCCTCGGCTGGGGGCTCTCTCAGGTCGTGGGGATCATCGCTGCAGCCAATAACGCCGACATCGTGCCTGCCATCGGTTTGGACGCTGTCCTGCTGGCAACCTTATTCTCAACGGCGGTGGGCTTGTTTTTTGGCATCTATCCCGCCAAGCGAGCTGCAGACCTGGAGCCGGTGGAGGCGCTGCGCTACGAATAACGATCACCTCATAACAACGGAGAGGGCAGCATCTCGCGGGATGCCGCCCTCTTTTGATTCGGGTTTCAGGCGTTATCGGAGGAACGGTTTGAGGAACTTGCCCGTGTAGGAAGCTTTGTTGCGGCAGATGTCCTCCGGCGTTCCCACTGCGATGATTTCCCCACCCGCATCGCCGCCTTCCGGGCCCAGGTCGATAATCCAATCAGCCACTTTGACGATGTCGGGGTTATGTTCGATGATGACGATCGTGCTGCCCTGGTCGACGAGGCGCTGCAGGACATCGATCAGCTTGATGACGTCAAAGGCATGCAGACCTACCGAGGGCTCATCGAGGACATAGAGTGTGTCGCCGTTGGAGCGACGTGACAGTTCCTTCGACAGCTTTACTCGCTGCGCCTCGCCGCCCGAGAGCGTCGGTGCAGGTTGTCCGAGCCGGAGGTAGCCCAATCCAACATCATGCAGAGTCTGCAGTTTGCGGACAATTTTGGGGAAGGCGGAGAAGAAGGTCAGTGCATCATCGATGGTCAGGTCAAGCACGTCAGCAATATGTTTGTCCTTGAAGCGAACTTGCAGCGTCTCCCGGTTGAAGCGGGAGCCGTGGCAGACTTCGCAAGGCACATAGACGTCCGGAAGGAACTGCATTTCGATGCGCAGCTGTCCCTGACCCTGGCAGGCTTCACAGCGTCCGCCCCTCACATTAAAGGAGAAGCGCCCCGGCTTGTAGCCGCGCATCTTGGACTCGGGCAGATCGGCGAAGAGTGCCCGGATATGGTCGAACACGCCGGTATAGGTGCCGGGGTTTGAGCGCGGTGTGCGCCCGATCGGACTCTGGTCAATGTTAATGATCTTCTCGATATGCTCGACCCCTTCCAGATGGTCGTGTCGCCCCGGCATTACCCGGTGGTTGCGGTTAATTTCCCGCGCAAGTTGCTGATACAGAATATCGTTCATTAACGTTGATTTTCCCGACCCGGATACGCCTGTAATGCAGATGAGCTTTCCGAGTGGAAGGTGCACATTGATGTTTTTTAAATTGTGCTCCTCAGCACCGATGACGGAAAGCGTCTTGCCATTTCCCGGGCGTCGTTTCTGGGGAACTGGAATGGTCAGTTTGCCCGCAAGAAAGCGGCCGGTTACGGATTGTTTGATTTTCGAGACCTGAGCGACAGTTCCCGCAGCGACGACCTCCCCGCCCGTTTCCCCGGCGCCGGGACCAAGGTCAATCACCCAGTCCGCAGCCCGGATGGTGGCTTCGTCATGTTCAACCACCAGGACAGTGTTCCCGAGATCGCGCATGCCCTCGAGGGTCTGTATCAGACGGGCATTGTCGCGCGGGTGCAAGCCAATGGAGGGCTCATCCAGCACATAGAGCACACCCATCAAGCGCGAACCGATCTGTGTGGCGAGACGGATTCGTTGGGCTTCTCCACCTGAAAGCGAACCGGCGCTGCGATCGAGTGTGAGGTAATCCAACCCGACATTCACGAGGAACATTAAGCGGTTGCAGATTTCCTTCAGAATGCGGTCCCCGATCAGCTTTTGGCGGGTGGTCAGGGGGCCATCAGGCGCCATCAGTTCCTGGATCCAATCGTTGAGTTGGCGCACTGGCCAGGTTGTGATATCAACGATGTTGACATCATGGACGGTGACAGCGAGGGCCTCGGGTCGCAGCCGTTTGCCAAGGCAAGTGGGGCAGGGTTGTTCGGACATGTATTCCTGGATCCGACTGCGCATATACTCCGAACTGGTCTCCTGGTAGCGGCGCTCGAGATTACCGATGATGCCTTCGTAGTCGGTTTCGAAGCGCGTCTCACGCCCATCCCGGTTCTGGTACAGCACCGAAAATTTCTCACCGCCCGTGCCGTAGAGGAGGATGTTCAGTTGGTCTTCAGGCATCTCCTCCACGGGTTGATCCAGATCGATCGCATAATGATTGGCTGCTGCTTCCAGCGTCTGCCAGTAGTAGCCGCCGCGTTCACTTTTCTGCCGCGACCATTCCATGGCGGCGACAGCGCCTTCTGTGAAGGCGAGGGCTCGATCGGGGATCACGCGGTCGGGATCGATTTCAAGCTTGATGCCGAGGCCCTGGCAGGTGGGGCAGGCACCATGGGGTGTATTGAAGGAGAAGGTGCGCGGTTCTATCTCGGCGATGGTTGTCCCATGTTCGGGGCAGGCCAGGCTCTCTGAGAAGGGGATGTCGATGGGGGGATCGGCGTTGAGATGGGCGACGTACAGCGTGCCGTCACCCCAGCGTAGTGCCGTTTCAACCGAGTCGGTCAGGCGGGAGAGGAAGGCTTCCTTCTCTTCACCACTTCCATGTTTGATGACGAGGCGGTCAACCACAGCATCAATATCGTGCTGCTTGTAGCGGTCGAGTTGGATTTCTTCATCGACGGAGCGCACCTCACCGTCCACGCGCACGCGCACGAAGCCGGAGCGCTGGACTTCCTCAAGAACGGCGGTGTGGGTGCCTTTTCGACTCCGGATGAGCGGGGCGAGAAGGAGAATGCGGGCGCCCTCAGGCATGCCGCTGACGGCGTCGACGATTTCCTGCGCAGATTGGCTTTTTACCTCGCGACCACAAAGAGGGCAATGCGGGATCCCCACGCGTGCGAAAAGAAGACGCAAGTAGTCATAGATCTCTGTCACGGTTCCTACCGTGGAACGCGGATTACGGGACACGCCTTTCTGATCAATGGAAATGGCAGGCGAAAGGCCCTCGATCGAATCCACATCCGGTTTGTCCACTTGACCGAGGAACTGTCGGGCATAGGCAGAGAGAGATTCCACATAACGGCGCTGGCCTTCGGCAAAGATGGTGTCGAAGGCGAGTGAGGATTTCCCGGAGCCGGAAACACCGGAAATGACGACGAGCTTGTTGCGGGGGATGGCAACATGTACGTTCTTGAGATTATGCTCCCGGGCACCGGTGACGAGAATCTGTTCATGGTTCATACACAACCCTATCCGACCACTTGTTCTATTTCTCTATCCGAACGTGTATTATATCAGAGGGCTGTGAAGGGCCGAGCGGGGAAAGGCGCTAGGATGAGGTTGGATCGGGTCCGGCGGAGTCGCTGGAGGGAAGGGACGCACCGCACCACTGGCAGGTGGTGGAGCTGCCGGGACATACCGCGTCACATTCTGGGCAGCGCACACGCTCCGCATCGGGTTTGAGACCCCCCTCAAGTTCCGCCGCCATACGTACGATGTCGTAGGGGCTGTCCAGTCCGCTGATGCGGGGACTGCCGCTGAGGCGCACACCACTCTTATCTTCTTGCACGGTATAGCCTTGATAGCGCAGCGACTGGGCCAGGTCTTCACGCAGCGACTCTTGATCGGAAGGTTCCTGTGAGGTGGAGGCGCCTGCTTGCAGAAGCTGGCGGGCTTCGGGGTCGAGATCGTCCAGAAGTTGATCCAGCGATTTGACCTCTTCAGCCTGGCTGGTCGGTTTGAGCAACTTTTTCAGGCGAGTGTCGCGAGCGGGCGCATCTTGCGTGGCTGTTTTGGTCACATCGCGCGAATCGAAGGTCAGCGGCGTGGGTCCTGCGCTGCAGTTGGGGCAGACGGCGACCGTGCCCCGGCCGTCTGTGCATGGCCAATAGTCAAGCGCTGCGCCGCAGGTTGGGCAGGTACCTTTCTGCTCGTCTGGGAGGTGGTCATCCACGGGTATCACTCCCGGGTCAGCGAAGTGCCGTACGGTCTTTGACCTTGATCATCTTCCCTAGGGCAACACTCTGGTTGGCTTTGGCAAAGATTTCAGCATACCGCTCGTTGCGCCATTCAAACGCCGTCTCCAGTCCTTGCGTCTCGCGTGGGACGAGGAGGGTGCTCTGTACGTAGGCCGCATCAGGCGGGATGGGGTATCCCTTGATGCGGGCAAGCTGGAGATACGTGGGGATGGTGAATCCCAACGCAGCGAAGATAACCGTGATGATGGCGCTGGGAAGGGGGCGAGTCTGGAAGTCGATAAGACCCCAGGCCAGTGAGGCAACCAGCAACACCAAGGCGATGAGCGTCGAGACGAGGAAAGCCTGCAGGCGTGCTGCTTTTTCCTCGGGCCCTTTCCTCGAAGCACGCTTGGTGCAATTTGCGCAGAGCGGAATGTGAAACACCGTTGGGATGCGTTGGCCAAGCGACTGTCCCTTTGGGAGCGTGCCACTCACAGCGAGTTTGGAGCGCACGGGTGTGGCGTTGCAGTGGGCGCAAAAGTTGGTAGGAATGCGTACATGCGAACCCTTTAGAGCGACCCGGTAGCGGGTTCCCGGCGGCGGGTCTTTCGCCGGTGGTGCGTAGTCCGCAGCCTCTTCCTTTTCCGGTTCCTCCTCGATGGCGGCCGCTTTCACCGGCGTAGCCGGTTTTTCAGGCCGCTGGATGGCGTCGGGTCCCAGCACTTCATCACCAAAAGGACGTGAGGGCGAAGATTCCAGGGAAGGCGCATCGAAATCCTCAGGCGGGGCGGTTTCCGCCTCATCGAAAGGGAAATGGGCTGGAGCAGGTTTGGCTTCTGGCGCTATGGGTGTTTCGTCCTTTTTAGTTTGAAGGGGCCGTTTTTCAGGGCCGGTGTCGAGAGGGGTAGGGACGGCGATAGCGAGGGGGTCAGGACCCGTGTCAAGCGGTGCCTGTGCGGGTGGTGTGGGCGGATCAGGTTTCGTGTCGAGTGGGATGGCTTGGCCGGCGCGGGTATCGGCTGGGGAACGCTCAGTGGTCGCTTTTCGGTCGACGGCTTCAAGCCATGCCCATTGACGCAACGCGAATTTGGTAGTCTGAGGGTACTCTTCGCTGATTTTCCCGTACATCACGCGTTCGCCGCCGTCTTCGACGACGAAGGCCGACTCACAGCCGCTGCAGATCACATAGTCCGGGAGGTTGGCGTTATGGAAAACTTTCAAAGCCAGCCGTCCGCAGATGGCGCAGCGTTTTCCTTCGGTGTAGCTGTCGGGCAGCGTTGGTCTCGGCTTTGATGGCATAGAATTCTTTACCTCAGACACAGGTACATCCAATCTAGCACAGCGGGCCGTTCTAAGCAACACAACCATCCATTGTGGTGGGGCGGTCTTCTAGGAAGTTAGTACTCATCACGGGGGCTTGTTGACATTCCGATTCGCATTGTGCTAGATTTAAGGTGTCATGGCCGTTTTCGTCCAGGGCTGCCGGCAAGGGGTTGCAAACGCTGGCAGGGATCGCATCTTCTCTACCGGGATGAAGTGACTGCCATACGACGAAGATCGATGAGGCTACCTGCGCATTCTGGGGGCAAGGTTGACGCAGTCGTATCCGGATCCTCCTGACACCACCGTGACACTTGCAGAGCGGCGTGACCGCTGGGGTTTGATGTATTTCATCCTGGCCCTAGCGCTCGCAATAGCAGCTGGTGTGTTTCTCTTCCTCTACCTGGAAGATCTACGCGCACAGCGCGTGCCCATGAACCGTGCGCTAGTTGCGGTTCATGATCTTGAACCAGGCACCCAGTTGGATGAATCGGCGATGCGCGTTGTTGATGTTCCTCCGGCTGCCTGTCCCGCTTGTGCGCTCACGGATTCCAATGAAGCATTGGGGAGGGTTGTCGATACGTATATTCCACGGGGGGGATTTATCCTACCAGCCTTTTTTGAGTCGAAAGACAGTGACCGATTGGCAGGCGAGATCCCCGAGGGTTGTTGGGCGATGGTCATACCGTCGAGCTGGCTTGTGGGCCCTCTCCCTGCTGCTGTGAATGGAGATCGCGTTGATATCGCCGCTTACCTGCCTGGAGAGGAGCTGGAGGGTGCCGCCATCATTGCAGCAGGAGTTCGGGTGCTGGATGTGGATGACGAGCAAGCCAATCACATCACCCTGGCCGTTTCGTTGGAGCAGATGGAAGCCCTGTTGTATTCCCGCAGTAATGGCTTCGCGTTGCTGATCATATTGCGCCCCTCGGGAGGCTAAGCGTGGCAGTGGTGGGAGTATGCAGTCCGAAAGGAGGTGGGGGGGCAACCACGGTTGCCGTGAATCTGGCGATCTCGCTGGCCGGTGATGCAACAGCCCTGCTGATGGATTTGAATCCTCTTACAGGATCAGGTGATCTCTATCTCGGCGTTGAGGTGGAGGATGGTTGGCAGCAATTGTTGACGTGGACGGAAAGCCTCTCGTATGACGTTCTCCTTCGAGCGGCTGTGCGTCATTCCTCCGGTCTGCTCTTCCTCGGCGCGCCATCAAATGGAGGAGTTCTTGGACACATGCGGCAGCTATGTCTTCTGATCCACCATCTTTCAATGCTGCTGCGATGGGTTGTGCTCGATGTGCCCCATACCTGCCTGCTTGACTCACGCTTTTCAAAGCAATGCATGGATATCCTGCTGCTGGTTGCAACAAGTGACCCGGCATCTGTACGGGCGACTAGCCGCTGTCTCCAAGTGATGCGCCAAGTGGGATATGTCCGGCCCATGCTGATCCTCAACCAGGCTTCCAGGTCGATGCTCCTGAGTCCAGAACAGCTGGCTGAACGGTTAGAGGTTGATGTGTTGGGCGTGCTGCCGGGCGATCGGCCTGCTGCAAGCATGCAGCTTTACTGTGGTCTTCCCCTGGCCACAGGAAGTGGAATACGCATGCAGCAACGATTCGAGCAGATGGGGTCTAAACTATGCCGTTTGTTCCCTGACGAGGGGGAAGGACCTTCTCGGAGTAGAGGCTTGCATGAACCAGCGTGAGCTGCAGGAAATGGAAGACCACGTTCACTATCGGCTGGCGGCAATGCTTGAAGATGAGCAGCTCCCTGCCTTTGAAGCGAGTCGAGCGGACGTGAATCTGCTGCGGTCCAAGGCGGAGCGGATCCTCTCCGAAGAGGGCGTTCTTCTACCGGCGTACCAGACCCGAAGCTTGATCTCCCGCGTCATTCAGCGGATGACGGGATTCGGGCCTCTGGAGGAACTTCTCGAAGATGAGACGATCAGCGAGATTATGGTGAACGATCCTGCTCATGTCTTCGTTGAGAGAAATGGAACCATTGAACCTGCGGTGATCCGCTTCAGGGACGAAGCCCAGGTAAGGCATGTCATTGAGCGTATTGTGGCTCCGATTGGAAGACGGATTGATGAGAGCAGCCCGCTTGTAGATGCTCGTCTACCGGACGGGTCCAGGGTGAATGCCATCATCCCGCCGCTTGCCATACGCGGCCCTGCATTGACCATCCGCAAGTTTTCGCAGGAACCTTTTACATTAAAACGTTTGGTGGAAAGCGGGTCGCTGGACCGTGAAGCCGCCCGTTATCTGCATGCTTGCATTCTGGAACGTCGCAGTCTGGTCATCTCTGGAGGAACAGGATCGGGTAAGACCACCATGCTCAATGCGTTGAGTTTGAGCATACCTTCAGGTGAACGTATCATCACGATTGAGGATTCAGCTGAGCTCCGTCTGTGTCATCATGATCTTGTATCACTGGAAGCACGTCCTCCAAATCTTGAGGGGCGCGGCGAAATCACAATACGCACTCTTGTTCGGAATGCGTTGCGGATGCGGCCGGATCGCATTGTTGTCGGCGAGGTGCGCGGTGGGGAGGCTTTTGACATGCTCCAGGCCATGAACACCGGTCATCGTGGATCACTGACGACCCTCCACGCCAATAACGCCGAAGATGCGCTGGTGCGATTGGAATCGATGGTCTTGATGGCCGGATTCGACATGCCCCTCGAGGCCATCCGCCGCATGATATCCGGCGCGCTCGATGTGATCGTTTACCTGGAACGGCTGCCAGATGGACGACGTATTCTCCAGTCGATTCATCAGCTCGACGGCCTTCTTGAGAGCGACTATCAACTGAGGATGGTTTGCCGCTATCAGACAGCAGATGACGTTTGGAGGTTATATGCCTGAGGTCCCGGGAAGCCGAAAACAGTGGCTTAGGAAGATCGTTTTCCCAGCCAGCATGCTCCTGGCGTGCCTCTCGACAATGGCGTGGCTGCGCCGAATTGAGCTGCACCGTTTCTTCTGTGGGCATCCGGCCGTTTACCTTGCCGTATCTGTGGCTCTGTCCGTGTTACTGTTTGCGCGGGTTCTGTTGACATTTTTTGAGCGCCGTTGGTTCCGAAGGATCACGCTCGAATGGCTCTCGCGGGCAGCAGATATCCCTTCGGTGAAACCACCATCCTTTCTTAGGGAGGCGGGATCGCTGGCGAACGCCATGGTTTCCAGGGTCTTGTCTCCACTCTTCCGGACGAAATGTGGGAAGCAGTTGGAATTGGAGTGGCGGCGTCTGTGCGATCAGGATGCTGTGCTCTATCTGTTGGCGCTTTCGGGTGGTTTTTTCCTCGGATTTTCGCTTGGTCTTTATGCTGCCGGCGCGCTGCTCGGGCTGGCGATGGGATGGGTCGGATGGCGGGTCGTGCGGAAGTGGGTTCAACGCAGGGGGGAGCGACAAAGGGAGCGATTTACGCAACAGATTCCCGCTGCCCTGGAGGCCGTTTCGTCGGCGCTAGCTGCAGGGCTATCGCTACAGCAGGCGCTTGGATACGCCGCAGGTGACCTGCCGCAGCCCATCCAATGTGTGTTTCATCGGCTTTACAATCGGCTGCAACTCGGCATTCCCATGTCACAAGCCTTCACGATGACGCGCATGGAGCACCCCGATCCTGCATTGTGCCTCGTGCTGGATGGCATCGTGCTTCAACGGCAAGTTGGGGGCAATCTCGTCCAGCTGTTAGACGAAAGCGCGGATTATCTTCGTGGGCGCCTGGAGCTCGAACAGGAAGTACGCTCGATAACGGCGCAAGGAAGGCTATCAGGGGTAATCGTGACAGGACTCGTGCCGGTATCCGCAATGGTCTTGGTCGTGCTGAATCCCGGGTATCTGGACATTCTGTTTGAAACCTTTCTCGGTCAGGCACTTCTCGTTGCGGCCATTGGCATGCAGTTGCTTGGTTGGGGCTTGATCGCTCGTTTCATTCGGGGGATGGGCTAGATCGATGACGGGACCGAGGTTGGTGTTGATGGTGGCGGTGCTCACAAGCCTGTCCATGCTCAGCGCGCTTCTTGGACTACGCGAGCAACAAGGTTTTGCGTTGAGATTTGACATAACGAGATCTTGGAGGGGCTGGCTGGAGCGGGCCTGGGTTCCTGCACCGTTGGTGCGGATCTGGCGAAGCCGATGGAGCGAATGGCGTTTACAGCATGCCGGTGTTCAGCTTTCGACGTCAGCGTTTTTCGGACTACGGTGGCTAACAATCCTGGGGAGTGTGTGCCTGGCCATTCTGATGACGACGCTGGCAGAAGTCTCCTTGCTGACCATCTTTGTTTCCTCCTTGCTTCTGGGTGCAGGATGGTTTGGTTGGCAGATCTGGGTCGATTCCCGCATTCGCGAGCGGGCAAGCAGCGTTGAGAAGGACTTTCCCGACTTTCTTGACCGATTGACGCTGGCCGTGGAGGCAGGTTTGGGTTTTGAGGTCGCTCTTCGTCGGGCGGCAGCGGATTATCCCGGTATCCTGGGGGAAGAATTCCGTCGGATGATCCGGATGCTTGACCGAGGCTGCCGGCGAGCGGATGTGCTCGACGAGCTTGCCAATCGCAATCCGTCATCTGCCCTGAAAGCGTTCGCGGCCACGGTCAAGCAGGCTGATCACTTTGGTACGTCGTTAGCGAAGCATCTTCGAGTCCAGGGTACGCTTATCCGAAACGCGCGCCGCCGCGCCGCCCAAGAAATGGGCCGCAGGCTTCCCATCCTGATTGTGTTCCCGCTCGTCCTCTTTTTCCTCCCAGCGTTGTTCATCCTGTTCCTCGCGCCACCCCTCCTCCACATTTTCTTGCCATGAACGCTCTCGTGAGGCGAAGGACGAATTCTCGGAGGGGACCTCAGTGCAAAGGTCAGGCGGTGGTTGAATTTGCCATTGTGCTTCCCTTGCTCTTGCTGCTTCTTTTGGGAATGGTCAATATCGGGCTGGCTGTTCAAGCTCAACTGGTGCTCACGCACGCTGCCTGGGAGGGTGCGCGTGCAGGAGCAATGGCTGGAGCAAGTGGAGATGGTGTTATCACCGGCGCAATCCAGAAGAGCCTGCAGGGTTTACAGCATCCGGAGCAGGTGCTTATTGACATCCAACCGGACGAGACGCAGCGTAGCTCCTGGACCTGGCCAGGCCCACGTGGCGAAACCCTCACGATTGAAGTGCGCTATCCTGCTCGTCTTGCACTTCCCTTTGCAAACGTCATCACCATTGAAGCGTCGGCAGTGAGCCGGATCGAGTATTCAAACCCACCATGAAAAAGGGTCAGATCCTACTCCTCTTTGCCTTTTTCCTCCCCATCGTCCTGATGTTGCTCGCCGCAGTGATTGAGTTGGGACGTGTTTGGGTGTACCGTGTTCGGCTGCAACGAGGCGCGCAAGCGGCCGTTGACGCCGGTATCAGTGCCGCTGCCGAGCAGATAGCCACCCTTGCCATCGCCGCGCAGACCCGTACAGCCTGTCCGACTATGTCCAGCACTTGCCCGGAAAGAGGCGATCTGGCTTCGTGGCTGGACAACGCTGCAAGGGCGACATTGACCGCGTCGGACATGCAGGCAACAGTGCTGGCTGTCGCTGAGGATATCTGTGAGCTCAACCAGCTTTCCAGCGGGGAAGCGGGCATCGGGTCTCTACTATGGACCTATCCGCAGGTTGATTTCCGCCCGGATGATGATAGTGTCACCTCGCTGAGGCTGTCATTGACCATGAAAGGTCGGGTGGACATCCTCCTTGGCGGCTGGCTTGGTATGGAAGAGGTCGTTGTCCCGGTTAATGCTGCCGCAGAAATTCCATGCCGGCGATGAAATCTTTCCGCATTCTCCCCGTACTTATCGCCGCGCAAGTTTGCACGCTCGCAGGTCTTGGTATCGCCAGCCGTGCGAGAGATGGAGGACAGTCTCTTTTGTGTTGGGGCCTAACGCTGAGCCTACTGGCCTTCCATTTCCTCACCTTGAAGCAAACAGAGGTGTCGTTGGGATGTCTCCTGGGCGCATCACTGGGAGCGGGCTTGTTGCTGTCGACAACCGGGATCCAAGCAGGAGGCTGGATCGTGTACTCGGGGGTGGCGCTTCTCTTATGGCTTGTCATTGAAGCCCTGTCAAGCCAGGCTGTTGGGGGTGGTTGGCGCTGGTTGTGCATACGTCTGCTGGTGATCTACGGCCTGGGTTGGATCGTTGTGGATTTGCTTGCACCGCCATTGGTGTGGGCACAATACTGGGGCGGGTTTGGGATTGTAGCACTCCTGTTGGCCATGAGGATCAGGGCGGGAGAACGACTTCACACCATCGCTGAAGGTGTTGGCGCGATGTGCTTGCTCACGTTCAACCTCGCACTGGCGTTGGCATCAGCCTTCGGGTCGGGGTGATGTTCGTGGTAGCAGAAGGCTGTCCAGCAGCATCGCCAGGAAAGCCCCGAGGGCATACATGCCAAAATCGAGCGGATCGAAAGTGACACCAAGGGCGGGTATGCCGAAACCCTGCAGGATCTCCGCGATGGCTGCACCCGCAAAGACAAGCAACGCTTTCAACCAGCGGCTGCGCAGGAAGAAGGCCCAGGTTGCCTCGCTCAACACGAGGAGGAAATAGGCTGCCAGCGGCAGGATGATGTCGGAGGCGAAGCTGTAGTACAGGCTGTAGAGGTCTCCCTGAAAGGTGCTACCGAGCCGGAAGGCGTGGGCCAGCGCCACACCGAGGATCACCGCAAGCGCCACACTCACACGGATTTTTCGAGCCCGGTCGGGGATATCCATTCCACCCTTTTCTCCCTGCACAGCATTGGACTTCGCTACCTCAGCTGCTAGCGTCTCTGTCCTGGCGGACCTTCCTTTTCCGATACCGGTCGACGCTCGTCTGAACCCCGATGGTGATAACGACCACGGTTGCCATCGTGAGGACATGGCCCAGCGCGCTCCCCGCGGCATACAGCAGTGAACCGACGAGAAACAACAGGACGGCGGGGATCACGATCAACAGTGGCCGGTTCCACTTCCGGGAAACGAGGACCATGCCCACAGCCACGAGCAGGGCAAGAGCGGTCACGAGAAGATCAGGCCACCAGCGGACGAAGAACCCGGCGTCTGGCGCCGGATATCCACCCGCCGGGATCGTTTGAAGGGTAATGGTGACGGAGGGGTGCAGCCAGCCCAGTTCCTGCGGGCAGCGTCTGACCCAGAACCCCTCTCCGCGCCACATCCCGAGTCCGGGGTAGTCTCCCCATTGGCCTGCTCGGATCGCAAAATGAAGAAACGGATCAGACGTAACTCCTCTGCGGCTGGAAAACTCGTCGGGGTCGCCGACATGGCCAATAAGGTCTCCACGCATCAGCACCCCGGGTTCAGCATGCCATCCGCTGAGATCGAGATGCGCGTACAATGAGTAGAGATTGGCATCAGGATGGTCGATGGCAATCAACCAGCCATGCTGCAGTGTTGGCCCGGAATAGCGAACGATCCCGTCGGCTATCGCGTAGACCGACGTGCCGGGAGGACGACGATAATCCTCACCGGTGTGGTACCGCAAACCACTGCTGGATGTGCTGAGGGGGTCAACATCGCTCGCGGCGAACCAACCAGATTGGATGTTTTCATCCTGCATGGATGGTGCGAGGGGAAAACGGAACGGAAGGCTTGAATCCGAGTTGACATCGTTGGCGTCCAGGAGCCCATAGGGCAAGCTTCCCGGGCAGGACGCCGGAACGGGAGCACAACCGGTAAGCAGCAGGAACAGGCCCATGGAGATGAGTGCGATGTGACCAGCGGTCGAGTGCCGGTGAGCATGCTCTATAGGGGGCATTTGTGTTGCCTCCTTCATGCTGGTTCCCCGACGGGACACGTGCAACCAGGGCCGCAAAGGTCTTCTGAAAGTTGGCATGGATGGGCTCTTCTGGTGGCCCAATGCTACAGCAGCGCCGGTTGCTTATCCGAGAAGATCTGGAACAGACTCCGGGTCAGTGATGGTCTTCTCAGGCTGAAGCAGCAAGAGCTCTGGTTGCGTTGTATGTATGCTTATGTATCTTACATGCAAGAAGCCGATCCAGAAATAGCGCTACGTGACCGACAGGATGGTGATCCGAATAAAAGCAGGTTTCCCAACGCTGTTGAAGGAAGCCCCGTTGGCTCTGACCTCCGCAAGAGACTTCCCGAGGGTAAGGTTACTCATTCCTGCACGACAAAGCCGCCACCGTACCAGATGCCCAGTTGGCCACAGGCGCACACCATGGTGTGGATGCCGGGCTCCAGCACACCTTCCCAGGCGTGAACCTCACCGTAGCGGGTGAGATGCCAGATATTCAGCTGCGTGACCCACGGTGGAGCATGCTTTGAGGAGGGCTCCTCTCCGAGGTAATCTATCATGTCCTGCATGGGCTCATCATGGCGATGCCGCACCAAATTCACAGAGGAGAGGTATCCTTCACAGTTGTTGATGTAGAGAAAGGTGATTGGCCCCGGCTCGAGCTCGGAAGGCCCCTCGTATATGCAGGTGTCACAGTTATAGGTAAGCGCCATGCAAGGGCCTTCTACTTCCTCGCAGGAACGCGGTCCGGGCGTGGATGTTGCCGGATTGGGGGTGTTTGCTGGCTCACTTTCTGCCGACGGAGAGGATTCCTCAGCCGGAGGTTGGTCGGGTGTTTCCACGCCTGTCGGCGCACAGGTCGTTATCATCAAGCCGATGAGCAAAAGGATACGGATTTGACGATCGATGTTTCGCGTGTTCATGCTTTCCTCCCTTGTTTGTCTTGCGTTCTCCTTCGGGGCGTTGATGTCAATGAACGCAGCACAGTCCACATCCAGATTACGGCAGCAAGATCGATGGCGCCAAAGCGCAAGGGCGTAGGTTGAGCGAGGTTCAGCACTACGAACGCTATGAAAAGATCATTACCGAGGTGCGTGCGTACATACTCCAGCGCAGGAAGCCGCTGATCTCACTGCGGGCAACCTGAAGGTAGGAATAGGCGAGGAGAAGGAGCAGAATCGCCATGATGCGAATTCAGGGCCCCGATGTTTCAGGCAAGCCGAACATTGGAAGTACGATATTCGGTATCCCTAAGAAACCTCGACCGGATACCACGAGATAGATGGCGAAGAGGTAGAGGCTTCTAGCTGCCTTGCTCATCATCCCCTCCTTGCTGAGCGCGGCGCAGCTGTATGGAGAGCGTTAAAAAAAGCCCCGTCACACAGGTTGGTGTGCGAGGGCAGGACCGGCGGTGGGATCAATGTTCCTCTGCCGACGCTTCCATCATACATTAAATCCGCGAGGGCAGATCAGGAACGCATGTCGAAAGATGCTACCTTCTTGCTGAGGTGGTGTTCCTGTTCGTACAAAATGATGATGCCCTCACGAATGATCAGTCCTTCTCCTTCATCCTGTGTAGCGTTCGCATCGGCTGCCCACGTAGAGTCGGTCAGACCGAACTCCACTTCAAGTCCGTTGGCATACCATGCCCTCAGTGACGTGACCTTGCCGTACTCCTCCCGCTGACATCGCATGGGAATCCCAAACGACGCAAGCCAGGACCGATCCGTGAGATTGGGTAGAGGATCCTTGAAAAGCAGTACCAGATCGATGTCGGAGTCCGCTGTTGCCGTACCGCGCGCATGGGAGCCCACCAGCGCCGCAGCAAGCAGATCCGGCTGCATCTCAGCCCAGGTCACAATGTCCACAAGGAACGTATGGATAGCAGGGTCGAGGTTCACTGGCCACGCGGGATTCATGATTCGGCTTGGTGTTTACGATGGGTCAGGCTGAGCCACGAGGGGAGAAAGCGCGGCGTGTTTTGCATATAGGCGGCATAGGGATCGCCGAAGAGATCCACCAACATGCGCTCCTCCTCGTTGATGCGAAGTGCGATCATCCAGATGAAGCATAGCGCAGGGATGACGGTGAGCACGAGATTGGCAGCGAGCAATCCCCCGCCGAGGTAGTTCATCGAGTAGGCCGTATAGATGGGATGCCGGATGTACGCATAGGGGCCGGTGGTGACCATGGGCTGCCCTTCGCTGCTGGCGACAAAGGAGGAGAAACTGAGGTCGAGGTGGAAATGGGCAGACCAGAGCAACAGAAGGCCGCACGTGAGCATGAGGGCGCCGGCGATACGAACCCAGTCCGGGAAGTTGACCGGATAGGCGAAGCCGAACGTGCGCGGTGCGATGATGTACTCCAAGCTGAAGGTGATGGTGGTCAGGGCGGCAATGGCCCCTGGAATGAGATGGGCAGGTTTGCCCTTGATGGAGGTCTTCTTATGTTGGGGGAGTACTTTTCGCTGATAGTAAGAGCGGATGGCCATCATTGCGATGCCCGTCAGGAGAAACAGCAGGCGGTAGACCCCTTCTGGTATCATGCTTTGTCCCCTATCGATATGCTTGGGCATGGCTTACTTACGCATACCCCGCAAGGTTCAGTTTGCACGCAGAGCGCCCTCCGGTCCTTGTTCAGAGGCGTGGTGAGTGTGACAACCACGTGCTTCGCGACAGGCCGAGGTTTTTCGACCGTTCCATTACACTATCCATGTCGCTGCAGGCTTTGCAAGCTTCCAGCAGGACGACTGGTACCTAAAGAGTCGCGATGTGCGCCTGAAGCTCCGCGTCTTTGCTGAGCAGCCGGGAATAAGGTTCCCACACCATGGGAGTGACTGTCTTCCACCAGCCGACGAGTTTGACCTTGTTGGCTTCCATGGTATCCCTTTCCAAGGTAACATCGTGGTCGGCGCTGCTCCACAAGAACCCCGGCTCGGACTTGTCGCTCGTGCTGCTATCATCATACATCGAGACCTTCATGTCGCGCCTTGCTCATGGCAACACCTGAAGACACCATCCTCACATGGATATTGCTGTCGGTGATCGGGTTATGTGCTGGCGAGAAGTGCCTTGATACGTTGGTCCACTCCGGAGGTGATCGGTTCCCCATGGCCGGGGAAAAGCATCTCGATGGGGAGGTCGGCCAAGAGTCTCACAGATCGAGCTGCCTGCGCGTTATCCAGCGTGACCAGGCGGAGTGGCAGCTGGAAACCCGCTTGTCCCGTCATGGGGTTGGCATTGAAGAGCGCGTCACCACAGAAGAGCAGTTTTCGTTCAGGATGGTACAGTGACATGCTGCCCGGGGTATGACCCGGAGTGTGCAGCACCCTCAAGCCACCAAGGGCGTCGATTCTGTCGCCATCCTCTACACACACATCCACATGACATGCCGATAGCTTGAAGAGACGATTCACGATACATGCGAACAGGCGATGGACCACGGATGACGCGGGCATGGTCTGGGATTGTTCGATGAAGGGGACATCGGCCGCATGTGCGATAACCTGCGCGCCTGTGCGGTTTGCCAGCTCTGCTGCACCGCCGACATGATCGACATGGGCGTGTGTGAGCACAATGCGGGTTATGGTGAGGTCTCTGGATGTGAGCTGGGCGAGGATTTGATCAACATCAGCCCTAACACCACTGTCGATCAAGGTGACGGCTCCGAAATCCAGCAGGGCGTAGACATTCGCCCCCCGCAAGTTTTCTAACAGGTAAACGTTCTCGCCCACTTTTCTCATCATGTTTCCTTTCTTGATGGATCCCCGGCATAAGCTCAGGAGACTGAATCGTACATCGCTGTTTGCTCCTCAAGCCGGTATGTGTGGTGCAGCATTGAGCTCCGGCACGATCTTAGGTGAAACGGGAAAACGCGCACACGCTCAGGAGCAAACAGCGTTCTTGATGCGATCGATCGCACGATGATGATTAAGGATCGTCATGTGACGGCAGCCGTCGATGCGCATAAGCGATGCATTCGGGATCAAGCTGGCTAGCCGCTGTAAGTGCGCTGGACGGACAACGTCATGTTCAGCGTAGAGGATCGTGATGTCTGTTTCCAGCGCGCACAGCTCTTTTTCGCTCGTGGGTACATCTTCCAGCATCATCCCCATGCGTTTGGCAGCCTTGCCTGTATTTAATCCAAGTCGGGAAAGGAAGCCAAGGATGCGTTCGCAGATTCGGATAATGTTGATGATAGCTGGTGTCAAGCCGCTCACACGGTAATTCGGAGATAGAAGAACAGCTTTCTTCACAAGGCGGGGAGCGGTGGTCGCCATCAACAAGGCGATGTTGGCGCCGTCGCTGTAGCCGATGATGCTGCAATCCGTGATCCCGAGCTTTTCACACAGGCAGCATGCCGCATCGCAGCACCCCGCATAGCAGAGTTTCTCGTTGTTGCAGGTACTTTCCCCGTGGCCGGGGCTGTCGATGGCGATGGTGTGGAAGGAAGCGAAGTGCTCCAACTGGTAGCGGCGGAAGATGCGCTTGCTCTGCGAGTTGCCATGCAGCAGGAGCAGGTCCGAGCCCTGCCCATGCTCGCAGTAGGCGAGACGGTTGTCATCCATGTCGAGGAAATGGGTTATCAGCTTGTCCATGATGGTTGCCCTCCCACAAATTGTGTGAAACACAAACCATTGGACGCAAGGCTGTCTTGCCGACGTTTGAACGGTGGGGACGATTATTTGTGTTTATCGATTTCTTTTTCCAGAGAAGCCATCGCCGCTGCCAGCCTTTTATGATGTTGACGACGGCGGCTCTGGTGGGTCCCGCTTTGCGGTGGTAAAGCACGCAGCAGGTAGGCGTCGATGACCTCGCCCGCTGCTTTCTCGAGCATCTCGATCCGCTCCAGCGCGGCGGCTATAGCGGTATGCCAGGTTGCGAGGTCGTCTTTCGTTATCTCGCTTCCACGGTGTATGGCGGCCGTCAGCTGGTCAAGCGCGGTCTGAAGCTCATCGCTCATGCTGTCTTCCCCTTCAGGCCATCCCGGGATCGGGTTTCGCCCACGGTCGGGATGTGTAGAGATGCTCAAAACCGAGCGCCTGGTAGAAGGGCTGCGTGGAACCCACATAGATGGACTCGGCGCCGAGGTCGCGGCAGCGGCGCACGCCTTCCAGCAGGGCGGCTTTACCCAGACCCAGACGACGGAAATCCGGATCGGTCGCCATGGGCTCGACATAGCCATAGCGATTCTCCGGCACGTACCACAGGCCGCAGAAGGTGGCGAAATCGCCGTTGGGCGCTTTGACCACGATCGTGAGGTCCTTGCGGAAGTGGGGGTGCGACTGCATCTTCACGCGGCCGGGGAGGTCCCCTTCCGGCGCCTCCCCCGGATGGTTGAAGCCCCGATGAAGGACCCGGTTGATTTTCTGCAGGTCGTTCTCGTCCGCCAGGCTCTGGAGGCTGAAGCCCTCGGGAAGATTGCTGTCCGGGAAAGGATCGGGAACGGGCATCTCGGACAGCGGCCGGTGGTGCTCGTCACCGGGCTTGTAGCCGCGTTCCTTGGCCAGGGCTTCGAACGCTGTGTCAAAATCGTTGATATAGACGTTGAGGTAGGGTCGGCCGCCATCGGATGTGCCCACGAAGTGCTCTTCGGCGTGCGAGAGCATGTCCGACTTGAGGTGAGTGTAGTGGGGATGCACCTCGAAGAACGCTTCTCCCAGCCGGCTTTCGTAATGCGCGACGGCGACCATCACACCATCCTCTTCCCAGATGGCGATGTGATGCAGGGCGTTTTCATCCAGCCAGGGATGACTGTGCATGTAGTCCCATGCGGGCTGGAGCCAGTTGCCGTCGCGGTTATGAGGGAGGTAGTGCCGCGCCAGGAAGTCGCCCACGCGCAGCAAGTCAGATGCTTGATAGGATCGCTTCTGGATCGCCATGTTCTTTACCTGTTCGTGAGATGATCGATGGCGGGTTGTATCGTTAGGTCCATCTTACAACGATTCGGCCTAGAGGGAGTGATCGCTTGGCAGGCGAAGATCGTCCGATGTTGTTGCGTATGGTGTGGATGTCCTGCCCTAGGGTGTGCTGGCGTCAAAGAAAGCCCAGATGAGCTCCCCAGCGTGTGCATCACGGCTGGTGCGACCGATGAGCGAGGGTGGTGCGTATTGCGGACCACCCGGCCAGGTGTGCCCGCCGCCCTCGACACCGTACTGCACGACATGTGCCCCCGAAGCACAGCCCTGATATGTGCTCTGCCAGATGCGGGTCTGGTCAGAAGCATCAACGTCGGGCAGCCAGGTCACATCCGGGGTCGCAGCACAACCGTTTGCATCCGCCCAGGCAGCGACAACATCGGGCACAGGCAGGGTTTCGCCGAACTCGCGGCGGAAGATACGTACATTGCCGCCTTCCCATTGGATGAGGGGATCTTGTGTGCCGTTCAGAAAGAGAATGGATACAGGATGGGGAAGGGCACATGCGGCACCTTCCACGGGCATGGAGGCGATCACTGCGGCTGCTGCAGCGAATGTGTCGGGGCTTTCACACAGCATGCGTAAGGTCATCATGCCGCCGTTGGACATGCCGGTGATGTAGACCCGCTCTCGATTGATGGGGTAGTTTTCACTGAGATGGCCGATCAGGCCGAGAATGAAGCCGACATCGTCCACATCATCCCTCTGGGCACGATAGGTTTCTTCGGATCGCCAGTCGTTCCAGTGTCTTTCAAGCCCCTGCGGGCATGCGACCATAAAGCCTTCCCTGGCAGCAACATCGACGATGGAGCCACGCAGCCTGCACATGCTCTGCGAGGTCCCCCCGCCACCGTGTAGCGCGATGACGAGGGGGACAGGCTCATCCCGGCTGAGGTTGTCGGGTATCAGCAGATGGTAGCGGCGTTCGAGGCCGTCGTGCATCAGGTCGGCTGTGCGGATGGTGCCCTGCGTGGTCCTACAACCTGCGCACATGAAGAAAAGGCTCGCTGATATGAGGAGCATCCAGCGGTGCCGGATGAAAAATGGTTGCATGCTTCAGCCTCCAGGGATGCAAGGAGGGGCGGTATCCCTTCCTATGCAGCATACAGGCTTCATGTCAGAAAGGTCGCGCAGGAACTCGATACGGATTGCATGGCAGTGCTATCCGGAGGCTTCACCTTCGGCTCATCCCGAGGGCGTTGGACGGACGGGTTTCAGGCTGGCAGAGACTTGAAAAAGATTTCAACATCCTGGAGAAATGCCAATGAGCCCTGCTCGATTTCAGTGGTGAGCGCGGCCAGGTCGCGAAAGTCCGGATTCTCGCTAAGCACCTGGCTGAGGATATAGTCTTCACGGCGGGGGTCGCCAGCGAGGCGATAGCGGTTCCATCCCTGGTCCTGGATGCGATTCCAGATGGTGGCTTGCACTGCGCGGTTAGCGCCAGAGAGCCAGACCTCGAAGCGGAACGTTTCGTACTCGAAGACGATGGCAATTTTCAACCTGCGTAGCCGTAACCACTCCGGTATGAGGGCAAAGTAGGTCATGTCCATGTACCCGTAGTAGATGCTGGTGGCTTTGTATTCCGGATAGGTCTTGAGGAAATGGGAGCGCAGATCCCGGAAATAGGCCATCAACCCTGAATACGCCTGCTGAAGAACGCCGTGTTCGAGTTGGATTCGGAAATCCATCATGGCTTCGTGGAAGGATGTCATCGATATTCCCTTCTCGTTCTTGCCGGAGGATGATGGGAGGTTTCCATCCCGAGAGACGTGTTTACGTTGGATTGTCGTTGTTCCTTCCCATCCCAACCAGGCTTTCATCTAGCTGTTCACCCGTCCGACGGGCGATCCACAATGAAACCCCGATCACCAAGGCGCTCATCAGGCCGGGGTAGAGGGGGTTGATGCGATCACTGACGGTGAAAAAGTTGAAGGTGCCATGCCAAAGGATGACAGGCCATAGGTTGAAGCGAGCACGCTTGACCAGCCATCCCAGAAGCAGTGACCCGAACAAGAGACCCACTGCCCAGCCAATTGTGCCGAAGAAGCCCATGGATCCGAGGTCTTTGTCATAGAGGAAGACCGGCAGATGCCATGGCGCCCATACCAGAGCGACGTAGAGTGTGCTGATCCTGGCGGGGTAAGTTTTGATCAACTCGGGGAAGAGCAAGCCGCGCCAGCCACCCTCTTCACCGATACCATAAAAGATGCACCATAACAGCCAGATCAACAGCGGGTTGGTGAACGGCAGCTTGCTGTTCAGGCCGAGGTCGGCCAGCTCAACCCAGTCGCCGGTGAAGAGCCCGAGGGCCAGGGCGGGAACGGCGAAGAACAGGATCGGCATGCCCACACCGACCAGCGTCCAGCGCGGCGAAGGCGGTGTGAATAGCTTGTCTCGAAAGTATCGAGCGACGCCGGCGCGTTTCTCGAAGATGGCCGTGGTGATCACCGCACCGAGGAACGGTCCGAGACCACCGGCGATGTGAAGCCAGTTCGAGACCTCCCAGCCCACATCGAACAACCCCGCGAGAACGTTGGGTAGCCAGATTAGCCAGGAGATCCCATAGGTGAAAGCGATGAAGGTCATGAGTTTGTGCTTATTCATCGCCTAAACCCACTTCCATGCGATCCAGATGGTCAGTATGTTGATAACCATGCTGACCAGGAGAAGGAATTTGTCATACTGACCCTCGTAGGATGGAAATCCCACCAGGTTGAAGAGCAGCCAGAAGGCTGCGAGGATAATGTTCGCCCAGCGGTTGATGGTCTGGGGTAGGAGGATCGAGAGTATGACCATCAGGATGGGGAGCACCATCAGGATGGCTATACCCAGCCCCATCGCTTGGGTAATCGTCACACCTTGAATTTCGCCAAAGCGTACATCTCCAGCAACGATACGGATCACGTCCCCCAGGAGGAAGGTGAGCATCACGGCGATCCAGAGAATTGAAAGGGTGATGCGAGGTTCAATCATCAGACTTACACCTCCGCAGGTGTGCTTTGTCATCGGGCTATCGGCTAATGTCATGATAGAAGGGTCGCGTTTGATTGGAGAACCAGTTTCCGTCTCGTGAACCGGAAAGGGCCGAGCAAGGGAGCAGGAAGAGTCTTCCCGGATAAGCGGCGCTGAATCGCCCGGATGGACAGTCATACCTCATTGTTCTTAAGGCTCAGCACATGGTGAACCCTGTATCTGGCGTATCTATTTGGAATGGTATTTCCATTCCTGATAGGTCATCCCAGCGATGGGCCGTTCCCAGTCGAACGCTGTGCCCTTCAAGAAGGCATACCGCAGAAAGCGGTAAGGCTCGGTGTTCAAGAAGGTGTCAGCGCCGGCGATCCAGAGAACCAACTGAACGGGTAGCAGCAGCACGATCAGTGTGAAGACCAGGAAGGTGGTTGCGTTGGCGCGGATGAGCCAGCCCAGTCCCCGGAGCAGGTTCACGATTTCATTTAGGTCGTCTTTGTGCATCAAGCCTCCGTATCGTCCAATGAAAGGATATCGTCCAGGAATCCTGCTGAGCCATTTGGAAAGTCGTACCGACGTGTCAGGTGATCCAGCGCAATTGCCATACGGTGCACAGCGTACACGCGCTCACCCGAGTGTGCAAGCAGGTTTCAGCGGGCTTCATGCATTCATCAGCACGAGGCGGTAGCGGGCGCCTGACGTTTTTAAGCGTTGGATGGCCTCATTCACCTTCGCCATGGGCATCAGCTCCACCATGGGCTCAATGCCGTGCTCATGCGCAAAGGTGAGCATTGCCCGCATGCTCGCCCGGCCGCCGATGAGCGAGCCGGTGATGGAAAGCTGGTTGACCAGCACCTCGAGCGGCTGAAAGGCGATCGGCTCATCCGAGAAGCCGACCAGCACCAGCCGACCTTTCACCTTCAAGCCGTCCAGCAGGCGGGTCCAATCGGCCGGGCCATGGGAGGTGTACAACAACAGATCGAAACTGCGCAGGACGTCCTGCCAGCGTTGTGTATCATCCGTATGGATGAAGTTGTCTGCGCCAAAGTTACGGGCTTCTTTCTCTTTGCCGGGGGAGGAGGAGATAGCGGTCACACGATTGCCCAGGGCGTGTGCAAATTGAATGGCGAGGTGTCCCAGCCCGCCGATGCCGATCACACCCACGTTAAGGCCGCCGTCCGGCGCGTAGCGCTGCAGCGGGGCGAACACCGATAATCCGGCGCACAGCAACGCGGCGGCGTGCTCCGAGGGCATGCCGTCCGGGAGCGGATAGGCAAAGCGGCTGTCGACGACGATGTCCGAGGAAAACCCGCCATAGGGATCCCAGGTCGCACAATGTTCGATGTCATCGCAAAGGTGTTCCTCACCGCGCAAGCACCACTCACACTGCATGCAGGCGCGGCCCTGCCAACCCACACCGACCCGTTCATTCATCTGCAAGCCTTCCACAGCAGGACCCATGGCGGTCACATGCCCGACGACCTCATGCCCGGGCACAAAGGGGAAGTGCGTGATCCCGTAGTAGTCGTCGATGCCCTGGATGTCGGTATAGCAGAGGCCGCAGTGGGTGATGGCAATCTGGACATCGTGCTCCCCGAGCGGGGGCAGCGTATAGGTAACGGGTTTCAGTTCCTGTCCCGGCGAATCTGCAGCGAAACCTGTAACGGATGATGTACTCATGAGAACAACTCCTCTCTTCGAAGTGTTGTTCGGAGAAGGCAGGATCAGCCTTGCAGTCGGTGTAACGGAGGCTTCCAGCGTTGATGGCGGTTGTTGAATGAAGGGTGGGTTGGAGGAAGTTGTGGCTCGACCTTCCCCGGATGGCTCGTACTTGTACGGTACATCTATTATGGAGAGAATTCAACACGAAGCCGATAGGCGCGTCCTAAATGGAGCAGACGACCGCCGCCGGCAGGCGTGAGCGTCTGGAGTGTGCCCTTTTGACGATCAAACAGGGCTCAGTTGCTTTTCTTCGGAAAGGAGGCGGGTCCGAGCCTCGCAAGGCACAGCACCTCCATCAATGACGGTACGGAGAGGGGAGCCGGTGATGCCGAGATGCGGCAGGTACATCGCGGTCAGGACATACCCCCGCAGGACATGCTGTTGAGGCCGTATGCGATGTCTAGACCGATGACGACGGCAACGGGCAGCGCCAGCGTCCTTTCCTCCGGCAGGCTGTGCATCACGATCATCTCGCGGCCCATATCGGGATCATCGAAGAACATGCGCAGCGGGGGCGCGGCGGTTCCCGCGAGGAAGTAAAAGGGCAATCAGGCGCACGCCCTGCGGCGCGTGGTTGCGGCCTTTCGTGGCAAACTCCATCTCCTATTCATGGTTTTTAGAGCCCAACAAGCAGGCTGCAGCCCTTCGCAACATCACGCTGGGGTCATGTACTTTACGGTTTTTTTCCGTCTCGGTCGACACCAATTGCGGCTCGTTCCTGGCTTCCACTTGTTGCCTTTCGGATATGGATCCAATCGGCTGTGAATCAACGAGCGGCTGAGAAGGATTGGAGTTGCGGTGTTGGAGAAAGACGATTGCGTCACATGACTGGTACAGATATGGGATTAACAAAACAACCGAATAAGACAAAAATTGGTATATACTTCTTGTGAAATAATTAACAATTAATGGGTTGACTTCCTGCCTGTGATTTCGGGGCTTGTTCCACCAGCGAGGTCTATTGAGCTCGGGTTCACTTCGAAGAAGGGTATCGATTGATGAATGAGTACGTCCGCAAGTTGATCACCCAGCACGGCAGTGACAAAAGCAGGTTGATGGATATCCTGCTTGAGATTCAGGATAGGGTCCATCACATTCCGGATGAGGCAGTCCAGATCCTGGCCAACGAATTGGATCTATCCGTTGTTGATGTTGAGCAAACCATCAGCTTCTATCATTTCTTCTCGCAGCAGCCCGTAGGCGAAGTTGCCATCTATCTCAATAACAGCCCGGTATCGTTCATGTACGGACGGGATGAGGTCGCTGAAGCGTTCGAGGAGGAGGTTGGGATCCCATTCAATCATGTTACCGACGATGGCTTGATCGGGCTCTGGGACACGGCCGATATCGGCATGAACGATCAGGAGCCGGCCGCCATCATCAATGGTACTGTTTTCACCGAGCTTACCCCGGACAAGGTGAGGAAAATCATCCGGGGGATCAAGGGCGGGAAAGAGGTTGAAGCGATAGCTGACGATGTTGCCGATGAGATCTTTGCGCGGCACAACCTGCGCACGATGGTCAAGGATAATGTCTTCACAAAAGGAAACGTCATTTATTGCGGTTACCAACCAGGCAAGGCGCTGGATAAGGCGCTTGCGATGACCCCTGACGAGATTGTGGATGCGATCAAGCATTCAAACTTGCGCGGAAGGGGTGGCGCGGGCTTTCCCACAGGCTTGAAGTGGGAATTCTGTCGGCGGGAAGGAGGGGAGGAGGTTTACCTGATCTGCAACGCTGATGAGGGGGAGCCTGGAACGTTCAAAGACCGCGTGATCTTGACCGATCTCCCGGAGCAGCTTTTTGAAAGCATGGTCATTGCGGCTTATGCCCTGAATGCCAGGCAAGGCGTTCTATACCTGCGCTATGAATACCGATACCTGGCTGAGTATCTGGAGGACGTGCTGGAGAGGATGCGGGAGAGCAATCTATTGGGGAAGAACATCGCTGGCAAGGAGAACTTTGATGTTGATATCCGGATTCAGCTCGGAGCGGGTTCTTACGTCTGTGGAGCGGAATCCGCGCTCATCGAATCCATGGAAGGCAAGCGCGGCGAACCCAGAAACCGGCCGCCTTTCCCTGTCCAAAGAGGATACCGGGATAAACCAACGGTTGTGAACAATGTGGAAACCCTTGTCAAGGTGGTGCCGATCATCCTCAACGGTCCGACTTGGTTCAAGGAGATAGGGACGATTGAATCCACAGGAACGAAATTGCTGAGTGTTCCAGGCGATTGCTCCCGGCCGGGGGTCTATGAGCTGGAGTGGGGAACAAGCATCAACGAGTTGCTGGAGATGGTTGGGGCGAAGGACGTTCAAGCCGTCATCGTCGGCGGTCCTTCTGGCGTTTGCATTGACCCGACCCGCTTTGGAAGGAACATTGCCTTTGAAGACCTGGCCACTGGGGGTTCGATGATTGTGGTCGGAAATCATCGTGACCTCTTAAGGGAATTTGTCTTGCCGTTTACGGACTTCTTTATCGAGGAATCCTGCGGTTCATGTTCGCTCTGTCGGTCCTTGACCGTGATCCTCCGCGATAAATTGGTCAAGATCCTGGATGGACATGGAACCCAACAGGATATCGACGAATTGTATTCCTGGGCTCAAATCGGTAAACCAGCAAATCGGTGTGGATTAGGCCAGACAGCCGCCAATCCGATTATCACGACCATTGAGAATTTTAGAGATCTCTATGTCGATCTGGTCAAGACCGATGAGGATTATTCCTCCACCTTCAATATGGAAGTTGCTGTAGCTGAATCTTGCGAAGTTGTCGGAAGGATTCCAAACATCCATTCCCAATAATCAGACTAGCTTGAAAGAGCGAATTCCTATGAAAACGGATAATCAACTCTATTTTGAAATTGATAAGAAGCCGTGTTACGCAGAGAAAGGGCAGTCCATCATTGATGCAGCTGCGGCAAACGGCGTGTTTATCCCCTCCTTGTGCCATGTGGAGGGGGTAAAACCAGCTGGCTCATGCCGCATCTGTAATGTCAGGGTTGATGGGCGCATGATGACAGCCTGCACAACGCCGGTGGCGGAAGGAATGGTTGTTGAAAACGATACTGCAGAGCTGAACGAACTCAGAAAAGTGATCGTTGAAACCTTATTCGTGACCGGAAACCATTTCTGCCCCTCCTGCGAAAAGAGCGGCAGTTGCGACCTCCAGGCCCTTGCCTATCGCTATCAAATGCTGGTGCCCAGATTTCCGTATGCGTATCCGGTCAAAGGGGTCAATGCAACATCCAGGTTGATCTTCCTTGATCAGAATCGCTGCATCCTTTGCAAGCTATGTATCCGGACCGTGTTCAAGGACGGCAAGCATGTCTTTGCGTTTCGGAACCGGGGCGGCGAGCACCTGGAAGTTGTCTTTGATGAGGAACTGGCTTCGCAGCTCACCGAAGAAGAGGCCAGAGAAGCGATGGCGATCTGCCCCGTTGGCGCTATTTTGATTAAAGAGCAAGCCTATCTGGTGCCAATAGGAGAGCGCAGGTTCGATACAGCGCCCATTGGCAGCGATATCGAAAAATAGCGTATTTCCGATAGGATGAATATGATGAGCAAACCAGTCTTAGCGACAACGTCATTAGCAGGATGTTTTGGCTGCCACATGTCCTTTCTGGACATCGATGAGAGAATCTTAGAGTTGATCGAGCTGGTTGAGTTTAACAAGTCGCCCATTGACGATATCAAAGCCTTCACAAAAGAGTGTGATATCGGGCTCATTGAAGGCGGTTGCTGCAACAGCGATAACGTGGAAGTCCTCAAAGCGTTCAGAAAGCATTGTAAGATCCTGGTCTCTGTTGGCGAATGCGCCATCATGGGCGGTCTTCCAGCTTTGCGCAATGGCATCCCGGTGAAGGAATGTATCGAAGAGGCGTACCTGAATGGCCCCACCGTGGGTATGAACACCGAGAATGTGCTGCCAAATGATGATGAACTGCCAATGATCCTGGACAAGGTCTATCCCTGTCATGAGATCGTCAAGATCGATTATTTCCTGCCTGGTTGTCCGCCACGAGCTGATCTGATATGGAATGCCCTTATGGCCCTGGTCACAGGGGACGAATTGACATTGCCTTATGACGTTGTGAAATTCGATTAATAAAAGGAAACCACCATGTCTCAGAAAATCACCATAGAACCAGTTACGAGGGTAGAAGGCCACGGAAAAGTGACCATTCACCTGGATGATGAGAACCAGGTAGCCCAATCCAGGTTCCACATCACTGAGTTTCGGGGATTTGAGCGTTTTATCCAGGGCCGCCCATACTGGGAAGCTCCGGTGCTGGTGCAAAGGCTGTGCGGGATTTGCCCGGTCAGCCACCACCTGGCTGCTGCCAAGGCACTGGATGTGCTGGTTGGCGCTGGAACAGGGGACGGCTTGACCCCGACCGGGGAAAAGATGCGCAGGTTGATGCATTATGGGCAGATGTTCCAATCCCATGCACTGCACTTCTTTCACCTGGTTTCACCGGACTTGCTGTTTGGCATCGATGCGGATCCGGCCATCCGCAACGTGATCGGTGTGGCTTTGGAGCATAAGCCCCTGGCCGTCCAGGGTGTGATGATGCGCAAGTATGGTCAGGAGATCATCCGGGCCACTGCCGGCAAGAAGATCCATGGCACGGGAGCCATTCCAGGCGGGATCAACAAGCACCTCTCGCCAGAAGATAGGGAATCATTCTTGAATGGGCCAGACCCGATGAACATTGACAAGATGCTGGAGTGGTCGGTCGGTGCTCTTGATTTCTTCAAGGATTATTATCAGAGGAACCGGGCTTTCATTGATGGGTTTGTGTCCTTTCCCTCCAATCACCTCAGTCTGGTCAGAAAAGACGGCGCGCTGGATTTCTACCATGGCGTGCTTCGGGCAGTGGATTCGGAAGGCAGGAAGATCCTCAATGATGTGAATCCCCAGGATTATGACCAGTACATCGAGGAGGAAGTCCGTTCCTGGTCCTATATGAAATTCCCCTACCTGAAATCCTTGGGACCTGTCAGCGGCTGGTACCGGGTAGGACCGCTGGCCAGATTGAACACCTGTGATTTCATTCCCACACCGCTGGCCCAGAAGGAATTCGAGCAGTTCAAAGCGCTCACCAACGGCAAACCCAGCAATACCTGCCTGCACTATCACTACGCCAGGTTGATCGAGATCCTCCATTCTGCGGAGGTGATGAAAGAATTGCTCCATGACCCGGATCTGATGCAAGGTGAATTAGTGACCAAAGGCAAAAAAGCCAAGCGGGGTGTCGGATTGTTGGAAGCCCCCCGGGGCACCTTGTTCCATCACTACGAGATCAATGATGATGATCAGATCACCATGGCCAATCTGATCGTTGCTACGACAAATAACAACGAGCCCATGAATCAATCCGTCAATGGTGTCGCTCATTCCTGGATGGATGGCAAAGCCGAAATCACCGAGCCGATGATGAACGCCGTGGAGGTTGCCATACGGGCTTATGATCCCTGCCTGAGCTGTGCCACCCATGCGTTAGGACAAATGCCGATGGAGATCTCTTTGTACGATGCTGCTGGCCGGCTTATTGACCGCAAGAGGACTTGATCGACTTGATGCGGATCTTGGTTTATGGATATGGAAATCCCGGCAGACAGGATGACGGGTTAGGCATCGCGCTGGTCAGCCAATTGCAAGAATGGGCTGCTGAAAACCAAATCCCGGGGATGAGTTTCGATCAAAACTATCAATTGAATATCGAGGATGCGGAAGCCATTTCCAATCACGATGTGGTGATCTTTGTCGATGCCTCTGATGAGGAGATTGATGATTTCTGCCTGAGCGTGGTCGATGGAACCGGGAAGCTCGCATTCACGACCCACTCAGCCTCACCCGCTTACATCCTCAAGCTTTCTCAAGAGCTCTTCAACAAGCATCCCCTTGTGCTGCTGCTGCATATCAAAGGGTATGCCTGGGATTTCAAAGAGGGGTTGTCTGAAGAGGCTAAAGTAAATTTGCATGCGGCCTATGCGTACATGACAGGTTTACTGCAAGGACCGCAAACAGCGATCGTGTCCCTCGACCACTTGAAACGTTGCTAACTAGAAATGTAGCGTCGTAGAGGTGTTCGTCAGCGCGCCAACTCCACACACATCTCATGCAGGCGTGACCCTGTAAGCCCACGCCGATCCGAGCCCCCGTCTGAGGTGCCTGCCACCGCAGATCCCATGCGAGACATGTCCCCGATCAACGCATGTCCGGGTACGAAGGGGCAGTGAGTGATGCCGTAGTCGTCATCGATGCCCTGGATGTCGGCGCAGCGGACGCCACGGTGGGTGATGGCAATCTGCACGTCGTGCTCCCCGCGCGCCACCGCAGCGTACCCTTATCCCGTTTGGCCATCCATGATTCAGCTTCACCTTCTCCCCAGAGAGCAGCACCAATCCCCTATCCGCTTTGCATCGGAGCCCGCAGTAGATCTGTCGCCAGCCACTCGATCAGAATGCCATAGAGAATGCCCGCGCCTGTGTACAGGAAGAACGATGTCATTTCCCCGAAAAGAAAGCCGATCGAGACCGTCAACGACGAGAGCAGCCCAAGGAGGGCGCCGTGGAGAAGGTGGTTCATGCGCCAGGCGCTGATGCCGATGACCAGGCCAAGGAAAATCCGGTTGGCGATTGTCATCGCCAGCACGTTCCAGGTGACTTCCGGGAAGTCGAAGAGCAGTTGTCGTCCGGTCAGGCAGATGACGGCTGAGATGATTCCACCGAGCAGGCAGAATCCAAGTCGCTTACGGTACATGGTCAACCTACCTTTCTGTGCGGTTGCGAGATGGTGCCGACTTCAGCCGTCGTAGGTGGTTGAGGAGGTTCGAGAGCCGACTGCGATGTTCCCCCCGGGGTGGTTTCCTTTGTAGCCTACAATTAATAGGGAGTCATTTCAACCCGGTTATCCCCACCGACCAGCTTGCTCTGCTAAAGCAAAGAGGCGCTCGCCGCCCACAGGCAGGAGCGTCCTGGCGTTGTATGCGATCCTGTTCAGTTGCTTGCCCGAGGGAAGAAGGCGCGCCAGTTCCAGCCCAGATAGAGCACCACCAACAGCGACCAGAGGAAGTTACCCAGGAACGGCTGGTTTCCTTCCGGTACCGACAGGAAGTAGCTGGTTGTCCCCAGATAGAGCAGGTACACCACGGTCAGGATGTATCCCCAGCGGGACATCGTGTAGAGGCCGTATGCAATGATCAATCCAAGTACAGCGGTGGCGGGTAGAACCAGCTTCCATTCTTCCGGCAGACCGTGCATGATCGCCATCTGGCCCGCCATCCCGGCATAGTTGAACACCATGCTGATGAGGAGTACGGCTGCTCCTACGGCATAGAATAGTGCGATGAGGCGGACGCCCACCGGTTGGTTGATGTTGTATCTCATGAAGTTCTCCGTTTCGTGATTGACGCGTTTGAAGACGCCTTGCGTCGATTTTGGTCCATGGCTATATACGTCAGAGACCATGAATTATACGAATAACCTCCGGGTAAGGTTTCATCGCACAAGTCGGGTTGGCTTCTACCGTATCGGTCAGGGTGCAGGCACCGGTCCGCAATCGCGGCCAATTCCTTGCCTCCTCCTTTGAAATGCGCCATGATGGGGATGATCCGTCTGGGGAGCACAGCATGCGTGAGGGCGCAAGGTTTCGATACGTCATTCTTGGTTTGATTCTTCTCGTCATGGGTAGCTGCACCTGGCCGTCTCCAACCCCCACGCTGGAAGTAATGGTGGATGTCGACGCCATCGTCACCCAGACGATGCAGGCGCTCGCAACCCGTGTTGCTTCAACCGGGCAAGCAGCAGCTCCAGGGGATGCCTCTGCGGAAGTGGAGGAGCCGGCGGGTGCACAAACGCCGTCGGAGCCGACCAGAACACCCTCACCCCAACCCACCACAACATCCTCGATGCCCTATGTATCGGTCTCCGTGGATACCAATTGCCGCACCGGGCCGGGTCAGGTGTATGACTATGTGGGTGCGCTCCTGGTGGGCGAGGAAGCCGAGATCGTGGGCCGCGAATCGACCGGACGTTTCTGGTACATCCGCAACCCGGACAACATTACGCAATACTGCTGGGTGTGGGATGAGTACGCCTCGATCCGCGGCGACATCAGCATGCTACCGGTGCTCACCCCCCCGCCCACCCCGACGCCGGCCCCCGGCTCGATCAGCGGCATTGTCTACATCGACGGCAACAACAACGGTCAGCTTGATCCCTCCGACGGCTGGATCTCCGGCTCCATCCTCGAGCTCATTCCGGGCGGCTGTGCCGGGACTGTCGCCCGGACGACCGAATCCTCCTCCGCCGACGGGAGCTACAGCTTCACAGGCCTTGTGCCCGGATCCTACTGCGTACGCCCATCACCGCTGCAGCAGACGATGGACCCGCTCACCCGCACGATCATCGTCAGCGCGGGCGAGGATGTGACCGGGGTGCTCTTCCGCTACGTACCCTGAGACGCGCATTGTGCGGTACAATCGACCTGATACCAATGGGGCGCCGGCAACGGCGCTCCCTCTATGATAGCCACCCCACACGTTCAGGAAGGGCCATGACCAATACGACACCCAAAATCCAGCTCATCGCCACCGACGTGGACGGTACACTGCTAAACGACGAGAACACGATTAGCCCAGAGAACCTGTCCGCCATTGAGCGCGCCCGCGCCGCTGGTGTGAAGGTAACCATCATCACGGGGCGGTCGCACTACTTCCTGGCGCATGTGACGGACCAGTTTCAACCCGACATGCCCATCGTTGCTGCCAGCGGCTCTTGCACGGTCGACCTGGCTTCAGACAAGCTGCTCGATTTCCTCACCTTGCCGATGGATACGGTCGAAGCGGTGATCCGCATCGCCCGGGAGTATGAGACCGGACGCTTTGTCTCCCTGCTGGATTTCTTTTATTTCGAGACGCATGATTCCCTGCGCGATCGATTTGACTATGTGTTCACCCATGAGATGGATATCCGCCTCAGCGATGATGTCCTTGCCGAGGAGCTCATTGAACCGATTAAAATCGCCATCTACCACGATCAGCGTTCGGTACTGGAGGAGATTTCCAGCCGCGTTCGCAATGAGGTTGGCGAGATGACCGTCCGCTTTCCGAGTCCGAATTTTATCGACATCACGTCAGCAGAGGCCAACAAGGGCGCTGCGCTCGGCCGGCTGGCGGAGCGGGAAGGCATTTCCCTTGAGAATGTCCTTGTCCTCGGCGACGGCAACAATGATGTGGATATGTTCGCAGTCGCGGGTACATCCGTGGCCATGGGCAATGCTGTGCCCGAGCTGAAGGCTGTAGCAGACCTGGTTGCGCCGACCAACAACGAAAACGGCTTTGCCTGGGCGTTGAATCAGTTGCTCTAATCCCGCTCTTCCAAGAATCACGGATGATCATCAACCGTGTCGATGGAGAGTGGTCTTTCATCTCTGGAGACCCATTCACATTTATCTGCATCGTATTATGCCGGGGAGGATCATTGACCGTAGAGCCCAGATTTCAACTCATCGCCACCGACGTGGACGGCACGCTGGTGGACGACGATCTCAACATCAGCCAGGAGAACCTGGCGGCGATCGCGCGCGCCCGCGCGGCGGGCGTGAAGGTGACTCTCATCACTGGCCGCTCCCATTATTTCCTGGATGAGGTCGTGCAGCAGGTGCACCCCGATACCGCGGTGATTTCCGCTGGCGGGGCGTGCCTCTCGGATCCGAACACCGGCGAGCTGCTTGACTGTCGCTTGCTCCCCCTTGAGGCCGTGGCGGATCTCATCCGCATCGCGCGTGAGTATGAGACAGCACGCTTCATTTCCCTCCTTCAACGTTTTTACTTCGAGACACCGCCATCGCTGCGATCACGCTTTGACTATGTCTTCGGACATCCGATTGGCATCCAGCTCAGCGACGATGTGCTCTCCGAGGAACTGGAGGACCCCATCAAGGTCGCCATCTATTGTGAAGAACGCGCCATACTTGAGGAGATCGCGGGGCGGGCACTGCGCGAGGTAAGGGGGTTAACGTATACCTTCCCCACCCCGGTTTTTATCGATGTGACCGCCGCGGATGCCAGCAAGGGAGCGGCGCTGCGACGCCTGGCTCGGCGTGAGAACATCCCCCTGGAGCAGGTGCTTGTGCTGGGTGATGGGAACAATGACCTGACCATGTTTCAGGTGGCCGGTTGCTCAGTTGCCATGGCCAACGCGGTCCCGGAGTTGATCGAAATTGCCGACCATGTCGCTCCCAGCAACAATGAAAACGGATTCGCGTGGGCGCTGAATCGGTTGCTTCCATCGGCGGACTGACCCACAATAGGGTTATGACCAAACGGTGCGACGAATGAAGCGCTTCCTCTTAGTGATTTGCTCGTTGATGTTGGCAGGTTGTCAATTGCTGCCTACCGATGTGCCAGCTCCAACACCAACGGCTGGCGACATCGCGCCCACACACACCCCCACACCAAGCGAAACGCCGACCTCCATGCCCACGGAAACACCCCTGCCTACGCACACCCCAACGTCAACGCCGCTTCCCACCCGTACACCTACCATCACTCCGCTTCCCGAAGGTATGACGTATGTGCCGGATGTCATCGGCATGGACTACCGCGACGCCCGTCAGGCGCTGCTCGACGCCGGTCTTACCCTGCTCATCCGTGATGTCTTCAATCTGGAGGCGCCTTTCGGTGCTGTGCTCGAGCAGGACCCGGATCCCGGCACAGCCGCGTCGCTGGGCGAGGTTGTCTTTCTTGTACGCGCCTTTCAGACAGCAGGTATGCCCGTTGGTGACCGCTGCCAGGAGCTCCGTCCCACCCAGCGGGAGGGTTATCTGATGTACGCGGCTTATCTTGAGGGCGGTTTTGAGTACGACATCCGCACGAGTTTTCCATACGCAGAGACGGTCATTTTCGACCAGAACATGACGGTCCTGGCCTGGTTCGATAATCCCCGGTCGACGGACTACACTTTTTTACCTGAATGGACCGGTTGGTACATCTTCCGCATGGGAGCATACAGCATTAGCGCCGCTCGACTGGCCGAGTATGCCTCCGGCGAAGCGAGCCACTGTCTTTACGTCATCCCCCCGGATTAACTCCATCGATTAGTTGCCATCGGCCAGTGGACACAGCGTCCGCAGCGGCTGTTCCTCGATCACCCAGGAGTACACTCGGAGCACCTCATCCACGCCTTGTGGGTGGAGGATTTCCACGCGCGCACGCCCACTCAGGGGCAGGGAGAAACGTTCGGATGCAGTCTCGCTCCGGCTTGAACAGCGGAGCAGCCCCTCGATCGTCAAGTCTGTCTCCAGTTGAAGCGTATACACTGCTGCTTGAGGTGTGCTCAATGCTTCGTCAAAGGTCACGTCTCGGACGGCGAGCATGATCCATTGCGCGCTGTCGACCGTGGGATACGCAGCCAACAATTGACGATCCAGGAGGTACCCGGAGAGGTTTTCCTCGTTCGCACCGGAGAGGATCCAGTGCTCGGGACAGAGGCCGGGGAGAGCGGGATCAAGCAAGTGAGCGGAAAGGCAGTCCAGTGCAGCGGGTAAATCGCGGGTGATGGCGAGAGGAATGGTCTCCGGACGATCATCGCCCTCCTCAGGGCAGGCCATGCTGCTCGTCTCCAGCTGGGCAAGGTGCAGGCTGGAGATCACACGAAAGGGGATATTGCCCAGGAGTTCTCCTCCCGGGGTCAGAAGATGGAACGTACCCAGCATCCAGAGTTCCTGCCATTGGAGGGTCGTGAGGCTGATTTGATCGGCCGGGGTGATGATCTCTCGCTCGGTGCGATGCGATTCAGTTGAGCCCAGGATCAATCCAAGCTGCTGTTCGAGTCCTGCCTGCAGATTGGCCTGAAGAGCACCAGGGATCCCACCACCCACCGAGGCGCGGATGTCTTCTGTGATGGTGAAGGTTGCGTCGGTGGTATACGTGCGCTCACGGCTGAAGATCTCTGTCGTGGCTGCGGATGTTCCACAGTTGTTGGTGGTTAGGGTGAAAGGTGCACCGATAACCTCAATCGCAGGTTCGCCTTCGTCCAGTTCTACTTCGATGCGGTAAGGAGCATCGGCCGAGGTCGGCGCAGGCGACACGGGGACCGCAGGCTCCGCACGACAGGCCGCTGTAGAAAACGAGATGAGCGCGAACAGGATGATACGCATGGGTTTCATGAGTCGTTCTCCCTGCAGGAAGGGGGTCCTGTGGGATTCCATGATGGCTGTCCCCCGTGCGGTCGGGCCGCTGAAACCATCATACAGGAGGTTCGAGTTGTGTTCAAATCAAGGCATCGTTGAAGGGGAGGAGCGGGGGTTGAGGGTCAGCGATTACGGCGCATGTGCTCGATGTAGTCCAGCGATTGGTGACGGAAGTAGGTGTCGTACAGGCTGGCGTAGTGACCCCCATGGGCCATCAGGGCGGCGTGGTCGCCTTCCTCGATGACCTCGCCGTGCTCCAGGACGAGGATGCGATCGGCGGCCTGTACCGTCCACAGGCGGTGGGCGATAAGGATTGAAGTGGTACAGGCGAGGATGAGCCGCAGGGCTTCCTGAATCTGTGATTCGGTGAAGGGATCGATGCTGGCGGTTGCCTCGTCGAGGATGAAAATCGCCGGGCGTTGAACGAGAACGCGCATCAGTGCCACAAGCTGGCGCTGACCGACGGAAAGCTGACTGCCGCGTTCGCCCACCTCGCTTTCCAGCCCCTCGGGAAGGGCATGCAGCCATTCGCCATGGCCGATTTGCTCTGCCAGCGAGAGGATGTCCGCCCGGCTCGCGTCGCCGCGACCGTAGCGTATATTATCAAGCACCGTGCCATTGAAAAGGAAGGGAGATTGGGGAACGATTCCCAGCTGCCGACGGTAGGCTTGCAGATCGAAGCTGCGGATGTCGTACCCATCCGCACGCAGGTTGCCGCCCTGGAATTCATAGAAACGGGCGATGAGACGGGCGATGGAGGTCTTTCCCGCCCCGGTGTGCCCCACCAGGGCGAGGCTTTCGCCAGGCTCAATGTGTAGGGAGAAATCCTGCAGGATGGGTTCTTCCGGGCGGTAGTGGAATGAGAGTTTCTCGAAGGTAATGTCGCCTCGGAGTTGTGGGACTTCGTTCCCGGCGGTCTGGCGCACGGCCGACTCCGCATCAATAAGTGCAAACACGCGCTCGGCGGCAGAGAGACCGTTCTGCACCTGTGTCCAGAACGATGAAAGGTTGATGATGGGGCGCCAGAAATACTGCAGGCTGCGTGCGAAGAGGTACCATGAGCCGACGGTGACCATCCCGGCTGCTGCGAAACGACCACCATAGAGAACGAGGATGGCTGTGCCGATTCCGCTCAGGGCGTTAATCGTGGGGAAGGTGATGGAGAGGACGATGCCACGGCGCAGGTTGGTGCGGTAGGACACCTGGTTCACGTCGTCGAAGTCTGCGTAAATCGTATCTTCCTGACGGAAGTTCTTGGCAATGGCAATACCGGTGACGGCTTCCTTAATCGCGGAGTTCACATTGGCCATGGCGCGGAAGCCACGCCGAGTTACCCGCCGCGCAAGCCGACGGAAGCTGATTGCGACCAGGAAGATAAAGGGCAATGTGCCCAGCATGATGAGCGTAAGGCGCACCTCTGTTTCCAGGAGCACAACGAGCAGTACCGTGGTCTGCACAAGCTGCGCCAGCAGGTCGGTGAGCAGCACCACGACTTCGGAAAAATCCTGCGTGTCCGAGGTGATGCGCGACACGATGCGTCCGGAGGAGAAGCGGTCATGGAAGGAGAGGTCGTGTCCCACGGTCGCCGTGAAGGCATCCGTCCGTAACGTCAACATCACATCTGCGACCGTGCGCGTGATGACCAGTCGGCGGATCCAGTTTGCGCCCCAGTCCACAAGCCCGATGATGATGAGAGCGAGGGTAATGAGTTGCATCCATCGCTCGGCATCCGGCCTTTCAAGCACATCCACGCTGCGCGCAATGAGGACGGGGGAGATGGCGCCAATCACAGCCGAGAGCAGCACTCCAAGGCTGGAAATGAGAATGGGGCGCCAGTAAGGTTTGAAATACACCAGCATGCGGCGAACGAGGTCGCGATCACGGTAGGTGCGGTCATAGTCCTCGGCGTTGAGGGAGCGGAAAAAGCCCATCGCTACGCCTCCTCCCGCTGGAAGATGCGGCGATAGGACGGCGAGCGCTGCATGAGTTCTTCGTGGGTGCCTGCCGCGGTGAGCGCTCCATTCCGGAGGACGAGGATGGTATCTGCCCAGCGAATCTGAGACAGGCGGTGCGTAATGATGAATGTGGTGCGTCCCTCGGAGGCGCGGAAGATGGCACGCTGGATGTCATCCTCCGTTGCACTGTCGATGGCGGATGTCGAGTCATCGAGGATGAGGATGCGTGGATCGGTGAGGAAAGCACGCGCGAGGGCGATACGCTGGCGCTGTCCCCCGGAAAGGGTCACACCACGCTCTCCCACGACGGTGTCATAGCCGTCAGCAAAACGGGTGATAAAGTCATGGGCCTGAGCAGCTCTGGCGGCGGCAACAATCTCTTCGTGTGAGGCGTCGGGTTTGCCGAACGCGATGTTGTCAGCAAGCGAACGGGTGAACAGGAAGATATCCTGTTCGATGATGGAAATCTGGCTGCGTAAAGACTCCAACTGCCAGTCGCGCACATCCACGCCATCCACCAGCACGCGCCCGTCCTGCACGTCATGAGTGCGGTTGATGAGCTTGGCAAGGGTCGATTTCCCCGAGCCGGTCTGTCCCACAACCGCGACAGTCTCACCGGGTTGGATGTGGAAGGAAATCCCGCTGAGACTCTCGTCCTGATCGGTGTAGGAAAAGACAACATTCTCGAGCGTGACGTCGCCGCGCATGACACCGTCGTGGCCGGAGGGATTATGGTCAAGATCGGTTTGCACCTTGATCAGGTCGAGGATACGCCGTGCGCTGGCCATGCCGAGGGAAACGCGCGGGTAGGCGCGCATGGAGGCAAACACTGGAAACCCGAAAAGCTGGATCAGCCCTACGTAGGCGACGACCTGTCCAACGTCGAGGACGCCACGCTGGAAGAGAAGCACGGCGTGCAGAAAGCCGCCGGCAGTGGCAAGTCCCTGAAGCAGAAGCGGGAGGAAGCGCGATTCAACGCGTCCAAGGTGGGCGAGGTCATCGCGGTAGACACGCGCGTTCTCGACAAAGTTATCCACCTCTTCCTCTTCGCGGGCAGCGCCCTTGACGACCTCAATCCCGTCGATTGATTCGGAGAGATGGGCGTTGAGGACGCCAAAGCTGCTGCGGTATGCAGCGGAGATGGGGCCCAGTTCATGCAGATACTGCCATAAGGCGAGGATGTAAAGCACAAGAAAGGCGGCGGGTACGAGCATGAGCTCCGGCGCGTAGGAGGAAGCATAGAGCAAGGGCATGATGAGGAAATTGGCCGACCCCACCACCAGGTTGATGCCCGGATTGAACATCAAGTTGACCTCACGCACATCGTTCGTGGCGCGCGCCATGATGTCTCCGGCAGGATGGATATTGTGGAAGGACATGCTCTTGGCCAGAAGGCTGATGTAGAGCTCGTCACGAATATCCCTTTCAAGGCGCTGCGCGATCATCTCCGCGCTAAAACTACGCCCGAACTGAAGCAGGCCGCGCAGCAGCTGGGAGCCCACCAGCAGCAGGGCGATTTCACTGAGACGCGTGAGGTTTGGGGGGGATTCGAGAACGGCGTTGAACGCATCGCCGATCAGGACGGGGACGGCAGCTGCCAATGCAGCATTTCCGAAGGCGCCAATCATAAGCGAAATGAGCAGGTAGCTGATTCGCCGTACGTGTGAGGCTATCCATCGCAGTGGGCTGGATAGATTGTAGCTGGGCGCGTTGCCCAGAACGAACTCGGCATTAGCCATGCAATGCCTTCCAGGGATGGGGTGAGGCCAGGGTTTTCTGCACGAGATTAAAGGATACCACAGCGGCGCGGATGGGAGGAGCGGTGTGGTTCCCAGCCTGTTGGGAATCATGCTATAGTCGATGCAATTGACCCATGAACCTGTCACAAATCGTGGCCGGTCTCGTTATAGAGGTGAGCGTTGACTGAGGATGGGGTGAATGTCTCCAGGCAGGTGGAACCGGAGCTCGTGAAGCGCGCCCGCGAGGGTGATGGCGCTGCGTTCACCATCCTGTTTGAGGAGCTGTACCGGCCGATTTTGAACTATGTCTACCATACGGTCGGAGACCAGCCTGCTGCGGAAGATATCACCCAGGAAGCCTTTATCCGGGCGCATCGCAACCTCAGCAAACTCGGCCCGCCCTGGGATTTCAAATCCTGGGTCTACCGGATAGCGGGCAACCTGGCAATCGACCATCTGCGCCGGAACAAGCGCTATGTCGATTTGAATGAGCAGGTCATCATGGGTGAACCGCCAACGACACGAAGACCCGCCGAACGAAATCTGCAGCGTGAAGACGCCGTTCAATCGGTGCATACTACGCTGGAGGACATGCCCACAGGGTACCGGCAAGCCTTGATCCTGCGTGAGCTGAATGGCCTCAGCTACAAGCAGATGGCGGCTGCGATGGAATGCTCCTATGCCAATGCGCGCCAGCTCGTGCATCGTGCACGGATGCGTTTCCGGGACATGCATCTGGCGCGTGTAACCATCGCGGAGAGCGCCGCGCGCTGCCCGGAGCTGGGTGATATGCTTTCGGCCTATCACGATGATGAGCTCACACCCGATCAACGGCGGGATGTGGAAGACCATATGGCCGGATGCCCGATCTGCCGCGAGACCAGCGATGAATTCCAAAAGGTGGGCGCATTGGTCGCAGGTTTGATCCCCATCCTGCCCAGCCCGGGCTTTGCCGAGGGTGTCCTCAAGCAAATCAAGTTAAAGCCAACGCCGAAGCAGGCATCGGACGTGAAGGAGCGATCCGCAGCATCCCGCACACAGCGCGTTAAGGAACCCGAAGCCAAGGGACATGAGCCAGCTCCTGAACCGGCCGACCCGGGCGGCACGCCGTCCGGAGGCAAAGGTGGGGGTGGTGGTCTTAAAACGCTGATGGGTTCGGTTGGTGGTCAGATTGTGATCGGATTGGTCGCGGGCGGAATTGTACTGGCCGCTATGGCGTACGGTGTCGGGCTGCTGCCTGACGTATCCTCCCCTGCACCCCCGCAGCCCACCAGCACTGCGGCAATGACCGAGGAGCCTTTGCCCACAAGCGCGCTGATAGCCGTTGAGCCCACACAAGATATACCTACTGAAACCGAAACCATTGCGGTGCCCAGCATCACGCCGACGCAGCCCGACGCCCCGCCGCTCGCTGAGGCCGTCACCGATTCCAACTGCCGCTTTGGACCCCGCGATGTCTATGAGGTGATGGCTGGTTTCTTCACGGGTGAGACCGCCTTCGTGCATGGCAGAAACGCCAGCAGTACCTGGTGGTGGATTGCGTTCCCGCAAGAGGGAGAGCATTGCTGGGTGTGGAGTGGTGCTGTCGTTGTGATCGGAAATACCAGCGACTTGCCCGTCATCCCTGCGCCACCCACGCCGGTGCCGCCGGATATAACGCCGCCAACCATCTCCATCTCTTACCAACCGATGGGCCGCTATCGCCCCACCGCCACGGATACCATCACCTTCACAGCCATCGCCTCTGATGATGTTGACGTGTCACGCATGGAAATCTGGGTTCGTTCTTCCACCATGAACGTGTTTCAGATGATCGGGACATGCTCGGGCGTGGATACCTGCATCTTGACCGCAGGACCCTACGCATCTGGAACGCTGGCGTATTACGCAGTTGCTGTCGATGCGGCCAGCAACCGCACGGAAACGGGTATTCAAACACTGACGGTGTTCTCGCCGGTGAATTAGTGATTTTCTGTTCAAGGAGGAGGTGGAGAGGGACTCATGAAAGCGTTCGCCCTCTTGGGGGCTTGCGTTACGCGCGGAAATGGTTTTGATCTCAAAGGAGGAGATGATGCGTCAAACACGATGGATGGGGTATGTGGTTGTCCTTATCCTGGGAACAGCGATCCTGTGCGGTTGTGATTTCCCAACCCCTAGTGCGACACCTACCCCGACACCCATATGCAGTTCCAGCGAACTTGTGCAGCCGATACCAAGCGGGCCCATGCACAATCAGACGGAAGTCGCATTGCTTCCCAGTATCTTATGGAGCTACGGTGCGGGCTATGCCTGTCAGCCGAATGGGTTTGTCCTTCAAATTGCGTTAGACCAGCAGTTTGAGGACATTGTTGTCGAGGCCGAGACGGCTGCCTTTGATACGAGCTGGGCGGCGAGCGTTCCGCTCGATCCCGCAACGGAGTACTGGTGGCGCGTGGCTGGAAAGCAGGGTTACCTGGACTACGGACCCTGGTCGGAGCGCCAGCGGTTCTTCACGGGTGACACGTGTTCCGCCACCAGCCTTGTCGCGCCTATTCCTCTCGCGCCGCCAAATGGGGGCATCATGGATGAGCCCTGGGGAGGGATGTACTTCGATTATCCCGCTAGCGAGGGCTGCCTGCCGCAGTATTACCGCATGCTGCTCTCCACGGCTCCGGACTTCAGCGATCCCAGCCTGAATGGTTGGATCCCGCATCCCGCTGAAGCATGGGGGCCGGGTGAAGCGTTCGTCGACTGCACCACCTATTACTGGAGTGCGGTGCCGGTTGTTGGTACGACGGAGGGTCCGGGTTCAACACCATGGAGCTTCTACGTCGATTTGACCGGGTCGTGCTCGTTGAACAGCTCCATTTCAGGCATTGTCTGGCATGATCTTTGTGCGATTCCGTATGAATCGGATGGCCCACTCTATCCGGGCTGCATCGAACTGCCCGGGGGAGGGCGCGCGGCCAATGGTGTCTACGATCCTGCGGAGCCGGGTCTCGCGGGGGTGACGGTTGACATCGGCGAGGGCCCATGTCCTTCAAGCGGGTATGCGACAGCCATGACCGATGAGGATGGGGCGTACCGATTCCCGTCCGTGCCGCCAGGCAACTACTGCGTCTCTGTCGACCCGCTATCCCATGGAAATGACTCGGTCCTCATTCCGGGCGGGTGGACATTCCCCGACCGCGATGTGACTGTTGCAGAAATGGATGTCAGCGTCGGAGAGGATGTGGAGCTTGTCGATGTCGATTTCGGATGGGATTTCCAGTTCCTGCCGGCACCGCCCACGCCCGTTCCTTCTCCGACCTTCTCACCCTATTCCTTGCTGGCGATCATCGACGCCAACTGCCGCATCGGTCCGGGGCTGTCCTTTGATGCGGTCGGCTTCCTGCTTGAGGGTGAGCGCGCAGAGGTGAACGCGCGCAACGGCTCGAACACCTGGTTCCGCATTTACCTTCCCTCCATCCTAGGCAACTGCTGGATATCTGACGCAACGGTGGAATACGAATTCAGCCCCGCAGATCTTCCCATTGTGGTGCTCCCGTCGCCGACCCCACCGGTCTGTAACGCGACACTGGGACGTGCGGCCTGTGCCGCAGCGGGGGGGACCTATCGACAGGTAGCGACAACGGATTACATCTGCGATTGCCCCTGATGCTGAAGCAGACTGCTGCGCCTCGCCAGGGTGCAAGGCAAGGCGCAGCAGTCTTGTAGCTGGTTGACCCGTTAAGTGCTTCGGGGCATTCTATGACGACAGGGGATCTGGAGAAAACAGGTCAGGAGGAGCGTGATGAGGGCGCTCACACGCCTCTCCATCCCGGGGTTGTGCTTGAACGTCGTTTCACATGCCGCGAACCACGCCAACCCTTCTGCACGCTAAGCAATAACACTCATGTCGATCTGTTGATCGATTCCGATACTGTACCTTCGCGGGGTTTGGGCATGGTCTCGTTTGACACCGCGTTCAGCACGCCTGCGGCGGCGATCATCGTTGCCAGCGGTACGGGTGGACTCCTTCAGAAGGTCGACATCGTCGATATGTGGATGGCGCACCGCGCAGCAATAAAGCCACCGTCTTGTAGTGGCTGGGGGATAGCACGGTGTGTGGCAATCTACTCGCGGGCAAGCATAGCGGCATGTACGTTATCAGCGGGACCGTCCATGCAGAAAGAAACCTCATCAGGACCAACGCCAACGGTGACACCGATACCAGAACCGGAATCACGAACCATCACAGCCGTCCAGAACACCACCTGCCGCTCTGGTGCTGACGTGGTGTTTGAGGAAGAGGGCGACCTCGTAGAAGGGGAATCCGTTCTCATTCTTGGCAAGAATCCGGCCGAGACCTGGTGGTGGATTGAGGACCCGGTTTGAAAGGATCGTTGCTGGGTGTGGGACGGATCGGGTGAGGTCGCCATACCGCCAGTGTCCATAACCGGGCTGGCCTGATCGAGGAAAAGCGAACACGTTCGGCCCGTTGGAGAAGGGGATGTTTGGATTCGAAGGGATAAAAGGGTAGTAAGCGTGTCACATTTCCTGTAGAGTGGACGTTACAGGCATAGATTACCGCGACATTGTTCTGGAGGTTATCATGAAAAAGAACGCTGGTTTGACCCTTGTCCTGCTCTTCACGATGGTCCTCGCCGGCTGCAATTTTCCACCCCCGGCTGAGGTTTCACCGGAACAGGTGGCGACATCGGCAGCACAGACTGTGATGGCTGAGATCGCTCAGCAGGAGCAGGGGCAGCCGGACTCCGAGCAGGCGCCGGACGATGTGCCTGAAGAGGAGCCGGACGAGCAGCTCCCACCCACCGACACGCCCGAGCCCTCCCCGCCCACGGAGACACCCACCCCCACGGAAACCATTCCTGAAGGCTGCATCGATCGGGCGGTGTACATCGCCGATGTCACCATCCCTGACGATACTGTGCTCCCACCCAGCGCAGATTTTGACAAGACCTGGCGCATCCGCAATGATGGGACATGCACCTGGACATCGTCCTACGCGTTGGTGTTCCGCAGTGGCGATGCTATGGGAGCGGCGTCCGTGATCCCGTTGACCGGAGTCGTGCCGCCGGGAAGCAGTGTGGATATTACCGTGGACATGACCGCACCGGTATCAGAGGGCACCTATCAGGGTTTCTGGGACATGCGCAACGGTGATGGCGTTGTCTTCCGCTTTGGAGCGGGCGGCACCTACTCCATCTACACCCGCATCATCGTCCAGGAGGAAGCGCCCACGCCAACGCCCGGCATCCTGCTTATCCCGACCGGCATGCTGCAGGTTACGCTCGTGCCCATCATCCCCTCGGGCAGCACGGCTACATTGACGGCCATCGAGGCAGAAAGCGGCACCATCACCTCGAATGGCAGTATCTACTCCTCCATTCGCAATGTTGGTGATACGAACAGCAATCTGGGTGCGCAGGTCTTTTTGAGCTATGACATGTCATCAATTCCGCTGGGCGCAAGCATCACAGGGGTTGAGGTTGTCTTTGGCGATTACGATACGCTGGGGGATCCTTTCGGAAGCCTGGGCGCCCTGCGAGCCTATGCCCAGCAGTATGGCACATTGAGTTCGGGCGACTACGTAAGTGGCTCTGTAACAGGCGCCATCGGACGCTGGAGCAATGAAGGTCAGCTCACGAGCGGTGGTTCTACGACCTTTTTGCCGAATGCGGTGGCCAATCGGGTCGGAACCTCCCGCTTCCAGATGCGCCTCCAGTTTAACCAGACGGAGACCGATAACGATGGTACCAGCGACATGGTGCGCTTCGACTTGCCGCAGCTCATCGTGAGCTATGACTTGCCATAAACCAGGGCGATCAGCATGGCAGAGGGCGTCCGGGAGGACGCCCTTTTTTCATGTGATGGGCTCGAAGCGTGCCGTGAAATGGCGCAGGAGCGCTGGGGCGTACGTGAAGCGATAGCCTGTGAGGTCATCACGGGTTTCCAGAATGCGCTTACAGGCCTCTATCACCACGTCCATGTGCGCCTGGGTATACATGCGACGGGGAATGGCGAGCCGCACCAGTTCGAGCAGCGGATATACCATTTCCCCTGTGGCGGGGTCTTCGTGTGCGAAAGCGACGGAGCCAAGTTCGACTCCGCGAATCCCGCCTTCGAGATAGAGCGCAGCGGTAAGCGCCTGGCCAGGGAAATGTTCACGGGGGATGTGAGGCAGCAGTTGACCGGCGTCGATGTACACCGCATGGCCACCGGGGGGTTCTACAATCGGAATGCCTGCCTCTCGCAACCCCTCGGCCAGGTATGCCACCTGACCGACACGGTAGGCGAGGTAGTCCTCCTGTAGCGCCTCCTCGAGCCCAATCGCCATGGCTGCGAGATCACGTCCGGCAAGTCCACCGTAGGTTGGAAACCCCTCCCGCAGGATGAGTTCGCTGCAGGCTTGCTGGTACAGCGCTTCGTCGTTCATGGCGAGGAACCCCCCGATATTCACGAGGGCGTCCTTCTTGCCGCTCATCGTTGCGCCGTCCGCAAGGCTGAAAATGTCCCGGGCAATGGCCATGGTCGAACGCTGCGCCTGTCCATCCTCACGCTGCTGGATGAAGTAGATGTTCTCCGCGTAGCGGCATGCGTCGATGAAGAATGGGATTCCGTGACGCTGGTAGAGGCTGGCAGTCGCCCGGATATTCTTCAAAGAGACCGGCTGACCGCCAACGGTATTGTTGGTGATGGTGAGCATCCCCAGGGGAACGTTCTGCGTTCCGTTCTTATTAAGAAAGGCCTCCAATCGTTCCAGGTCGATATTCCCTTTAAAAGGGTGGCGGCTGGCAGGGTTCGCGGCTTCGGGGATGGAAAAGTTCAATGGCCGGCCGCCGCGGGCGAGAATATTGCCTTCCGTGGTGTCAAAATGCGTATTGGAGGGTACACAATCCCCGGGCTTGATCATGAGGGAGGCGAGGATGTTCTCCGCTGCGCGTCCCTGATGGGTGGGTACAAAAAAGGCAAAGCCGAAAATGTCGTCCATCACCTGCTTGAGCTTGAAGAAGGAACGTGCGCCAGCATAGGACTCATCGCCCTGCATCATCGCCGCCCACTGCGCATCGCTCAGTGCTCCCGTGCCTGAGTCGGTCAGCAGGTCGATATACACATCCTCAGCACGCAGGGAAAAAACATTGAAATGCGCAGCTTTCAACGCTTTCTTTCGCGCCTCCAGGGATATCCGGTGAATGGGCTCGATCATCTTGATGCGAAAAGGCTCTGGCGGGTAGGGCATCGACACCTCCATGTGTGATGTAGCGAGTCTATCATTTGGTTGGAAGGGATAAAAGTTTGCATCAGCCTGACTCCCCGTTATACTCGTCCTATGACAACGTCAGACATCCGCATGACCACCCTGATGCTAGGACCATTGCAGACCAACTGCTACCTGCTCTGCGATCGCACCGCTTCCACTGCTGTGGTTGTCGATCCTGCCGCTCAGGCGGAGGTCATCCTGGGCGAACTCGAGCGACAGGGATGTTCGCTGCAGGCGATCTGGGTCACGCATGCCCACTTTGATCACATTGGCGCGGTCAGTGATTTGCAGGATGCATCCGGGGAAAAGCTGGAGATTCTCCTGCATGAGGCGGATCATCCCCTGTGGAAGGAACGCGGGGGCGCGGATCGCTGGGGAGTGACAGGCTACCGCCTGGAGCATGAACCTACGCGCCATATCGAGCATGGGGACTTCTTGACAGTCGGGGAAACGACGTTCGAGGTGCGGCATACACCCGGACACTCCCCGGGGCATGTGATTTTCGTGGCAAGGGATCCGGCTGTGGTTTGCTGTGGCGATGTCATCTTTTATGAGGGTGTCGGGCGCACGGACCTGCCCGGGGGTGATTGGGATGCCCTGGAGCGGAGCATTCGCGAGCAGGTCTTCACTCTTCCAGACACCTGCCGTTTGTTTCCGGGCCACGGCGAAGCCACCAGCGTCGGGCATGAGCGCAGCAACAACCCCTTTGTTGCCCCTGAGCGGGGAGCCAGCGTGTAAATCTGGGCGTTCGATCATCCCCCAAGCATCCATAGAGCGCTGATGCCAGGCGCTAGGCATCGCTGTCGGGGACAATTCCCATGAGATCCTGTACATGCTCAAGCTCTTCGATGCTGCAGAGCATCTCCACTTCGTCGCCGCGCTGAAGACGTGTGTCGCCATGCGGTATGACGGTGGAGCCTTCGCGCTGGATGCTGATGACGGTGCAGGCCTGGGGGAAGGGAATGTCCGCCAGGGTCTGTCTGTTGACCCGCGCTGTGGGGGTGATGGCAAAGCGTAGAAGTTGTGTCCCGGGTGGAGGCGATACCATCCTTACCGTTGAAATCTTGCGCTCGATAAGGCCTTTCTCGTATGCCGCAATAATGTCCGAACGGTCGACGGTTCCCAGCAATGTGCGCGGATTGTTGCTCGCGACGACAGGCAGGCAGGAGAGATCGCGGCGCGCCATTCTCCTCAGGACCATACGCATGCCATCTTCAGGATGGGTGATCAGGGGCGTATGCGTGCCGATATCGAAAACGGTGAGGGTTTCGAGGTCGGCTTGATCCCTGACCCGCCGGAAATCCGAGAGTGACACCATCCCACACATTTCTCGGTTTTCGTTCAGGATAGGAAAGGCATGCTGGTTGGTCTGCAGGAACAACTCGGCCAATCCTGCAGCTTTGAAGGCAGAGTCGACCGTGATGGGCTGTGTGTTGATGACATGTTGCACCTGGATGGTCTCCATGAGATCGGTGTCGCGGCCATGCTGAAGCCGGACTCCGCGCCGGCTGAGTTTTAGGGTGTAAATGGATTCGCCCTTCATCCATTGATGGGAAAGGATCGTGGCGATGCCAGCCGCAAGCAGCAGCGGAAGGATGATGCGATAGTCGTCCGTGAGTTCAAAAAGGATGATCACGGATGTGATGGGCGCATGCGCTGCGGCTGCGAAAACCGCCCCCATGCCAACCATCGCGTAAGCTCCGACCGGGCCGAGCTGACCGGGGAAAACGAGGTGGAAAGCGGCTCCAGCGGCAGCGCCAAGGGTCGCGCCGATGAACAATGAGGGCGCGAAGATCCCGCCTGAGCCTCCCGAACCTACGGTAAGGCTTGTGCTGATGATTTTGAGAGTCATCAGCGCAAGGGCGATCCCGATGGTCATCTGCCCAAGCAGGGCCTGTTCGATGGTCCCATACCCGACACTGTACACATGAGGTATCCTGCTTCCAGCGAGTGGAATGAGGTTGAGGTAGACCAATGCCAGCAGCCCGAGCAGTGCGCCTCCGATGGCGGGTTTGAGGTAGGCGGGGATGCGCTTGACGCTGTCGAAGAGATCCTCTGCGTGGTACAACAGGCGCACGTAGGCCACCCCGATGAGGGCTGCGGCGACTCCGAGCAGCGCGTAGAGCGGGTACTCCCACAATGTGCTGATGGCGTATGATGGCACAGGGAAGGCGGGAATGTCGCCGAAGGCGATGCGACCGATCACCGCCGAGGTGACCGAGGCAATGGCCACGCTGCTGAAGTTGCGTACCCCAAAATCGCCCAGGATGACTTCCATGGCGAAAAGAAAGCCGGCAATGGGAGCGTTAAACGTCGCTGCGATCCCGGCAGCAGCACCGCAGCCAACAAGATTGCGGACGCGCTCTTCAGAGAAATGCAATTTCTGTCCGATCGTTGAGCCAAGCGCGGCCCCGATTTGCACGATGGGTCCCTCCCTGCCCACCGATCCGCCGCTGCCGATGCTCAGCGAAGAAGCAAGTGATTTGATGAGCACGACAATTGGCCGGATGGTGCCGCTATGCAGCACGACAGCTTCCATCACTTCAGGGACGCCGTGTCCCCGGGCTTCCGGGGCGAAATGCGTGATCAAGAGGCCTACCAGCAAACCGCCAACCGTGGGGGCAATGATCAGGTACGCCGATCCCCATCCCCGGGTCATGGCTGGAAGCCAGGTGAAGGAAGCATAAGTGACCGAGTCGATAAGCCCACGGAAAAGGACGGCGCCGACACCGCCTCCCAACCCCACAAGGAAGGCTGGCCCTAGCAGGCTGATGACCTCAGGTGGATGGGTAAGCCGGTATCGAATCCGGCTCCAGTGATGCGTCTGTTTCGAAGGGGTGGCGACGCTGTGATCCTCGTGCATTCTGCCTCCGGGCATTCTGAAGAGCTGAGGCAAGTGAAAAACGCCCTGGCTGAATGCGTGCCATGGGCGAAGGTGCTTCCGCAACTTCCAGGTTTCACTTCTTTTTGCTTGTGGTTTCGAGTCGATTATACTCCTGCAACGGGTGAGGTGTTGCCGGGATTCCTTGCTGAACATCACATCCTGACATTGAAAAGGCCGGAGCACCACGCTCCGGCCTACAGCGTGGTCGCACTGCAGCGGCTACTTCTTAAACTCTCCGGAATCGTAGAAGAGTTCGTCATCCACATGGATGGTGCCCCCATCGCGCATATCACAGATCATATCCCAGTGGATGGCACTGACATTCTTGCTGTTGCATTCCGGGAAACCGGCGCCGAAGGCCATGTGAATCGTGCCGCCGATCTTCTCATCGAAGAGAATGTTCTTGATGAAGCGGTTGATGCGTTTGTTTGTGCCGATGGCGAACTCGCCCACCCCGCTGGCACCTTCATCAGTGTTGAGCATGGCGTGAAGGAAATCCTCGTTTTTAACGGCGGTTGCCTTCTCCACACGCCCGTCCTTGAGTTGGATCTCGATCCCGGAAACCTCACGCCCGCGCAGGATGGCAGGGTAGGTGAACTTGATCCAGCCGTTGATGGAATCCTCCACAGGACTGGTGAAGATTTCACCGCTGGGCATGTTATTGGAACCGTCCGAATTGATGAAGGGACGCCCCTCAATGGAAAGGGTTAGATCGACATTGGGGCCCTTCACGACCACCTGCTTCTTGCCTTTGAGCCAATCCACGAGTTCTTGCTGCTCAGTATGGATACGATTCCATTCCGCCACCGGGTCATCTGAGTCGGAGTACGTGGTGGAGTACACATACGCCTGTAGTTCTTCCAGGCTCATCTCTGCATCCTGGGCATAGCCAGTGGTCGGGAACATGGAGAGGACCCATCTCAAATCGCCGGATGCGCTGCGCTGCATGTAGGTCTTGAAGAGTTCAGCCTGCGCTTGTGCTGTGAGTTGCTGCAGTGCAGGATCGATGTTCGATAAGCTTTTGGTGTTGCAGTCACTGAAAAGCTGAATCATGACATCGAAATCTTCGATCACCATTTTTTGCATCGGAGATACGTATTTGAGCTGTTCTTCACTGGACTCGGTGTATGCAATGTACTGCGATCCTTCAAGGCGCACGAGCATATGGGGATGGCCGCCAGCCCTGAGGACCTCACGCTGGAGCTCAAGCAGCAGCGGCTCAGCAATCGCCTTGCCGATAACAGCGACTTTATCCCCGGGTTTGACCTTCGTAGAGTAGTTGACCAGTGTCTTCGCCAAGTTGATAACGCGAGTGTCAGCCATCGTATCCTCCGTTGTGGATAGGTGTCGTTAGATCAGAAAAGAGCCAGAGCGGTAGATGAGCTCATCGTCGACATAGATCTCGCCGCCATTGTGCATATCACAGATCATGTCCCAATGGATGGCGCTCTCGTTCTTCGAGCCGGTTTCGGGATAGCCCCGGCCAAGTGCCACATGGATGGTGCCTCCGATTTTCTCATCAAACAAAATGTTCTTGATGAAGCGATCAATATTGCGATTGGTGCCCATGGCAAATTCGCCCAGGTAGCGTGCTCCCGCATCGGTATGGATAATGCTGTTGAGGAAATCCTGATTCTTGCCTGCCGTCGCTTTGACGAGCTTGCCACCCCTGAATTCCAGCCGGATATCCTCGACTTCATGGCCCAGGTAGATGGCGGGATACTGAAAACTGATCCAGCCTTCCACAGAGTCTTCCACAGGCCCGGTGAAGATTTCGCCGCTGGGCATGTTGCGATCGCCGTCAGAGTTTTTGAATGTTCGACCGGCGATGGAAAGCTTCAGGTCGGCATTGGGTCCTTTGACATGGACATGCGTTTTGCTCTTCAACCAGTCGACATAGCGCTGCTGCTCGTCATGAATCGACTGCCAGGCGGCAATGGGATCATCGCTGTCTGCGAACGTGGCGTGGTAGACATAGTCCTCAAACGCTTCCAGGCTCATCTCGGCATCCTGCGCGTAGGCGCTGGTCGGGAAGAGGGTGATCACCCAGCGGAGGTCGCCGCGCGCGCCCCGCGAGAAGCGGATTTTCGAGAGCGGCGAAAGCGCTTTCATGCGTTGTCGCTGTCGAACTGGATCCACACCGGACAGGTGGCGTGTGTTCGCCAGACTGGCAATGCGGATCATGGCGTCGTAGTTCTCGATGATGGTGCGCTGCAAGGGGGATACATCGTCCAGCTGCTCGGCGCTGCTCTCTGTCAACAGCAGATGCTGACTGGCGGGGAGGCTCGGGATGAGGTCCGGGAAGGCGCCTGCTCGCAACAGTTCGCGCTGGCAGGCGAGCATAAGCGGCGCGGCAAGGGTGCTTCCCATGACGGCGACGCGTTCCCCCGGTTTGACCTTGAGGGAGTAGGTCACCATGATGCGGGCGAGGTTGTCGATGCGGGGATCGGTCATGTGGTGTTGGTCCTGGCCTATATCTTAAATACACCTGATTCGTAGATGAGTTCATCGTCCACGATGATCTGGCCGCCGTCGCGCATGTCACAAATCAGGTCCCAGTGAATGGCACTGCGGTTTACCGACCCGGTTTCCGGGTAACCGGCCCCGACGGCCATGTGGATGGTGCCGCCAATTTTCTCATCGAAGAGGATGTTTTTGATGAAGCGATTGATGCGTTTGTTGGTGCCGATGGCGAACTCGCCCAGATAGCGGGCACCATCGTCTGTGTCGAGCATACTGAGGAGGAAGTCCTCATTCTTGGTGGCAGTGGCCTTGACGACCTTGCCGTCCTCAAACATCAGCTCAACGCCATCCACTTCACGACCAGCGTAGACCGCCGGGTAGGTGAATTTCACCCAACCGTTCACGGAGTCTTCAACAGGGCCGGTGAAGATTTCGCCGCTGGGCATGTTGTGAGAGCCATCCGAATTGATGAACGTACGGCCGTCGATGGAGAGGGAAAGATCCGCATTGGGCCCTTTCACAACGACATGTTTTTTGCCGGTAAGCCAATCGATGGGTTTCTGCTGGTCATCGTGGATTTTCTGCCAGGCGCCGATCGGGTCATCGCTGTCGGCGAAGGTGGTCGAATACACGTAATCTTCGAACTCCTTCAGGCTCATTTCCGCATCCTGCGCATAGGCTTCGGTGGGGAACATGGTCAGGGTCCAGCGCAGGTCGCCGGTCGAACTGCGTTCGAGGTACGTGCGTGTGAGATCGGAATACGCCTTTGCGCGCATGCTCTGTTTGGCGGGATCGACGCCGCTCAGGCCGCGGGTATTCGTCTGGCTGTAGACGACAAGCATCACATCGAATTCACTGCGAATGATGCGGTCAAAACGGTTGACATGCTGGATCTGATCGTCGTTGCCCTCGGTGAAGAGGATGTAATCCAGCCCTTCCAGCTCCACGCGCGAGCGCAAGGCGCCCATCTGGAAATAGGGATAGGCACCTGCGTTGAGGGTGGCACGGTATAGTTCGCGAACCAGCGGAAGACCGGCGGGCTGGCTGTAGATGGCGACATGTTCCTGAGCTTTAATCTTGGTGGAATACTCCACCATGATGCGGGCGAGATTCTGGATGCGCGGGTCACTCATGCGAAACTCCTCGTGATTAGGTGTGAGGGTGGTGGCGCTGATTATACACCGGGCGGCGTCGTTGCAGGCAGCCCAGGGGGCATCCATCACTGCTTGTTACGTTGTTCATCCAGTATGGCGCTCGGCCCGATGAGCATGCTTGTCACCGGTACGTTCGTGGTCTACCATGCGCCCGAAAGACGGCAGCCTGTGTCAAAAAGCAGGTCGAAGGCGTACCCGGTCGGTCCGGCTGACCAGGGAAACTCGAGCACGAGTTGCAGCGAGGTCTGCGGGGGCACGCTGCGCGGGGCATCCTCCAGCCAGGAGCCGCCCGCGTCGCTTTCCCCGGCCCAGACCTGCTCTTCGCCAAGATAGACCGCCTGCAGGTAGCCGTTTGCTGTGGGCCATTGCGACACCACCAGATCCTGGATGAAGAGTGACTCAGACGTCTGATTGTCGAGCAGCCACACCGCCTGATTGCCCTGCGGGGTGAGCCACAGCAGGCTCACGCCTGGACAGTCTGCGGACGTCACCGGAGGCACCGGGGTGGGTTGCGGCGTTGGGCTGGGGAGGATGATGCCCTCTGCAGGAGCAAGGCTTGTTTCGGCTGTGTCGGTGGGCGGCATGGAGGCGTCCGACCTTCCCCCGCCGAGAAGTGAGGTTATCACGACGACAGCCGCGATGAGCAAGGCCGCTGCGCCTGCTGGAAGGAGCCAGCGCGGGCGCCCGCCTGATGGTTTGGATGAGACCTCTGACGCGGACGGAAAGGATGGACGAGGAAGGGACTCCGTGGGCAAGGCAATGTCAGGGATGGCTTGCCCGCGCAGGGCAGCCTGGAAGAGTTGATTGAGTTCCGATACGGAGGAGAAACGGTTTTCGGGATCCTTGGCAAGGCTTTTCAGCACAACGTTTTCCACCGTTTGCGGGATGCGAGGGTTGATGCCGCGCAGTGATGGAACCGGCTCCTGCAGATGCATAAGCACAGTCGCCATGGGATTGTCGCTCTCAAACGGCAGTTTCCCGGTCAGAATCTGAAAGAGCATGATGCCGTAGGCATACTGGTCCGAGCGCTGGTCGAGCTCCTGCCCGCGACCCTGTTCGGGAGAGATGTACGCAGGCGTTCCCATGAGCATGGAGCCGGTGAGGGTGCTGCTGCGGTCGGCAAGCTTGGCCAACCCGAAGTCCATCAGCAGGGCTTCTCCCGCATCGCTGATGAGGACATTGGAGGGTTTGATGTCGCGGTGGATGATGTTTTGGCTGTGAGCGTACTCCAGTGCATTGGCGACCTGGTTGGTCCAGCGCAGGATGTCTTCCAGGGTGAGACGGTTGCGGCGGATGAGATCGGCGAGTGTGCGGCCTTTCACATAGGGCATGACGAGGTACACCAGTCCATCCGTCTCACCATAATCCAGCACGGGAACAATGTGGGGGTGCTTCAGGCGCACAACGAGGCCCGCCTCACGCCGGAAGCGGCGCACAAACCGCTTTTCTTCGCTGATGGTGGGGGAAAGGACCTTGACCGCTACGTCATGCCCGCTGCGGGAATCCTGCGCACGGTACACCGTAGCCATACCGCCTTTCCCGACCTGTTCGAGAATGCGATAGTGGTCAAGGGCTTTTCCGACAAGTCCCGCCATGGCTCCCTCACTGCTACGACGTCATGATCGACCCAAGCCTACCACGATAGCCATCGAGGGGAAAAGGGGACCTTGGGGGGGATGCACAGGGGTAGCTCGATTCCCCGTAGACGTGTCGCATCATGATGCAGGTGCCCATCTGGATCCTCTGCCAGCCACAACCTGCTTCATCCTGGCGCACATCGTTGCCCAGGATTCCCCGAAAAGCGTTTCATGCAAGGGCGCAGGGACTCGACCTTCTGTGTCTACGGAGAGATGCTGCAGCCGTTTGAAAAGGACACGCTGAGGTTGTAACCGCTCCCCGCCGCGGCGGCCTGGAAGTGAAATTCGATTTCGGCTGACGTGGAAATGGAATTGCTTCCGAATCCAGGCGAGGAGGGAGGTTCCGGATCATTACCCGTCCATACCATGCTCGAGGCTATTTTTACACGCTGGAGGGCGTTGTTGGACGCCGGCCAGGAAATCGCCGCCCCCGTGGCTGTGATGGGCCCAGCATTGTTATTGTTGATGGTCCAATGCACATCTTTGTTGCTGACGTAGAATCCCCCGATGCTGATCAAGCTACAGGGATCAACAGGCACAGGTGTGCGGGTGGGGGTTGCTGTTGGAAGGGGGGTGAGTGTGGAGGTGTTGGTTGCCGTCTGTGAAGGTGAGGGTGTCGGGGTTGCTGTGCTCACTGGTACGGCGGTTGTAGGCAGAGGGCCAGGGCTGGTTGCGGTGCGGGTCGCCGTGCGGGTGGCGGTGCGCGACGGCATGGCCGTGGATCCGGGACCGCCGGATGCAGAGGTAGGTGAGGGAGTGGTGGTCATCGCACCGGTAGGCGGGGCTGTTGAGGTGCCAGCGCTGGCTGGAAGCACGGCGTAGGTGGCTGGTGTCCCGCTTCCAAAAGGAGGTTGAAGTGTCGGCTCATCCCCGTCAGGCGGCGTGTTAGGTTCATCTTCCCGGGAGGCAGCCTGCAGGGTGAGGGCTACGGCGGTGTTGATCTGGTCGGGTGACAGCAAGTCATCTTCAGGTCGGGCATTTGCCGTTTCCAACACGGCTTCGTAGATCAACGTGGCATCTGCAAAGGCGACCTGTTCGCGGGGCAGCAGCTGCGGGAAGAGGGTGCTGCCTGCCCAGAGCGAGAGAGGGCACGCCAGAAGGAGAAGGAGCAGCGCTCCCAGCAACACCCAGCGGCGGCGGCGCTCACGCTCCCGTGCGTACTGTTCAGTTGGAAGCAGCGGCCGGGGTTCATCAATCGTGATGGGATCCCGGATGAGCGCTTCGGGCTTTATCTTGCCAGTGGTGGAATCGATGGAAGCCAGCAGGGCATTCTGGAACGCGCCGTTCATCTCCTGGATGCTGCTGAAGCGCTTGACCGGATGCTTGGCGAGCGCCTTGATAATGACGCGCTCCACCGGTGCGGGCAGGTTGGGGTTCATGAGGGAAGGTCGCGGCAGCGGATCTGTGGCATGTTTGACGGCGACAGCGACCGGCGTCTCGGCTTCAAAGGGGAGCGAGCCTGTGGATATCTCATACAGGATCACCCCGAGGGCGTATTGGTCGACCTGGGGGGAGAGCGGGATGCCTTGAATCTGCTCCGGCGACATGTAGGAGGGCGTGCCCACCAGAGCTGAGCCGGTGAGACTCAATGAGTTGCTGATGAGGTGCGCAAATCCAAAGTCGGCCAGCATGGCGTTGCCGTCTTTGTCGAAAAGCACGTTGGACGGCTTCACATCACGATGGATGATGCCTTCATCATGGGCGTACTGGAGCGCGCTGGCAAGTTGTCCGATAATGCGCGCCCCCTCTTTCAAGGAAAGGGGCCCACGCTCAAGACGATCCTTGAGGGTGCCTCGGTCGAAATACGGCATGACGAGGTAAGGGATCCCATCGAAAAGGCCGTAATCGAGGACTTGCACAATGTTGGCGTGATTCAGCTCAAAAAGGAGTTTGGCTTCCTGCTGGAAACGCACTCGGACGCGTTCATCCATCACCGCAGGAGAGAGAATTTTCAAGGCGACCTGGCGGTCATTTTCCACATCATGGGCAAGATACACTGCCGCGACCCCACCATGACCGATGGGGCGGATGAGGAGGAAGTTATCGATTTTCTTTCCGACCAGCGATGTCATATCCCCGTTCTCATAAGGCTGGTACGAGGGTTATTAATGGCGATGGAGCCCGATAATCGTGTACCCCGACTATAGCACAGCGCCTCGTGAAGCGTACGTCCACGTAGGGGCGCCGTCTTGCTTTAACCATTTCGAGGCTGCCATGGCTCAAAGGCACGAAGGTTTGATCCGCCGATGAACTCACGCAGGATGGAGTTTTCCGGAACAAGTTTTTGCTCAATTGGGACAAACCACTCCAGAAAAGCCAGCAGCCGTTTGGCTTCTACATGTTCCGGTGTGCCGAAGGAAACCTGACGGATGAGCGGCTCTGCGAGGGCAGCGAGTGCGCTGCCTTCGTAGACGAGCGCCGAGTTGAACATCACGTTGGCATTTTCCTGGTAGGGAAAGATGTAGCGTTTTTCCCCGCGTCGGACCGATTCCCAGCGGTTGATGGTTTCACGGGCAGAATAGCCGCGGTAACGAGCATCGCGAACGATCCGCCTGAGCAGCCGCGTGTCGGTCGTGGAAACACGGTTCAGACGATCCAGGTTGAGCTGGGTCAGCGCTGAGACATAGACACGAAAGGTTCGTTCGGGATCAAAGCCGGAAAGAAGGTCGGGGTTTAGCCCGTGAATGCCTTCCAGCAGGATGATTTGATCGCTGCCAAGCTGGACCGTGCGTCCCGGTTCCTGGATGCCGGTTTGGAAGTTGTAGTGCGGGAGACTCACTTCTTCACCGGTTATCAATCCTCGCAGGTCGTGATTCAAACGCTCGAGGTCAAGCGCATGCAGTGATTCATAGTCGTACTCGCCATGTTCATCGCGCGGAGTCAACGCGCGATCGACAAAGAAATTGTCCATGGGAAGCGGGAAGGGCGAAAGGCCGTGAGTGAGCAACTGGATGGAAAGTCGTTTGGAAAAGGTCGTTTTCCCTGATGAAGATGGCCCTGCAATCAACACCACGCCGACTTCGTCTTTTCGGGAGGCGATGGTGCTGGCGATTTCACTGATTCGCGCTTCATGCAGCGCTTCGGATACCAGGATGAGTTCTCGATCTCGTCCGTTCTTGATCGCCTCATTCAAGGCCCCGATATCCTGCACGCCGAGCGTAGAAAGCCATTGTCCGTATTGTCGGAAGGTATTGAGAAGTTTGGGAAACTGCGGGGGGTCGAGGATTTCCGTGGGGCGATGACGTCGAGGGAACTGCAGTGTAAAACCGCTGTTTGCAGGCGAAAGTGCAAACCAGCGAAGGAAGCGGGTGGAGGGAACCATATAACCGTGATGGTAGTCGCTATAGTCGCCCAGCTGGTACATCACCAGGGTTGGTTTTTTTCGGTGCGCCAGCAGCGTGGCTTTGTCGTCGTAGCCTTTTTTCTGGAAATAGGTAATGGCTTTGTCCACAGGCATGTGTGCCTTGACAAAGGGCAGGTCCTCTTCGACGAGTGCTTGCATCGCTTCCGTGAGGGCGGACAGTTCGACGGCGGTGAGCGGCTCGCGACCGTGCACCTCGCAGTAGTAGCCCCCTGAGGAGACGGAGTGGTCTACAGCCAGAATGGCCTCAGGGAAAAGGGATTCGAAAGCTGCCGCCAGCAGGAAGGTGAGTGAGCGGCGGTAGATGCGCATTCCATCGGACTCGGTCATCCGCACCGGACGCACTTCAGCATCCATGTCGATGGGAAACATCAACTCCCGGAGCTGGCCATTGACGATGCCGCCGACGATGGGCGCGGGCGCCTCACTCTCTTCTGCAAGGAAACATGCGAGCTGCGTGCCGCGCGGGCCTTCCAGCACTCGACCCTCTGGAAGAAAGAGTTGGACAGTAGGTCGTACAGCTGATTCGTGTATCCGGGTTTCCCTGTCAGTCATCAACACCTCCCTGGGAGATGAAATTCTACCCCATATCGGATTGTCTTGTACAGACATCCCTGTTTGTTGTCTGTTGTATTCCGTTTAGAACTCGTTGAGAATGTACGGATACAATAAGGTATCATTCCTTCATATCTGCCCACCAGGCCTCGGTTTTCAGGGGAGCTGGGGCAATCATACCTACTCAGGGAGATGGCGCCGCTTGACGATGGCGCCTTCTTCTTTTCTTAGACGAAAAGCGGCGGCCTTTCTGGGCCGCCGCTTGATGGTATTGTAGGCTCTCTTCTTATGCTTCGTCAAGCCACGCCGGGCGGCAGCAAAGGATGAGTTGCTTGGCCGCCTGCACTTCGTCCAAACGACCAAATGGCGTTTTGTGCGGGGCGTTCCTAAGCACTTCAGGTTGCTCGCGAGCCTCAGCGGCGATGTGCTGCATGGCTTCGATAAAGGCGTCCAGCGACTGTTTGGATTCGGTCTCTGTGGGCTCGATCATCAGTGCCTCATGCACGATGAGGGGGAAGTAGTTGGTGGGGGGGTGGAAACCATAGTCCATCAGTCGCTTGGCGATGTCCAGGGCGCGGACATCGGGGGCATCATGCCATTGTCCTTCAGCGACGAACTCATGCATACACACCCTGTTGAAGGGGATTGGGAAGGTGTCCTGCAGGTTGACGCGGATGTAGTTGGCGTTGAGCACAGCATGATCCGCGACAGCACGCAGCCCTTTTCCGCCATGCATGCGGATGTAGGTGTAGGCTCGCACATGCACGCCGAAGTGTCCAAAGAAGGATTTTACACGCCCAATGCTTTTCTCCGGTGTGACCAGCCCGTATAGCGGAGGAAGCTCATCCGTGGCTTCTTCCACGATGTCCACGATGGGGCCCGGCAGGAAGGGCAAGAGCGCTTCCGTCACGCTCACAGGGCCGGAGCCAGGCCCCCCGCCTCCGTGCGGTGTGGAGAAAGTCTTGTGCAGGTTGTAGTGCATCACATCGATGCCCAGATCGCCGGGACGTACGACGCCCAGCAGTGCGTTCATATTGGCGCCGTCACCATAGACCAACCCGCCGCAGTCGTGAATCAAATCGCAGATGTCACGCACATGCTCGTCGAACAGGCCCAGCGTGTTGGGGTTGGTGAGCATCAAGCCAGCAACGGTGTCATCGCAAACCGCTTTCAACTCCTCGATGTTCACGTTACCACGCTCATCAGAGGAAATCTCGATAACCTCCATCCCGCTCATCGCGGTGGTGGCAGGGTTGGTTCCGTGAGCCGAGTCAGGGATGAGGATTTTATTGCGTTTGGTGTCGCCCCGATCGGCGTGGTAGGCGCGGATGATGAGGATGCCGGTGAACTCGCCCTGAGCGCCGGCAGCGGGTTGCAGCGTCGTGCCTGCGAAACCGCCGATGGCTGCCAACCAGGATTGGAGCGCATACATCAGAGCAAGGTTGCCCTGCGCGGCTTCCGGGTCCTGGAGTGGATGGGTGAATGCGAAACCGGGCAGGCGCGCGGCTTCCTCGTTGATTTTGGGGTTGTACTTCATGGTGCAGGAGCCAAGGGGATAGAAGCCGATGTCAATGCCATAGTTCAACTGGGAGAGCCGCACGAAATGGCGAGTCACATCGATTTCAGAGAGCTCCGGAAGTGGAAGGATATCCCGCACAAGACCATCGGGAAGTACCGCCCGGGGTACATCCAGATCGGGCAGCTTGACTCCAACGCGGCCGGGTGAGGAAAGGTCGTAGATCAATGGCTCAGGCATGGGCCACCTCCTCCAGCGCGTCGACAAGGTTGTCGATTTCAGCCTTGCTCACGGTCTCCGTGACCGCCAGGAGCATATGGTCCTTGAGTTCCTCGTATTCCTGCCCCAGATCATAGCCGCCGATGACGGCAAAATCGAGCAGGAGTTCGTTAATCTCTTCCACCGGGCGGGGGCAGCGCACCACGAATTCATGGAAGAAGGGGCCGCCATTCCAGAGGGAATACGCTTCCAGCGCGTCGATTCGCTCCGCGGCGTAATGCGCCTTGTGGTAGCTTAACTCGGCCACTTTCCTCAGGCCTTTTTGACCCATGGCAGCCATATACACGGCGGACGCAAGCACCATCAACCCCTGATTGGTGCAGATGTTGGAGCTCGCCCGTTCGCGGCGGATGTGCTGCTCGCGGGGCGTGAGGGTAAGCACATATCCCGTCTGGCCGCGCGTGTCAGTCGTCTCGCCCACCAGACGCCCTGCCATTTTGCGGACATGCTTCTGACGGGTGGTGAAAATGCCGAGATAGGGACCACCAAACGAGGTGGGGATGCCCAGGGGCTGTCCTTCTCCCACGACGATGTCCGCGCCGAATTCGGAGGGAGGCCTGAGCATGCCCAGCGCGTGAGGATTGGTCACCACGCAGAACAATGCCCCCGCTTTTTCCGCAGCATCACCGAGCGCCGTTAGGTCCTCGATTCGACCCAGGAAGTCGGGATATTGAACGGCGACAAGCGTGGTGTCCTCGTCAATCATGCCCGCCAGGTCTGGAACGCCGGTTGCGAGGGATTCGTCGCCGGTGATGGTGAGCTCCATGCCGCGCATGTAGGTGCGCACGACCTCGCGGTAGTGTGGATGGATGCCGGAGGAGAGGAGGACCTTCCCCCGCTTGCGGCGGTGATGGTTGAGAGCCATGATCACGGCTTCGGCGAGCGCTGTTGCGCCGTCGTAGTGGGATGCGTTGGACACATCCATGCCGGTAAGCTGGCACATCATGCTCTGGTATTCGAAGATGGTTTGGAGCGTACCCTGGGAGATCTCCGGCTGGTAGGGGGTGTAGGCTGAGTAGAACTCACTGCGCCGGAGGATGTGATCGACGGCGGCTGGGATGAAGTGGTTGTATGCTCCCGCACCCAAAAAACATGTGAAGTGTCGGGTGTCGAGATTGGCCTCCGAGAGGGCCAGCAATTCATCCAGGATCTCCATCTCCGTGAGTGGTTCCGGGAGATCGAGCTCTGGAAAACGCACTTCCTCTGGGATGGCTTGATACAAATCTTCAATTCCCGCCAGGCCGATCGCCGCCAGCATCTCCTGACGCTCGCGTTCGGTATGGGGGATGTAGGTCATGCTTAGTCTCTATCTGCGCAGAACGCTTCGTAGGCATCCGCGTCCATCAAGGCGTCCAGCTCGGAAGCGTCGGTGATCTCAACCTTGATCAGCCACGCTTCATCGTAAGGGCTCGCGTTGACCTTCTCGGGTTCGTCGGGGAGCGCTTCGTTGATGTCCTTCACTGTCCCACCAACGGGCATGTATACGTCGGCGGCAGCCTTGACGGACTCCACGGAGGCGAAGCTGTCGCCCTTGCTGAGTTCATCACCAACAGCAGCAGTGATGTCCACGAAGACGATGTCGGAGAGGTGTTCCTGAGCGTAGTCGCTGATGCCGATGATGCCGACTGACCCCTCTGCTCGAATCCATTCGTCGTTCTCGGTGTACTTAAGATCCTTCGGAAATTCCATGTCCTTACTCCTTCACAATGTGGTTTGATTCAACAACAACAAAGAGGACGCATACACAGGCGGTGTGCGTCCTCTGTCGCTGACCTGAGAGATTCACCGCACTGTTGCGGTTTGCCCCTTCGGTGTCCATCGACTTTCCAGAGTTGCGGCCAGGCTGGGTCCTTGAACCTGAGAGATTCCCCCGGGAAGGTCACACCTTCTCGCCGGGCTTGCCCCTTCGGTGTCCAGACCAGCTGGAGCTCTTCCCAGCCTGTGTAGGTTGAACGTCCACATTCTAAAGACCACGGGACGAAAAGTCAAGCTGCCGCCTCTAACCGGCGATCTGCCGGGAAGATAACCGGATATTCGAATGTTGGAAGATGTCTGGACAGTCGACGATTTAAATGCGGACAACTGTCACTATGCCGCGCTGAACTCAGGGGGGATGATGGAGAGGATCATCAGGGGTTGTAGACAACTGTCTGGGTTATTAAGCGTTTTCCCTCGGTAGCTCTTCCGTTCGTAACAAGACATCGCCAAAAGGTGTGCCGGGATTCACATTCCTGCGCATCGAGTATGTGGAACCGACTGCGGTGAGAGGAGTCGCTTTTTCGCGTTCCGGCTTTCCGCATTCATATCGTTATCCCGTGGGGGGAGGAGAGGAGGACAGCAAAGTCAAGACGAACGAAGACCTGAGCCAAGAAGTCGATCATGTCATGAAACTATGGAGGAAGAAGACCATGCGTAGCAGGAAGTTCTCACTATTCATCAGCCTGCTCTTGTTGCTTGCACTCGTGCTGGGGGCATGTGCACAGGCTGCCGAACCGGACGAAGCTGCCCCCGCAGAGGGTGAAACAGCAGCCGATACCGAACTGGAAGAAATCGTCATCGGCGTGTACGAGCCCATGACCGGGGCACAGGCTGCCGGCGGCGAGCTGACCATGCAGGGCGTCTATCTCGCCCATGAACAGATCCCCGCAGTTCTGGGGGTTCCCATCCGGCTTGTGCTCGTGGATAACCGCAGCGACAAGGCGGAATCAGCCACAGCCATGACGCGCCTCATCGATCAGGAAGGCGCCATCGCCGTCATCGGCAGTTATGGCAGCTCCAACTCGATGGCAGGTGGCGAGGTTGCGGAACGGGCGGGCATCCCCGTCATGGGGTGCTCCCCCACCAATCCGCTGGTGACGTCGGACAAAGAGTACTACTTCCGCGCTTGCTTCATCGATCCTTTCCAGGGTCGTGTTATGGCGAAGTATGCCTATGAGGATCTTGGTGTTGAGCGCGTTGCCATCATCCAGGATGTTGCGCAGGACTATGCGGTTGGTCTTGCCGCATTCTTTGAGGCGGCGTGGATCGACCTTACAGGTAGCGACGAGGGCATTGTGGCCAATATCTCCTACCAGACCGGCGATCAGGACTTCACTGCCCAGCTCACCGCAGCGATGGCTGAGGATCCGGATGCCATCTACGCTCCCGGCTACTTCGGCGATGCCGCACTGCTTGCAAAGCAGGCGCGCGAGCTCGGCTACGAGGGCTATATCATGGGCGGCGACGCCTGGGAGGCGCCCGAGCTGATCGAGATCGGCGGCGACGCAGCTGAAGGCCTTGTGTTCAGCACCCACTACCATCCTGAGGCGGCACTCAGTTCGGCATCAGCGCAGTTCGTGGAAGACTTCGAAGCCGAGTATGGTGAGCGCCCCAGCGCGTTTGCAGCTCTGGGCTATGACGCATACATGCTCGTAATCGATGCCATCGAACGGGCTGGCTCGTTTGACCCGGCTGCGATCCGCGTTGCCATGGCGGCTACGACAGGCTATGAGGCGGTCACGGGCATCATTTCCATGGACGACAACGGGGACGCCGTGAAAGATGCGGTCATCCTCACCGTTGAAGACGGCGAGTTTGTCTATCTAACGACAGTCTCTCCGTAGCGGTATCTCTCCTTTGGGGCGCATGCAGCCGCATGCGCCCCATGCTTTCAGGGGTGTAGTTGCTGGAGGTTGCGGATGACATTACCACTATTTTTTCAGCATCTTGCGAATGGTGTTTCACTGGGTAGCCTTTACGCCCTTATCGCGATTGGCTACACCATGGTGTATGGGATCCTCCGCCTGATTAACTTCGCTCACGGCGATATTGTGATGATCGCCGCGTACTTCGCATTTTATGGGGTGGGCATCTTCATGCTTCCCTGGTGGGTTTCCTTTCCCATCGCGATTTTTCTTACGGCCGTGTTCGGCATCTTTATTGAACGCATGGCGTATCGTCCGTTGCGTGAGGTGCCGCGCATTCAGTTGTTCACATCTGCCGTTGCCGTTTCCTTTCTCCTCGAAAACCTGGGCATTGTCATCTTTGGCGGACGCCCCGAAGCCTTTCAGCGCCCGGCTTTCATGGATCAGACGCTCACCATCGGTGGGGCGAAGGTTGTGACCTATACGTTTGTCATCATCGGTGTGGCCCTCATTCTCTTCGCCGCACTGCTGTACGTGGTCAAGTACACTCGCGTGGGCGTGGCCATGCGGGCGCTCTCAAAGGATATCGAGACAACGGGTTTGATGGGGGTGAACACAGACCGGATTATCTCACTCGCCTTTGCGATTGGATCCGGCCTCGCTGCGGTTGGGGGTATCTTGCAGGCGATTAAGTTCCCACAGATTAACCCGCTTATGGGGGTGATGCCGGGTTTGAAAGCATTCGTGGCCGCTGTGCTGGGGGGGATTGGCAATATCACCGGGGCGATGATAGGCGGTTTTTTGTTGGGGATCGCAGAAATCCTGATCGTGGCTTTCTTCCCCACTTTGGCTGGCTATCGGGACGCGTTTTCCTTCGGCATTCTCATTTTACTTCTGCTCTTCCGACCTACCGGGATCATGGGTGAAGTTGAACCGGAGAAGGTGTGATCATGGATATGAAATGGAACCGAAACACCATCCTTACTCTGGTTGCGCTGGTGGTTTTCGCCGGCTTTCTCTACTACGCGCAAAATCACTTCAACTACTATGTGCTGCGCATCATGAACTTGTGCGCCATTTTCACCATCTTTGCGGTGACCTTCAATCTCATCTTCGGGTACACAGGCCAGTTTTCCCTTGGTCATGCCGGATTCGCAGCTGTCGGTGCCTATGCCGCAGCACTTCTTACCATGTCGGTCGCTCAGAAAGAGGCGAACTTCTTTCTCAAGCCAATACTGCCCTTCCTGGCCAATATCGAGTGGCATTTTTTGCCCTCACTGTTCATGGCCGGGATCATGGCGGCGATAGTCGCTCTCATTGTTGGAGGTCCCGCGCTGCGTCTGCGGGGCGACTACCTTGCGATGGCGACGCTTGGTTTCGGCGAGATTATCCGCGTGGTGTTTGTGAACACCCAGCGCCTCACGAATGGCTCGTTGGGCTTGAAAGGTATCCCGGAATACACGACGCTCTATTGGAGCTGGGGAGCCGCTCTGCTGACCATCTTCGTGTTGAAACGACTGGTTAACAGCAGCTACGGCCGTGCACTGCGGGCCGTGCGCGACGATGAAGTCGCGGCAGAGGCACTCGGGGTGCGGCTTTTCTATCACAAGATCCTTGCGTTCGTCGTCTCATCTTTCTTCGTGGGTGTGGCCGGTGGCCTGCTCGCGAATCTCATCAGCACGATTGACCCCAAGGTGTTTCTCTTCACCCTTTCCTATCAAATTGTGGGCATCGCCGTGATGGGCGGTATGGGCAGCCTTACAGGAAGCACGATCGCAGCCTGCTTGTACACCGTGTTCCTGGAAGTCCTACGGCCGATTGAGTCTCCTTTCAACATCGGCTCGCTCCGTGTGCCGGGCGTTCCCGGCATGCGCATGGTGCTGTTCTCGGCGCTTCTGCTCTTCGTCATTCTGTTCTACCGCAAGGGCATTTTCGGCGGAAAGGAGTTCACCTGGGATGGGCTGTTTAGCGTCGTCAAGCGACTGGGAAACCGGCTGAGAAAAAAGCCACCTGCGCCGGTTGCGGCAGGGGATGAGGAGGTGGAGCGATGAGCCTGCTCAACTTGGAAAGAGTCGTCAAACGCTTTGGCGGGCTGACAGCCGTGAATGAGTTTTCAACAACACTCGAGGAAGGTGAGTTGTGTGCGCTCATCGGCCCGAACGGATCGGGAAAGACAACCATCTTCAACCTGATCACCGGCATCTATGAACCCACAGAGGGCGACATTGCGTTTGATGGGAAGGCTATTACCGGGCAGCGTCCAGATACCATCGCCGGGCTGGGCATTGCGCGCACGTTCCAGAACATCCGCCTTTTCCATGGCCTGGATGTGCTCGAGAATGTGCTCGTTGGACATCACCTTCGCCTGAAAGCGGGCCCACTGGCCGCGACCTTGGGGCTGCCTGCCTATGTGAAAGAGGAAACCGAGATGCGTGAGAAGGGAATGGAGTTGCTCGAATCCCTGCATCTGGGAGAGTTGGCGCATGAAGTTGCCACCTCACTACCTTACGGGCAGCAGCGCAAGCTGGAAATCGCACGTGCACTGGCGACCAATCCCAAGCTGCTCCTCCTGGATGAACCTGCAGCCGGGATGAATCAGACCGAATCACGGGAGTTGATGGATTTCATCCTGCACATCCTGGACACGTTCGATTTGACGGTGTTCCTGATCGAGCATCAGATGCGTGTTGTGATGGGTATCTGCCCGCGGATAATCGTGATTGACCACGGCGAAACCATCGCTGAAGGGGCGCCACAGGAGATACAAAACAATCCTCGAGTGATCGAGGCTTACCTAGGAGTTGGTGATTATGCTTGATGTGAAGGACCTGCATGTTCACTATGGCGGCATCCACGCGCTGCACGGCATTAGCCTGAACGTACCGGAGGGCAAGATCGTCGCTCTCCTTGGTGCGAACGGCGCTGGGAAGAGTTCCACGCTCCGAACCATCATGGGCATTGTGACACCGACCAGTGGCGAGATCATCTGGAATGGTGCCAACTTGCTGGGGAAGCGGTCGTTCGAGATTGTGCGTGAGGGAATCGCCATGGTCCCCGAGGGAAGACGTGTGTTTGTCAACCTCACCGTGGCCGAAAACTTACGCATCGGTGCGTATTCACGGCCGAACGAAGCGGAAGCGATGAAGGATCTCGAAGAGGTGTTCGACCTCTTTCCGCGGCTGGATGAACGCCGTGACCAGAGCGCGGGCACGCTTTCCGGTGGTGAGCAGCAGATGCTCGCCCTGGGGCGGGCGCTCATGTCCAAGCCCACGTTGTTGATGATTGATGAGCCCTCGCTGGGTCTTGCACCTGTGCTGGCAGATGAGGTCTTCTCCAAACTCAAGGAATTGAACGAGCGCGGTCAGACCATTCTCCTTATTGAACAGAATGCGCGCGCAGCGCTTGCGGCTGCCGATTATGCGTACATTCTCGAAACCGGCGATATCGTCCTTGAAGGGCCAGCCGCAAAGCTGGCTGCGATGGACGAGGTGCGGCAATCGTATCTGGGCGTCGTCTGAGAATCTGTTTCCATACTGTGAGGAGATTGCAATGACCGACAATGTGATCCCGCCGTGGTTGCGCGCGGACGCCCGGGCGTTTCGAGAACGTGTGCTGGAAGAGATGGAGGGCTTTGAACCGCAGGAATTGGCGGAGGCTGCCGTATCCCTCAACCGCCGCCAGGCATCCCACCTGGTCGAACGCTGTGTGAATTTGTATCCCGGCACCAACATCATGAGTCCCCTGGTCACCGACCTGCTTGGCTCCAGTGTGGCGTCCAGAGCGAGCGAGGGCCATCCGGGAGGCAAGTATCAGACGGGCCTTCGCTGGGCGGAAGAGGCTGAAGTGATGGCCGGGGAGTTGATGCGGAGGGTGTTCGGTGCGAAGTTTGCCGAAGTGCGCGCGCTTAGTGGGAGCATGGCCAACATGGCGGTGCTCAACAGCCTCACTGAACCCGGCGATCCCATTTTTAGCCTGACGACCGCTGCCGGCGCGCATATCAGCCATGGGAAGGCTGGTGCTGCCGGCTATCGGCGCCTTGACATCCATCCCATCCCCTATGATCCTGAAGCCTGGCGCATCGACCTCGATAAGCTGCGTGAGGAGGTGCTGCAGGTCAAGCCCAGGATGATCATCCTGGGTGCAAGCTTGATCCTCTTTCCCTATCCAGTGCGTGCGATCCGGGAATTGGCGGATGAGGTGGGTGCCATTCTTCTCTACGATGCCGCGCATGTGGCGGGGATGATCGCTGGTGGCCAGTGGCAGCACCCGCTTGAAGAAGGCGCACATGTCATGACTGCCAGCACATATAAGAGCTTTGGTGGACCACCCGGCGGAGTAGTGCTCACCAATGATGCGGACATCGCCCGCAAAGCTGACCATGCCGTGTTCCCAGGGATGACGGCCAACTTCCACACCAATCGCATGGCGCCCCTGGCTGTCGCTGCGGCGGAAATGACCGCGTTTGGAGAGGGCTATGCCGCTCAATGTGCAGCTAACGCACAGGCGCTGGCTGCCGCATTCGTCCGTCATAAACTCGTCCCGGCGGGCGAGGTGCGCGGCTATAGTGCCGGCCACATGCTGGCGCTAGATGTTCGCACCATGGGCGGCGGCAAAGCGACGGTTGAAGCGCTTGAGGCCGCACATATCATTTGCAACATGAACCTGCTTCCCTGGGATGCACTCAAGGATCTCCGCGACCCGAGCGGTCTGCGCCTCGCCGTGCATGAAGTCACCCGCTGGGGGATGCAGGAGCCGCAGATGGCGGAGATTGCCGAGCTGTTCCGGCGTGTGCTTGTGGAGCACGAACCCGAAGAAGAGGTCCGCAGGGATGTCTTGCAATTGAAATCGCGCTATAACACGTTACACTATTGCTTCGAAAAGCCCAGCCCAATCAGGGCGTTCGAACCATTCTTACCCGAAATCTAATCTGGAGGAACCATGCGAGAAGAGGTCGTCATCATCACCGGTGCGAATGGCGAGGTAGGTCATGGACTCATCAACTACCTCGGGAAACATACCGATGAGAAGATCGTGGCGATGGATATTCAGCCGCTGGATGAATCGTTGATCCCCTATTGCCACGAATTTATCCGCGGCGATGTCCTGGACAATATGATGCTGGGACGCTTGATTTTGCAATATGAGATTCGCGCCATTTATCATCTTGCATCCATTCTCTCCACCAGGGCAGAATATAATCCCGAGCAGGCGCACCGCGTGAATGTGGAAGGGACACTGAATCTGCTGCACCTCGCCGTCGAACAGTCCCAGTGGCAGGGCCGCTCCGTCAAGTTCCTTTATCCAAGTTCAATCGCCGTGTACGGAGTGCCGGATCTGGAGAAAAAAGGCAAGGTTGGCGCCGTCAAGGAATATGAGTGGACCAACCCCACCACCATGTATGGTTGCAACAAACTGTACTGCGAGCGGTTGGGCATTTACTATGCCAACCACTACCAGCAGCTTGCCGCCGATCGAAGCGATCATCTGGTTGATTTTCGCTGCGTTCGTTATCCCGGACTCATCAGCGCCTTCACGGTGCCCACTGGTGGCACGAGCGACTACGGTCCGGAGATGCTGCACCACGCCGCACAAGGGAAGCCGTATGCCTGCTTTGTCCGTAAGACGGCCAGCCTGCCCTTCATGGCCATGCCGGATGCGATCAAAGCACTCGTCGAACTGGCTCGGGCGCCGCGCAATGCGCTCTCCCGGCATGTCTACAATGTGACGAGCTTTTCGCTCACGGCAGGTGGCTTTTACGCCCGTGTGCGGGAAGCCTTCCCGGATGCGGACGTCACCTTCGAGCCGGACTGCGCGCGCCAGGGGATTGTGGACACCTGGCCAGCGGATATCAATGATGCCGCTGCATGCCGTGACTGGGGCTGGAAACCGGATTACGATGAAGCACGCGCGTTCAAGGAGTACCTCATCCCCAACATCGCCAAGCGGTACGGCTGATTCTCGATCTGGCGGAGGTTGGAATGCGCAGGTTACTTCTTGGGGGTGTCGTTGTTCTCTTTATGGGGGCGTGTCAGGCTTCACCGGAAACCGGTGGGGCTCCCACGGATGTGCCTGCAGCTCCCGAATCCACTGAGGTTGCGTTGGACTTCGTTGCAACGGATCTCGAGGGCAGCGATGTCCACCTTTCCTCACTTCGGGGGAAGGTGGTGCTGGTTAACTTCTGGGCATCGTGGTGTCCGCCCTGTCAGGACGAGATGCCGCTGCTCCAGTTGTATTATGAGACACATGCAGAGGATGGTTTTGTCCTGCTGGGGCTCAACGTGAGCGACCAGCCTGATACGATTGAGGCCATCATTGACGAGTTTGAACTCACCTTCCCGGTGTGGCGGGATCCGCTGGGAGACATCATGTTGGACATGAATGTGCGCGGGCTGCCGACCTCCATCGTGATCGATAGCTCCGGTCACCAGGTTTTCGCCTGGCTGGGGCCTTTCGATGAGGCTTCGCTGGATGAGCACATCACGCCCCTCATCATCGCACCCTGAGTGCGGTAAGGGTAGGAAAAACAGGGACGCAGACCACCAAACTCTGCGTTTTCTCATCGCAGGCTATCAGGGGAGGTAGATGCGGGGAACGCGTGTCGTCAGGCCGCAGGTCACTTCGTAGTTAATCGTGTCCCAGCGATCGGCCACATCCTCGGCGTTGATGGCATCCTCGCCCTGGTGCCCCAGGAGGACAACATCGTCGCCCACGGCCGCCCCGGGCACCGAATCCAGCTGAAGCATGCACTGGTCCATGCAGACTCGTCCCACCACCGGCACGCGTTGGCCGTGGATAAGCACCTCGTTGCCATCGGTGCGTCGCCATCCATCGCCGTATCCGACAGGGATAACGCCAATGCGCTCATCACTGCGGGTATGATAGCGGTGGCCGTAGCTGATGCCTTCGCCGGCGGGGATGGTGTGGATATGCCGCAGCTGAGTTTTCCATGCCAGCGCAGGGAGGAAGCCGTCGGGGAGGGGGACATCGCGGGAGGGATGCAGACCGTACATGGAGACACCGGCACGCACCATGTCGAAGCGTGATCGGCTGCGGGTCACAGCCGTAGCGGAATTGCCGGCATGCACCAAAGGCGGCCGCAGCCCACTCGCCTCGGCTTGCTGCAAAAATTGGAGATACGCGGCTTCCTGACGGTCGGTGGTTGTTGGGTCACCTTCGTCGGCGCACGCATAGTGTGTGAAAACCCCTATGACATCGATCTCGGGAATGCCGCTCAGCGTCTGGAGCAGTGAGAGGGCTTCTTCCGGTCGTGCGCCGATGCGATTCATGCCGGTTTCCACCTTGAGGTGCACGCGCGCCGGCTTCCCAGCGGATGCGGCTGCAAGGCGCAGCGCTTCTACTTGTGCCGGCTGGAAAAGGGTGATTTCCAGGTCGTGTTCGAGGGCGTCCTTGAATCGACCTTCAAGCGATGGCCCCATCACATGCACGGGAAGGGTGATGCCGTTTTCACGCAGTTCGATGCCTTCAGAAATACGTGCGACGGCACAGTAGCTTGCGCCGGCGTCGACAGCCGTGCGGGCAACAGGCAGCATGCCATGCCCGTACGCATTCGCCTTGACCACCGCCATGACATCCACACCGGTAAGGGCTTTGAGCCGTCCGATGTTGTTCCGGATGGCGTCAAGGCTGACTTCGATCCATGTGAGATGGGAGGATAGGCTGGACACGAGTGGAGTATATGCGGAAGCGTCGGACGTGACAACCCTTTCCGGTTCAAGGGTATAATCCAGACTCAATGACGACCCACGCATGGATCACGCTTGCCTTGCTTGCCGTAGCGATGCTGCTGCTCATCACCGAGCGCCTGCGCCCGGACGTGACCGCCTTGCTGCTCGCCATCGCGCTCGTCATCACGGGGGTTCTTACCCCGTTGCAGGCGCTCTCCGGGTTCAGTCAGCCTGCTGTGATGACCATCCTTTCCATCTTCATCATCACCGAGGGGCTGGCCCGCACTGGAATCACAGCCTGGGTCGGACGCCAGATTATCACCGTGGCTGGCACATCGGAACGCCCTCTTATCGCGGGCTTGAGCCTGGCAAGCGCCTTTCTCTCCCTCTTTATGAACACCATTGCCGCGGCGGCAGTGCTGCTGGCACCCGGTGTGGGAATCGCCCGTCAGGCGAAGCTGCGTCCATCGCGTCTGCTGATGCCCATCGCCTTCGGCTCCATGCTGGGTGGCACAGCCACCCTGCTCACAACGGCGAATCTCATCGTGAGCGGTGCGCTGGACCAGGCTGGCTATCCCTCCTTTGGTCTGCTGGACTTCCTGCCGGTGGGTCTTCCTGTAGCGTTGATCGGCATTGTTCTGCTCATCATTCTCGCTCCCACATTGCTCCCTGAGCGGGACGTCGCCGGGCAGATTGTGCGCATGCGCCGTCTTCGCAAGGAGCTGGCGGAGCTCTACCATCTGGATGAGGACGCCCAGGGGATGGAAGTGCTCCCTGACTCGCCGCTTGCGGGTCAGACGCTTCAGGAAGGCGGCTGGGGCGAGAAGATGGATGTGACCGTGCTGGGAATCCAGCATGATGGCGACATCCTGCTCAACCCCGATCGCGACGCGAAGGTGGAGTCTGGCGACCATGTGCTCCTTTCCCATGGCCTTTCCCGCGCTGAGCAGAGCGACTATCAGCTGCAGCCCGAAGAATCCCTCGATCTCATCCAGGAGATCCGCGCCCAGGACTATCTGCTGGTGGAAGCCGTGCTGGCGCCGCGCAGCGAATGGGCTGGAAAAACCCTGCGTGATCTGGACTTTCGCGACAAGTACCAGTTCCAGGTCGTTGCCCTGTGGCGCGAAGGGGAGGTCATGCAGGAGGAGCTTGCCACACAAAAGCTGCGCTTTGGCGACGCGCTCCTCCTGCAGGGACCGAGAGATAGACTGAACCTGCTGCGATCGGAGACCAATCTGTTCCTGCTGCATCAGGAAGTGGCGCGGATGGACACCCGAAAGGCACTGTATGCCGTCGGCATCACCCTGCTCACGCTGGTCGTGGCTGGCATGCAGCTGCTTCCGATTTCTATCGCTACACTGTTAGGGGCCGTGAGCATGGTCCTGGCTGGCTGCCTCACGATGGACGAGGCCTATCGTGCCATTAACTGGAAGTCCATCTTTCTGATTGCCGGCATGCTCTCGGTGAGTGTTGCGCTGGATGTCACCGGAGCCGCGGATGCGCTTGCATCGGCTCTTTATACCTTCTCCGGGGGGCTGCCGCCCATTGCTGTGGCGGGCATTTTCCTGGTACTGGCAGCGGCACTGGGTTTGTTCCTTAGTGGACAGGCATCGGCAGTGGTTCTGGCGCCGATTGCCATCGCTGCGTCCATCCCCAGCGGGGGTGACCCACGCGCCCTGGCCATGGCCACGGCGATTGGCTGCTCGCTGACCTTTATCAGTCCGCTCGGGCATCCCGCCAATTTGCTGGTGATGGGGCCGGGCGGGTACACCTTCCGCGACTACATTCGTCTCGGCCTCCCGCTGGAGATTGTGACCATTGTGACAGCGCTGGCCGCGCTGTATATCTTTGTAGGTGTGTAGATGTTCGAGTTTGATCTGATGGCAAGCGATGGACGCGCCCGTGCCGGTGTGTTTCACACACCGCATGGCCTGCTGCAAACTCCGGTGTTCGCGCCGGTGGGCACGCTCGCCAGCGTGAAAGCGCTCACCCCGGAGCAGGTCCGCGGCGCAGGAGCGACGCTCGTGCTGGCGAACACCTACCATCTGCATCTGCGCCCGGGTGATGAACTTGTGCGCGAGATGGGTGGCGTGCATGCGTTCATGGCGTGGGACGGGCCCATGCTCACCGACTCGGGCGGGTATCAGGTCTTTTCGCTCTCGGAACGGCGCGAGATCGATGAAGAGGGCGTGACCTTCCGTTCGCACCTCGACGGCCGGGAGCTGCGCTTCACGCCGGAGCGCGTGATGGGCATCCAGGAGAATATCGGCGCTGACATCATCATGGCGTTTGACGAATGCGCGGAACCGTACGACCGCCGCTACAATGAGCAAGCCGTCAAACGCACGCATGCATGGCTCGAACGTTGTATCCAGGCGAAAACGCGCGAGGATCAGGCGCTGTTCGGCATCGTGCAGGGCGGTGTGTTCCCGGACCTGCGAAAAGAATCGGCCGATTTCGTCGCATCGCAGAATCTGCCCGGTGTAGCCATTGGCGGGCTCTCTGTCGGAGAGACCAAGGAAGAAATGGCGGCCATGCTGGATGTGCTTGAACCGCGCCTCCCGCAGGACCGACCGCGCTATCTCATGGGAGTCGGTTCGCCGGAGGACCTGGTGGAAGGCGTGGTACGCGGGGTGGATCTTTTCGACTGTGTCTTGCCCACCCGGCTGGCCCGCAACCATGCTGCTCTGACACGCCTGGGCCGCCTGAACCTGCGCAACAAGCCCTATGCCGATGACCAGCGCCCGATCGATCCCGAATGCGACTGCTACACCTGCCGCACCTTTACACGGGCGTACCTGCGCCATCTCATCGTGGCACGCGAGATGCTGGCTGCGACGTTGGTGTCCATTCATAACCTTCACACGCTTACGCATCTCATGGCCGACCTGCGCCACGCTGTACTGGACGGGCGGCTGGAGGCGTTCGCGACCGATTTTCGCAGCGGCTATCAGAAGCACAGGCCTATGGAGTTGTGATGACATTCCTCGAGGCAATCCTTCTTGGACTCGTGCAGGGCGGGACGGAGTTCCTGCCAGTGTCTTCCTCCGGACATCTGGTCCTGGTCCCCTGGCTGTTGAACATCACTGAGCCCGGCCTTGCGTACAGCGCCATCCTGCACTGGGGCACAGTGCTGGCGGTGCTGGTGTACTTCCGGACTGACCTCCTGCGCATTCTTCTGGCAGGACTGGCAAGCCTGCGCACACGCTCGCTGGAGGATGCGTACGCGCGCCTGGGGTGGTGGATCCTCCTGGGCACGATCCCGGCCGTCGTGCTGGGGCTGCTCTTCGATGAACAGTTCGAAGCTCTGTTTGGCAACCCGCGCGCTGTCTCGATCTTCCTCTTCGTGACCGCAGGGTTGCTCGTGGTGAGTGAACGCCTGAGCAGCAAGCAGCGCCGCGCAGACCAACTCACCTGGCTGGAAGCTGTGGTGCTGGGTCTGGCGCAGGCGCTTGCCATCACACCCGGTATCTCACGCTCCGGTGCCACGATCGCAGCCGGGCTGGGTGTGGGGCTCGAGCGCGAGGAAGCCACCCGCTTCAGTTTCCTGCTGGGGGTCCCTGCCGTGCTCGGAGCCGGCTTGCTTTCCTTTTTGGATTTGCTCGAGGCAGGCGTAGGTGCAGGCCAGTGGCCGGTGCTGCTGGCGGGTTTTGCGGCGGCAGCGCTCAGCGGCTACGCCGCCATTCGCTGGCTGCTGGCGTATGTACGCAGCCATTCACTGAGCGTGTTCGCGTGGTACTGCGTCCTGATGGGAGGCAGCATGCTGCTGGTGAGTGTCTTCCGTGGCTAGAAAAGGACTTTTCGTGCTGGTATTGGCCCTGCTGGCGGGCTGCGCGACGGTGGAGGAAACCCCACCTGCCGAACCCATCCGTCTGATCGTGACGCCCGACGCGGCGCATCTTTTGCCAGCTTGGGTTGAGGATGTGCGCGCGGACATCCAGACCGCACCCTTTGCCGACGCGCTCCGCATGATGGACGCGGGCGACGCCGACCTGCTCATCACCTTCGGCCTCCCGCCGGACGACTGGTTTGTCACACCGCTTGCCGTGGACGGTTTCGCCGTCATCACCCATGACGACGTTGTGGCGCAATCCATCTCCCTTCAGGATCTGCAGTCAATCTACAGCGGGGCGATCACGGCATGGGATGTCCTTGACGGCGGCGATGAGGATGTTCAGTTGTTCCTGCCGTTTCAGGGGGATGCGCTCCGAGCACGGTTGGAAGCGTTGCTGGGATGGACAGACGCGGCGGCTCCGACGGCCATTCTGCTGCCCACGCCGGCCGCAGCGATGGGAGCTGTGGCGGAAACAGCGGGCGGGTTGGCAATTGTCCCGTATTCGATGCTGGGTGAGGATGCCGACATCCTGCGTGTGGACGGGGTCCGGCCCGGACCATCCACGCTCGCAAACAGCCGCTATCCGCTCACCGTCGAGGTGCTCGCTATGGCACCGGAGGAACCAGAAGGCGCCCCCCGGGCATGGCTTGTCAGCCTGCAAACTCCCACGCATGAAGGAACAGCGGATCCCGAAACGGAGTAAGCCCGCGGTTGCCTGTTTCCCGGCAGGTTGAGTTTATAAGCGCGGCAGTTCGATCTTCTGCTGTTTCTGGTACTTCCCCTTACGGTCAGCATAGGACGTGGTGCATTCTTCGTCTGCCCGGAAGAACAGCACCTGGGCGATGCCCTCGTTGGCGTAGATTTTCGCCGGCAGCGGTGTTGTGTTGGAAATCTCGAGTGTCACGAAACCTTCCCACTCAGGCTCGAAAGGCGTCACGTTGACGATGATCCCGCAGCGAGCGTAGGTCGACTTCCCCACACAGATGGTGAGCACATCGCGTGGAATACGGAAGTACTCAACCGTGCGTGCAAGGGCGAAGGAATTGGGGGGGATGATGCACACATCGCCGTCGTGGCTGACCATCGACGCTGGGTCAAACTGCTTTGGATCGACGATGGCGGAAAACACGTTGGTGAAGATTTTGAACTCATTCGCCACCCGGATGTCGTACCCATAGGAGGACACCCCGTAGGAAATCACCCCGTTGCGGACCTGGCCTTCCTCAAAGGGCTCAATCATGCCCTCTTCCTTCGCCATACGGACAATCCAGTGATCGGGCATCAACGCCATGCGCTGCCTCCTTCAGTCAGCCGCCCCGCGTTTCGGTGCGGACGGGATTGGTGAGAACGCCGAGGTTCTCGATTTCAATGCGGACCTCATCGCCTTCATGGAGCGGCCCCACACCCGCTGGCGTGCCGGAGAGGATGACATCACCCGGCTCGAGCGTCATCACCGAGGAGATGAAGGCGACGAGTTTGCGGGTGGTGAAAACCATGTCGCGAGTGGACCCCATCTGACGCATCTGCCCGCTCACGGTGCAGGTGATCATGGCATCGGCGGGGTCGAATTCGGTTTCAATCCATGGGCCTAGCGGACAGAATGTGTCAAAGCCCTTGCTGCGCGTCCACTGCGAGTCAATGCGCTGCAGGTCGCGGGCAGTGACATCATTGGCGATGGTGTAGCCGAAGATGTGTTCGTTGACGTGTTCAGGCTTAATCCAGCGCCCACGCATTCCGATGACCAGCGCCAGCTCGGCTTCGTGCTCCACCTGCTTCGATTGCGGTGGAAGGCGGATGGGTGCGCCTGGACCGATCACGGACCCCGGAGGCTTGAGGAACAGCAGGGGGATGTCGGGAACGTCTCGCTGCATCTCGGCGGCGTGCGAGGGATAGTTACGCCCAACGCAGATGATTTTGCCCGGCTGGACAGGGGGGAGCAATTCGACATCCTCGATGGGAATAGCGGCTTCCTCCCGGCGGAACTGCTCAAACGGCGAACCGTCAACGGCTCCCACGCGGCCATCGGTGTGCCAACCCCAGCGGGCTTCTTCATCAGGATGGGTACGGAAACGGAGTATGTTCATTTGGCTGTGCCTTATCCTGCCGTCACTCGGGCAAGTATAACCCGAAACCAGGTCAGGGTGCGGGCTGCAGGTGCCGGGACGGGGTGCGGGGCGGCTTCTGCGCCCAGGCGAGGTCGTAATCCATCTGCCACAGCAGCACGTCGATCTCGATGAGACCGACGGCTTGCAGTTCGGCCGTGAATTGCTCACGGGGGAAGGTTTTACCAAGGATCCACTTTGCTTCACGTCCGATGCGGTTGGTGGTGATAAGCCAGCCGCCGGGCCGCAGCACGCGCACCAACTCGCGCAGCGTCCCGCGCGGGCTGGGCGTGAACTCGAGGATTTCCAGGCAGGTGACCATGTCAAAGGTATTGTCGGGGAAGGGAAGCGGCACGGACCAGGCGTTCACCCACACGCTGTGGTGGGAGGGAACCAGGCGTGAGCCCTGTGTGATCATCCGCCGCGAAGGCTCGGCGTTGATGATGGTGCCCGTGAAGGTACCTGAGCGAAGCAGGGTGCGTGCGACGCGGGCAGTTCCGGCGCCGACGTCAAGGAGGAGCGGCGCATCAAGGAACGTGCAGGCGGTGTGGATGGGCTCGCCCAGGAAGCGGTCTTCCCAGTCCTCATCGAACTGCTTGATGTTGTCGTAGTGGCGGGCGGAAAGATCGTACAGCCAGGTGACGAAACGCGGACCGAAGTGGGCGCCTTCGCAGACGTAGAGCTCCCAGACCAAAAGGGCGATGATGGGGAGCAGCAGGAGGAGCGCCGTCAGGAGCGGGTGCATGTGGGGATGGTCAGCTCTGGAGCAAGCGGGTCTGGTAGGTGTGCACGCGTTCGGCGGCCTGCTGGAAGCGGGCGGGGCGGGCTAAACGCAGCATCTGGATGAGCGCATAGATGAGGCTCTGCACGAGCAGCATGCGCATGCCCTTGTCGTCGCTGGCATGGGCGTGCAGCACGATGTCTGCCGGGCGGGCGGCCGGGGAGGATGGTACCGCCACGATGGCGGCTGTGCGTGCGCCGCATTGGCCTGCCTCGGCAAGCGCGGTTTCCAGGAAGGGGTGTTGGCCGGTGACGTCGATGGCGATGACCAGGTCGTTTTTATGCAGACTTGCCAGCGCGGTTGCGAAGCGATAGACGCTGCCGCGGGCGATGTGGATGGTGTAGCCTGCGGCTTCCAGGAACTCGCCGATGGCATGCGCGGCGGGCTGGGCGTCGCCATCCGCCAGGATGACCACCCGGTCCACGACATCGAGGGCGGTGATGAGGGCTTCGGCATCGGCGACAGGGAAGCTGCGCCGGGTCTGGAGGAGGAGATCGCTGAGGCGCAGGAAGGCGAAGCGGGCGGCTTTGGAGGGGGTATTGGCGTCCTGCGCTGGTTCGAGGAAGAACTCATCCTTCACCTTGCTGCGGATCTCTTTCTGCAGGGCGGGATAACCGCTGTAGCCGAGCTTCTGGGCGAAGCGCACCACCGTGGCGGGGTCCACATCGAGGTTGTGAGCGAGTTCGGTGGCGGTGAAGAAGGCGGCTTTGAGGTACGAATCCAGCAGGAAGTCGGCGAGTCGCTCGAAGCTGGGGGACAGGTCCGAGCGGATGGCGCGGATGCGCTGCTGAAAGGAGTCCATCTTGGCCTCTGGCGAAGGACGTTCGCACGGGTGCGGACTGCGTGCGACTATAGCATAATTGCCCTGCCGGTGCAAAAAAGATTGCCGTGCGATTTGCCGGGGCACTTCGAGGGCGCACGTTGACCGGGTGGGGCGGTGTGGCTATAATGCGGGTGCGGGCGGATAGCTCAGTTGGTTAGAGCGCTTCTCTTACACAGAAGAGGTCGCAGGTTCGAGTCCTGTTCCGCCCACTCTTCGTTTTGGATATTGAGAGCCAGACTCGCCCCGCCGGGCGTCAGCCCGGCAGGGGTTCCGCCCACTGCCACAAAACGCAGCAAAGCTGCGTTTTGTTTATATCAGAATGCGATTCTAGCGCATTCTGTATGTAAGATGAAGGTTCCTCCATTCTCACTGGTTGGGAGGTGCCTTTTCATAAAATGCCGCAAAGCCCTGCTTCGCGGCATTTGCGGTTTCTCTTGTTGAACCGAAAGCATCTCCGGAACATTCTTTCCACTTCAAGTTTCCTGCCCACAATGAAGGACACATCGTTTGAAGACAGGGAACCCTTGTCCAGCTTAACTAGGGAATGACCAATTCCGCACCGACGATAAGTTCGGAATCAGCCGTGACACCATTGATGCCGAGGAGAAGGTCAACAGGTACCCCGAACCCAGCCGCAATGCTTTCCCAGGTATCCCCTTCAACCACAATGTAATTTCCATTGGGTTCCCGGGGCATGCACGCTGGATCGACGAACTGGCACAGCCATAGGTTGATGGGGTCGACGTCAATCCCGCCGTCGAGCCGCTCAAGCTCATACGCTTCCTCTTCCCCGCATGGTCTGGGCAATGCACCTACAAACGGCCCTTCATCGAGGACGTCCCCGGTCATCGCCTCGTACACGGTTACGGTATAGCGCTGCTGATAGCGTTCAACATCCGGGCCGACATCGTATTCACAGGTTTGCAGCAAAATGTCTTCTTCAAACTCGATACAAACCACCAGTTCGGTCTGATCGATGTCTGTTGAAGCCCATGCTTCAGGCAGCTCTGATGAGAGATTCAGGGCCTGTTCACCGCCGCTTGCAATCATGACAAGAGGACTGATGGCGGATGGGTTATACACGGCCGCCTGAGATACACCGCCTGCGCCGCCACAGATTGTCGCAAAGGTAGCAAGCATGACATCAGCAGGTTCTTCCGCCCCGTCTGCGGGGTTTTCAAGGGTTGTATCCTGCTCGGGGAGAAGGGATTCCGTTGGCGGAATCGAGGATGGCTCCATCACCACAGGAGAGTCGTCGCCAGCGCCTGTTTGTGGAGGTGCAGCGGGAGAAGAGCATGCGCCGAGAAGCAATCCAAGGCAAAGCAGGAATGTGAGATGCGGTTTCATCGTTTCCCTCCTGATGGGATGTGGGAAGATGGCAGGAAGCAAGGC
>Ga0272443_10000083_pt1 | contig 181693 bp, 137 predicted proteins | sample SSMAcet12_FD_193581 | JGI IMG/M metagenome (GOLD analysis project Ga0272443, IMG submission 193581) | Marine sediment archaeal communities from Little Sippewissett salt marsh, Falmouth, MA, United States - SSM-Acet-12 | ecosystem: Environmental > Aquatic > Marine > Wetlands > Sediment ... | reverse complement strand
GGCTCTATTTGTATGGGCTATGATGAATTATGCACAATAGAGGTTTGTCTTGAATCACCCGACAAGCCTGACACCTGCGGACCAAATATTCTGGATACCTGCTGGTATTTTTATTACGAACGCACCGGTCCTACTCCGAGCATTGTATTTCCTATGCCTAATACAATCTCTGCTTGTGAGGATAGCGGTATCGTTATAAGGATAGACACAACAATTGCGCAGATAGATCCAGCCAGTATTGTTCTTTCCGTGGATAGATATGCTCATCCCCCGGATACATTTGAATGTTCGGATTTCGAATTGACCTGGATTGCAGATTCTTTCTTACTCTGGCTAGATCCGGTTGCTGGATATTGGGACGACGGCGACACGGTAGATGTTTGTCTGCTTTCCTGTGCTGATATATATGCCTCCGAAGCTCCTGGACTTCCTCTATGCTGGACTTTTTATACAGATTTCAGTCCGCCGGTTTTCTGGGATCCATCTCCCCCACCTGACACCATGATAGCGGACATTACACCTGATATTTCAATCGGTCTGTTCGATAGCTTGAGCGAGGTTTACTCTTTAGGAATAATCACTACGATTTCTATAAATCATTCAGCCCCTGATACTTACACAGTTGGCACAATGGGTATAGAGTGGGATGATGTTACCGGAGAATTCTCTATCAATCCACCTATGGTGGGTATCGCCTTTGCAGATAGTGATACGGTTGAGGTTTGTGTTCATGCTTACGACCAGCCGGATTACTGCGATCCAAACGAGGGCGACACCTGTTGGAGCTTTATTATCAGTCTTTCGGGGCCAGTTCCTCAGTGGGTGCAGTATGCACCTTCCAGTTGGGTTGCCTGTGACACGGTTGAACAATATGCCACTGCCACTCTGAGCGATCCCGACGGCGTGGTCGAATCGAGCATAATTATGACCGTTGAAGGCGACACTTTCACGGTGGACAGCTCGCAAGTAACCTATTCTGGCGACACGCTCTATTTCGATCCGCTTTACACTGAGGATTTCTGGCACGATTCGGACACCATCGAGTTCTGCATCGTTTACTCCGAAGACAGTCTGGGCAACCCCATGGGGGGCGATTATTGCTGGGAGTGGTTGATGGACCTTACTCCTCCGGTTTTCTGGGGCGAGTCCCCGGTCACGGGCGCACTTCTCGCGGACAGCCTGGCCAGATTCTGGATCTATATTGCGGACAGTCTTTCCGGCCTGGATCCGGGATGCCTGACTTTCGTGGTCAACGATAGCGACAGTTTCCATGTTGGCGATGCCGGCATGAGTTTCGACAGCACCACCGGGTTTATGCGTTTCGATCCGGCCGACGGCGGCCTGGTTTGGGGCGATTGGGACACCGTGGATGTTTGCGCTCTGGCCTGTGATTTCCCGGACTATTGCGGCCCCAATGAAAGCGAGTATTGCTGGTGGTTCGAGGTTCATTTATCCGGTCCGGTTGCGGAGATTGTAACTCCTCAGCCCGGCGAGATAACATCGTGCTACGACCAGTGTATTACAATGCTTCTGGCCGATGACGACGTTGGCGTCGATCCTACGACTATCGTAGTTGTCGTGGAAAGCGATACCTATTATGTTGACGATTCGATATTGACATATACAGCGACTCCAACCGAGACCACACTTACGTTCTGTCCCATTCCCGCGGGCTTTGCCTGGCTGGACAGCCAGAACGTCAGGGTGGAGCTGATTGCCGCCGACGATACTCTTGGCAATCCGCTTCAAACGCCTTTGGACTGGACATTCTGGGTCGATCTCGAGCCTCCCGTGGTGGAGAACTTCTCCTCTGGCGGGATCACTCCGGTTTGCGGCGATACGGTTTTCACCACCAGACCGACTATCAGCTTCGATTTGTGGGATAATCTCTCCGGCGTGGATACCTCGCGATTGGAGATAACTCTCGACGACACATTGATTTACAACTGGGGCGATCCAGGAATAAGCGCGGGAGCCGGCGTGTTCACCGTTTCCACGGGAGCTCTTGTTCCGGCACCGTCCTACCGTGGAGGCGACAGCGTTTATATATGCGTGTTTGCCGAGGATACCACCGATCTTTGCGCGGACAACAACGCGACCTATTGCTGCAGATTTTACGTGATGCCCGGCGGGCCGTCACCCACGGTATTCAGGCCTTTGCCCAATACGTGGTCGGCCTGTATGGACACCGAACATCTCGATATCGAGATTTACGATTCCGACGGCACGGTGGATAGCTCGATTGTGGTTCGCGTTGATCGAAGCGGTACGAGTCCCTCGCCGGGAAGTGTACTTCTGGATTACCTTTCCGCTGGAGTGACCTGGACCGATCCCATGTTCCATTATTATCCGGCAACACCTTTTGCAGATCCCGAGACTGTCGAGGTTTGCGTGCTTCAGGCCTGGGATCCGGTGCTCAATCCAATGAGTCCCGAAAGCCTCTGCTGGACATTTATGATGGATCAGACACCGCCGTTCGTGTCGGGCGCATCGCCTTTGGACGGCGCAGTGGTAGGCACTCGCCATCCGCTGGTTCAGTTCGATCTTCAGGATATCCAGAGCGGACTTTCCGAACCATCCGTGGAGATTACTATCACTGGAAGTCTCGTGGGCACAACGACTTACGACCTTTCCAGTCCATCGATAAGCTGGACTTCACCTTCGGCAACCTGGGATCCCGCTACGGCTGGAATCGCTTTCACCGGCGGAGAAGATGTCGAAGTATGCATTTACGCCACAGATTCGCCGGATTACTGCTCCTACAACGAACTCGACACTTGCTGGAGTTTCTCTATCGAGACCGGCGGACCCGAAGCCGAGATCCGCAGAGTCTGGCCTGACAGCATCTCCGCCTGCGATCCCGAGTATGTATTGATAAGATTGTGGGACGATGACGATGTGGTCGATTCGACTATCGTTCTGGAGGTTGACGGCGCTACGTATTATTATCCGGATCATATGAGTTACGATCACGCTACGGATATTTTGAGGTTCGATCCTATGCCGGTTTTCGATCCGGTCGATGAGATTCGAGTGAGACTTCTCGCCGCCGAAGATAGTCTGGGTAACCCTCTGGACAGCTCGGCCTATCTCGATTGGACTTTCTACGTGGATCGCGTTTCGCCAACCGCTTTTGGCGCAGATCCGGTGGGCGATGTTCACACGACGCACCCTCTGTTCGATCTGGATATCGACGACACACTCGCCGGAATCAACCCCGATAGCATTTTGCTTACTATCGACGGTGTAGATTTCACGGTCGGTTCACCCGGCCTGACCTGGACACCTTCCGCGTTGGGCGGACACATCAGTTTCAACCCCAGCGCGGCTGTGCCGCCGATGACCTGGTACGGCGGCGATACGGTCGAATGGTGTATCTATCTGGTCGATTATGCCGACGATTACGCCGACGACGACGGTTGTATGCCCAACGCTTTCGATACCTGCTGGACTTTCCAGGTGGTGCCCGGAGGCCCTGCGGGACAAATTCTCTATCCAATGGAAGGCTGGTACGTGGCCTGCGATCCGGATAGCATTATCATGAGCCTGACCGACACCGAAGACGACGCGCTTATCGACGACTCCACGCGAGTTATCGTGGCCAGAAGCTCATGGGGATTGGATGACACGTTGACATACGTCCTGGACTCCACCGAGTTGGATTACGATCCGGCCACCGGCGATATGTGGTATTATCCCGATCCGGCCTTCACCGACGCGGAGACAGTGTTCATCGCCATCGTAGATGCCATGGATACATTGTTCAATCGTCTGGAAAGCGGCGACTCGCTTACTTTCTATCTCGATTTCTCGCCGCCTTATATCACCGGCCAAAGCCCGGTTCCAGAGTTCATGACCGACGATATCCAGCAGGATATCTGCGTTGATCTGGCCGACGATATGAGCGGCATCGATCTGTCATCCGTGGTTCTCACAATCGACGGAACCCCTTACACCACAAGCAGTTCGGGGATTTCAACTTCGGGAACCGAGCACGCGTTCCAGATCTGTCTGGTGCCCGAGGATATCGGGCTGAGGTTCTGGGGTGGAGACACGGTGGAGGTTTGCATCGAAAGCTACGACTCGCCGGACACCTGCGGCCCGAACCCCATGGACAGTTGCTGGAGCTTCTATGTGGCACCCGGCGGTCCTGTGGCAACTCCGCAAAATCCGGCAGACAGCGCTATATCTGCGTGCGATCCGGAAAACATAATCCTAACTCTGGAGGATCCGGACGGCATCGACGATACCACCATTCAGGCGATTATCCTGAGAAGTGGGCCTTCCAGCCCGCCGGATAGCACGTTCTACGACGTATCCACTCCGGGAGTTAGCTGGAGTTATCCAACTCTCACTATCGAACCGACGGTGCCATTCGCAGATGCCGAGACGGTACACGTTTGCATCGTTCGGGCCAACGATCCTATCGGCAATCAACTGAGCAATCCAACATGTTGGGACTTCTTCATGGATCTCTCGGTTTACGCAGCATGGAATTTCCAGCCGATACCGGATACCACAGTGCGAACCCGTTTGCCCATTATCTCCGCCACGGTTTGCGACACAATCTCAGGGCTGGATACCAGCTCTTTCGAGATAAATATCGACGGCAATATCTATGGATTGAACGAGTCGCCCTGCGTCGATTACGACCCGATAACCGGCCAGATTGTCATCGACCCGGCCGATTGCGGTTTGATTTGGGAAGGCGGAGACCACGTAGTGGTAACCCTCTGGGGCGAAGATCTGCCCACCGCGTGCGCTCCCAACGAAACAACCTACGTTTGGGAGTTCGATATCGCGCCGGGCGGACCGATGGCCCAGATTATCACCCCGCTGCAGGGATGGTACTGCGCCTGCGACCCGCAGGGAATCGAGATCAGGCTGTGGGACGAGGACGGCGTGGACAGTTCGACCATCAGATTGGTGGTGGAAGGCGTTACGTATTCAATCGCAGATCCTGAACTGGCTTACTATCCGGAAGATTCTCTGCTCTTATTCGTGCCCGATCCAAATTTCGGGGACGGTCAGGTGATCGATGTTCAACTTACCGCGGCGGACGACTGGCTGGCAAATCCATTGGAAACACCGCTTTCGTGGTACTTTATAATGGATCTGGAACCGCCATCCATTATGTTCACCGAACCGGTGGTTTATATGACCAGAAATCGCCAGCAACCGGTTAGTTTTACTATCGCCGACGACGGCAGCGGTATAGATACCAGCAGCTTCGAGCTGACTATCCGCGAGCAGGGACAAAACCATTTCTACGATAGAAACGACGTCGATTGGAATGTCAGATCGACCGGCTCAGGTGGCGAAATTCGAGAGATCGATATCACATGGTATCCCGCTGCTCAGGGACTTGAGTTCACAAGCGGAGATAGCGTTTACGCCATCGTGGAGCTGTTCGATAGTCCGGATACCTGCGGACCAAATCCCAATATTGACTCCATGGATTTCCTCATCGAACCGGAAGTCGAATGTCTGGTGTTCCCGAATCCGTTCACGCCTAACGGCGACGAAATCAACGATATCGCAGTGTTCAACTATCCGTTCATGTTCAGCGAAACTGCCGAACTGGTAATCTACACCGTCAGAAATGTCGAAATATTCAGAAAAACAATCGACATGGTAGACAGAGATATAATCGAGTATATGCCACGTGCCTGGGACGGCAAAAACGCTCAGGGCAAGAAAATGCCGGAGGGTTTGTATATTTATTTGATAAGAAAAGATGGTCAAATTATTTGCAATGGCACGGTAGTGCTTACTCGATAATTTATATTATTTTATTAATGTGATTTCGCTCCAACGGGATGGCTATCAATGCCCTCCCGTTTTTTTATATACAATAATAATAATTACTTAATCAAAGAGCACATCAATTCTTTTTCTGCATGATATCAATCTTATTCTCGACTCGATCGGTAATCCAGCATTTCCTCTTAAAAGGTAAATGGAGGTGCTTCTAAGAGGCAATTGTTGTTTAACTGTAATTCACCCCTAAATCCTGGCAACGGAATTTCCGGCCTTTTGATAGAGGATACTTAAGCTAATAAGGGCGACCCACCGGATCGCCCATATTAATTCAATTTATAATACCCCCGCAAGTCCGGCGAAGTCGGTTGCGGCTGAAGGCCTATCGCGTAAATGGTGCATCAGCAGATATTGTTAGTGCGATTACTTATTTCGCAATAAAAAATATCCCAACGGCCACGATGATTCCCAGCACCACAAGGGCTTTTAGGACAGTGCTTGTTGTTTTTTGGCGTTTTTCTTCCGCCTCGGTGAGCGGCCTTATCAGACCCTCTTCGGCCTTTTTCTTCTCTATCGCGGTGCCGATACCGAAACCGAAGCCCACACCGATCGCCGGGCCGATGCCTATCAGACCTAAGTTGCCAGTAGCTAAGCTTAGCGGCACACCTACTCCTGAGAAAATTGCTATCCCAATCGCTGTCCACAATCCGACAAAATGGCCTTTCGGGTATTTCTCTTGCTCTTCCATCTATTTTACCTCCATTTAAAAATTTTGTTCAAATCTAATTTAATTTGTTTTCTGGTTTTCGCAAGACTAAATTTTTATCCGCACAACCGCTGAGCTTTGCGGACGATTTGCTCATTCAGGCGATTCTAAAGAACGAACAGCCTGTAAAGCCTTCTCGATTTGATATCAGCCATGATCTTCCTTCTGCACATGCCCTGTGCTAATTTACCTAAGTCCTTGTCGTTCTACGTTATGTCAAAGACACAACTGCGTTTGTCAAGCATATATCCCCTTTTCGTCCTCGCGCTGGATTTAGAACTCTCCCAGAACAGCCTCGTCGCCGTCGAAAAGTGTCGGAAGCAAACGCTTGAACATCACCAAACGCTTATAAACCTTTTTCGCTGCTTCTTCATGCGCCGGCGTAGCGGTTTTCACGAGATATTGCTGTTTATCCTCATAATCAGCTTGCGCATCCATTAACTCGTTGCGAAAACTTTCGAAATCGGCGTCGATATGCATGGGCCATTCGCCGGTGGCAATCAACCTTTCGCGAATATCGATAATCTCGAGTAACCACGAAATATAATCGGAGCAATTGAAATTGTTTGGATCTCTTGACTTTTTCGGCATTTTTCCCTCCCTTTTTGGTTTTCCGCGAAAATAAACACTTTACAATACAGCAAAGTTTGTCATAAACTTTTCAAAAACAGCCCTTTTTTTGGCAAAACAGTCCTTTTTTTTCAATAAACAGTCCTTTTAAACGAAAAACAGCCCTTTTTAGTTGATAAAACAGAAGTTTTTATTTCACAAACTGAACAAAATCCCGATTTCCCCCTTCTTAAATCTCAAAACGACGCCAAAACCTCCATTTTCGAGCCCAGACCGAGACCTCCGGCCCGAGCAACCTCGCATTTTCAAATAACAAACAATCTTAACAAATCACTCAAAACCTAAACTATACTTTTCCCCTTGTCAAGCGGTTTTTTCACGCGTAGAGTTTATCCTAAGCGATTTAACACCCATTCGCCCTTGCGCCAGTTTTCAACGCTTTCTACGGCTTCCCGGAACTCTGAATTGATAAATTTACCGAAAACGCCTGTCCCGTAGTTCTTGATTACGATCCCCTCTATTAGCTCTTCTCCAAACGCCGAATGCCTATCCGCAATGATCGGGATATCCTTTGGTTCTATCTCGCCCATTTGGATAAAGGGCGATACAGGAATGCCTCGCATCTCGCAGAGGTCTTCTTTCTCATCGCGATTAGCCCAGCGGTTCTCGTCGATTAGCCAGATATCGTAGCAGACGAAGAACGCGGGAACATTCTCGCCAAAAGGTGGCGGCACCCGGTTATATTCGATGCTGTGCTTGTATTTGAGGTCTTCGCAATAGAAGATGTAGTTCTCGTAACCTGGGAGGTCTTCGAGTATTGAGTCCGTGCCGTCCAGTTTCTCCTCGATTAACACCGGGCCATCGAGAAGGCGCGCGAATTCTTCCTCCGTGAGATAAGGCCGATGTTCACGTTCAACGCGATACTCGCCGAGAGGAACCCTCAGGACACCGCTATGATGTTTGTAGTTCTTATCGAGCATAGCCATCATTGTATTCCAAAATTTTCCTTAGGCTTCTTCGTATCGATCAGCTTCCATATCCGCGCCCTATTTCAAATAAACGATTCGTTTCGATGTCGATTCGTCCCCCACCGTTGCTCGGACAAGGTAAATCCCGGAGCCGATGGACGGCGAAGGTTGCCAGACATAAGAACCCCCCTGACCCCCCTTGTGAAGGGGGGTGGAATTTGTGCCTCCCTTTTCAAGGCCGGAAGGTCCGGTGCCAGAGGTGGCCGAAGGCCGGAGGGTTTCCAAGCGCCGACCGTTCAAATCGAATATCTCGATATTAACCCCCTCTGTCCTTCGGACATCTCCCCCTTGACAGGGGGAGAAATTTACATTAATTGTCACCGCCGAATTGAAGGGGTTGGGGTGGGCGGTAATCGTAAATGCCTCCGGTTTCGCGGAAGGCTTCTCCTCGATGGCGGTATAACCAAGGGAATCGGTCTTAACAAGATAGACATCATAATGGCCTGCGCCGAAGGAGCCTGTGTATCCTGCGACGATATATCCGCCGTCGGACGTCTGCGCGACGGATTTGCCCCATTCATCGTCGCTTCCGCCATAAGTGCGCGTCCATATTGTGTCGCCCACTGCATCGGTCTTTACAAGATAGACATCACCAGAGCCTGCGCCGAAGGAGCGTGTCTTTCCTGCGACGATATATCCGCCGTCGGACGTCTGCGCGACGGAGAAGCCCTCATCATAGTCGCTTCCGCCATAAGTGCGCGTCCATATTGTATCGCCCACTGAATCGGTCTTAACAAGATAGACATCACACGTTTCTGTCTCCCAATCATAATCATATATTCCTGCGACGATATATCCGCCGTCGGACGTCTTCGCGACGGAGTAGCCATAATCATCGTCGCTTCCGCCATAAGTGCGCGTCCATATTGTGTCGCCCACTGCATCGGTCTTTACAAGATAGACATCAGCTGTTCCTGCCTCCCAACCATAAGCATATGTTCCTGCGACTATATATCCGCCGTCGGACGTCTGCGCGACGGAGAAGCCAAAATCATCGTCGCTTCCGCCATAAGTGCGCGTCCATATTGTGTCGCCCACTGCATCGGTCTTAACAAGATAGACATCATTCCAGCCTGCGCCGAAGGATTCTGTCCTTCCTGCGACGATATATCCGCCGTCGGACGTCTGCGCGACGGACCAGCCCCAATCCAAGTTACTTCCGCCATAAGTGCGCGTCCATATTGTGTCGCCCACTGCATCGGTCTTAACGAGATAGACATCAGAGTAGCCTGCGCCGAAGGAGTGTGTCTCTCCTGCGACGATATATCCGCCGTCGGACGTCTGCGCGACGGACCAGCCCTTATCATAGCCGCTTCCACCATAAGTGCGCGTCCATATTGTGTCCCCCAACCCATCGGTCTTAACAAGATAGACATCCCCCGAGCCTGCGCCGAAGGATTCTGTCGTTCCTGCGACGATATATCCGCCGTCGGAGGTCTGCGCAACGGAGTTGCCCTCATCACCGGAGCTTCCGCCATAAGTGCGGGTCCAACCGGCGAGGCAAATTGTGGTAGTAAAGAGTGCGAGAATGAGAATTGTGGTTTTCATGGTTATCTCCATTATTTTCAAGTTCGTTCAAATTATGGTTTCAATTTAATGCCAAAAATCGGCTACAACAAGCAAAAAACCTCAAACCCTTACCATTGTACGTGCACAGCCTCATCGAGCGGGTGCACAGCCTCGCCGAGCGACTGCATTGCCTCATCGAGCGGGTGCATCGTCAAAGAGAGCACCCGCACAGCCTTATCGATCGACTGCATCGTCAAAGAGAGCGGTAGCACAGCCTTATCGAGCGACTGCATCGTTAAAGAGAGCGCCTGCACAGCCTCTCCGAGCCGGCTCTTTTAGGCGGTGCAACGGCTCGGCGTCACGGTGTAACCGCTCTTTTCGCCCGTGTAGCGGTTCAGCATCGCGGTGCAATGGCTCTATTTCGCGATGCATATCCTCGCCGTGGTCGTTCCACCTCTCGATATGCCGATTCTGCACCGCAACCTCGCGGTGCATCCCCTCAACGTCGCGATACGCACCCTCGATAGAGCTATACAACAAATGTTTTAAAGAACAGGGTTATTTCAAATAAACAATTCGTTTTGTTTGAACAAGGGGCTTAAGCCCATTGTTGCCGGGAACTATCACGCTGACTAGATAGATTCTAAAACGCATGTCTGGATATTTCATCAGAAGCTTAGCAACGGGATTGTCATCGGTTATAATGATATCTGAGATTTTTTACCGATAAACCGGCGATATTATTACCGTTACCGTTGAAGAAATAGCTGTGAAGGTTAATCCTCTGAAGACTCGTCAGAAATTAAAAGGAATACCAATATACAAAAATGAGATAATATTACTATTTTTAATGTGGATCTATCCCATGGAGTAGAAGTAATATATGTTCGAGTGTTTTTGTTATTTCGCGCATATATTCGCCTACGGCTTTCACACTTCCAGGCAGCGTATATATCTGGCTTTTATTAATAACTCCTGCGATTCCCCTGCTCAAGAGCGCATTTGGGTTATCTTTACCATACTTACATCTGATAAACTCCATTATTCCTGGAATCGGCTTTTCAAGAATTGGTTCAATAATATCCGGTGTAATATCGTTTTTTCCGGGGCCTGTTCCTCCGGTTGTTATTATTAAATCTATTCCGGTATCCACAGCTGTTTGGATTTCTCTCTTTATTCTATCCTCGTCATCGGGGACAATTATATTATATATTTCGGAATGCCATTCTTTATCCATGAAGTAATCAACTAATATTTCTCTGATTGCCGGGCCACTTCTATCATTATATATTTTATTATATGCTCTATCACTAATTGTGATAATTTTAGATTGAAGTGGACGTAATAGCGCTTTTACTTCGTCCCCAATTTTGATTTTCCCACCTTTTAATACTCTGCAAAATATACCGTCGTCCGGCATCAGACACTCGCCTATCTCCCTATAAATTGGACAATCATCGCCGTGACATTTCTTGCCTTTCTGGGTAAATTCGAGTATGACATTTTCGCCGATCTTTATTCTGTCTAATATCGTCATGCGGGAAAAGTCTATCCCATCGATTCTCAAATTTTCTGCGAATTCTCCGGCTTGGAATTCGCGTTTTTTCTCTCTTGAGAATATTTCCAGGTTTTCCATAGATAATATACTAACCTGTCTATGGCCAAATCCATAGTGACCATCGCCAATAATTCCCCCTTTATCGAGAGAGACCAGATCCACAGGTTCCTTTTTAGTTCCGCGCTTGGGAGAGATGCTGATAGATACTATTTGTCCTTTATTATTAGATATCATTTTTCAATATTTACTTTAGTTTTTTTTATAAGTTTAATATCTCTAATCACCATATTTTTATCAATTGCTTTACACATATCGTATATGGTCAATAAAGCAATATTTACAGCAGTTAGAGCTTCCATCTCAACGCCAGTTTTACCTATTGATTTCACTTCGGCTTTTACATGAATACTACTTTTTTTTACAGAAGTATTTACCTTGATCTTATTAAGCAAAATAGGATGGCACAATGGTATCAAATTCGATGTTTGCTTTGCCGCTTGGATTCCTGCTATTTCCGCCACAGAGAGCACATCGCCCTTTTTCATCATGTTTTTTCCAATTAACTCGATAGTTTTACTTTGAAGGTCTATGAATCCTTCAGCGATAGCTAATCTGATTTGTGTTTCTTTCTCCGATATATCTACCATTTTTGCTTTTCCGCTCTTATCTACATGGCTAAAACTATTCATCTTATCCTCCTATTCTGGAGAATGATTTTTGTGTGCTTATCGACCCTTTTTCAGGTTTATTACAAATTGATTTCGTAATCGCGTTTTCAATACCCAATTCTCTCATATCATATGAAATATCGCTGAATAGGCATGGGAATATCTTACCATCGCACGATACACGAATTCGATTACATCTTGGGCAATCGCCACCTAAACCACCTTCCACTTTCCAGAATTTGCCTTCTGCGAGATTCATCAAACGTATAAATCTAACCTGATAACCATTTTTATTACAAAAATCCAAAACATCCAGTGCATTACTCTCCTCGCTTGATTTATTCACTACACAATTTATCTTTATCGTCTCAAAGCCGGCTTTTTCAGCACAGTAAATTCCCTTAATAACCTTTTTTACATCTCCATGATGTGTAACTCTTTTGTACTCACTTTCATCTATTGCATCGAGACTAATATTTACACGATCCAGACCAACATTTTTTAGTTGCACAGCTTTTTCATCTAACAAGATTCCATTTGTGGTTAAACAAATTTCTAAATCAGTTGATAATGCTCTCATTGATTTGATAATTTCGAGGATATCTTCTCTAATCAACGGCTCCCCGCCCGTTAATCGTATCTTGTTGAATCCTAATTTAATTGCCGTTTTCGCAACTTGAACAATTTCGTCCTTATTCATTATCTGTTTAGCATCGACAAATTCAGTCCATCCAAAAGGCATACAATAAAAACAATTTAGATTACATCTATCGGTGACCGAAATTCTTAAATAATCGATATTTCTATCATATCCGTCTAACATCGACTTTTTCGCCTTTTTTAATTTCCTTTTTGCCTCTTGGAATACAAACAATTCCGTCCGTTTCAACAAGAGAACTTAGATGAGCAGCACCTTTAAAATAAACTGGTTTTACCTGATTATTATTCAATATATTAACTGGATACCAGCAATCTCGTTTGATCATTTTATTCTTAATCGAATCTGTTATTTCCATTTCAATTATTTCGGGATTGTATTTATGTCCCATAATATTATATATGAAAGGTTTTATAAATAACTCGAAATTCAAATAGCCGGATATTGGATTACCGGGTACGCCATAGATATAAGAATTACTGACTCTTGCAAATACTGCTGGTTTACCAGGGCGTATATTGATCTTATGAAATACTATTTCATAACCGCTATCTTTTATCGCTTGTAATACAAAATCATAATCACCGGCTGATACTCCACCTGATATAAGAATTATATCGAATATATCTTTTTCTTTTCTGATTTTCTGAGTTAGTAGCTCAAGATCATCGTTAGCAATTCCAAGATAACTTGTGTCACATCCGATTTCTTTCAATTGGGCTTTCAATAATGAACTGTTGCAATTTCGAATTTGACATTCAGCAGGCTTCTCATGTACTTCAACAAGCTCGTCACCTGTGGCAATAATTCCAATCTTTGGGCGTTCATAAACTAGTGGATTACTCTTCCCAACATACGCCATAATAGACACTATTCCAGTATCTATAATAGTACCTTTCTCAACAATCACATCACCTTTCTTTTTGTATTCTCCACGAGGCGAAATGAAATTTGCCCTGTTAGGTGGATTCAACTTGACGTAATCAGAATCTATCTTTTTTGAGAATTCTACCATTACAATACAATTCGATCCTTCCGGAACAATTGCACCTGTCATAATTTTAGCACATTTGCCAAGTATAATTTTTTTCTTAGGGAATTCTCCTGCTTTAATAATCTCAATTATCTCCAATGTTCCAGGAATATCATTTTTTAGGCAGGCATATCCATCGCGTAAAGATCTATCAAACGGTGGGTCATCTCTATCTGCAATAATATCTTCAGCTAGAATTCTATCTATTGAATTATCGAGTGCTATTCTCTCTGTGCCAATAACTTGTCCATTATTATTTAGTATCTCTATTGCTTCTTCTTGAAATATATTTTCGCGCATTTCTATTCCTTGAATCTCATAATCGGTTCTAATCCGCGAAGCTTCTTGAAAGATTTTGCCCCCTGTGCTACAGATAACATCAAAGCTCTGGGATCAATCGTTTTAACTCCCGCAACTACATCAGCTCCATATTCAAAAAGCACATCGTTCATAGGAGTGGTTGGTCCTAAAACGATAGCTTCTGTATCGATGCATAGTTCTAAAAGCCTTTTTAGCGAGTGATTGATTAGTGCTGTTGCCGAAATAACTGCGATATCTGATTTTGGGATAACTTCTTCGCAGGCAAATGGCGGTAATTCGTTTTTTTTAGGTTCCACTTCAAGCAGATAGCATTTACTTGATTTCATGCGGACTTCGTCATTGAATGGAAACCGACCTATAACAGTAATTGACTTGCCGCTACAATGTTCAAGAATATACTCATTCACATTACCTTTCCTGCCATTAGCTTCGATTAGAGAATTAATTGCTGCGATTCCCAAACTGGCGTCGAGAGGTTCCCAGCTATAGGCTTTTCCCATCAATTCATTTAATGACATTCCCATAAAATCGCCGGAACCTTCCAGTTCTATTTTGCGATTAGTTTTATATGTATGAGACATCCCCACAAAACGACTTTGAAGTGCAGTCCAATGCAATCCAATCATAACGGTTTCTGCATATATTCCGTCCGAATCGACTGAATCTATAAGATCTTTAATGATTTGCATATTTATTCACCAGATTAAGACTAATCTCATTCGCCTTTTCGATTATCGTATTTTCGTTATATGTAATCAATTGGCCATTTTCCACTACAATATTGCCATTCACGATAGTATATTCCGTTTGATGATTATATCCACTAAACACAATTGCTGTTAACGGGTCGCTCAAAGCGCCTGCAAATTGAACACTATCCATGTTGAATATGGCTAAATCAGCAGCTTTACCTTCTTCAATAGAGCCAATCTGCGGCGAATTCATCAATTGACTTCCCCCTCGAGTAGCCATTCTCAATGCCTCTCTCGCCGAAAGGCCACTCGAACCATATTTAATTCGTTGGATTAACATAGCATTTCGCGTTTCACCCAACATGTCCGAAGAATCGTTGGAAGACGAACCATCTACACCCAATCCAACAGAAATTCCCATATCCAGCATTTCACGCACTCTGGCTATTCCTGAACCTAATCTCATGTTCGATGATGGGCAATGACAGATTCCCGTTTTAGTCTCGGATAATATATTTAATTCACGATCGTCAAACCAGATACCATGTGCAAAAAATACATCATCGCCAAGCCAATTCCAATCTGCCATGGCATCCAGTGGACGTTTTCCGTATTTTTCAATACAATACTCTTCTTCATCCTCTGTTTCTGCCAGATGGGTATGCAGATTCACTCCTTTATCCCTGGCCAGCTCTGCTGTACGAATCATCAATTCCTCATCCACCGAAAACGGACTGCACGGCGCCAAAATTATCTTTCTCATAGATAGCGGATCTGAATTATGGTATTTATCTATAACTCGCTCCATATCACGAACTACCTCATCGGTAGTCTGGACAACATTATCCGGAGGTAACCCACCCGAAGATTGGCCGCGTGTCATAGAGCCTCGTGTGGGATAAAAACGAATCCCCGTTTTCTCCGCAGCTTCGAACTGCAATTCCATAATATCACCATCGAAATCGGCTGGATAAAGATACATATGGTCGGAGGAAGTTGTCGCTCCTGTTTTTAACAACTCTGCGGTTGCCAATAAAGTTGAATAATAAATGGCATTGCTATCCATTCCAGCCCATATTGGATAAAGATAAGTCAACCATTCGAACAACTTGGCGTCCTGAGCACCAGGCAAATTGCGTGTCAATGTCTGATAAAAGTGGTGATGACAGTTGATCATTCCCGGAATGATCAGATATTTCGAACAATCGATTTCACGAACTGATACCTCATTCGGAATTTTAATATCCTTGCCGATTTTCTGAATAATATTATCCTCGATCAGGATATCGTAACCGGTTAATTCATCATTCAGATCGTTGAATGTGGCTATTTTAAGACAGTTCGAAAGCAAAATCATTATAGTAAACCAACTTTTTTATTAAAATCGATAATAAGTTGATCGATATCGGGCACAAGATTATGCACGCTTGTCCAATAATCGTGATCGTACCACTGGGCATTCAATTCTTTCAATTCCTTTGCTTGCTGTTCTATCCATGTGTAATATTTTAGATTGTGAACTCTCTTGCGTTGGTAATAATTCATTTCCATCGTATTCTCACATGTGATATTTTGGAGCATATCCAGATCTTTGGTGGCATCAATAGAGTGGTATTCGCCAAATTTGTCGTGAGACTCTTTCATCCGCGAGTTATAAAGTTCCATCGAATCAGTGAAAACTGTAAACACGATATCGTCGGAATTCAACTCATAGTATTTTGCAAATTTAATTGCTCCAACCATATTTGCTATCGATGAAATTCCCAATAAATCGAGATTAGATACTAACGATTCTTCCACGCCGTTTTCGATTAGCAACTGACGTCCGGCCTCTTCGTTGAATAATCTCATAAAGCGCATGGTTTTTTCGTCATCTATAGCGATAACCATATCCGTATTCCTGACATTGTGAATCCACGGAACATGTTTATCGCCAATCCCCTCTATTCTATGTCCACCGAATCCATTTAAAAGTAATGTGGGACATTGCAAAGCTTCGCCAACAGCGATCTTCATCGAAGGATACTTCTCTTTAAGGAAGTCTCCGCATCCCATTGTTCCTGAAGAGCCTGAAGTCAACACTATGCCAGATACTCGTTGTTTTTCACCGAGTTCTTTTTCCAGAATTTCCTGCATTGCGTTACCGGTTACTTCGTAATGCCAAAGATGGTTTCCGAACTCGTCGAACTGGTTGAAAATAATGATATCGTCGCGTTTGGCTTTGAGTTCCCAGCATTTATCGAATATTTCTTTCACGTTGCTTTCGCATCCGGGTGTGGCGATAACTTCGCCTGCCACTTTAGAAAGCCATTCAAATCTTTCTTGAGACATCTCTTCCGGGAGAATAGCCACCGATTCACAAGCCAGAAGCGATGCCACATATGCACCGCCGCGGCAGTAATTTCCGGTGGAAGGCCAAACCGCTTTATGCCTGGTCGGTTCGAACTGTCCGGTGATCAGTCGAGGTGCGAGACATCCAAAGGTCGCGCCGACCTTATGGGCACCTGTGGGAAACCATTTACCAACGAGTGCAATAATCCTGGCGTCCACTCCGCTCAATTCAGGAGGAATCTCGATATAGTTAATTCCATCGAAAAGCCCGCCTTGTTCGACAGGTTCATTTTTCCAGGTGATTCTGAAGAGATTTCGTGAGTGAATATCCCACAAACCTATGTTTTTTAACTCTTCCTTTATCTTTACCGGAATGAGTTCCGGGTTTTTCATCTGTTTGAAAGTCGGGAGTATTATACTCCGTTCACGACACCGTTTGGCCGTTTTATCGAGTTGTTCCTCGAATATTGTTAGATCGATCAATTTTTTCTCCTGAGTGAATTTCTTTTTTTAAAACCAATTTAATTTTTCTTGAAACTACCTTCCGAATAACATCGGACGATCATGCCCAGCAAATAATACACTCGCCATAATCAGCACTATAATTATACTCATTCTCATTCAAGAATCCTATTTCAGGTCGAGAGCCCCTGTTCCACAAAAATCGAGACAATAACCACATCCGATACATCTATCTCTACGAGCAACGGCAACATCGCCATCTATATATAAAGCTCCCTGTACACATTTGTGTACACAAATACCGCATGATATGCACTTCTCGGAATCCACGCATATCCTCGGTATTTCTTTGTATTGCTCTCTTTCCGCCAGTTTTTTATGATATAATCCTCTTATATCATTGATTTTCATATATCCGTGGGCTTCCAGCCACTGGCTTATCTCGCAAGCTATTTTTCCATAAATATCATTGCCCTTCTTTATTGCACCCGAGCAAACCTGTATAGCCGAAGCACCAGCCATAAAAAATTTGATGGCATCATCACCGTTTTCGATACCTCCCACACCGATAACCGGTTTATTCTGCACCGAAGATATCTGATAGACAATACGCAAAGCTACCGGCATTATAGGTGGGCCTGAAAGCCAACCCTGACCGTAATCCGATCCCAGAACCGGTTTTCCCGATTCGATATCGAAATCCAGGACCGGGCCAACCGAATTAATTGCCACAAATCCATCCACATGAGGATTGAGAGCGAGTGCAATTCCTTCGATATCCAGAAAATTAGGTGATATTTTTGCCCATATTGGACACGAAACGTTCTCGCGCAAGGCTTTAGCCACATTTACTACGGGTTGGACAGTTCTTCCGATATAATGAACGGAGAATTCAATGATGTCAGGCTTGACTTCTTCCTCCAGCATTTTCCCCAGTTTGGCCACCTCTTCCGGTTGGTAACCCACCGAAGCTATAAGCGGAACATCCAGCTTTTTAACCTCTTTCAAATCCTCAATAAGCTTTTCAGCGGGAATTTCCGACCAGGTCTCGCAGTTCATCAATCCACCACAAACAGCTTTATGGATTGTCGGTCTCGGATCATCTGCAGGCACAACCGAGATAGTTTTAGCCACAATCGCACCGGCACCTCCATCCACAGCTTTTTTCATCATGTCGGCGTTCCGAACATTCGGTCCAGCTGCCGGGAAAACCGGGTTTTCAAAACGTATCCCGTTTATTATAACAGATAAATCAGCCATAAAATCTCCTATGAAGCTTTTTTGCAACTCTACTGGCCTCATCCCGAAAAGACGATTCCTCAAAAGAGAGCATTTTTCCCTCTTTAAAAATCAATTGTCCAGATGAAAAAGTCATATATACATGGCTTTTCCTTATCCCATAAACCATATGACTGATAAGGTTCTCAGAGCTAATGGGAGTAATTGGAATATAATCGAGAACCGCAATATCTGCGTTATTCCCAGCCTGGAATTCTCCCGTTTTTGGAAAAAACTGCTTTTGGGCACAATATCGATACCCAAAGAAAATTCTCCTTGATCTTTCCAATGAGTGGTTTTCACTGAGGAAATCGGTCCTTAACGTATTGATCATATTTGTAGTCAATCCATCCGTTCCCAGTATGTATTTCCAGATCTTCTTCCTGTCCATCCTTCCCACACAATTATTGGCATTTGATTCCGGATTGGAGACTATTATCGGATCAATATCGTGCGCAAGTTCATAATCTTTCTGCCCCAAATATATACAATGTGCAAGAATAGATTTATTATTCAATAATCCAAATCGATTGAGTCTTTCCAACGGTCCCTCATAGCCCTTTTCACGGCAATATTCGAGATCGGCTATATCCTCGCCGCAATGAATATGGATCGGCATTTCGTGTGGTTTTTTCTTGCTTATTAGTTTTAAAGTATCATCGCTAAGAGTAAAATTGGCGTGCATAGCCATAGTTCCAAGGATATTCGGTGAATCGAAATATTCGTCATATAAATTCAAATTCTCCTGGATATGTTTACCTGTTTTAGAAATGCCATCCCTGTCGGAAACCTCGAAACCTATAGCACCCTTGATTCCTATTTTTTCGAATGCCCTGGCTATTTCGAAAGTACTTCCTTCCACACAATTCATGGAAGCATGATGATCAAAGATCATCGTAACACCGTGTTTAACCGAGTCTATCAAACTATACAGCGCTGAAAAATATATCGATTCTTTATCCATCGCTTTATCCAGTTTCCACCAGATATTTTCAAGAATATCGGAGAAACCGTTCAGCTTTTTCTGGCAGATCAATCCCGGGGCAAATGCTGAATAAAGATGGTGATGAGCATTCAAAAGCCCCGGCATGACGATACGTCCACCCACATCGATAAACTTGATATCCTTGCTTTTCAGGTCTTTAGTTCTGCCAATTCGCTTGATATCTGTTCCCTGGACATGAATTGCTCCATTCTCGATAAAGATACCAGCACCATCGGCAATTATCGCATTGCCAATTATAAACTGATCTTCGTTGTTATTCATATATCTCTTTCATTGTTATTATTATTACCCAATTTAAATAATATCGATTTTATCTTCATTTGTCATTATGCTGTCAATATCCTTTAGTCCGTTGCCCGTTGCCATAATCACTATTTTTTCATTACTCTCTGCTAGGTTTCCTCGAATGGCTTTTTTAAGTCCAGCGAAAGCAGCGGCTCCCGCAGGTTCTACGAAAACACCGATTTCACGACCAAGTTCTTTTACCGCCATTATGATCTCTTCATCAGTAACATCTATTCCAAATCCACCAGAACTAATTACTGCCTGACGCGCAGCTTCACCATCGCGAGGTAAGGAAACTGATATACTATCCGCAATTGTATTGCCAGCTACCGATTGAATTGCAGATCTGGATAATACGGCTTTATTAACAGCATTGCTACCTTCGGCCTGCACAGAGATCAATCGAGGAAGTGAGTCGGTAAACCCAATTCTATACAATTCGACAAATCCTTTCCACATTCCACTAATTATATTGCCATCTCCCACCGGAACAAAAACCATATCTGGTGCTTCCCAGTTCATTTGCTCGCAAATCTCAAATGCACAACTTTTCTTGCCCTCTCTGGTAAATGGATTTATACCAGTGCTTCGATTAAACCATCCATTTTCTCTACATTTTGAATAGCAAAGATCGAAAGCGTCGTCGTATGTACCTTTCACAATCTCGATCTCAGTTCCATAAACTCTCAACTGAGTTAATTTTGCTCTGGGTATAGTTTCGGGAACGAAAATCATGGTATCTATTTGCATAGCTGCGCCCAAACATGCAGTAGAAGTCCCCGCATTGCCTGTCGAAGCAGCACAAACCTTTTTAATATTATCCTCGCGAGCTTTTTCCATAACTATTGCGCCAGCTCTATCTTTGAAAGACCCCGAAGGCAACCTGGTATCGTCTTTCAAATAGAGATTTGTCAATCCGTATTTTTTACCCAGCGAATCAGTTTTATAAAGGGGGCTCCAGCCAATTTCCAACTCATCGATTCTGCTCTCAACCGGATATAGCGTTTTATATCTCCATAGAGAATAATCGTTGTTTTTTAGCAAAGAATTGCGGTCAAATACTTTTTTAATAGCCGAATAATCGTATTCGATCATAAGATTGCCACCACAATCGGGGCAAGTATAAATCATTTCCCTGCCACAAATTTCTTTTCCACATTTAACACATTTATAACCGGTGAAAAACATTTTCAATAGCTTTCCATTTCGCTTCGCTTGCCGGACATAGTTAAAGCCATAATAGCTTTACATGTATGCAACCGGTTTTCGGCTTCCTGAAAAACGTGCGAATGCGAGCCGTCGATAACCGAATCTGTAACTTCGCTCCCTCTGTCAGCGGGCAAACAGTGCATATAAATCGATTCATCCGATGCAATCTCCATTCGTCTGTCATCGCAAATCCAGTCCTTATATTTAGCGGCCAACTCCAGCGATTCCTCGGGATTATCGAATAAATCCATAGCGCCCCAGCTCTTGGGATAAACGATATCAGCATTTTCGAAAGCATCATCCATGGAGTCTGTAAAACTTATCTTCCCACCATATTTACTCGCGTTCTCTTTTGCTGTTTTGATAGCTTCTGGCATAAGTTTAAACTCTGGCGGATGAGCCACTACGACATCCAGACCGAATCTGGGCATAAGCATCATCAATCCCTGCGGCACTGACATTGGTTTGGCATAACTCGGTGCGTAAGCCCAGCTTACCGCGATTTTTCTACCTTTTAGATTCTTACCAAATACCTCGCGAGCTGTCATCAAATCGGCGATTGTCTGGCATGGATGATCGATGTCACACTGCATATTTATAACTGGAACCATAGCGTTTTTAGCCACTTCGCGAATGTAGGAATTCCCCAGCCCCGGGAAAAGGTCGTGTCTTATGGCAATCCCATGACCATAAGAGGACAGGATAATACCCGTATCTCTGGGGCTTTCTCCGTGAGAAATCTGCATAATATCCGGAGTGAGATTGTGAGCGTGTCCGCCAAGCTGTGTAATGCCTGCCTCGAAAGAGTTTCGAGTTCGAGTCGATTTATCGAAGAATATCATGAATAGTGTTCTGTCGGATAGAATTTTATGTGAAATATCGTTTCTGAAGGCCTTTTTTAAATCCCCTGCTAATTCAAGAATTCTTTCCAGTCCCGCATTATCCAAATCCTGCGTGGAGATATAATCTCGATATTGGTATTTTTTATCTTCATTTTTAAGAAATTCCATTTTTACTCCATTAATCGATTTGCTTCAATAGATATTCCGGAAAAGCCGCGTAGAACTCCACAGATTTAACGAGGTGTTCAACGCTTACCTGGTCATCGGTCGAATGCGCGAATTTCTCCTCACTGGGGCCAAAACCAATAGTGGGAATATTCAATCTCCCCATCGAAGCGACACCGTTGGTACTGAATACCCATTTACTTATTTTCGGCTGTTCGCCCCGAATTGCTTTTGCCGCGTTAAAACCGGCAATCACCAATGGGTGATCTTCCGGCAACATCCAGGTTGGAAAATATTTTTCCTGTTCAGCACGAGTTCCTTTATAGCTTTTTTTCGAGTAATCGGGGATTTCGATAGTCATAGTCTGGCTATCGAAAGATTCCAATGCTTGCAATTCTTGAATCGAAGATTCCTTATCCTCACCAAAGGTCAATCGTCTATCCATATAGATTGTGGCTTTATCGGGAATCGTATTAAAAGAACCGGATTGACTGGAAAAACTGGTCACCGCGATAGTACCCTTACCCAAAAAGGGATCATCTGTAAGTCTTTCATTTAACTGTTCGATCTCGAGGGCCAGCTTCGATGCTTTATAAATTGCATTTTCTCCTCTTTCGGGTGCCGAGGCATGAGCGGATTGTCCTCTAACATCAATCTGAATCTCCATTCGTCCCCGATGACCTCGATAGATATCCAGATCGGTGCATTCACCCAGAACGATATAATCCGGTTTTATTTGAGTTTCTGTAAATAATTTATACATAGCAAGACCATCGCAGTCTTCTTCCTGGACTGTGCCTATAACATACAAAGTGTAATCTATGTTTTCGTCGAGCTGTTTGATAAGCTTGGCCCCGTAAACCATTGTGGATATAGCCGCTTTATTATCCGAAGCTCCTCTCCCATACACGATATCATTCTTTATCTTACCTTTATAGGGATCGAATTTCCACATTTCCTTATTACCGATTCCAACCGTATCTATATGAGAATCATATAATATTTTTATTGGGCCGTTTCCGATTCTACCCACAATTGAACCCATTTCATCCGTAATTACTTCATCAAATCCCACAGCAAGCATTTCCTTTCGAATCCTCTCCACAACCTGCTCTTCTTTGCAGCTTTCGCTGGGTATTTCAATTAAATCCCTGAGAAATCCGATTACATTTTCGCGGTTGTCTTCCGCAAGTTCTTTTATTCTAGTGATCTTATCCATTTGACTCCATACTATCTATTGGGTTTTAATAATTTTCCGTATCCTGGTTCGGCTACAATGCCCTTATTACAATCATATACAATTTTACCCCTAATCACTGTCTTCACTATTTTTCCCTTAAATTTCATTCCTTCGAAAGGAGTGACCTTTCCTTTCGAGAAAAACTTTTCTCCTTGGATAATCGTATCCATTCCGGGATTGATAATAACGAAATCTGCATCTTTATTCAATTCTATCGAGCCTTTTTTTTGCCAGATTTTGTATTTTTTCGCGGCCTTCTCAGCAATAATCTCAAGCATTCTGCTTAGAGAAATTCTCCCTTCGGCATAACCTTCAGAAAAAATATATGGTAAAATTGTTCCTGTTCCCGGAATGCCGGAATAATCGTTCCAGAAGGAATCGGTGTTTTTATCCTTTGTCGGACATGGAGCATGATCGGAAGCAATAAAATCGATTTTGCCATCAGCTAATAATTGCCAGAGTTTCACCTTGTTTTCAGAAGATTTTACTACCGGAGTAGTTTTCAGAGATGAGCCGAGTTTCTCGAAATCTTCGTAACTAAACTCCAGATAATGGGGGGCAGTCTCGCAAGTTACATTTGATCGGGCAATTATCTCCGCGCTTTTTGCGGCGCTAACATGCACAATATGAAGATTTCCGCCCATAGATTCGGCAATTTCGACTGCATTTTGAACAGCAATAATCTCTGCAATTTCCGGACGCGATCGATAAAAGTTTAACGGGGACTTTCCCTTCGATTTCTCAAATTTAGTTGCATCACTAATATAATCGAAATCTTCTGCGTGCAAAAGAATTCTTATTCCCAATTCTGAGGATAGCTTCATTACTCGTTCAAATCTGTGATGATCGAGTCTTTCAAACGATGGCATACCGGAAATGAAATATACTTTGAATCCCATCACATATTCAGCTAATTCTCTTACGTTATCCGGGAAAAACGAATCAAAAGCCTGCTTCGAAATTCCACCGTACAGGCCGTAATCAACCACAGATTTTTCTGCAATTACTTTTTCCTTCATCTGAAAATTCTCAAGAGATATCACGGGTGGAATAGAAGTACAGGGCATATCGATAACCGTGGTTATTCCTCCCGAAGCTGCTGCTGCAGAACCATGATAGAAATCTTCCCTTTCCGTAAAACCCGGATCGTTGAAATGAACATGCGGATCAATTCCACCGGGTAATATCATCAACCCAGTCGCATCGATTATCTCTTCAACTTCTACATCTTCAAGGTTATTACCGATAGCTTTGATTATTCCATTACTTACAGATATATCTAATTCTCTGAACTCATTTTCCCCGGGAATAGCAACCCGACCGTTCTTGATAATCAAATCACGCCTTCCTCTTTCATCCGATTATAAATTCTCTCCGAAGTGAAAGGAGCTTCATACATACGCACCCCTACTGCATCGTAAATTGCATTGGCAATGGCCGGCAAAGGCCCATCGATAGCAATTTCTCCCACGGATTTTGCCCCAAATGGTCCCGTTTCCTCATAAGAATCTTCCACGATCGTAACCATTCGTGGTAGATCCGCTGTGGTAAAGATTTTATAATCCCAGAAGGAAGGATTGGTCATTTTCCCCGCTGAATTGAAAAGATACTCTTCCCAAAGTGCGTATGCTAATCCATTAACAACCGCTCCTTCTACCTGTCCTTCTGCCAACTTTGGGTTTATTGGCTGACCACAATCGACAGCGGAGACGAAGCTTATCAAGTCGAGATGGCCTGTACGTTTGTCGATATCGACTTCGGCAAACTGAGCGATAAATGGAGGCGGTGATTCTTTCCCATAATGTGAAGCCTCGGCTTGAATCTGAAATTGATTGTTGGTATATAAAGAATAGCAACAGATTTCCTCGAAAGAGAGCTTCTTTTTATTTTTGATATTTATTACATATAACGAATCAAGTATTAGATCCTCTTTATCCGCAGACATCATCTCCGATGCTACATCTTTTATCTGATCTGCAATCTTGATTGCGCATTTTCTAACTGCGCCGCCTGAGACATAGGTTGTAGAAGAAGCATAAGCTCCCACATCGAAAGGAGTTAGATCTGTATCCGATGACAACACTATAATTTTCTCAACAGGAATCTGTAGGATCTCCGCGGCAATCTGCGCCAGAATTGTATCCGAACCAGTTCCAAGATCTGTAGCTCCAACATACATGTTAAATGAGCCATCCTCATTCATTTTCATCGAAGCGCTACCCATGTCCACTCTGGGGATACCTGATCCCTGCATACAACAGGCTACGCCAACCCCTTTTACTTTCGATTCCCCAACTCTAATTCTCTTATTTCTCTTTGCATACCAATCTATAGCTTTCGCCCCCTTATCTATACACTCAGTTAGTTTACAAGATCTGATATATTGACTCACGCCCTCTTTTCCTTCTCCTAATGCCTCGAATATGCCTGATGTCTCCCCTTCTTTTATATGCCATTTCTTATAATATTCCAATATATCCTGGCCGCACTTTCTGGCTATATTGTCAATCTCCTGGCAAAATGCAAAATAACCCTGTGTTGCACCATATCCACGATATGCACCTCCAACCGGAAGATTTGTGTACACCGTTTTACCTAAGAAGTGAACATGTTTAACTTTATTAAACAGTGGCAACACTTTTGATCCTGCATTTGATAAAACAGTGAGAGCGTGTGTTCCGTAAGCTCCAGAGTTCATACGTGCATCCATGTCGATTGCGGTAAGTTCACCGTCCGATTTTGCCCCCATGGCAATTTTCACCCTCATCGCATGTCTTGTTCTGCTGGAAACGAAAACTTCTTCTCTGGACAATGCAATCCGCGAAGGCCTTTTGTGTTGCCATGTTACAAGACCTACTAACTGTTCGAGAAATACTTCCTGTTTGCCACCAAAACCTCCTCCAATTCTTGGTTTAATGACTCTTATCATACCCACCGGGATTGACAGGGCTTTACTCACAATCCGTCTAGCATGAAAAGGCACCTGAGTGGGAGTTACAATTACCAATCTCCCACGATCGTCAATGTAGGCAACAGCTCCATGATTCTCTATTGCACAGTGTGAAGCTATTTGCGTCCGATATGTGTGTTCCTCCACAAAATCTGCTTCTTCCATACCCTTTTTTAAATCCCCAAAAGCGATTTCAACCTGGGCCGCAATATTCTCCTCCGGTTTAAAAATTACAGGAATAGGCACATAGGCATCATCGCCTTGCAATTGAGGTACATTGTTATCTGTGGCCTTCTCGATATCGTAAACTGCAGGCAATATATTATACTCAACATCGATAGCCTTTATTGCATCTTTCGCGATTTGTTCGCTCTCCGCAGCTACCATTGCAACACGGTCGCCCACAAATCTCATTTTTTTATCGAATATTACATTATCGTATGGTGACGGCTCAGGAAATCCCTGTCCCGCTGTTGTATGCATTACTCTCGGCACATTTTTATAATGATATACATCCACAACTCCGCACATTTTACGAGCTTCGGAATCATCGATATCCAGAATTTCCGCATGTGCGTGAGGCGAGTAGAGCAAAGCCAGATATAAAGGATTGTCCAGAGGAAAATCATCGAAGAATTTTTCCTGTCCGGTTGCCAGAGATAGTCCATCTACTTTTCTTACCGACTTACCAATATTCTTATATTTTCCCATTTTCCCTTATCCTTTCTGCGGCTAGTTTTACAGCATCGATTATCTTAACATAACCGGTACAGCGGCATAAGTTGCCATCCATAGCACTTTTAATTTGCTGATCATCGGGGTCTTTGTTATCTCTTAAAAGATTATACGCAGCCATAATCATCCCCGGAGTGCAAAAACCGCATTGCACCGCACCAGAATCTACAAACGACTCCTGAATAACATTCGGCTCGAATAGACTACCCAGCCCTTTAACGGTTACTATATCTTTACCTGCCACCGACCCAGCTAAAACCTGACACGAATTGACTAAAACATCGTCGATAAAGACCAGACAGGCACCACATTCGCCAGTCTTACATCCCTCTTTTATCTCGGTATATCCGTTAGCTCTCAACACATCGACCAACAAGCTATAACCATCGTATTCGAGAGTCTTTTCAACACCATTAATAATAAACTTGCTCTTCATATTTACTCCTCCACTATCTTTTTCAAGCCGCGTTCGAGCTGTATCTGAGCGACATGTTTTAGATAATTCGAGCTTCCGTGTTTCTTATCGGCAAACTCCAAATCTAGCGATTCGATCATCGAAGGTAAATCGAGATTCGCGATTTCCTGCCCGATCAATTTATCCTCCAGAGAATCCAATCTACTAAATCGATTCTTATCGCCGGCAATCACTATTCGGACATCCTCGAAAGTCCTATCGGATAAAAGATTCGCCAGTATCGAAATAGTAAAAGCCGGATAGTCGAACCTGGTGCGAGTTTCTCGATAATAATACGATCTCTGAAAATCGTCGGTGAAATCGATTTGCTTCACCAGCGTTTTAGAATCGATTTTCCTTTCACGGATCGCTTCACAGACAGCAAACTCGCCCTCATTCTCGCCAATTAATTCGATACCAGCATCCAGCGCTACGAGGGGCCCTAAAATATCCGACCAGATCGGTGCCATAGCAAGACTACCCCCCACAGTTATCAGATTTCGCAAAGGAGTCGAGGCCGCTTTTCCCAACGATTTGCCCATAATCGAATTCGGCTTTTGCGCCATAAATTCCGATGCCACATCATTATATGAAGCTCTCCCACCAATCGAGATTTGCTCCCCCGCGATATTCACAAACTTCAAAGGCAGTTTTGAAATATCGATAAAGCCGGCAAATTTCCTGATTTCTCGGCGAAGCAATCCGGTTCCCCCACCATAAATCACCACTCCATCCAGCTTTATATATTCGCGAAATTCTTCTATATCCCTTGGATAATACCATTCTGGTTGTTTCATGATAATCAGCCCTTAAGGCATAACTCCTTTCCGTAAATACCATTCCTGACTGTATAATTAAACAAAGTAACCCCTTAAAATCAATATAAATATAGATTTTCTGTGAATTTCCTGAAAACCAAATCCAAAATTTCGCTTCTATCCACCAAAATATCCAATCAATCTGTAATAATAAACTCCTCGCTATCGACAATTTTGGTAAACTCCAATAATATCAAAGTTTTTTAAACCTATAATCAAAAAATAATTTGCATTATGAAAACGGCTTTATATATAAGTTAGCCCGAAGATAAATAAATTAGCTTGACAAATGCTATCTTCAGGCTTTAATTATCTTATGAAAAAGAATTTGGTAGTTTTGACTGGTTTGATCGACTTAATCAAACCAAATGGAATTGAAAGAACTTTATTTCAGAATCTCAAGAAAGGAGAGAGATGAAAAACACAATTATTATTCTGATGATGCTGGCGTGCGTGATCGCATTCGCACAGAGCGACATTTCAAGCTTCATTGGATCACCAAGCGATGCTTTACCTATTGGAATGGACGTAAGAGCTTTTTCCATGGGAAATTGCATTGCGGCAAATTCTCAGGGAGCGGCTTCTATGCTCAGAAATCCATCCGGAATTGGCTGGATCGAAAAAGGACAGTTCTCTTTCACCGGAGCATTGGACATCATGGGCAGTCACGGTTTCGAGGAAGATGTCTATGAAGATCTGGGTTATGAGGAGTATAGCTCTAAAAGTCAAATTTTTCCTAAAATATCAGGAATTGGCTTTGCGACTCCTATTCCCGTCAATGCACCGTTCAAGTTGGTTGGAGGCCTTGGTTGGGGCAAATTCTTCGATTTCTCTGGCAAATCAAAAACCACCTGGGAAGCCAAAGCTTCAGATCAGGAATACGAAGCCACTTCTGTTGTATCAGGTGGATTTCATATATTGAATCCGACAATTGCAGCTTGTTTCGCGGATAATTACGTTGTTGGCGTGAGTTATGGTTTCGCTATGATGTCTAATAACTCTGGCAAAATTGAGGGAGAATACAAAAATCCAGATAGCGATTCAGAATCTGAGTTTAAATCGGATTTATCTGGTTCAATTATGCAGCTTAGCGGACAGGCCAAATTTATGGATAGAATCAAAGTCGGCTTCAGCTTCGCTCCTGCTTTCGAGATCGAATACAAAGATCCTGAAGTTGAAAACGATCCTGGTGGAGAAATAGAATATGATGATATTGAATACGAATTCCCGGCATATATGGCTATCGGAGCTGCCTACGATTTCACCGAAGATATCACCGTAACCGCCGAATACCAGAATCGACCATATGACGATACTGAAGTAGAAAATACGGATATCGGCGTAGAAAATGGTTCCTCGTTCCGTGTGGGCTTTGAATATCGCGGCCCGATCGCCCTTCGCGCAGGTTTCTTCACAGATAAATTGGCTGTAGAAGCCGAACCGGGAGAAGACGAACCGGCTAGCGGTATGGGAATCACCGGCGGAATCGGCGTCGCTGTTGGCCCGATTGGACTGGATATCGGTGCTTTCTATCAGAGCGCCAAATGGGAACAAACTGTCAGCGGCAAGGACGAAGAATACAAATCCGATCTGATCGGCGTTGCAGCAACCGCAGTTTACGAAATAGACCTTTTCTAAATAGTAAAAGCAATTCTATTTTTCCACGGGAGGATCATCAGTCCTCCCGTTTTTTTATGTAGAAATCACAGTCATTTATCGACTAAAGGGATTTCAATACGAGCGATCATCGCCCCCGATCCCCCAACCGTCGGTTGAAACCGACTGCAATGATTTGCATTTCCATATGCTCTTCGGGCTGCGGCCCAATCGCGTAACTTCGCCATTCCATCGCCTTTCAACTACCCTGTCTTCGCTCCCGCGAATCCACCCCTTCATTCATGAAGGGGAATTTTGCCGTCCCATTCCCCTCTTCACCAAAGAGAGGTGTCGACCAAAGCGAGGCGTGGTGTTGCCTCCCTTAACAAGGGAGGTGGCCGAAGGCCGGAGGGTTCTACTATAAAAGTCCCCCTTGTCAAAGGGGGATTTAGGGGGATTATAAAAAAACCCTCCCCCTGTCAAGGGGGACCGAGGGGGTTAAATAAAAAGGGCGACCCACAGGATCGCCCCTACAAATTCTTAATTGTAATTTCCCCAATCTGGCCGACAGAATGGAGGCCCCGCGGAGGGCCACGAAAATCTATTTTGCTCGGAAAAATCGTTTGCCCGTAGCCGTTTGCCCGTCGGCGCGTGCCGACAAAATAAGGGCGACCCACAGGATCGCCCCTATAATAACCAACTATCAACTGTCAATTCTAAATTATACATTTTAAATAACCGTTATATCGATCTCCAGCGGCACGCCCGGATTTCCGGCCTCGTCGAACGGCGTCAGTTTGTAAGTATATGTTCCCTTCTCCAGATGATTGTCGTCGAAGGTCGTCAGGTCCTCGGGGTCGTCGATAGGCAGACCATCGGTAACAATAACATATTCCACCTCGCCATGCTTGAGACGCTCTAAAAGCAACGTCTTCCCGCCATTGAGGCCCGAATGTGTTATTCGCACAAGTCCCTCGTCGATTTGCTCTGCCGAACCCTCCACAGGCCCCGGCCAATCCGGCCAATCCGGCGCGGATGGCTCTTCTCCACCGCCCGATTTCCCCCACGGCGTCTCCGTCCACCATTCGTCTTCCGAGTCGGTATATAATCCGCGATACCAGTTGAACATTCGCCGCTCCTCATGGTTGATCGCTTCGCGCGAGTCACCCAGCGCGTTCTGTGCGATCTCACGGTCGCGGGTCTCCTCTGCATAGGTTTGCCTCGAGTCCAAAAGCGTGTCCAGCAAAACGCTTACGGCGTCCAGTTTATCGGCGACCGGCCCGTATTCCGGAGGCACATCCGGGTCGCAAAGCTCCGCCCAATGGTCGTGGCAAATCTCCGCCTGCAAGATAAGCTTATCCACGTCCGTCTGAATTTCCTGCTTGATTCCGAAAGCAGCCAGCATCGAATCGTCGTCGAAGAGTGCGGGAAGCAGGCGACGCAAACCGATTAGCGCATCGCGAAGGTTCGACAACGCGACGTCGTGAAACTGATCGTTGGCCTCGTCCTCGGCCTCCTGTGCCGAGACATAGGTTTGCCACTTCGCCTGAAAATCGTTTATCAGCGAGGGAATCAAGGAATAATTCGGATAAAAATCGGGGTCGGAAGAATGATCGGTGGCAAAAAGCTTGATACCCTCCAGGAAATTGGCGTAATCATCGTATGCGAACTCATAAGGCCGGCGACTTTTCTTGTAAGTTGTTGACATAAAAGCACTTCCTTTCAATTAGTTAATATAATACTTAAAACGGAAAACGCCTTTTTTGGAGAAAAAACGTCTTTTTTTGCCATTTCACGAACATTTTCAGGAAAATAACATACAATATCAGATATTTTACACACTCTATCAGGCAATTCACGGAGATGTTCAGTCCGTCAACGAACATTCTAAAGTCATCTACGGACTTTACCGCGATTTTACAGACATATTCAGCCCGTCAACGTCTTTTCTCAGGCGATTTTAAAGAACTTACGGCGTTTTCGCCGTAACCACACTCACTCAACCCAATTTTACAATAACAACCTCTCGATAAACCTCCTTAATTTTTCAAACGCCGCGAAACCAACCGCCCCCGCCGCGGCACCGGGGGATATTCCAAACCCAAACCCAGGATTAAAAAATAAAATCTATATAAAAGAACGAACGACGCCGGAGCGCCGGGTTATGCGCCCTATTTCAAATACACGATTCGTTTCGATGTCGATTGTTCGCCAACCGTCGCGCGGACGAGATAGACGCCGGTACCGATCGATTTCGATGGTTGCCATACGCATTCGTAGGGGAGCACCCCTGTGTGCTCCCGCGACGGGAAGGCACGGGGGCCTTCCCCTACGGAGATATTATCGACCATTCGCCCGTTAATATCAAATATCTCAATTTCGGCGCCCGCCGGCGCGGTGATTGATACCGACGAATTGAACGGGTTGGGGTAGGCGGAAATCTCGTAGGCAAGAGGCTTTAGCCCCATGTCGCTAGTCTGTTCCTCAATCGAAGTCGAAATGCCCAAAGAATCAACTTTAATTATATATATGTCTGTATTTGAAGTGTAATCATTTACCATGGTTGCTGCAATTAAATAACCATTATCCGCTGTTTTTACAATACCATGAGACCATTCGTCTAAATATGTACCATATGTTCTTGCCCACAATGAATCTCCATCATAAGAACATTTTACTAAATAAATATCGTTTATACCGGCACCGGAAGAACTTGTATTACCTAATAACATTATTCCTCCATCATATGCGAATTCCATGTCAAAAGGTCCGATATCATGTGCACTACCACCTATTTTCTTTTCCCACAACAAGTATCCATCCGAATCCGTGCATAAAACGAACATATCGATATCCAAATCTAATAAAGTATCAGGAAAAATGTAACCTCCTATATAAATCTTGTCGGTTTGAGTAAGAATAGAATAAGCAGAACATCGGAAGCGTTCCCCAAAAACCCTTCCCCATAACGAATCTCCTTCAGAGTTAACTTTGATAAGGAGGAAATTTTCCATGTATCTTCCATATTCATACCATTGTGTATTACCACATACAAGAAAGCTACCATCAGGACATTCAATAACTTCCCTACCTTCACATCTAATATCTCCTCCATAAGTTCTTTTCCAAAGTGTATCTCCACCTCTATCAACTCTAACTAACAACAAATCACGAGGAGGACCTGTACTACCATAGCTTTTACTTCCAGTGAAAATATACCCGGACTCTCCTGTTTTCGCTATCGAATGACAAATACCTCCAATAGAATCGTATTGTTCATACAATACAGTATCGCCAGAATTATTTATAATTAACAAAAAAGGATTATACCAATTAATATATTGCTTTTCATTCCCCAGGATAACATATTCACCTTCATGCCCCTTTATTATACAATCGGCTGTTTGGTCTTTTATGGTATCTCCATATGTACGGTACCAAATAGTATCACCTACTTCATCGATTTTGAATGCGAACGGAACTCCTTCCCCATCGAGTGCACTCGTTGGATTATATATTCCAACAATTATATAACCTTCATCCCATCCTTTACATACTGATTGGGTTTCATCATCGCAAGTATCTCCGTAAGTTCTTTCCCATGAGTATCCAGTAAATGATAATGACAATACAAGCGTAATAATCAAAGCTATTCTATTCATAATAATGCACTAATTTCTTTCTTGATTGCGATTACAATCACACCATGGTGTTGTTGAACAAGAGTTTGGCGCATATAATTCGATTCCTGAAGTTGATCCAGAAATTATAATTAATACCGGTGTGGGACTGGTAAACCAGTCATCTGTATCCTGCTTCCTCGCCGTCCTTACCCAAAAATACCAGTCTCCACTGTCAATATTTATCGTGAAGTCTCCATTTGATGTAATACATGCGGTATCAATAATCGCAGTACCGGATTTTCTTAATATTATATCGCCACAATCGGCTAATGTCGAGTCGCTGTCACAATATACAGAACCACTTACATCAAAACCAACTACGACAGTAATAATTACTAATAGTGTTATTAATACTTTTTTCATTATATTTCTCCTTGAATTTAGTTTCAATTTCCATTAAAAAACGCCCGCACTTTTAATTAGCACAGGCGGAAACTAAATGAATTTGAGGCGATTCGTGAGTGTTAGTAAGCATCGCCCCCCCACCTAGAGGATTATTCAGAAAACTGCATCGATATGTAATTGCTTTCCTCATCTTTCTTCTCCTTTTATATAAATGTAATGAATTTTCGGATGATGTCAACGTTTTACTCTATTTCAAATGCATGATTTCCCATCGTTCCCACGCTCCCCCGCTTGCTTCCGTCTGGAGTGCGGAACGCTTCTCCCTCGTTCGCACGCCCCTGCTTGTGGAACGGCCTTTCGTGTCGCTTTGCGTCCGGTTTATATTTCTTTCAAAATCCGTCATATCCCCAGCTCCGTTTTGGTTTGGGGTTTGGTTATTCGTTTGGCTTTTTTGAGTGTATCGGAGACATCGGGGAGGTCGGGGCGTTTGCCTGTAGGGGAACACCTGCGTGTGCTCCCGTTCGAGGAATAATCGGCCGTCCCATCTTCACGCGGCGGGAGGGCACATAGGCCCTCCCCTACGATCGGGTAGGTTTTGGTCAGGCCGGGTAGCTGGAACCGCCCGGCGGAGGCCGCCTCGGAGAGCATCCCTTTTGTCGGCGGGTCTAAATATACCAGATCGACGGATTCGTCCGCGATGTGCTCGCGCAGAACCTCGAGATTATCGCCGTAGAAAAGCTTATTTATGTTAGGACTATACATAGTCATTTATAATAAAACACACGCTTAGAAATATGTCAAGGGAAAAATGGAAGATAAATTTCCAAAACGGTTTTTTTTTTGCAATTCTATATTCTTACAAAATAAAAAAGTATGGCGAATTGCTCCGCCATACTTGAATAATCGCGTTTTGCGATATATTTGTATCGATTTATGTACCCATCTGCCAGCTGGCCAGGTATTCGACCTGTTCCGGGGTCAAGGTGTCAATTTCGATTCCCATTGTTTTCAGCTTCAATCTACTCACCCAGTCATCGATTTCATCGGGGACATTATGCACTTTAACTTCCAGCGGTTCCTCGCTTTTGATAACCCATTCGCTGGCAAGAGCCTGCACTGCAAATGACATATCCATAACATCGGCGGGATGTCCTTCCGCGGCGGCCAGATTAACCAATCTTCCGTTAGCCAGCACGAACACTTTCTTTCCGCCGGGCAATATATATTCATCGGTTACTTTTCTCACATCGTAATTGACCTTTTCGGCCATCTTATTCAATCCGGGAAGATCGAGTTCAACATCGAAATGGCCGCTATTGCATACAATCGCGCCATCTTTCATGACCTCAAAATGTTCAGGTCTTATCACATGAATATCACCGGTGAGTGTGCAGAAGAGATCGCCCACTTTAGCCGCGTCGGCCATCGGCATAACTTCAAAGCCGTCCATAGCCGCTTCTATAGCCTTAACAGGATCGACTTCGGTTACTATAACATGTGCACCGTGGCCCTTGGCACGCATGGAGAAACCTTTTGCGCACCATCCATAACCGGCGACCACCACTTTTTTGCCTGCGATAAGCATATCCGTGGCGCGAATTATGCCGTCGAGTGTGGATTGGCCAGTGCCATAGCGGTTGTCGAAGAAATGTTTGGTTTTTGCGTCGTTGACTGCGATAACCGGGAACTGAAGCGCGCCGTCGTTAGCCATAGCTCTCAGACGGATAACTCCCGTGGTGGTTTCTTCCATACTACCCTGAATCTTTTTAGCCACTTCGGGAAATTCCTTGTGGATTGTAGAAACCAGATCGGCGCCGTCGTCCATGGTAACAACCGGTCCGCGCGACGATGCTGCTCTCACGTGCTTATAATATGTTTCGGTGTCCTCGCCGTGTATAGCCTGGACGTTGATTCCGAAGTCTTTTACCAGCGAAGCGGCCACGTCGTCCTGAGTGGAAAGCGGATTAGAAGCGATCAGCATAAGATCTGCACCGCCTGCAGCCAATGTTCTGGCCAGATTAGCGGTTTCCGCGGTAACATGAAGGCATGCGGACATGGCTTTACCTGCGAGCGGCTTTTCCTCGATAAACCGCCTTCTAATTTCTTTAAGAACCGGCATATTATTGTCGGCCCAGATTATTCTTTTTTTGCCCTGAGGAGCAAGTGATTCGTTTGCAATATCATAATTCATTGAGGTCTCCTTAATAGATTTTTTTATATATAGTAAATTTGCCCTCTGGTTAAGAGGTTTTTATCGGTGTGCGCTTATTTTGGACCTGCTCTTGATCCCATAATTGTTTTTCCAGGTAACAATAGTTATGCCAACATGACGTGCATTATAATGGTGATAAGCAATTTAGTCAAGGGATTTATCGTATGGGATGTCGAAGTTCTTCCCGAAGAGTTGTAGATTGCCAAGCGGCGCTCCCTGTCTGGCAAAAACCCAATGGGTTGGATAGGGCTTTTCTATGGCTACCCTATTTGCGCGATAATATTTTTTGAAAAGAGGATTTATCCATAAAGCCGCGTTGAACACTGTCCCCTCACGAGGTATGGGATAATCTTTCGAGATAACCGCGCTTGCCGAATAATCGGTTGTATTAGAATAATCAGCGGTCGTTACGATAAAATCGGGTTTCAGTTTTCCCAGCGAGTATAAATAATCCCATTTATTGTGGCCGATAAGACCTTTGTGAGCTTCGGTATGAGCCACATATCTATCGCTTTTTCCAAGAAGATCGATGAACTCGTATTGTGGGAGCAAAAAAGGCAAAGTTCCTGCCTCGAAAAGGGCAATTTTCGTACCTTCCGGCAGATCGGCCTTTTCGAAGGCCTCCGCGATATACACGCGGTTAACTCTATCGTGTAGCGGTCCGTTATAGAAATCTATCCACGAATTCATGGAGAGAACGCCCCACAGACCGACGAAAAATACAACCAGCGAATTGAATCCAAATTTGCTCCGAAGCTTGAGTTTGCAATTTGAAATCCGCATCATTGCGCTCTTTATCGACATAATTCCATTCACACAGGCCAAAATGACAATTGGTAATATAGGTAGGACAAATCTCGCGTGAGGGAAAGCGTCGCCGCCGGTCCACATAACGTATATCAACCACAACGAGGTGATAACCAGCAGTACGGTTCCCCAATAGCGCTTTTTTTGTGAGAAAATCCAGTTGAAAAACCCCAAAAACGACAGCAGGAGAAGTGGCAATCCGCCATCTTTGATAAGCCAATCGGCGATATAAGCCATGCCATAAAGTAATTTACGCGAGTTTCCGGCTGTTTTCAGCGCGAAAGTATTTGGGAGCCATTCGCCGTAATAGGCCTTTTGCAGAATGAAGATCGCAGCGATTATTGCAGCCCCTATAACTCCGTTGATAAGCTTCTTGCGGAAATGCTTTTTATCCTTAACAGATTCGATCAGGATAAATAGCAATCCGATAGCGAAGAAATATAGTCCATCGGGTCTCACCACAAATGCCAGAGCGAAAAATATTGGCGATAAGCTCTTTTTGAATAGGCCTTTTTCTGATATCCCCGGAATAAGGGGAATCATGGCGACTGTAATAAGAAGAGTTTGAAGCGGCGTTTCGAATCCATGCACCGACCAGAATAGAATCGGAAACAGGGTTGCTGAGAAAAAACCCGCCAATATTATTCCTGTTTTGCCGAACAACTCGCCGGCTGCTTTCATTATTATATATATCATCGCAAGGTTGATTATTCCGTTGAGAATAATTACCAGCAGAGACACGTTTCGAAGTGGCAATCCGGTTAACTGAATCAATGCCATTATTAATGTCCATCCCGGATTGGTTATGCCCATCACCTTAATTCCCGGCTGCCAGACAAGACCGTTTCCATCGATCAGATTTCTTGCATAGGTCATAGAAATCATGGCGTCGTCGGCGAGAAGGAAATATCGTCCTTCATGAGTTACAAAGGAATTAACCGCGATTCCCCAGACAAAGAAAACCGCATGGATAATCAGGAATATACCCAACAATTTCCATGCGGTCTTATTGTTCATATCTTGAGATTTAATCAAGCCTTTTTGGCCAGATCCTCGGCCATATCTGTTTTTTCCCAATTAAATTCGGGAAGTTCGCGCCCAAAATGGCCATAAGCTGCGGTTTTTTCGTATATCGGTCTTCTCAGATTGAGATGTTCGATCATTCCCAATGGAGTGAGTGGGAAATATTTGCGAACCAGCTCGGTCAATCTTTCTTCGGGAATTTTCGAAGTTCCGTATGTGTTGACCATCACACCAACCGGTTCTGCAACGCCGATAGCATAGGCCAATTGAATCTCGCATTTATCTGCCAGCTTAGCGGCTACGATATTCTTGGCAATATATCTTGCCATATAACTTGCCGAGCGATCTACTTTCGTGGGATCCTTACCCGAGAAACATCCACCACCATGGCTGCCCACTCCACCGTAGGTGTCCACGATAATCTTTCTTCCGGTTAATCCGGTATCTGCAACCGGGCCACCGATTACAAATCTTCCGGTGGGATTAATATGATATTTGGTTTTACGGTCGAGCATTTCTTCGGGAATTATCGGTTCGATAACGTGTTTTTGTATCGCCGGACGAAGTTCTTCCATCTCGATATCTTTGGAGTGATGCGCACTAACCACTACAGCATCGATTCTTTTGGGTAAACCGTCTTCATATTCGACAGTAACCTGAGATTTACCATCGGGGCGAAGCCAGGGCAAAATTCCACTTCTGCGAACCTCTGATAATCTCATAGTAAGCCTGTGAGCCAATGTTATTGGCATTGGCATAAGCACTTCGGTTTCATTAGAAGCATAACCGAACATCAATCCCTGGTCTCCGGCACCTTCTCTATCCACCCCCATAGAGATATCTGGTGATTGAGTATCTATCGAAGTAACCACTGCGGCATTTTCCCAATGAAAACCCGCATGTAAATCAGTATAGCCGATTCGATGAACCGTATCTCTAACAATACTAGGAATTTCAACGTAGGTCTGCGTGGTAATTTCTCCGGCTACAATTGCTAAACCGGTGGTTACCATACATTCACAGGCAACCCTCCCTTTGGGATCATCTTTGAGTACATTGTCCAGAACTGCATCCGAAATCTGATCGCAAACTTTGTCAGGATGTCCTTCGGTTACACTTTCTGAAGTAAATAAATAATTATTTGCCATTGTTCTTCCTCCTGAAATGAACTAATTATATTTGATAATTTGTTAATATATGTAAAAATTTATTCTTTGCTATTGTAATATCCGCCTTCAGAATAATCTCCCAGTATCATTCGATTCCAATGACCTCTGAATGCCGATTCGTTGCCCAGAACGCTTGTTCTAATATTACATTCTTCGGCTACTGCATTATCCCCCAAAATCGAATCTGCAATTACAGAATCACGCACTTCAGCACCTTCGCCAATAGAAACATTAGGCCCGATAACACTTCTTTCGATCACCGCATTTTCTCCAATAAATACGGGTGGGATAAAAACTACAGTGTCTATTTTCTCTGGTGGAGAAGCATGTTCCAGAAGATGTCTGTTTGTCCAGATAAGGGTATCGACAGTTCCACAATCAAACCAGCCTTCTATTTTGCTGATATAGATTTCAGCACCATTTTCTACCATTCGAGCCATAGCATCGGTTATTTGATACTCTCCACGCGTTTGAATTTCCTTTTCAATTATAAAGTTTAACGCTTCCTTCACTACATCCGAATTCTGAAAGTAATAGGGTCCAGTAATAGCCAGATCGCTTTTAGGATTCTCGGGTTTTTCCTGAAGTCCAATTACTTTCCTACCATCGACTTCCACGACTCCAAATCTACGCGGATCGTCAACCTTGACCACACCAATAGTGTTATACCCGGAATCGACAAAGCCCTCCAGACCGGTTTCAATAATTGTATCTCCCAGAGCTACGAGGACCGGCTCGTTGTTACAAATTTTCAGGCCAAGGTTTATAGCATATCCAAGACCGAGAAGTCTATCCTGTTTGACGAAATGCAATTTTAGGTCATATTTTTTTTCTACATAAGCGCGGATCTTATCGCCCATATAACCGGTTATTAGAATCAGTTCATCGACTCCGGTCTCGATAAGATTATCTATAATATGAGCGAGAATGGGTTTCCCGGCCACTGGCAACAGCGGTTTGGGTACCGTAGAAGTAAAAGGCCTAAGCCGAGTTCCTCTTCCCGCAACTGGAATAATCGCTTTCATAAATACCTTTCCAATTATCCTTTAAAACTGGCCAGAGATGATTTTAATTTGTCGATTATCTTAACCGGCATGGGATCCTCCTGATTGAGGATAGCCATGTAATAGCTAATCCAATCGCAATATTGAATTACGCTGAATATCCTCGCCAGTAAACTTTCTCCGCGAGATTCAATCGAATATGTTTCCACACCGAGATTGTTCTGAATCTCGGAGAAAAATCTCATGCGGAATTTAACTCTCGAAGCGATTGAGCTATCGTAAAGGTAGATTGCTACCAGAATCTCTGAAAGTCCGTCCAAATGTTTCCATCCTACCAGTTCATTGTGGTTATTCTCAGGAAAAACCGCTGAATAAGCCAGCTGTTTGGCATTCTCATTTATCTGACCTCTGAATCTGACTGCTGCCGAGTTGAAATGGTTATCGTCGGAGTAGATAAGAGGTAATTTACCATGCAATTGAGCGGCAAGTTCTTTAGCCGGGTTATCATCGGCGGGATTATCGGGCCCATATAACTCGATTCCCCTTTTTAAAATTTCAACTGTTTCTTCAAGATAGTTATCCTGGTTCTCTATTAAGTCAAGAATTTCCAGAATTGTGAGAAATGGCGTGAAACTATACCCCAGAGCTGCTCTTGGAGGTAATCCTCCCGGTAAAGTAACTATTGGAATACTCTCAGCCTGGCAAATTCCAGCGATTTTTCCTCCCGTGGAAACAGCTACACGCTGAGCTCCGGCCTTACCCGCAACCTTAAAAGCATTAAGCGTCTCTTCAGTATTTCCTGAATAGCTCGATCCAACAACGAGTGTATGTTGATTCACAAAAGCCGGAATTGAATAATCCCTATTAATATAAATTGGAACCTCGATTGTATTTAACAGATAGGATTTGACCAGGTCTCCTCCTATCGCACTTCCACCCATACCGCATACCACTATATTGTTGATCCTCTCTGTATCGATATTCGAGAAATCGACTTCATGAGTGTTCTTTCTGGCAAGTTGAAACTGCACTGGAAAACTTTCAATTAACTCTTTCATTCCGCCAGGATCGACTTTAGGATAGACTTCTTTTTTATCTAACAAAATTTCTCCAATCGCTAATTTTTCGTTTGTATTATACGAAACGGAAATATAATAAATGAAATACTTGTGTCAAACAATTTCGAAAGATAGAAAAAAATCCTTGACATAAGGGGTGTCTGGCTTTATACTGCCCAAATCTTGTAGCAACTATTATTCGTAATATGGAGTTATGGACTCCATATATAAAAGGTTTTGAAACAGTTGGCGCAATCTATTTCCGGGGCCGTAGCTCAGTTGGGAGAGCGCCAGAATCGCACTCTGGAGGTCGTGGGTTCGAATCCCATCGGCTCCAAAAAATAACTATGGAGCTAAAAGGAAAAATAGCAATAATTACCGGTGCCGCTAAAGGAATCGGATACGAAATTGCCCGGCTCTTTGCAGAAAACGATATTAAAGTTATGGCTGTGGACATCGATTCCAAATCATTGGAGCAGCTTGCTACTAAAATCGATGTCGAAACGATGATAGCCGATGTTACCGATGAAGAATCAGTTAAAGAAGTAGTAAATAAAACTATAGACAAATTCGGTTCTTTACATATATTGGTCAACAATGCCGGAATCACCAGCGATGCTCTTATGATCCGTATGAAAACAGAACAGTTCGAGAGGGTTATCGATGTGAATCTGAAGGGCACATTTTTGATGTCCAGGATGGCCGCGAGACACATGATGAAAAACCGTTACGGTAAAATCGTAAACATCTCTAGCGTGGTTGGCATCAACGGCAATGCGGGACAGGTAAATTATTCCGCTTCCAAAGCTGGTATTATCGGAATGACAAGGACTATGGCAAAAGAGTTGGGTTCAAGAGGGATTAGAGTAAATGCAATCGCTCCCGGATTCATTGAAACAGATATGACTGAATCGCTATCTGAATCAGTAAAAGACTTTTTTTTGAAACAGGTTCTTTTAAATCAAAAACCAGGAATGCCCGAAGATGTTGCTCGAGCAGTCCTGTTTTTAGCATCTCCGCAATCGGATTATATTACCGGCACAGTTTTACCGGTCGATGGCGGAATGGTGATTTCATAATTTTTATAATTCGTGTATAAGGCGGTTTTTGAAACTGCCAACCGTATAATCCAATTCGTCCCCGGGCCGAACTGGATTGATGAAGCCTCGGGACCACGCATTAATGCTGTGTCCCGCGCTTTGCGGGTTTTTTTAATATATGTTAACAATACTTGTCTTGCCTTCTGGAGGCTTGAATATGAAAAAGAACAAGAAAATACGTGAGGGTGTAGTAGTTTCGGACAAGATGGACAAAACAGTCAAGGTTCAGATTACTAATGTAATGAGTCACCCACTATTTGGGAAAATTATCAGAGAACACTCTACTTTAACCGCTCACGATGAGAAAAACGAATGTAAAACCGGCTATAAAGTCAGGTTAATCGAGAATAAACCTATCTCTAAATTCAAGAAATGGAGAGTTACTCATATTCTCGAAAGGCCCGAGTCTGTGGAGGAATAGAAAATGATTCAGCGCGAGAGTAAATTAAACATAGCCGATAACAGCGGAGCAAAATGGGTTCGTTGCATTGGACTCATACATGGTTCGAAAACAAAATATGCTAATATCGGAGATGTGGTTATCGTTGCAGTTAAAGAAGCACTCCCCGGAGCACAGATTAAAAAGGGTGAGGTAGCTAAGGCTGTAATAGTCCGAAGCAAAAAAGGACTTCGTAGAAAAGATGGTAGCTACATCAAATTCGATGATAACGCAGCTGTGATTATCGACGATAACGGTGAACCTAAGGGCACACGTGTGTTCGGACCTGTGGCAAGAGAATTGAGAGAACACGATTATATGAGAATCGTCTCCTTGGCCCCCGAAGTTATTTGAGGATTTATTATGTCAAAACAAAAACAGAAAAATGTCAGAATCAAAAAGGGCGATAATGTTTTGGTTATTGCGGGAAATTACCGCGGTAAAAAAGGCAAGGTCTTGAAGGTATTTCCCGAGGAAAACCGGGTTATCATCGAAGGAGTCAATTTTGTAAAAAGACATACTCGGCCTAAAAGTCAGACCGACCAGGGTGGAATACAGGAAAGAGAAGCTGCTATCAACATCTCTAATGTGATGTTGATCTGTCCTAAATGCGGTGCTTCGACCAGAGTGGGGATGTATTTTACCGATGACCAGAGTAAAGTTAGAGTTTGTAAAAAATGCCGAGAAATGATCGACGTTTAGGGAGATAATTATGGCATCGAGATACAAGGAAATGTACAATAGCGAAATTATCCCTGCTTTGAGGGAGAAATTTGATTACGAAAACATCAACCAGGTTCCCAGAATAAAAAAAGTGGTTCTCAACGTGGGAGTTGGGGAAGCAAACAGAAACATCAAGCTTCTCGAAACTGCTATTGAAGAACTCACCATTATTTCTGCACAAAAACCGACAACTCGCAAAGCTCGCAAGAGTGTGGCAAATTTCCAGTTGAGGAAAGGTATGCCAATTGGCGCAGCCTGTACTCTCAGAGGCGAGAGAATGTACGATTTTTTGGATAGGCTTATTAATATAGCTATTCCCAGAATTCGTGATTTCAGAGGATGCAATCCTGACTCGTTCGATGGACGCGGGAATTATACAATGGGAGTAACCGAGCAGATTATTTTCCCCGAGATAAATTATGATATGATCGATAAGATTCGGGGATTTAACATTACTATAGTAACAGATGCGGAAACTGATAAAGAAGCATACGAGCTTCTCGCAGCTTTCGGTTTTCCATTCAAAAAATCATAAAAGCAACACGGAGTTATTTATGGCCAGAAAAAGCCTTATCGCTAAACAACGTAAACCTAAGAAATTCAAGGTTAGAGAATATAATCGCTGCCAGAGATGTGGACGACCCAGGGGTTATTTAAGAGATTTCGGCCTTTGTAGAATTTGCTTTAGAGAACTGGCTCTCAAAGGCGAGATTCCGGGCGTACGTAAAGCGAGTTGGTAGAGCAGGAGGTTTAATAATTATGATGACTGATCCTATCGCCGATATGTTGACCCGTATTCGTAACGGTGTAATTGCAGGTAAGAAAACGGTATCCATGCCCTCGAGTAAAATTCGTCACAACCTGGCCAGAATATTGACCGAGGAAAAATTTATTAGAGGATATAAGATTTTACCAACTGATACACCATCGAAAGAACTAAAAGTATATCTTAGATATAATGACGGAGAATCCGTTCTAAAAGGGATTACACGTATCAGCAAACCGGGTAAACGAGTTTATGCGAAGCTAACCAAACTCCCTCGTGTAAGAGGTGGTTTAGGTATAGCAATATTGTCAACTTCTAAAGGAGTTCTTACGGACAGACAAGCAAAGATGCTTGGAGTCGGTGGTGAAGTCCTTTGTTATGTATGGTAGGTATATTATGAGTAGAATCGGAAACAATCCAATACCCATACCTGATAAAGTAGAATTGAGTGTGAAAGGAAATGAAATTCACGCTAAAGGTCCCAGGGGTGAACATTCTTTGACAATCGACCCCGATCTGACAATTAATCAGGATAAAGACCAGATAGTTATCGAGCGTAAAGACGACTCAAAGAAATCCAGACAAATGCACGGTATAAGCCGTTCTCTTGTTGAAAATATGATTATCGGCGTAAATGAAGGATATAAGAAAAATCTCGAAATTATCGGTATGGGCTATAAAGTTGAAAAGTTAAAGCGGGGTATCTTACTGGGGCTGGGATATAGCCACCAGATTTATTTCTATCCGCCTGATGGTATCGAACTGGAGGCCGATATGCCCAAGCGTAAAGTTACAGCCGACGGTACTCCCAACCAGTTGCTCTCCGGAACAATTACTGTCTCAGGTGTAGATAAACAGTTGGTTGGGCAGGTCGCCGCCAAAATTAGAGGTCTTAGAAAACCTGATGTCTATAAAAGCAAGGGTATCAGATACTCTGACGAGAGAATACATATCAAAGCTGGTAAAACAGCAGTATAGATAAAGAGGATATTATGAAGAAGTCTGATAAGATACGTAAAAGGCAGAAGCGAATCGACAGCATTCGCCTTAATTTAAGAGGTAGCGCTGAAAAACCAAGGCTCTGCGTTTTTAGAAGTCTCAGGCATATTTATGCTCAGCTTATCGATGACGATAATACTATGACCATCACAGCTGCTTCATCCGACAACAAGGATGTGAAAGAGCAAATAGCCGGCAAGAGTAAAAAAGAAGTCGCTGCTATTGTGGGAAAACGAATTGCCGAGAAGGCCAAAGAAAAAGGTATTGAGAAAGTCGTTTTCGATAGACATGGATATATATATCACGGAAGAGTTAAAGCTCTGGCTGACGGTGCTCGTGAAGCCGGCTTGAAATTCTAAAGAATGTGAGTAAAAATGGAGAATAAAGGTAAAAGAAGAAAAAGACACCTGAGAAGACCCAAAGAGGATATGCTCGATGAAAGAGTAATCTCTATCAATCGAGTTACCAAGGTTGTCAAAGGTGGTAAGAATCTTAGCTTCAACGCTCTGGTCGCAGTTGGTGACAACGCGGGTAGTATCGCTATCGGTTTTGGAAAGGCCAATGAAGTTTCGTCAGCTATAAGAAAAGCTTCTCAGGAAGCTAAATCGAATCTTCAACAAATTCCCCTGGTTGGCGGAAGAACTATCCCCCACGAAATTATCGGGCGATTCGGCGCAGCTAAAGTATTATTAAAACCGGCCAGTCCGGGTACTGGAGTTATCGCAGGTGGTGCTGTTAGACCTATTCTCGAAGCATTAGGTATTCAGGATATTTTAACAAAATCTCTGGGAAGTAAAAATCCCATCAATATAGCTAAAGCCACTATGAAAGGTTTAACCGAACAGGAAAATCTGGAGATGGTAGCTGAGAGAAGAAACATCGATATCGATCGATTAAAAAGATAAATGGGAGCTGGATTATGAAAAAAATCAAAATTAAGTTGGTAAAAAGCCCCATTGGTTATAACCAAAGACAGAAAAGAACTTTGAAATCTCTTGGATTGAGAAAGATCAGACAGACTGTAGAACACGACGCAACCAAACAGATACTGGGAATGGTCGCAAAAATCGATCATCTGGTCGAAGTTGAGGAAATTTAAGATAAAGAGCTCGGAGAGTTTAGACATGAGAATTGGCGAATTAAAACCACCTGAAGGTGCAAAGAAAAATAGGAAGAGAGTTGGAAGAGGAGAATCTTCCGGTAAAGGTAAAACCTCGGGCAGAGGTCATAAAGGCCAGAAATCCAGAAGTGGCGTCGATAAGAGCCCATGGTTCGAAGGTGGACAGATGCCCCTTATCAGACGTGTACCCAAAAAAGGTTTCACTTGCCCGAACTCAAGAGTTTATCAGGTTATAAATGTTAAAGACCTGAATCGTTTTCCCGAAGGCGAAGAAATCACGCTGGAGGTCTTGAAAAATAATCGACTGATTAAAGGTAAAAAACCGGTCAAGTTGCTGGGAAACGGCGAACTTAGAGTTTCGGTTAGTGTATCAGTTAATGCCGCCTCTAAATCGGCAATAGATAAAGTCGAGAAACTCGGCGGGAAAGTTCAGGTGATTTAATTGAGAAGGATCCTTGAGGCAATACAGAACGTCTTCAAGATCCCAGACCTGAGGAAAAAAGTCCTCTTTACTATTGGGATGCTTATTCTTTACCGTCTGGGCGGGCATATCCCACTACCCGGAATTAACATGTCTGCACTATCTCGGGCTTTTGGAAGCAGCGAGATGGGGGGCCTATTCGGTCTATACGACATGTTCGTGGGTGGTGCTTTTAAGAGAGCTACCATTTTCGCCACCGGTATTATGCCCTATATCACCGCTTCCATTATCATTCAGTTGTTGGGTGCGGTTATCCCCTATTTCCAGAAATTGCAGAAAGAGGGCGAAGAGGGCAGGAGAAAGATCACTCAATACACTCGTTACGGAACTTTATTTATCGCAGCCGCCCAATCATTGGGTATGGCAGCTTTTATTCAGAATCTATCCGCTAATTCTGCAACACCCGTAATTAATCCCGCTCTTGCTGGTTGGAGATTTACTTTATTGGCTATCATAAGCATCACTACCGGTTCCGCGCTTATTATGTGGGTCGGTGAGTTGATGACTGAAAAGGGAATCGGAAATGGAATGAGTATTTTAATTCTCGTTTCAATTATCTCCAGGCTACCGAGTATCTTCTATCAGGAAATAGTATTACTTCTAGAAGGTGGGCGTTCTATCGCGATAGAATTTGTGGTTATGATTGGACTTCTTTTCTTTATTGCAGCCGCAATATTACTAAGTCAGGGGAGCAGACAAATCCCAGTTCAATATGCCAGAAAAGTTGTTGGCAGAAAGGTTTATGGCGGAAGTGCTACACATCTGCCGCTAAGAATTAACTCTGCCGGAGTTATCCCAATTATCTTCGCATCTGCCGTGATGTTTATTCCTACCGCTATCGTAGGCTTCATGCCAAACGGTGGAATTAAAGAGTTTTTCACTCAAGCTTTGAATACACAAGGAATATGGTATAATCTATTCTACGGTACAATAATCGTCTTCTTTGCCTATTTCTACACTGCGGTTATTTTCAACCCAGTCGATGTCGCCGATAATATGAAAAAGTACGGTGGGTTTATCCCTGGACGCAGACCCGGAAAACAAACTTCAGAATATATAGACAAAGTTCTCACCAGAATTACTCTTCCTGGATCTATCGGATTAGCGCTTATCGCTATTATTCCGGTTTGGTTCCTGAGAGGTACAACCGGTGGCTCGGGCATTGCCTACGCACTAGGCGGTACAACATTGTTAATTTTGGTGGGTGTGGTTATAGATACTCTCCAGCAGATCGAAAGCCATCTGCTTATGAGACATTACGATGGATTTATGAAAAAAGGTCGCATCAAGGGTCGTATGTAAATGAGTGGTGAGAATCAGAAATACAGGTTTCTCTTTCTTGGCCCTCCCGGCTCGGGCAAGGGAACATATGCCAAGCGCTTAGCTAAAAGGTACGATGTCCCGCATATCTCAACCGGAGATATGTTGAGAGAGTTCTCCAGCGGAGATTCACAGCTAGCTAAAGAAATCAGCAATTATCTGGAGAATGGCGAATTAGTACCCGATGAGTTGATGATAAAGATGATCTCTGAGAGATTATCGAGGCCGGATGCTGAGGGCGGTTTTTCCATGGACGGTTTTCCCAGAACTATCACTCAGGCAGAGATGCTGGATGACTTATTCGAGAAAACTGATCAGAAATTCGATTATATCTTCTATTTATGGGCTAGCGAAGAAGATATTATTGAGAGAACTGCGCTAAGAGTACAATGTACTAAATGCGGCAAGGTCTATAATATGAAAAACAATCCGCCCAAAGTTGATGCTATATGCGATGCTTGCGGTGGAAAAGTTGAACATCGCAAGGATGATAAGCCAGAGATGATTCGCAAACGATTCGAAGTTTATCGAGAGAAAACTCAACCAATCATCGATCATTATACGAATCATCCTTATTTTGAGAAAATCTATACCGGTGGTCCAGTAGGAGTAGCAGAAGTTACTATTCTTGATTATATCAAGAGTACCGGGGGCCGGATTTGATAATTAGAAAATCAAAACGCGAAATCCAGCTAATGCGAAATGCAGGAATGGTCGTCGCGGAAACGATTTATGCTCTTTGTAAAAATGCAAAACCAGGAATAACAACCCGTGAACTGGGAGAAATTGGCGCAGATGTCATTGCCTCATACGGCGGAAAAAGCGCGTTTCTCCATTATCAGACCCCTTATACACCTACCCCTTATCCGGGTGTCGTCTGTATATCGGTTAACGACGAAATTGTTCATGGGATTCCAGGTGACAGAAAACTTAAAGATGGTGATATTGTTAGTGTAGATGTTGGTGTTCTTTTAGAAGGATATCATGGTGACGCAGCCGGAACCGTTGGAGTTGGCAAAATACCGGAAAAAACCCGTAAACTGCTTGAAGTAACCAGGCAATGTCTATATAATGGTATAGAAAAAGCCTCTCCGGGAAATAGAATCGCACAGATAGGCAAAGCGGTTCAGCAAACTGCCGAGAAAAATGGTTTCGGAGTTGTAAGAGAATTGGTTGGCCATGGTGTGGGTAGAGATTTGCACGAAGATCCTCAAGTCCCCAATTATTTCATTAATGGATTTTCACCATTACTTAAAACGGGAATGACTATCGCTATTGAACCTATGATAACTATGGGACATTGGCAGGTCAAAGAACTGAGCGACGGATGGACTATTAGTACTTTAGATGGCAGTTTATCCGCACATTTTGAACATAGTGTGGCCATTACTGAGAATGGCCCACAGATTTTAACTCTTAGAGAAAACGGTAAGGAAGGGTTTGATATAACCTCGAAAAGTTATTGATTTTAGTATGGGAAAAAAGGACACAATACAGGTTGAAGGGGTAGTTTTAGAAGCACTGCCCAATACTACTTTTACAGTAGAGCTGGATAACGGACACCAGATTTTGGCATACGTTTCCGGTAGAATGAGAAAGTATTATATTAGAATTCTGCCTGGTGATAGGGTAACTGTTGAGATATCACCCTACGATTTAACCAAGGGCAGAATAGTATATCGCTATAAATGAACATTGATGGAGGTAATATATGAAAGTCCGTGCATCTGTAAAAAAAATCTGCGATAAGTGCAGAATTGTTCGTCGCAAGGGACGAGTCAGAGTAATTTGTTCAAACCCCAGACATAAGCAACGTCAGGGATAGGAAGGTATTTAATATGGCAAGAATAGCTGGCATAGACCTCCCGAGAAACAAGAGAATTGATGTTGGTCTGACTTATATTTATGGCATCGGAGATACATCGAGCAAGAAGATACTCGATGTAACCAAGATCCCTTATGACAAAAAGGTAAGTGAATTAACCGACGCAGAGATATCCGAGTTAAGACAGGAAATTGATAAAAACTACACGGTGGAAGGTTCGCTCAGAGCTCAAAGAGCCGCCGATATTAAGAGACTTATCGAAATCGGTTCCTATCGCGGATACCGCCACAAAATTGGACTTCCAGTCAGAGGACAAAGAACCAGAACCAACGCCAGAACCCGTAAAGGACCTAAGCGTACCGTGGGTCTGGGCAAAAAAGCTGTTGGCAAAAAAGGATAATTATTTAATATGATCGATATTTCAATAGGAGGATGCTAAGTGGCGAAAAGAGTTAGACGCCAGAGGCGCAAACCAAAGAAATTAGTTGGTGAAGAAGGTATCGCCCATATCGTATCCAGCTTTAATAATACTATTATTACTATCACGGATACAAATGGGAATGCAGTCAGCTGGAGTTCCGGCGGACGTATTGGATTCACTGGAACAAAAAAATCTACTCCCTATGCCGCCCAAATGGCCGCCAAAGAAGCTGCCGATGTTGCTATGGAAGCCGGTATGAAATTGGTAGAGGCTAGAACTAAAGGTCCCGGAAGCGGAAAAGAAGCTGCACTTAGAGCATTGGGAGCAACCGGATTAAAAGTAACACGCACTAAAGATATTACCCCTATTCCTTTTGGTGGATGCAGGGGCAAAAAACGCAGGCGTGTATAGGAGGAATTATGGCTCGTTATTCTGGACCAGTTTGCAGATTATGCAGAAGAGAAGGCGAAAAGCTATTCCTGAAAGGTGAACGTTGTTACTCCGATAGCTGTGCTATCAATCGCAGGGGTACGAATCCTCCGGGAAGCTATAAGCAGGGACGCAGAGTCAGAAGACCTAGCGATTTCGCTATTCGTCTGAGAGAAAAACAGAAGACTAGAAGAATTTATGGCATTATGGAGAGGCAGTTTAGAAGCTATTTCGATAAAGCCAATAGAACAAAAGGTGTTACCGGTACTAACCTGCTTCAATTCCTCGAATTGAGACTGGACAACGTAGTTTTCAGATTGGGGTTTGCCCCTTCCAGACCGGCAGCAAGACAACTGGTAAGACACCGCCACTTTGAAGTGGACGGAACAACTGTGAACATTCCAAGCTACAACGTTTCCCCCGGCGAAATCATTAAAGTCAGGGATTCGAGTAAAAATCTGGAGATTATACATAATAGCTTAAGGAATGTCGGCGAAAATATCTTATCCTGGCTGGAGCTGGAAAAGGCCAAGTTGCAGGGTAAAGTGCTCTCGATACCTACACGGGAAGAGATTCCTACAACCGTAAAAGAGCAATTCGTCGTTGAGTATTATTCCAGGTAGTTTATAAACCTGAAAAATTCGGGAGATCGCCCATGAAATGGAAAAGCATGCAAATGCCCAAGGAAGTTGTTCTCGAGCCGGAAACGGCTACTGAGAATAGAGGTAGATTTATTGTCGAGCCTTTGGAAAAAGGCTACGGTGTTACAATCGGTAACGCTCTACGAAGAGCTGCATTATCATCGATGCAGGGCGCTGCTATTACTGCAATCAAAGTCGAAGGCGTTCAACACGAATTCTCCACTATTCCAGGAGTGCTCGAAGATCTTACTGAAATCATTTTAAACCTTAAAGGGGTTCGTTTCAAAGTCTCCAGCGATTATCCAAAACCCGCTCATATAGATATTAATTCGAGCGGCGAGATAAAAGCAAGACACATTGAGTGTGACGCCGATACCGAAATCCTTAATAAAGACCACCATATTGCAACTTTAACCGATGATATCCTATTCCATATAGATATGGAATTAGGTTTTGGAAAAGGTTTCAGGACTTCGGAAGAAAACAAAAAGGAAGAACATCCAATTGGAACAATTCCTATCGATAGTATTTTTACTCCGGTTCTAAAAGTTGAATATCATGTGGAACCGGCTCGTGTTGGACAAAAAACAGACTACGATAAACTTACCATAGACCTTACAACTGATGGAAGTTTGTCCCCCGAAGAAGTTCTGGCCATGAGTGCAAAACTTTTAATCGATCATTTCGATTTATTCCTTTCTCCCGATGCCGATATCGACCGTATCGAGGAGGAAGAAATCGACGAAGAAGTACTGAGAGTAAGGGAATTACTGAAAATGCCCGTCGATGAACTCGAACTCTCGGTTAGATCATCTAATTGTTTGAGAGCAGCCAAAATTGACGCTTTGGAAGACCTCGTACAAAAGAGCGAATCTGATATGTTACAATATAGAAACTTTGGAAGAAAATCTCTTGCTGAGATAAACGAAGTTCTGGCCAAATATGGACTCTCATTCGGAATGGACGTCTCTAAATATATGGAGAAAAAGGAAGGTTGGTTATGAGACACAACGTTAGAGGCAGAAAACTAAATAGAAACAGTGCACATCGCCGTGCATTGATGAAGAATATGACTACCAATCTTTTTAAATATGGTAGCATTAGAACAACTTTGGCCAAAGCTAAAGAAACTAGGCCTTATGCCGAAAAGCTTATTACCAGAGCAATCAGCGGATCTCTTACCGATAAAAGAGTTATAATTTCTAAACTAAACGACAAGAAGGTGGCACACCATCTTTTAAATTCGATCGCTCCAGAATTGACCGATCGAAAAGGCGGATACCTTAGAATCGTTAAACTTGGCAATCGTGAGGGCGATGGTGCCGAAATGGCTGTATTAGAGATTGTATCAGATTCTGTGGAAAGAAAGAAAAGCCGCAAAAAACTAAAGAATAAATCAGCGAAATCTAAGAAGAAGTCTTCACAGCTAAAAGCTAAGAAAGCTGAAGATAAGGATAAAGAGCACGAACACGAACATGAAAAGGTTCATCCAAAAGAGGAAAGAACCAAGGAGCATCTCTCATCGGGATCTCCAGCCGAGGGAGTTAGGAATTCGAGCAAACCGCCTAAAACGATGAAACCTAAAGGTGATATGCATAACAAATCGACTCATCCTAAAACTCCCCCACCGTCAAGCAAGGAGAATTAATCAATGGAAGACACCAGGCGAGGAAGAATAGTAATCCTCGCCAGTCTTTTATCCGCAATTGTTTTTTTTCTACTGGTCGCCACTTACAGCATGTATTATGCTACTCTCAATAAAAAAGGCGACTTGTTATCGGACTCTCTTGCAATCAATGATGATAGTACAATTAGATCGAATTATCCCACGGTCGATAATCAAAATCAGGATATTGTAATTACTATTAGAAAAATTAAAGAGGCTCTGGCCCAGAAATATCAAGGGCCAGAGCCCCCTCGTTTTAATCAGGTATTCTCTGAACTTGAAATCGCGCTAATTGAAAATAGAATCTTTAAGGGCGAAATAGAGCGATTGCCAGAAATTTTGAAACGTTATCTTCAAGATGGCAAACTGACCGAAGGGGAGTTGGAAAATATTCTGGACTTTCTCGAACTAAGTATAATCCCAAAACAAGAACAATAGAATTAGGAAGGTTTTTAATGAGTGATATAAAAGTAGGAGTACTGGGAACTGGCCATTTGGGAACACACCACACTAGAATCCTATCGACATTACCTGGTGCAGAATTGATAGGGATTCACGACCCAGATGAACAACGCATGAAGTCGATCGGCGAAAAATATCATACAAAAACCTTTTCCGATTTGGACGAATTGCTCGACCTTTGCGATGCAGTGATTATTGCATCACCAACCAGCACTCACAGAGCCGTTGGAGAAATTGCTCTTAAAGCTGGTTGCCATCTTTTTATCGAAAAACCTATTACCGAGAATGCTTCGGAAGGCCGCGCTTTGATAGCGCTGGCAGACAAGTTAAATAAAATCGTCATGATCGGCCATGTGGAGCAATTCAATCCTGCATTTAGCGTCGCTAGAGATTTGATTAAGAATCCAAAATTTGTGGAAAGCCACAGATTAACTCAATTTAGAGGGCGTGGTACCGACGTTACGGTAGTCCATGATTTATTAATCCACGATCTTGAGATACTAGTTTCTCTGGTAAATAGCGATATTATTACTGTAGATACTTCTGCTCAGGCAATTCTTACTGAAACACCCGATATCGCAAATTCAAGACTCAAATTTGACAACGGTTGCGTGGCAAATCTCACCGCGAGTAGAATTTCTATCACCAATATGCGCAAGATGCGCTTTTTTCAGCCGGGAGCATATATTAGCGTAGATTTTGGTGAGCGAGTAGTCGAAGTAGCCAGCCTTGGTGATAAGGCCAATATCTGCATACCAGATAAAGCAGACAAACTAGAACTTCCCAACGGTGATGCTATCTACCGCTGGAACGTGCCTGTCCCTGATCAGGATGCCCTTACTGAGGAACAATTGCATTTTCTGGATTGCATTCGCAATCATTTTACTCCCAGAACATCTGGGATTATGGCAATCAAGGCCCTGGAATTGGCGGACCGAATCACTGAAAAGGTCTAGCATTTGACTAAGAACATCCTAATAGTAGCAGGAGAACCTTCCGGAGACACACTCGGAGCTCCTCTGGCAGAGGGAATTCATAACATCGATTCGGATATCCAATTATGGGGATGTGGCGGCGACGGCATGCGCGAATCGAGGGTTAATCTTCACACCCATATACGCGATCTCTCGGTAATGGGATTCACCGAAGTCGTGGCGCGCATTCCCGCTATGCTAAAGAAAATCGATAATATCGCGAAGCTTGCAGTCCAGAGAAAAACCAGCGGAGCAATTCTGATCGATTACCCGGGATTCAATCTCAGGTTAGCTAAAAAACTGACTCAAAACGGGATCAAAGTCGTCTATTATGTTTCTCCACAAATCTGGGCTTGGAAACCAGGTAGAATAGATAAGATAAGACAATGCGTAGATCACATGATGGTTATTCTGCCTTTTGAAAAAGAGATCTATGAAAAGGCTAAAATTCCTGTTACTTTCGTGGGACACCCATTCATCGACTTGATTAAACCCTCTTTGAACAGGAGAGATTTCAGGAAGAAATATAATCTGGAAGAGCCAATTTTACTGCTTCTACCCGGCAGCAGGACTCAGGAGATCGAATCATTGCTAAGGCCAATGCTATCGGCGTCAAAAATGCTATCTCTGGAAATTCCACATCTTCAAACCATAATCGCAAAAGCTGCAAACAGCAATTCGGAACTTTTTACTATAGCACAAAATATCCCCAATACTCGAATTATAGAAAACGATACAACCAACGCCATGTTTGCATCGACAGCGGCAATTTGTTGTAGCGGAAGCGCAACTTTACAATGCTCGATTGCCAGTCTCCCCCATGTCATCGCTTATCGGGCCAGTAAACTTTCCGCATTTATCTACAAACAATTTATCCAGACCGATTTCGTAGGACTCACCAATCATATAGCGGGTAAAGAACTCGCCCCCGAATTACTACAGGAAAAAGCCACACCGAAAAATTTCGCCGAAGCTGTAAAAAACTGGCTTATAGACAGCTCTTCACGTCAGAAAAAAAGTCGTGAGTTGAACGAAATTGTCAAATTACTCGGTCAACCGGGATCATCCAAAAGAGCCGCGAAAAAATCGATCGAGATTATCTTCGACCGCTAAAAGTATTTCTTTTAAAGCTTTTTAAGTTGAGCAAGCCTATCTCGATTATAGTCGATTGCGCTCTTCATAACTACCGGATCGGTTGGATCGATTCCAACAATAGCCAGAGCATCGACCGGATTTCTGCTTCCACCCGAAGCGAGTAATCTCACAAATTTATCAAGAAAAGATTTACCTTCAGAAATATATTTTGAATAGCAGGCCAGACTGACCATATAACTCAAACAATAATTATAACAGTAGAAAGGCTTAAAGAAAATATGCCCAATTCTTGCCCAATCGTATTTATGCAGGGGAAGTAATTCCACGCTATCCCCCACCAGATTTTCATATCTCTTTTGCCAGTTTTCGTTCACATAATCCTCATCGAAAACTCCGCCGGGGCTGTTTTCATGAAGATCGAGCTCCAAACGAGAGATAGTTGTCTGGCGGAAAAGTAGGTTCAAACCGTCTTCTATCTGTCTGGTTAAAATTGCTTTTTTAACCTTAGCGTCGGTCTCGTGCTCCATGAAGTAATCAAGAAGAAGCAACTCATTAAAAATACTCGCCACTTCAGCCAATACCATTGGTGGATCAGCAACCAATAATTTCTGTCGATCGTTTACCAGAAGGCCGTGGATTCCGTGGCCGAGTTCATGGGCCATGGTGAACAAAGAATCGTTCTTCCGGGTATAACTCATCAGAATAAAAGGATGCTCTCCCCAGATACTCCAACAGAAAGCACCACCACGTTTACCCTTGCGAATCATGGAATCGATATATCTACCATCGAAAAATCCGCGAACCATATCTACCCATTTATCACCAACTCTGGACATTGCATTTAAAACGATTTCCACTCCATCGTCGAACTCGATTTCTTTCTCGTCTGTTGTTTCTTCAGCCATTAAATCACAAATTCGCAGCTTATCGACTCCCATTCTTCTTGCTTTTTCCTTGTAATACTCCTGAAAAAGATCGAAATTATCCTCGGTAACCTGCATAACCGTCTCGAAAGTCTCCCTGGATACTTCATCGTCCATGAGTTGCTTTTCAAGAGTCGATTGGTATTGCCTCCTACGAGAATCCATACGATGATCCTGCACAATTTTCTGCATGATATATCCATAGAGTTTATTGTGTTCCTTATAGACATTCCTCACACTCTGATATGCTTCCAATCTGGTTTTAGGGTCTGGATTTGAAAGTAATGCCGAAAGCTCTTGCTCCGAATCCACTTCTTTACCATCTGGAGTTACCACTTTCTTAAAATCCTGCGAACCGATATGGATATCGCGAAGTTTGACAAAAGCATTTCGCCCGGTGAGTAGCATCTCGTTGATAACTTTCTCCACTTCTTCATCCAGTGTGTGAGGCTTGAGCTCCAACAACTTCTCGAAGAATCGTCTATAGCTGGTTAGTTCATCGGATTTCATCAGCATATCCAGTTTTTCCTCCGGCAGTTTCTGGATATTTAATGCTAAAAACAGAGTATAATTTTCCGCGAGATTAACCTTTTCCATTACTTTATTCATCCAACCCATAACTTGTTTGTCACGTGTATCCGCTGCGAAAGCCAGACTCGCAAAACTATATATTTTCTGTAGCCTGGCGATAAATTTTTCGTAATCTTCGAGACATTCCTTCATCGAAGAAACATTCTGGCTAATTTCGGGAATTGTACCATAGTACTTTTCCCGAAAAGCTTTGCCATCCTCCTCCAGATTATAGAAATCATGGATAAAAGATTTATCCTCAAAAGAGCTATAAAAATCATTCAAAGACCATTCTTGAGAAAATTTAGACATAATTCACTTCCTGCTATTTGATTTGCTTTTGGATAGTATTTTGGTTTCGTTTTTTCTTCACTCGTTCTGTTTCCCGAGAGTCGGCTAAATTGTAGGTACGTTTCAAAAAGCCAGCAAACGGATTCGAACCGTTGACCTGCTCATTACGAATGAGCTGCTCTACCAACTGAGCTATGCTGGCTAATTCCTAAAACCTTTATAATTTTATGAATTTTGCCTGGAATTAACAACCCTTTTTTCGCCTTTTTTGTATCCCATCCAAATTCACAGGTTTTAATTTCATAAATTGGAGTAGAATATTATTGGAATTAAGTTTATGCTTGCGATTGCTTACTTTTCGGCATATTTTCTTAAGCTATTTATTAATTTCGAGTGATAAAAGAATAATCCTATTTCGATGTCGATAAAAAACTTACGACTAATAATATTTTTGGCAGCGCTGTTAATTCTACTCTCGCTGATATTTCCCACCACATTTTTCGGTTTGGGACCTTTTCATGCTCTGCCTTTGATATTAAAAGTATTCATTCTGATCATCACAGGATTATTCGTCTTTATAGCATTTAAATACAAGACTTTAAAAATCGAATCTGTGAGGTTTTATCCGGTCCTAATTGCTCTGACTTTCTCGATTGCAGCTCTTTTTCTTTCGCAGGGAGTATCTGTTTGGGCAGGTTCTATCGATAAAACCCCATCTCTGGCTATTAAAAAAATCTGCGCAGCCGTTAATTATCCGGGCGAATTGATCTGGACATTTATCATTAGGAACACAGCTTTAATCGCTACTAATTTCGGCAAAACTTTATTTCAGTTATCTCCTTTATTGTCCGCAATTATCGTTTTTATTGCCATTATCCTTTGTTATAGGATTTCCCGAAGAAAGGTCTTCTCTGAAAACGAGAATTTAGTGTTCATGGTTTTAATATTCTCGGGTCTTATTCCAACTCTAATCGGAGCACTTTCGATTTCCTGGTTAGCGCTTCTATCGATTCTTTTTTTCATGCTAAGCAGCCTGATATTCTTGGAATCCAGAAGAAACTCACCCGGATTGCCTGTAATCTCATTCATTCTGGCAACGTTGCTATATCCTCCAGCGATAGTAACTTTTCCCGCTTTGCTTTTCTTCGCTGTCAAATCATCCAAAAGAATAGATTCGATCTGGAGAGTTCTCTATATAAGTATTTCTTCCATAATAGCTCTTCTTCCGCTTGTAATTCTGGTATCCCCGGAACCTAAGTCATTTAGTGAATTCTGGAATCTCGATGGATTGATATCTCTCTCTGGCTGGGCAAATACAATATTTTCGTCGATGCTTACCCACCCACTTATACCGATAACACTCTTCACGGCAATTATCGGCCTTTTGCGATGGAGAAAAACTGACGATATAGAGAAATTCTGCGTTCTATCCACTCTCGGATTCTTTGTTGGAGCAACCGCGCTTAAATTACCCTATAAACGATTCGATTGGCCGCTGGTAGTTGGATTATCGCCGCTGGCGTTTATTCCGCTTCTAATATGGATAACAAAAAAATCATCTCGAAAACTACTCGCAACAACCACGGCTATCGGCTTTCTGGTTTTCGTTTCCATGTTAATCGGGCTGACTAACAGCAAATCCACTTCGCGATGGATCGAGAAATGGGCAAGTCCGTTCCTCTATACCGATGAAGATATTACTTTCCTCTATGCACGGGCCAACGAATATACAGGCAAAACCGAAATAGCGGGAAACATTTACAACAGCGGCGCGCTGAAAACACACTCGAGTAAACTAATTTATAACAGTGCTCGAATGTCTATGGATTACAATCCTGAAATAGCATACGATATTCTGCACAATCTTGCACGTATCGACACCACAGATTCCCGCCCTTTACTCGCCCTCTCCTATCTCGAGTTGGAAAAGGACAGCTTAAAGCAATCGTTTATGTGTAATCGCCAGGGTGTAATCAGGATTGCGGGCAAAGACTCGCCTTTCAAAGCGCCTTTCTTGATACCACCATACGCTCTGGAGAGAGATCTGGTAGCCTTCAGATATTCACGCACTTTTCCCGATAACAAATTTTCTCTTTTTGCTCTTTATAATTTCCTTTTATACGGTGGAGAAATCGGTGAATTCGATACGTTACTCGATTATAGAGAGATGATTCCTTTCCTGACAAAGATTTACAAAATCCGCGAGAATAAAGAAGACCGAACCGATGAAATAATGAGTGTTTTGCAAACCAGAGATCTGGGGCGAAAAAGCACCGGCAACGAAATCGCGGACGAATTGGTTTTGGCTGCTGCACAGAAAACAGTGATGGGACAGATGAATGAAGCAGTCGATCTGGCGGAAAAAGTGATAGAAATGGTTAGCGATTACCCGCGTATCTATTATATTATTGGGTATGGAATGCAGATACAGGGCGATGCTGATTCGGCCATGGTATTATATCAGAAAACAGTGAAACTCGACGACCAGTTCGCCAATGCATGGAGCAATATGGGGGTAATCGAAGCCAGCAAAGGCAATCTTAAGAAAGCTGAGGAATACTTCAAAAAAGCTGTGGAAATTTTGCCGGACAAAGCGGATTATCATCTTAATTTGGGGCGAATATATCACATGATGCACGATCTGCGCGGGAACATCCGTGAATTTGAAAAATACATGGAACTAAACCCCAATTCACCGGATTCTGCAGCGATAACAGCGGAAATAGACAGATTGAGAAAACAGATAGAATCATTAGAAAAATAAAAATAGTCGCATAAAGGAATAATAATCGATCTTAAAAAGAAAATAAGACCTCAATTTATCGAATTGCTTATAGTAAGCCTGGGAAGCGCACTTTTGCTATGGCTGGATAAACTGCTAATTACTCTACGCGAACCCGGCGGTGACGCTCTCAGCTATCTTCAGATGGCCAACTGGGACTGGGATATAAGCAATATAATGGCTGCTTACAGGCCTCTCACCCCTATTCTTACCAGAGTCATTTATATAATCACACCTCTGGATACTGCGAATAGCTTCGAGTTGCTAACCTTGCTAATTCTGTTTGCAACTTCGGTGATGTTTTACTATTTCCTGCGCGATTTGAAATTTACCCTGGTTTTACGCGCTTTGGGATGCTTCTTTCTTCTGCAAAGCAGCATATTTATATACTTCGTGTGGAATCCATGGTTGGTAGATCCGCTTGCATTGCTGATAATTCTTTCATCGATATGGGCAATAATTCGAGGGAAAAACCGGCTGTATATCATTCTTTTGGTTCTCGCCGCACTCAACAAAGAAGCCTATGGATATTTTACCCTCCCCGCATTCTACGTTTGGAATCTCGAGGAAGGCAAAATAATCGATTGGAAACTAATACTGAAAACCGCCCTTCTCGCATTGATTCCAACCGCGACTATCCTGCTTATCGTACACTCGGGAGTTATTCCTCAACCCACGGAAAACATGTACGGCGAAGGCGCGACATACTGGCAAATTAGGTTGGGAAGTGCATCGCCCAAATCGCTGGTGGAACATACCTCAAAAGCGCGAAATATGAGTTTCATCAAACAGGATGGTGTCCCGCATATAATCTACGGAAGCTGGCATGCGCTGTGGATCTTTGCTATTTTGGGTTTAACCTCGATCTGGAAAAAGCGGAAATATTCACGTATGTGGTTTCCAGCCCTGCTGCTTCTATTTACACCCTGGTTTATGACTCCGGCGAGGTTGTCCGCTATACAGTTCGTGTTTGTGATTCCTTTCGCTCTATGGGAATTACAATTCCTTGGGGAAAACCTCTCGAAAATCACACGTATCGCTGGCAGCATAACGTTAATCCTATTATATAGGTTGTATTCGACTTTCGAAATACGTGATAAGGCACATATCGATAATCTCGAAAACCTTGGAATGAAACTTATTTTCGGAAGCTATTATCCGGTGGGATTTGCAGTCTTTTTTGCAACAGCACCGATTCTATTACATGTTCTCGCAATACTTATCAATAAAGGTTCAGAAGAGGGATAAATCTATGTATAAGAATAAGAAAATCGTTTTAGTAATCCCCGCTTACAACGAAGAAAAACTGCTTGCCAAAACATGTTCCGAAATCCCCGATTTTATAGACAATATCGTAATTATTGACGATGGTAGCACCGATAATACAAATAGAATCATGCAAGAGATCGCCGAAAAGGATGAGCGGGTGATTGCCCTTACTCATTTGAAGAACAAAGGCAACGGCGCTGCGCGGGCAACCGGATTTAAATGGTGTGTCGAGCACGATCCTGATATTGTAGTTACTATCGATGCCGACGGTCAGATGGATTGCCAGGATATCCCCGCGCTAATCGATCCAATTATCGAAGGGAAAACAGATTTCGCCAAAGGCAATCGATTAATTACCGGCGAGGCCTGGAAAATAATCCCCCGAATTCGTTATCTTGGAAACTCTGCCCTCACTTTGATGACCAAAATCGCCAGCGGATATTGGCATGTAACCGATTCCCAATGCGGGTTTACCGCCGCGCGTATCGAAATCTATCGAACTATTGCTCTGGATAAAATCTATCCCGATTACGGCGTTTTCAATGATTTGCTTGTTACAATGAATATTTTCAATTTTCGAGTTATGGATGTTCCGGTGAAACCAGTTTATGGGGTGGGCGAAAAAAGCGGCATGCGTATAGGCAAAGTGCTTTTTATTATGCCCTTACTCATGCTCCGTCTTTTTTTGCGGCGCATGGTGCAGAAATACATTATTAGAGATTTCCACCCACTGATATTTTTCTACACTTTCGGTACGTTACTAATGCTGGTGGATATCCCATTGATAATCCGTCTTTTTTATTTCTGGGGAACAACTGGACTGATACCTAAGATAAATGCTTTAGCAATCATGTTCTGTACTTTTATGGGAATGCAGTCTATCCTGTTTGCCATGCTTTTCGATATGGAAGCGAACAAAGAGCTGAAAGGGCATTGAGTTGAAAGAATCACTCATAGTAACTGCTTCGACATTTCCCCGATGGAAAGGCGATTCGACTCCCCCTTTTGTGTATGGCTTAAGCACTCGACTGGCATCGAAGTTCGATATCAAAGTTCTAATTCCTCATTCTAAGGATACAGAATTGAATGAATCCATGGGCGGAATCGAAATCGTTCGATACCGATACTTTTTGGAGCGTTACGAAAAGCTATGCGAGAGAGCAATTCTGCCTTCTCTTAGAAGAAATCCTCTTTTATGGTTTCAGGTGCCTTTTTTTCTTATAACCCAATTATTCGCATTGAAAAAAATTATTAAATCTACCGGCGCGAGAAAGATCCACGCGCATTGGATTATTCCACAGGGATTTGTCGCGGTTCTTTATAAGCTATTTTTCGATAAAAACATCTCGATATTAATTACAACTCACGGTGGCGATATTTTCGGATTAAGAACAAAGCCATTCTTGCTTCTTAAACGATGGATATTGAATCACATCGACTCTCTAACCGTGGTTAGCAAAGCTATTCACCGTGAAATCCTCGACCTGGGAATAAGAGAAAATCTTCCAATCGAAGTTATTCCCATGGGAGTCGATCTTGAGAAATTTAATTCGACTCGAACTAATCCTGCAATTCGCTCAAGATATAATATTAACGGGCCATTTTTGCTATTCGTTGGACGTCTTTCAGAAAAAAAGGGTGTGCATTACCTAATAGAAGCTATGCCTGAAATAGTGAAACAATTTCCCGAGACAAAACTTCTCATCATCGGCGACGGTGAATTAAAATCTGAATTGGAGAGACTGGCAAATTCGCTGGAATTAAAGGATAAACATATAATATTCACCGGAGCTATTGCCAATCGGCAATTACCAGAATATTATGCAACCGCGGATATCTTTATCGGTCCATCTGTTGTAGCCAAAGGCGGTGACCGAGAAGGTTTACCGGTTACATACATGGAAGCCATGGCCTCGGGAGCATTAGTTATCGGAACTGATTTACCCGGCAATCTCGATTTATTAATCGACCGAGAGAATGGTTTAATTATTAAACAAGCCGACTCAAAAGATATCATTTCAACAGTAAAATTTGCCCTTTCTAATAAAGAATCTATAATGGAGATTATTGAGAGAAGTGTTGCGACTATAAACGATAAATTTAGCTGGGGAATCATTGCTGAGAAATACTCGAGAATAATTGCATCCCTATGAAAGATTTTATTAGAAGAAATAGGATTCGTCTGAATAGAGACCTTAACTCTATGGAGAAACGAAGATATCTCAGTTCCCTGGTTGATATCAATTATATTTATACCCTCGAGACACTTAATTCACATGCCTCGGGGAAACTAATCGATGTTGGTTGCGGAGATGCACCTTACCGTAGAATTATCGAACCAAATCTGGAATGCTATCATACTCTGGATGTTGAAAAGAGAACTTCCAAACTCGATTTCATTTCAGATATTCTTGATATGAACGCAGTTTCCGATTGCCAATACGATACCGTTTTATGTCTTGAAGTTCTGGAACATGTGTCGGATCCGTTTAAAGCGATGAAAGAAATATCACGAATCCTCAAACCGGGAGGAAAACTGATTCTAAGCGTGCCACATATCTCCAGAATTCACGAAGCACCTCACGACTATTTTCGATTCACTAACTACGGAATCGAAAAGCTTCTCGAACACTCCAATATGAAATTGTGCGAAGTAAAATGCCGCGGAGGGTTGCTCTCATTTATCGATCACCAGATTTCTTCACTATTTGTCTGCTTTTTCTGGGGAATCCCCCTGATCAAGTGGATCGTATTTTGGTTGAATAAATGGATTCTGGTAAAACCGATTACTTTAATTGAAAAAATAACTGGTAGAAAGCGGCTGATGCCCACCGGATATATATGTATTGGGCAAAAGGAAAGCGAATAGAATAACTATCGGCAGGATGTTATGGATAAAAGCAAAATAAATGGAAATTCCTCTAAATCTGCAAAGCAATTAGGCCGCTCTAAAGATATGTCATCTGAAGCCTATGATAACTACTTTTCCGAGTATCCTTCAGACAAGAGACGTGCAATTTATCGCGCAAAAAAAGCTATTGAATTAATTGGAGATAGACGTGGAAAAACTCTGTCTATTGGAGTGGGTAATTTTGGAGAAGCTGAGACTATTAAAAAATCCGGTTTCGATCTCGAAATTTGTGATATCTCATCTCTCGCGGTTGATGTCGCCGCAAAAAATGGATACAAAGCTTTTCAGGCGGATATCACAAAAGCTTTGCCTCGTAAGAGTTATGATTTAATTTTTTGTCTGGAGGTCCTCGAGCATCTTACCGATTCGCTTAAAGCTTTAAATAACCTCAAGGAAGCGCTCAACCCAGGTGGCCGTTTGCTTGTTTCTTTGCCAAATGAATTTAATCTGTATAGAAGATTGGCTATTCTAATTGGAAAGCCGGGGATCGGCGGCCACGCTTATCATCACCTGAGGTTTTTCGATTTAAAATCCGCCAAAAAACTCATCTCCGAAGCTAATCTCGATATCATTGCGGTGAAACATGCTCCTCTTATGCCCCTTAGATGGCGTCTATTGTTGCCTTTGGGTGAATTATTAAAACTGATTCGACCTCAACTATTTGGATTAAGCTCTATCTGGCTTTTAAAACGCCCCGGAGAAAAATGACCAGACGTTTTAAATATTATCGTTGGATTCTATTTGCTGCGGTTATGGTTGCTGTTGGATGGTTTATCTATCGCAATGTGGGCGAGATTCGCAGCTATCGATTCAACTATAATATATGGTTAATCGTTGGGGCCTTTTTTGTAGAGATACTCGCTTATCTGGCGCAGTTTGTAATCTGGATAGATTTATCGCGGAAGTACGACCTGAAAGCCCCCTCGATAGACGCTGGAAGAGGTTTTTTTGTCTCTCAACTGGGGAAATACGTTCCGGGTAAAGTGGGACTTGTGCTGGTTCGCATGGAATCATATCGCGGTTATTCGAAACGCAAAATCGCGGTGGCCACCGGTCTTGAGATGATTCTCACTATCGCTGCAGCATGTATAGTAGTACTTTTCGGTATAATGTCCGCAGGCGAACTTTTTCCCTCCTATGTAATCTACGGTTCGGTAGTAATTCTCGGATTGATTCTGGTTCTAATCTATCCTCCGATTTTTCTAAAAATAATCAACCGGTTTTTTAAAATCATAAAACGAGAGCCGATTCAAGATTCACCGTCCTATTTCATCACTCTCAAATATGTTTTAGGTTTCATTCTGGTAGCCTTATTACACGGAATGGGATTCTATCTTGTTTTGAATTCGCTTTCTCCTGTGTCATTTAGCTATTTTCTCACTATTACTGCAGTTTATTATTCGGCGGGAATTATAGGTCTGATAACCATTTTCGCTCCGGCAGGAATTGGAGTGCGTGAGGGAATTCTCATGCTGATTCTGCCCCTGATAATCTCCGAACCGGTAGTGATTGTAGGAGCGCTTCTAATTCGCCTGCTCATGACCGCATCAGAGCTTACTCTTGCCGGCACCTTTTCCCTATTGGATAGACTCCATAAGAATACTACCGAGCTTTAAATATACTCTCTAATTTCATTTTTACACCGCGGGGTGGGTTCTAAATGCAGGTCTTATTATTAATACCGACTCAGTTATTAGTTTTTTCATTAAAAAGATGAGATCGATAGTTCTAGCTGTCTTTTTGGCTATGTCTTCCCGAAACGATCTTACCTTTTACAAAATCGCGAAATACACTTATAAAATCTCCCTATTTATGATATTCCAGTATCTTTAAAAGCAAAGCTGATTTAAAGGAGCTAAAGAATAATAAAAGGAAAACTATAAGAATATCAGCGAAATATTAGAGGAGCTGGCGCGGGGGCGGTCGATGGCGGGAAATTTCCTTCAAGCAAATTTCATGACTTCGAGGTGGAAGGGAGCGGATTTTTGCGGTCGTAATATAAGTAGTCAATAATCGCTATTCGACCGTAGCAAAAATCGTGACAGCCCTGATAACGCGGAATACTAACTCGTCTGAATATTCACCTGATCGAATTTACTCTTTCAGAATTATTTTTATCTCAGAACAGACTTAATGAAGGGGAATAAAAAAGTGGCGCCCCGCAGAATTGAACTGCGGACACACGGATTTTCAGTCCGTTGCTCTACCTACTGAGCTAGGGCGCCATTTCAAATTGAAAATCGAGTATTAAAGCTAAACTTGAAACCCCTATATGTCAAGATATTTCTTAACTATTTGCCCGATTATTTTTTACCCACCATTTCGGGCTGTCACGCTTCGTGCAAGTCCTGCGGACGCACAAATCCCCCCCCTCTCACTCCCCTACTCTCGCGCCAGCCCTTCATTATATTTCCTTGCATAATGACGATTTAACTCTATCTTTTGTCCAAGGAGTATTATGAGTGAACACTACGATTTTCATAGATTAGTTGAGATTGTCCGGCAGCTTCGCGGCGACGACGGATGTCCGTGGGACAAGGCTCAGGATCACCAATCGGTTAAACCGTATCTGGTGGAAGAAACATTCGAAGTTATCGAGGCACTGGAGAAAGAGAGCGACAGCGATTTATGCGAAGAGCTTGGCGATGTGTTACTCCACGTGGTTTTCCACGCGCAGATGGCGGAAGAACGCGGAGTTTTCTCAATCGATGATGTAACCAGAGGAATCGCGGATAAGATCGTTAGTCGTCATCCGCATGTTTTTGGCGATGGAAAAGCGAAGACTTCCACCGAAGTGCTTCAGGAATGGGAGAGAATAAAACTCAAGGAGAAGAAGAAAAAGAAAGGTAAGGCTTCTTTGCTGGACGGTGTACCCATGTCCATGCCCGCTCTGCTTATCGCTCAACGTGTTCAAGAAAAAGCTGCCAGAATCGGTTTCGATTGGCCAGAAATGAGGGAAGTGTGGGGCAAGGTTCGCGAGGAGTTCGCCGAACTCGATGAGGCAATTCAGGCCAATGATGAGAATAACACTTATAAAGAATTCGGCGATCTGCTTTTTGCACTAACCAATCTGGCCCGTTTTCTGGAAATCTCTAGTGAGATGGCATTGCGCGACGCTATCGACAAATTCAGACGCAGATTTAAACATGTCGAAACTCGTGCAAGGGAAAAAGAGCTGGATAATCCACCTTTGGAGGTGTTGGATAAATTCTGGGATGAAGCGAAAATCCTGGAGGCTAAAGGCGAGTTATAATGGGTTTCGAGATCGAATATATCGACCACGATGCTGACGCTGGATTGGATATCTCGGCAGATAATCCGGTCGAAATTTTCCGCGGCGCAGCTCTGGGAATGCTCGATTTGATAATTCACAGAGATATGGTCGAATCGAGAACATCCCGAATTATCCACGCTGCCAGCAAAAATAAAGACCTTCTACTTGTAGAATTTCTCAGCGAGTTGCTTTATCTGGTTCAAGTCGAGCATTTCGCGGTAACCGATGTGCAGATTGGCAATCTGGAAAATGATACGATTATAGCCGAAGCGACCGGACACAAAGATATCCCGCAATCTTATATAAAAAGAGAGATAAAGGATGTCACCTATCATCAATTAAAATTCGAAAAGCTTGATATTAAATGGAAGGCCCGTGTAATTTTTGATTTGTAGGAATATTATGAGCATAAAAGATAATCTGAAATACTTGATAGAGGAAATCGAATCCGAATGCGATAAGATCGGCAGAGATAGTAATGATATTACTCTGGTCGCCGCGAGTAAATATGTGGATTATCGTGGAATTCAACAAGCCTACGATGCCGGCCTTAAAGATTTTGGCGAAAATCGGGTTATAGACGCTCTGGACAAAATTGAGAATCTCCCCGATGATATCCACTGGCACTTTATCGGGCATCTTCAACGAAATAAAGCGACTAAAGTAATAGGCAATTTTGAGCTTATTCATTCGGTTGATTCGATTCGACTCGCCGATAAAATCGAACAGGTAGCAACGGATAAAGATTTATGTCAAAACATTATGCTGGAAGTGAACGTCAGCGGCGAAGAAACCAAATTTGGCGCTGGTCAGAAAAAAGCGTTCGAAATAGTAGAACATATTCTGAATCTGCCCCACGTGAAAATCACCGGGTTGATGACTATGGCACCATTTACCGATGATGAAGAAGTAATACGCGATGTTTTTCGAAACACGAGAAAACTGCGCGAAAATATTAAATCCGAGTTCGATATTAAGCTACCCTATCTATCTATGGGGATGACCAACGATTGGCGAATCGCTAATCAGGAATTGGCTACACATCTGCGAATAGGATCGGCAATCTTCAAGAAATAACCATGAAAAACCTGCGCATCGGAATAATTGGAGCTGGAAGGATTGGAACCGCTATGGCGGTCCATCTGGCGCGATGTGGATGGCGAATAGCGGGAGTGAACGATATCGATGAGAAGCAGGCTTTCAAGTGTGCCCGTTACGTCCCAACAGGAGTTTTTCATAATCTGGAATATCTCGCCCTGAAATCGCAGATTCTCTTTCTCTGCGTCCCGGATTTCAGACTCATTGAGGTTGCAGAACAAATTGGTGAATTCGAGAGAATAAAAAGTAATTTCTTAATTCACTTCAGCGGTATTTTACCCGCCGATGTCCTCGATTTAGCTAGCATGAATTCTGCTTCATTCTCGCTTCATCCGTTCGCTTCCATTCCTCCTATGGCTATTGACAAAAATCCTTTCAGAAATGCCGAATTTTTTGGCGAAGGCGACAAAACCGCATTGCCTCTCGCACAGAAAATTGTCGCCGACCTTGGGGGAATCTATAATTCTATCGATCCGAACTGCAAACCTTTTTATCATCTTGCAGCATCTATGGTAGCAAATCACCTTTTTAGCTTATTTTCCGCCAGCGAAGATCTTCTTGAAAAATGTGGATTTTCCAAAGAAACTAAAACCCGTATGATAACAAAACTCACTCGAACCGCGCTGAGAAATTATTCTGAGAAAGGCCTGAGAGATGGACTAACCGGGCCGCTGGTAAGAAAAGATGAAATGACCATGGCCGAACATAATCTTATTGCTAAAAAAGTTGACCACCACGAACTTTATCGTATAGGTATGGAAGAACTTAAGCGAATTATCCAACCCGAATGATTATCGATTAACCAGAATGTTATCGATAAGGCGTGTATTTCCCATATAGGCCGCTAGCGCAATTACACACTCACGATTTCCCGGAGACTCAACCCATTCGAGTGTTTCCGAATCGCCAATAAAGATATATTGAATCTCGAAATCACCGCGGGAGTCGATATATTCTTTCATCTCATCGATAACCCGGGATGAACTTATTTTCGGATTATTCTCGATTTTATCTCGGGCTATCTTCAACGCTTCATACAACGCTGATGATGATTTGCGTTGAGACTCATTCAGAAATTTATTGCGACTCGACATAGCAAGACCATCAGGCTCACGAATTGTATCGCCCAGAACGATTTTAACGGGGAAATGAAGATCGACAACCATTCGTTTTATAACCGCAGCCTGTTGATAATCTTTTTTTCCAAAAATCGCGTAATCAGGTTGGACTATATTAAAAAGAATGGCCACTATCTTGGTCACTCCGGCAAAATGCCCGGGGCGATAGGCCCCACACATAACTTCGCTTATCCCTTTAACTTCGAGTTGTGTGGAAAAACCTTCAGGATAAATTTGCGAATCGTTGGGGAAGAAGATTATATCTACACTATGTTTTTCGCATTTCTCCCGGTCGCTTTTAAAATTGCGGGGATATCGATCCAGGTCCTCGCCGGGGCCAAATTGAGTTGGGTTTACATAAATACTCACCACTAAAATATCGCAAAACTCTCTGGCAATATCCATCAACGATAGATGCCCACGGTGCAATGCTCCCATTGTAGGAACAAAGCCGATAGTCTTGCCCTCTCTTTTAAATCGGAGGGCTTCACTTTGCATTTTTTCAACCGAATTTACTATCTTCATCTTTATTTATAGGATTCATTTAGATTGGGGAAATGACCATTTTTGACGTCATCAACATATTCTTTGACATTTTTTTCAATATCTTCGTATAATCTAGCATATCTCCTGACGAATTTAGGCTTAAATTCGTCAAATAACCCTAATAAATCGTTTACAACGAGAATTTGCCCGTCGCAATCAACTCCCGCACCAATCCCAATAGTGGGAATCGCAAGCGATTGGCTTATATCTGCCGCAACTCCAGAGGGTACTTTCTCCAGAACCAGGGAAAAAATGCCAGTTTCTTCAAGCTTTTGGGCTGCCTTCTTCAGTAATTCAGCTTCATCGATGTCTTTGCCCACCAGCTTATACCCACCAAACAGATTCACCGACTGAGGTGTCATTCCAAGATGCCCCATAACCGGAATCCCAGCGTCTAATATCGCTTTTATGTGAGGTATATAAGCTTCCCCACCTTCAATCTTAACCGCTTGAGCTCCTGCTCGAATAAGTTTTCCCGCGTTGCTAACAGCATCGGCAACGGAAGCTTGATAACTCATAAATGGCATATCAGCAACCAGAAAGGCGTGTTTAACTCCACGCGCAACCGCAGTAGTATGATATATCATCTGCTGCATATCTACGGTCAAAGTTGTCTCTTCGCCATATATTACCATATTCAGTGAATCGCCCACCAATATTAAATCGATTCCGGCTCTATCCAGAAACTTTGCCATGAAACAGTCATAAGCAGTCAGAGCGGCGATTTTTTTACCGTCCTGTTTGTATTTCAAAATATGATTGATAGTGATTCGATCTTTCATAATTACTCCCATAGAGTTTTTCCGGGATTGTAATATTCGATTCCTCGAACCGGATTATTAATTCTATCTAACAGCTCTTTTTGAACCGGCTCCTGCGTTAGGTCCAGATTGTCTGTATTTACTACCAGAACCGGTGATTCATCGTACTGAAAAAAGAAATAATTATAAGCTTTAACCAGTTGATCGATATATTCGTTGTCCATCTTTTTTTCATAGCTTCGGTTGCGCTTGCGAATTCTTTTGAGCAAAACCTGCGGTTCGGCTTGAAGATAAATCACCAGATCCGGCGATGGCAACATAGTGGCCAAGCTATGTTCTACTTCTTCGTAAAGCCGAAGTTCAGATTCATTGAGATTGATATAGGCAAAAATCTTGTCCTTTTCGAACATATGATCGGAGACTACCGTGTTATGAAATAAATCCCAATTATTCAGTTCTTTAAACTGACGATATCGAGATAACAAAAAGAATATTTGTGTCTGGAATGCATAATGGGCAGGGTCTTTGTAGAATTTGGGAAGAAAGGGATTTTCCTCAAATTCTTCTTCGATAAGTTGAGCATCTAACTCCTGGGCTAAAGTTCTTGCCAGGGTCGTTTTACCCACACCGATTACTCCTTCAACCGCGATAAAATTATATTGATTTCCACTTATGGTCATCGAATACTCTTCGAATAGTTTTTTTGTCTCTGGTAATTTCTCCGGCAATTTCTTTTAGAAACCTACCGCCGGGAACCTGAACTTCTGGATCTATCTCCAGAATCGGTTCGATAAAAAAATCTCTTACAAATAAACCGGGATGAGGAATTAGCAAATCGTGGTCGTGAACAACTTCCTCTCCTGCTAATGCGATATCTAAATCGATTACTCGTGGTCCCCATCTGGGGCTCGAAGTTCGCCCAATTTCCTTCTCGATTGTTTTTACCGATTTCAGAAGTTCGTGAAGATCGAGTTTTCCAGTCAAACGAACCGACGCGTTTATAAATTTATCCTGATCGAGGTATCCATAGGGTTTTGTCTCGTACAAAGAACTTTTAGCATCGATTTCGTATTTATCTTTAAGCTTCTCGACCGCATCCGCCAGATTATTTATTCTCTCGCCCAGATTGGATCCCAAAACCAGATAATATTCGCCCATTAAATCTGCCCTCTGGTGGTTTCTATCTCAATATAATCCAGATGACCCGGAAAAGGCGGTGTATTTTTCCTCACCTTTACTCGCAAACCCTCAAGATTAAATTTCTCGAAAAGTAAATCGGCTATCCCTTCGGAGACAGTTTCCGTAAGGTGAAAAGTGTTTTCAGTTATATAATCGCCGACCAGCTTATAAACTACCTCGTAATTGATAGTATCGGCCAAATGATCGCTGCGAGCCGCTGTAAGCGTATCGAAAACCATCTCAAGATCGACCGCAAACCGCTTTCCAACCTCTTTTTCGGCATCCGAAACGCCGTGATAACCATAAAATGACATGTTATGAATTCTGATTATTCCCATAATTTCCTCTTTGTATTTCTGAATAATAGTCCGCATAAAGCCTTTTGTCAATCCAAAAACCGAACCCATCGGTTACGTTTAGCTTGACAGTTATGGTCTGGTTAGTTAAAATATGTTAATTATGATTCTGCGAGTTTTAATAATAACCTTGATTACACTTTTCCTCGGATGTAAGGCCGAACCGGAAATTCCTGAAACCAATGTACTTGAAAAGACAATTACGGTCAAAGACTCCAAACCACACTATAAGGCAAAATTACCTACAAAATCTATATTGATCGGCGATCAAAAACTCCTGGTGGAAGTTGCCGATGACAATGCCGAACGCGCTCGCGGATTGATGTTCCGATCATATCTTCCCGATACGGTAGGAATGCTCTTCATCTTCGATGAAATCGGACCACATCCGTTCTGGATGAAAAATACTTTCATTCCGCTTTCTATAGCTTTCGTGGATCGAGACTCCATAATTACAGATATCAAATGGATGAAACCGAAAGACGAATCGAGCCATTATCCATCGAAACCAGTTTTATTTGCGATAGAAACCAACCGAGGATGGTTTGTTAAAAGAAATATCACTCCCGGCACAAAAGTTAAGTTATAGGAGGAGATTTTGAGAATAGAAAAACACCCAATTCTGGATTTTAAACGCGGTAAAAAGGTCGAGTTTCAGTTTGAAGATCGAACTCTAACCGGCTTCGAGGGCGAACCTATCGCCGCTGCTTTGCATGATCATGGCATTATGGTATTGAAAAATTCCCTAAGACACGACCGTCCAAGAGGATTTTTCTGTGCAATCGGCCACTGTAGCAGTTGTTTGATGGAAGTTGACGGCTGCCCTAACGTGAGAGTTTGTGTAGAACCGCTTAAAGCGGGTATGGTTGTACGTCGCCAGCAAGGAAAGGGGGTATTGAGATGATTCACGAACCGGAAGTATTGATTATTGGCGGAGGTCCCGCTGGTCTTAGCGCTGCCAGACAGGCAGTCAAAGCCGGGTGTAAAACCACTCTTATCGATGATGCCTTCGATCTGGGCGGTCAGTTAGTAAAACAAACCCATAAATTCTTCGGATCTGAAATGGAGTATGCCGGAGTACGAGGAATCAAGATTCCTGAGATTCTTTTGGATGAGATAAAGGACGATTCCAATTTCGAATACCTCCTGAGAACTTCAGCCACCGGTTATTACGAAGATGGTGTTGTTACGGCTTTATACGAAAACAACGAAATGCTCAAGTTCAAGCCTAAAAAGCTTATTATCGCCACCGGTGCATCGGAGAATACAATTCCTTTCGTGAACAATGATCTCCCCGGTGTATATGGCGCAGGTGCTGTGCAGACTTTGATGAACGTTTACGGCGTAAAACCCGGCGAAATGGGTTTGATGATAGGCGCGGGAAATATCGGACTTATTGTGAGTTATCAGTTGAAACAGGCCGGCGTGGATGTCGCCGCGGTTGTGGAAGCAGCTCCGAAAGTCGGTGGATATTGGGTACACGCCAGTAAGATTGCCCGTCTGGGAATTCCCATTAAAACAAGAACCACAATTTTAGAAGCTATAGGGAAAGAAAAAGTCGAGGGCTCCAGAATTGCATCGGTCGATGAAAACTGGCAACCTATTCCCGGAACGGAACAGACAATAAATTGCGATTTTATATGCCTTGCCGTGGGATTATATCCGTTATCGGACATCTTTCATCTGGCTAAATGCGAGATGAAATATGTTCCTGAATTGGGTGGCGAAGTTCCCGTACGCGATTGGGAGATGAAAACCACGATAGAAGATATCTACGTTGCGGGCGATGCAGGTGGAATAGAGGAAGCCTCCAGCGCTATGATAGAAGGCGCCTTGGCTGGACTATCCGCCGCCAATGCACTGGGTAAAGAGCCCGAAGATTATAATAATGTAAAATGCCAGCTTATCAATGAGCTTTCCGAGCTAAGATGCGGACCGGTTGGCGATCATATTCGCTGCGGTTTGGCTCAATGCAGCATGGAGGACGAAAATGAATCCTAATATCGAAAACAGCGGAATTCCTTCAAAAGAACAAATCGAAAGAACTCTACCCTCAAAAGAGAGAAGAGAAAAAGGGCCATATGTAGTAATCGAGTGCTGGCAGAAAATTCCATGCAATCCGTGTGTTAAAGCCTGCCCTTTTGGGGTAATCCAACCTATGGAAGATATCAATGATCTTCCAGTTACCGATATCGATAAATGTACTGGCTGTGGCCTGTGTATCTCGCTTTGCCCCGGTCTGGCGATCTTCGTTATCGATGAAACCTACGGTGAAGAAGATCAGGCACTGGTGATGATTCCTCACGAATTCGTTCCAATTCCCAAAAAAGGCGATTTGGTCCAAGCACTGGATAGACAGGGCAATTATATCTGTGATGCTCAGGTCGTTCGAACAACACAAAATAAATCGAATACAACTGTAGTACATCTACTGATTCCCAGAGAATTTATTCTCGATGTTAGAGCAATTAAGCCCTAAATCTTTTAAAGGAGCTATTATGGGTGAAGAGAACAAACTGGTCGAAATAAAATCTGTTAATGCTTGGTCGGTGTTTAAGCTGGCTTTTGTGGCCTATGTGATTGTTGGTCTGCTTGTTGGAGTATTATTCGGTATTTTCGCCGGACTTGCGGGTGGAATAGCCGCTATGGCTGAAGGAACACCTTTTGAGGGGATGCTCGGTTTGAGTGGAGGGTTTTTCGGCGGTGTTCTAATCGGAATATTGGGAGGATTTGTCTATGGAATTTTCGCGGCGATAAGCACCGCTATCGCGGCCTTACTCTACGATCTCTTCGCAGCCATAGCCGGCGGTATCAAAATAAGATTGAAATCTTGAATCAAACTTGAAAGCTATCGCTTAATACTTATAATCTATGGATTTGCCCTTTTCCAAAAAGGGATCTAAAAGAAAAACACCGAATTCTCGCGGTTTTGCCGCGTATTTAATTGGAGGTAAAATGTCCAGGCTGAAATATGCTATTCTATTGATTATGTTGATATCTGTAGCGAGTTTTGCATTCTACAGTTCTTCTACTATACCCTATCGACCGAAATTCTCCCTTGGTCAAGCGCTTTTTGAACCAAAAAGCGAAGCAGCCCTGGAAGGTTTACAAACTCTCGCCGACAATAACAATGCTTCGATACACAAGGTAACCAGACGACTTGAAATCTACATGATTTCATGGGAACCGGATGTCGATGAAGAGAAGTATCAAAAAGCGGTAAAAACCGGAGATTGGCAAACCAGGCAAAAACTTCATCAATCTGCCGAAGGCGAAGTTTATACAATGATTCGCAAACTCGATCAGTCCAATCTGGTGAATTGGGCACAACCGAATTCTTATCAATATATCTATCACACACCTAATGATACATATTTCCCCGACGATGGCGATCATACTCCAGACAGCGGACCCGACCAGTTCGATAAATCTCTTATCAATTGCCCCGATGCATGGGATCTCGAACAAGGTGATCCATCGGTATTGATTGCAATAATTGATTCAGGCACCGATATTGATCATCCTGATCTGATGGCCAATATTTGGGTCAATCCCGGCGAGGATATGGACGGTGACGGAGAAGTTTACGACCTCGACGATGTAGATGGTTTGGACAACGACGGCAACGGTTATATCGACGATATTAATGGTTACGATTTCGTTGGTGGACTTACCGGTGAAGAGTCCAGTGCTCCCGATCAGGAAGACTGGAATCCAGATATTCATTATGATGGCGACGATGGCTGGGGCGAACCGGATCCATCGGTGGGTAATGGCGAAGGCGGATTCCCTCTACTTGGCATTCCAGCCGATCAGGGGGTTTCTCATGGAACTCATTGCTCCGGAATAGTAGCGGCGGTTATGGATAATGAATATATGTTCGCCGGCGTAGCGGGCGGCGGATGTAAAGTCATGCCGGTCAGAGTTGGAAATGCTGAAGGGACAATGACACTTGGCGATGTCGCAGCTGGTATCGAATACGCTACCATCGCCGGGGCAAACGTTATCTCTATGAGTCTTGGTGGGATGAGTTCTGAACCAGAACCAGCCGAATCGGTAGCTATAGATTTTGCTTTCGATAATGGAGTAGTATTAGTGGCCGCATCAGGAAATAGTGCAGGAATGCCATTTCCCTTTGGTAGCGACTCGGTATCTTACCCGGCTAGTGCATCCAAAGTTATCGCAGTTGGAAGCTGCGATGCTCTCGGCAATAAGGCCTCATTCAGCCAGTATGGTAGTATGCTCGATGTTGTTGCTCCGGGCGGAGCTACAGGTGGTATGGGGACTATTTCCGAAACTATCTGGTCAACCTGGGTCGCTTCGGTGGCCGAAAGCGATGAGGATCCATCGGTTAGCCCGGGAGATCATGTTTATTATCACGCCGAGGGGACCAGTATGGCTTGTCCTCAGGCTGCAGGTCTATGCGGACTTATTCTTTCCAGAGATCCATCTCTGAATAACGCCGAAGTAAGAGCTGTTCTTCGCGAATCCGCAATCGATCTACCACCGGTAGGATTTGATATCGAAACAGGCTATGGCCAGATCGATGCTTATCAGGCGATGATGTCATGCGATGTAAATGAAGAAAATGCGAAAACACCGTTCGCTTTGGATATCAGAATTAGTCCCAATCCTTTTAACGCTCGTTGCATTATTCAAATTGAGAGTGTTGAACCGCTGAATGAAGCAAAACTCTACGATATTAACGGTAATCTTGTCACCGAATTTATCCCGGACAACGTTATTGCATGGGATGGAACTGATTATAAAGGCGATCAGCTTGAATCGGGGATTTATCTTCTCAAACTTACAACATCACAAAAGGTATTTACCAGGAATCTGATTCTCCTGAAATAAAATGAAAAAGACCATTATAGGGCTTATTATGGTATGGGTATTCCTCGCGAATATCCATACCTCTTTTTCTGCCACATTGTTCCACGGCGAAATACTGGTTTGTCCGACCTCGAGTATAACTTTCCGACAGATCGACTCACTTGCTTTTTCTAAAGGGCATAGTGCACATATTTTTCTGAGACGATGGCCCATATATTTAATCGATATTGGCCATATCAAGATAGACTCGCTTCCTCAGAGCAGAATTGTCGAGAAATACAATTCGATAATATCGAATTATCAGGAATCTCCCATTATAGAATGGGCATGCCCGAATTTACCGAAGGCTTCTTTCTGGGAATATGTCCCTGATGATCCTCACTTTGGAGGTGATGCTGGAGCCGACACTATTCCGGATCAGCATTATCTGGATTTGATAGGCGCACCTCTCGCCTGGAGCCGTGAACGAGGTTCGAAAGATATCTCCATTGCGGTTATCAGCTCGGGAGTGGATATGGATCACCCGGATTTGATCGCCAATATCGACACCACACACGGCTTCGATTTCGTGGGCGGTTTGCATGGCTCTTTGGAAGAAGCCCTTAATCCGGGTAGCTATTCTCATCAACAGGACAACAACCCGGATGTTCATTCCGGCAGCGACGGTTGGGGGACTCCCGATCCATCGATAGGCAACGGAATTTCCGATTATGACACCAGCCTAAAAGCTGATAATTCGGTCACATTAGGAACTATGACTGCAGGGATTATCGCCGCGGAAATCGATAATGCGCTGATGTTCGCGGGATTAAGTCAATCTAATATCGTACCTATCCGAACCATCACTCCCGAAGGCTGGGGATTTACCTCGGATATTCTCGCCGCTCTCGAACATGCGGCAATCAACGATATTGATATTGCATATATCAGTATTGCAACCGAACACGATATCGCAATTCAATACGGAATCGACTCACTTGCTAATACTGGAGCAGTTATTATCGCATCCTGCGGAGATCTGGGCCGGGATACACTTTTGTATCCAGCATCTTACAGCAATTGCCTTTCGGTCGGTTCGTGCACTGCGGAACTGGACAAAAGCAGTTTTTCCAATTTCAACGATTATATCGATCTTGTAGCTCCCGGCGGAGAAACTGAATGGTCTTCCACGGTCGAATTAATCTGGTCAACCGGAGTAGCTTCTGTTGCGGATAGCATCCATGGTTTCATTCCTGGTGAATGTCGATCCTCTGCATCGGTGGGGACCAATCTTTCAGCGGCCATGGCTGCCGGTCTTGCCGCTCTTATTCTCTCCTGCGATTCTACATACTCCGCAGAGCAGGTTTTCGAGATACTTAACGACAACTGTACGGATATCATTCACTCCGGATGGGATATTTTTTCCGGGCATGGATTGCTAAACGCCGGACGCACAATCACCCACACCAGTATTCACCAAAGCGACCCGCCTAAAATGACGCGGCTTAAAACCTATCCGAATCCTTTCAATTCCACCTGTGTAATCGAAGCGTCGATGGAAAAGGTTGAAATCTACGATATAAACGGTAGATTTATAAAGATATTAAATACAAATCGCTCCACTTTTTGGGACGGAACAGACCAAAACGGAACGAGATTACAAAGTGGCATTTATTTTATCAAAATAGGCAATAATCTGTTCTCTCAACCAATTCTACTTATTAGATAGGTATTAATATGAAAAAAGTCCTTTTTCTCCTCCTCGCTATATCAGCTCTTTTGCTAGCCGGGCAGGAACTCGAAATCGAGATTCAGGTTAACTCGGTAATGGAACTGGATAATGCAAGATTATCTGGTTTGATGCTCGATAATTACGATCCCTCAACAAACCTCGCTCGTGGTGTTATTCGCGAGGAAAACCTTTCCTTTCTAGATCGTCTCGGCTTTAGCTACGAAATACTCCCGGAAACAGACTCCAGAGTTCTGGCCGCCATGAGAAAAGAACCCAGCGGTTATCCTATGCACTACGAATATCTGAATTTCATGGCCAACGTCGTATCGGCTCATTCTTCCTTAGCTTCTTTAGACACTATCGGATATTCTGATTTGGGCAAACCCATTTTGATGATGAAACTTTCCCAACGAGTCGCATGGGATGAACCCGAACCCGAATTCTGCTATTTCAGCACCATGCACGGCGACGAGCCGGTGGGAACTATATTCCTGATGTGGTTTATCGATTCTCTCACCGATAATTACGGCTCGGATCCCAGAGTTACAAGGCTTCTAGATTCATGCGAGATATTCATCAATCCGCTTTTAAACCCCGACGGTTATGTTGCAATGGAGCGCGAAAACAATTCTGGAATAGACTTGAACCGAAATTTCCCTGTGCCGGACGGTGATATCGGCGACGATGCCACATTCACTACTGAAGCTGAAACCGATGTAGTCATGGATTGGTGTCCCAAACACAACATCAGCTATACTATTAACTATCATACTGGCGCTCTATTGGCAAATTATCCATGGGATTACAAAGACCCATTGTCTCCTGATGACTCATTATATAAATTTATATCAATTAATTATTCCTCGAGAAACATACCCATGTACACTAATCCAAGTGTTTCTGGAGCAACGAACGGCATTATTCATGGTTACGATTGGTATCCAGTGGATGGTTCTATCCAGGACTGGACATATTGGATCTGCGGTGATTTGCATATAACTGTCGAACTGCGTGGGTACCCAAAAACTCCACCTTTCAGCTCTCTCGATACTCTGTGGGAACACAATTACGATGCTCATCTGGCGGCTATTGAAGTTTGCTTAAACCATGGAGTTAATGGCCTTGTAGCAGATAGTATCTCCGGTTCACCATTGGGAGCCTCCGTGGCAATCGATGATCCAGATGTTGAGATTCATTCGGATTCTATTAATGGCTATTATCACCGAATATTACTTCCCGGCGATTATAATCTTACTTTCTCCAAATCGGGATATCACAGCAAAACCCTATCTGTAACCGTACCCGATACTGGATTAGCAATCTTAAATGCAGAGCTTGCCCCTCTGGGCCGCGGCGATTTAAACGGTCATGTGTGGTTGGGCGATGAAACCGATTATTCCGGAGTGAATATAATAGCGGTTTCTCCGTCGGCCAGCGCAGAAACAACTATCACAGATGTATCGGGATATTATGAGTTCACAGGACTTATTCCGGCATCGGATTATATTATCACCGCGAGCAAACTCGGTTTCCAGGATTCATCACAAACCCTTGATATTGCCGAATATGGCAGTTACACAGTCGATTTCACCCTTTATCCATTGAACTATATCTATTTCAGCGATTTCGAAACCGACGATGGTGGCCTGCATACCCCCGATCTGGGCGACTCCCAGGATTGGGAATGGGGAACTCCAATTTCCGGACCGAGTAGCTCTCATTCTGGAACCAAACTCTGGGGAACTCTTCTCGATTCGGATTATAACAACTCCAGTAAAAGCAGACTTATTCTAGAGGATATCGATCTTCCAGCAGGAACTTCGAGTCAGCTTACCCTATCTTTCTGGCAATGGTATAGTTTCCAGCCGCCAACTTCCAGTGGATGGCCCAGTTATGTTAATTCATGGCATGACGGTGGCAACATCAAATTGTGGCTCTCCACCACGGATAGTCTTATTCTACATCCAAATCCCGATTACGATACCACGATGAGTGAATGGAATCAGCTTATTCCCGAACAGAGAGCTTATGCCGATCAGGAAAATGGCAATTTCTGGCATAAGGTCCAGATCGATCTCGACGACTGGGCCGGTAATACCGTGGATATTAGCTGGGATTTCGGATCTTCTCTCAGTAATGTCGAAGCTGGATGGTTCATCGATGATGTGGCAATTTATTACACAGATTATACCGCGGTGGAAATCGATAACAGCGGAACTTTACCTGAAGCTACCTCGATTATTATTTCGCCCAATCCATTTAATAATGGTTGTAAAATTCGAGTTAGAAATATTCGCGACTCGAAATTGCCTCTCGAGATATATTCTATTCGTGGAAAATTGATTAAATCAGTGGAAATTTCAAAAAAGGATGAATACACTACCTGGAACGGCGAGGATCTTGCAGGTAATTCGGTTGCATCGGGAATCTATCTTGTCCGATATGGCGATAAAGTCCTGGGCAGAGCAATATTTATCAAATAGAAAGGCGTCATGAAAATAACTTTTCACGGAGGAACCAGACAGGTTACCGGTTCCAAACATCTAGTTGAGACCAATAACGAGAAAATTCTACTCGATTGCGGCCTATTTCAGGGACATCGCAAGGAAGCTAATGAGAAAAACCGTGAACTCCCTTTCGATCCATCCACAATCGACGCCGTGGTTCTCGGACACGCTCATATCGACCATTCGGGTAATTTACCCGGCCTGGTTCGTAGAGGATTCGACGGCCCAATATACTCAACAAAACCAACCGACGACCTCTGCAAATATATGCTTGCGGATTCTGCCTATCTCCAGGAGAAGGATGTCGAATATATCAATAAGAAACGCAAGAAGCAGGGGTTGGAAAAACTCGATCCAATCTACGAGATGAAAGATGCTCTCGATGCTACCAAGCAATTCGTTCCCAGACCTTATTCTCATTGGTTTGGAGTTACCCCCAATGTTAGAGCAATTTTCTATGAAGCCGGCCATATTCTGGGAAGTGCTATCACTTCGATTAGGGTAAAAGAAAATGGTCATTACACAAGGTTCGTTTACGCTGTCGATCTTGGAAGAAGAAACCTCCCCCTTTTGAAAGATCCTTGTCAGGTTAAAGGAATCGAGAATCTAATAATAGAATCTACTTATGGTAATCGACTGCACGACCCGATAGAAAATGCAAAGAATGAACTTGAAGATGTTATAAATCGTACTATTAGCCGCGGCGGAAAAGTAATCGTACCGAGTTTTGCCATGGAACGCACTCAGGAGTTGATATTCTATTTGCATCAGCTATCCATAGAGAAGAGAATACCTACAATTCCAATTATTATCGATTCTCCGCTGGCAATTAATGTAACTCAGGTTTTTCGAAGAAATTTGCAGTATCTTGATTCCGAAGCCCGTGAGTTAATCGAGAAATACGAGGATCCTTTTGGGTTTGGTAAAGTACGCTATGTGCGCCGCGTGGACGATTCCAAAGCCTTAAACCACGATCCGTCACCGAAAGTAATTATCTCCGCCAGTGGAATGTGCGAAGCAGGTAGAATTCTGCATCACCTAAAAAACAATATTGAGGATGAGAAAAACACGATAATGACTGTTGGATATATGGCCGAACACACTCTGGGGCGTCGAATCGTGGAGAGACAATCTCCAGTTAAAATATTCGGAGAAAACTATCAGCTTCGCGCGGAAGTGGCAACTTTAAATACTTTTAGCGCCCATGCAGATAGAGAAGAACTAATTCGTTTCGTCAAAGGAATGGGCTCGCGCTTAAAACGTGTTTTTATAGTGCATGGAGAAGAACAACAATCTCTGGATTTCGCAAAAACTGTAAAAAATGCTTTGCCCGATGTCATAGTCAAGGTACCCGAAGAGGGCGAAACAGTGGAGTTATCCTAAAAACTTGTGGTGAGAGCCACATGCAGTAATCCGCTGGAGAGAGAAGCATCCTCACTCAGGCCATAGGCTACCGACCATCGCCCAATAGCGGTGGGAATCCGTAATCCCAGTCCATAACCGAGGTAATGCTCATATTCCTCTCCTGAAGGACGGAGAAAACCATTATCAAGAAAGGCGAATATCTGGGCTTCGCGGCCGATAATCACTCGCCATTCAACATTGGCCCATCCCAGATGCTCCGCTGAGAAATTCTCCTCGCGATAACCGCGAAGACTGTTCCATCCCCCAAGATAATATTGATCGGAAAGAGGCAAATGTCCACCACTAAGCGCGCTTCGTCCGTGGAACCCAATAAATAGAATATGAACTCCAAATAATTTCCTGGCTAACTCGAAATTAGCCTCACTTCGCAAAAGCGGTTCTTCCCTAGTCAATTCATCGAACAGCTCATCCGGTCCCTGGCGAATGATATAAGAGGGCATTAGCTTAACTTCGAAATTTGCACCATGAGTTGGATTGTATTTCGGTTTAAGCCTCGAGATATTAGCTCCCAGACTAAATTTATATTCTTGAGATTCAGGGATGTTATAGATGTTCTGGCCAACGGAGTCTGGTGACACTGTTCGATAGGACATTCCAAAAGCGACATGACTATCAAATCTCAGTGGCAAATTGTATTCTATGTCGAATTCTCTTTCTACATAAGTTGAATCGCGTGAGTAATATTCAGCACCCAAATCGGCATCGCCATCTCCTCCAAGCAACCACGGTTCGTGAAATTGAAATCCAACTTTTCGGTACTTCCCCGGCTGACTGTCCCACCGCAAATCGAGATTTCTGCCTGTTCCCCACATATTGGAAAAAGACGCATCGATACTTCCCACAAACCCTTGATCTTTCTGATATCCAAGCACTCCATCCACAAGCACCGAGTGTTTCTCTTTAAGGTCTATTTTATATAGCCACAATCCGGATTCATCAAGCATAAGATCGACATCGCTGTTAACCGAGAGATAATCCAGGTCATCAAGCCGCTCGATACCTTTTCCCAGTCTTTCAGCGGAATAGAGCTCTGGAAGATCCATCATCATGCGACGTTCGATAACATATTCTTTTGTCTTATGCTCCCCCGGAATAAACACTCCCCCCATTAATACCGAATCGCCGGGGATAACATTCAACGATATTGTAACTGGGAATGAGTCATCGATTGCAGGGCCAATTTTCAGATTTTCAATTTCGACTCGTACAAAGGGGTAACCATGATTCTCATGGGCACGCGCGATCTTCTCCATGTCACGATTCAGATCATCCTGTATAAAAACTCCACCTCTACGTAAATACAGTTCGGGCAATTCGACCACATTTCCAGTGATAATATATTTAGTAATTCTTGCCAGCGGACCGCTAAAAATATCAATAGAAAGCACCTGAGTATTATCATTAAATGAGTCCTTATTAATTCGAACTTCACACATCAAATATCCTTGCGAAATATACATTTTTTGGATGGAATCCGCCGCAGAACTTAAATCGACATCTTCCACCGCGGATCTAACGGCTCTTTCTCCAAGAGGGCCACTCTCTCCGATTTCAATGTCGTAAGCACCTGCAGACAAAACGAACAAAAGAAACATTATATTGTAAATCGAGTTTTTCATTATAGAAAAGCCCCCGATAAACGGGGGCATTTTTCTAGCAGGATGTGCCAGTGCTATTTCAGCAGAGTTACTTTTCGAGTAACCTGCTGTTCCCCCGCTTTTAGCATTACCAGGTAGATTCCACTACCTGCTTCTTTCCCCTGATCAGTTAAGCCTTTCCAGACAACTCTATGGAATCCTGCTTCCAGTTTTTGGTCAACCAGCGAACGCACATGACGCCCGTTGATATCGAATATCTCTATACTAACATCGCCGTCCTCTGGCAGGCTGAAATTGAATTCAGACAGTGCATTAAACGGATTCGGATGTGATCTTATCGAGAGTTTTTCCGGCAGATAATTATCGTTAACCAGCTTAAAGCAGTGCGTACCGGCCGGTATAACCGTTTCGCCCTGTTCGCCCATATCGATTTCAACATTATCCACAAACAAAGTGAACGAGCCACCATCCATGTTCCATTTGAGAACATCGGATTTCGCAACTTCTATTCTACCACTCCATTCGGTTCTTCCGCCAGAGCTAACTTCGCTGCGCCTAAGAGGCAATTCTCCATCCAGAGTAATTCGAGTCATACTCCCGGGAACCGATGGCGGAGCTGGGTAGTTCATATGCATATCGCTAATGGCTACGCTGACTATCTGACCGGGGTCACTGTCCATGAACAACTCACATTCTATCTTTGGATCGGCTTTTTCAACGACTGGTTTCGGCAGATAGATACTCGAAATTCTCATCGAAGACGGTACTCTACCGTAAATCCATTGACCTCTACCCGGTACGAATTCATTGGTCGATTCATAATGAGGAGCACCGGATTCCAGATCGTAATAGTAGAACGTTCCAATCATAAATGCATCGCTCGGGGTAATACTCTGATCTGCCAGATAAGTATAATGAGCCGGACTTCCTATCATGTTCCAGCCAGTGGGCAGACAATCATCGTAATGATAAACCGCTTCACCAGTAATAGAATAGCTGGTATCTGCATCGGAAAGCACCCAATAGGCTTTTCCAATATCCAACGCAGTATATTCGTCATAATTAACATCTACATTGTTCCAATGATAAGCATTTCCGATTGCCGTTGGATAGAGATGAGAAATATTCATGGAACCTGCTCTAATCGGTACACTCACAAGATTCCATCCACGCTTGATATTGACATCCCAGACATATTGCCCCGGAGTAGCATCGAACATGAAATGTACCGGTTCGCCGGCGACTACCGCATATACGCTATCTGCGGTCATGTCCAACCAGCCTTCGATAGTTAATCCAGTCCACATTTGACGAGGATTCCAGGTGATAAATCCATCCTCCTCGAAATAACCGGTCCAGATAACTCTTCCACCGGTCGGACGAATATCGCGTGATAATTCTTGATAATCCTCACTCAACAGATGAGCATCGAGATAGCCGTAGAACGGCGGCAGATTAGGCATATCGATTCCTCTGTCGTAATCGTTAGTTGCGGCATCCAGAAGGCCTATTCTGATTGAATCCTGACGTGCCATGCCGTCATCCCAATAAATTATATCGCCATACCAGAAATACCTGATATCTCCGCCCACGATGAACACACCATCCAAGGGAACCGGAATAGGCAGATCATACATGCCATAATTCACAAGCATATCTTGAATCTCGATTCGGCTGCTTCGTCCTGCCAGCACCTCGGAACTGACAGAGTAATCGATACTGAACAATTCACCAGCAGCGGGAAGTCCCTCATCACCTTCGAGTCTTACCAGCACTCTATCGGTGTATATATTTCTGACAATGAGATTCCAACTGGCCGGTAAAGCGGGTCCTCTATTAACTCCAGTGGGATTTAGGAACTCGCCATCCGTTTTGACAGTGAAATCAATATCAAATATCTCGTTATCATAAACTTCGCCTACATAGATTGGAACCTCGATCATGGTTCCCGGGTCGCCCGTAGTCTCTTCGGGAGTATAAACCTCCAGATAATGCGCTGGGATTTTGGGTGTAACAGTGAAATCGACATTCATAGTTCTTTCCGGAATAAGCGGGTCATTTGTGGTGAATAACACTTCGCCCAGATAATTTCCGGTATCCAGTAATCCGGTTTCGAAATGAGCAATTATCTCCATGTCGCTTCCTGGAGGAACCGCACCGGAATAGCTACTTAGTTGCATCCAATCCATTATTTCTTCAGCATTCCAAACCACTGTACCATCACCGGTATTCTGTAAGGTAACAGGGACATCGGTTTCCCAGCCTTCTTCAAGATCGACAACTAATAGAGGTGGATTCACAAAGAACTGAGCAAGCCCACCGGGAGCACCGATAACTAATTTGGCATATGTCGTGGGATCCATTTCCTCCATATCGGGAGGCCAATTGAGGAGAGTGTCGCCAGAACCACTTAGAAGCTGGAACGCAACCCCAACAGTCTCGCCCGGAAGAGCATAGAATTCAGTTTCCAGATTCATATCGATTGACATCTCAACGTTATATTCACCAGTAAACGGAGCGGCAAAGGCCATTCTTGCACCTTCAGCCACCAACGCTGGTTCTATTTCGGTCATATTGATCGGATGGAAATAAACATCCGTGGTAACCGTATCGTATCTATATTCATAGTATCCTTCGCTTGAACCGCTATCCGGATCCCAGGTCTCTGAATTATCGTCGTCGAAGAAGAATCTAATCTTGTAACCCGGTGCCATTCCACCATCGTTAACCAAAGCTAAGAAAAGCTGGACATCTGAGTTAGACAGGAAAAGATCTGTAGTCACGCAAAGCTCAGCTTCGGTGGCAATAGGCCAAACATCGTCTTCAAGTAAACCATCCACAAAGGGTGACGGTTTAGAGCCGGCATAATTGCTATATAGCCACTTGCTCATCAACGAAGCTGCACCATCGATATTGGAAAATCCGCTGTTGAATTCCGGCTCGCGATATACTGCCTGAACCTTGTAGAAATACAACCTACCGGTTTCGACATCGTTGTCGCAGTAGCTGTTATATCTAACAGAATCGGCCACAATTGTGTAGCCGGCATCATAGGTTTCGCTTCTCCACAAAATATAATGCGATAGGATCACAGGTAAATCGCGGGAGATAGCTTCTGGAGCTTCCCAATGAACGGGAATACATCCTCTAAACCCATCCCAGGCTGCGAGGTTTCTCGGTGCGAAAATGGGATGAGTAAACTTGATAACCTCAAGATTGAATTCCTGAATAGCCGGTTCACCCACTGAATCGTGAGCCTCAATTTGAATGTTATATGTACCCTCGATATCACCGGGCAGCCAATCGCAATATCCAGAAATATCGACTTCCATTCCAAACGGGCCGGAAGCTAGATCGTAAGTAACCAGATCGCCATCCACATCCTCGGCCAAAGCCATATATTCCCACGGATAACCCGCCAGAATAAGACTCTCTGCCGGGGAAGTTATAAACACCGGCTGATCGTTAACAGGATTGACTGTCACATGTATCGAATCGTAAAGAAAATCGTCTCCATCAGTAGCCATAATAACCACCCAGCCCTCACCGTAGTAGTTTTCCTCCAGTGAGATTCTGACAAATTCTGAATCTATCAAAGTGGCATGTATTCCCTCTTCGGAGCTTGTTACACCATAAGTTAAACCCATAGGCGGATTGAACACTCCGGAAAGGTCCGGCAAATTCGTGTCGGGATCGTCTTCGTCCATAACCAGATCGGGTATGGGCTCCATCGCACCGAGTGTCCAACAACTGGTAACATTGGAAGGCTGCGAGGTCGGACCATCATCGTCGATAGTCCTTATAACAAAGAAATATTCCGTGCCCGGAATCAATCCTTCAATAAGAAGGGTAACCTCGGTTCCCGGTTCTTCAGCTCCGAAAGTGTCCGGATATATCGGAATCAAGCTCCAATCGCCAAAATCGAACGGGTCCTCGGGACGATAACGCACTTCGTAGCCAACTCCCGGCATTCCCCCAAAATCACCATCGTCGCCCGGTGCGGTGAACGTAAGCTCGATAGTTGTCGGATCAGTATCGTCGCAGGTCAAATCGATTATAGTTCCCGGTCTTATATCATCTGTATATTCATGCGTTGTTATCATTAACACATTGGATATTTCACCAATATTTCCAACTTCGTCGATAGCTCTTCCCGCGATCCAATAATCCGTCTCGGGAGATAAACCATCCACGGTAAGAGTCTGTGCTGTTCCCGCAGGTAACGGAACGGGAACATCCGCCAGAATCGGGGATATATCGAAATTGGCTACATCGATTATTTCATCGGCGAATCTGAAATCATAATGATCCGCTGTTCCTACATTACCATCGTCTCCGGGAGCATCCCAACCGATTGTGAATTCTCCCCAGCTAACATCACGAGCGATAATAGTATCAATCTCGAAAGCTGCGGGAGCAATTGTATCCGGAGCTGCAGGAGTTACAAAACTTACCATATTGGATACATCAGAAACATTGGGAACTTCGTCTTCAGTGACCATGGCAACCCAATACTCAGTTTCAGGTTCCAAACCGTTGATCCACACTTCCTGATCGGTTCCAGCCACAGCCGGAACAGGCATTCCTGCCACAAAATTGGACGGTGGCCAATCGAATGCGAATTCTTCATATCCCATTGTATAAATAGCAGCTGTTCCCACGAATTCGTCGTCTCCGGGAGAGGACCATCCAAGATGAGCTCTATCAGATTCGACTTCCAGAACTTCGAGGTCGGTAATCGCCCCGGGAGGAACAGTATCAACTTCAGCCGGCAACGTATCGATAGAGAAAACTGCATCGCTGATATCGAAAATAGACGGGTCTGCTTCGTCACGAATCCTTACCAAGCAATCATCTGACGGCGGACCTGTAACTGTCCAATCGAAAGTACCACGTCCGGCAAGACCGGAGGCCAATAGATCCCAGCTAGCGCCATCATCGCGTGAGAGATGAAGCTCCAGAGAACCGATTCCACCAACCGCAATCCATGTAATAGTCTCGTCTTCTCCCACAACAAATTCCTCGCCGCCGTTGGGATAATCAATAGTTAAACCAGCGGGTTCTATAATTGTAAAGAAATCTCCGGAAACATCGAAAACACCAGGATCAGCAACATCAGAAATTCTAACCAAAGCCAGGTCTGTATTTACCGAAGGCACGGTCCAGCCATATGATCCGTCGTTTGGGGTAGAGCCTATAACTGTTTCCCAGCTTGAACCACCATCGTCTGAATATTCAATTTTTATATTGGCAATCGAACCACTGGCAGTCCAATTGATATTTTCAATTTCATCCCAAATAAACTCTTCGCCACCATCCGGGCGAGTAAGATCAATACTCGGGCCGGGACCTATACTGAAAAATGCATCGGAGATATCGAAGATTCCCGGATGATCTGAATCTGTTATCTTGATTAACATTTCATCGGAGGTAATATCCGGCGGAGACCAGCTTGTATAACCATCATCCAAGGTGTTAAGTACCACGTCGTTCCAGCTAAAACCCCCATCGCTTGAATACTCGATATCCACATATTCGACAGGACCAAGAGTGGACCAATTAATTGGGATATTGTCTCCCCAAATATATTCCTCACCTCCATTGGGACGATCGACCGTAATTTCCAGTCCTTCCGGCACCAACCAGATCACCCCCCAATAATCTTCCGCCGATGGCAGATCCAGGATTCCACTTACGGTAACAGTTTCAGCCATGCAGGTATCTGTGAAATGGATAATTAACTCATCGCCGTCTAAAGGCGAAGTTTCAAAGCTGCCAACATTAACGAACCACAGAGTATCTGCAACATCGCATCCATCTGATTCTTGATTCAATATTTCCCCCGGTCGATCGGCGATCCACGCCTGAAAAACAACACAATCGGGGTTAGGATAATCTCCATCTGAATTACGCAAAGACCCCATAACAACATGGGGTTGCGCAAATACAGACATACATAGACTAAGCAAGATTATCAGGAAGAACAGATTACGGGATTTCATATATCCTCCTTGGGAAGTTATTACCAATAAAAAATTTGTCAAAAATATTATTAACGAGCCCCGTCAAGCGACGGGGCTCGTTGTTTCGCGGTCGGCTATTTCAATAGCAACATTCTTCGTGTATCTTCATGAGAATCTGTCTTGATTCTGTAATAGTAAATTCCACTGGGTGTTTCACGACCGCTATCATCCAGGCCATTCCAGGTCATCGAATGACTTCCAGCAGCTACCTGACCATCTATTAGAGAACTGACTTTCTTACCCAATAGATCGAATACCTCCAGCTTGACTTCGCTATCGGTAGGCAAATCGAAGGCTATTCTGGTAGTAGCATTAAACGGATTAGGCACATTGCCATACAGCTTGAAAGCAGTTGGCAAGTCACCGTAAATTATCTTATATGAACCCGCACAAGGAAGGTTGATTTCTCCCTGTAACGGAATCTGTTGTCCATTTACAACTATAGCTGCATCGGAATTATCCGATTTCGAATTAACCAGTATAGACGCTCTACCATTGACCACCAGATCGAATTCGCTGCTTCCCTCGAAATAGGCGGCATTGGCCTGCCAATCATTCACAGAAAGATATGCGGCGTATTGCATATCGCCGATTGTCGGTGGTAAAGGTCTCACGCAATTGGAATTCGAACTTCCAATCGCCAGCGCATAACTCTGACCATCGATTGTGAGATCCAACTGGAATTCTTCCTGCATATCGCCTAAATAGGCTTTTCCACCAGCAACACCTGGTACGGAAAGAACCGCATCGACATTAGCTGCCACGAAATATCCTTTTCCGGGTTCCAGCACATCGCCGGAGTCATAGCCACCACCCAGAACATTGTAGTAATAAGTGTGTTCCGGACTACCCATAACTGCTCCGGGAGGACTCGATGTGGGCGATGAGAAGTCAGCTTCGTCGTAAACCGTACCGATAAGATTCCATCCCCTGATAATATCAAAGGTATAATCGTTTACCGGTTGGCCCCACAAAGTATAATCGACTTCGGTGGTAACCAGAACCATATACCCGACTCCAGGAACGATATTCTCAGCTTCGACCCAGTTGTTTGTCGCAGTGTCGAAACCGTAAACATACGATGCATCTGGATAAACGTTATCCGGAGTAGATTCCATGGCCGAAGGAACCAACGGTAAGGATACCATATTCCATCCGGGGTACATGTGAATATCGAACGGTGATTCGCCGGTGCGACGATAGACTATAGTAACCGTCTCGCCCGGATCGAAATAATACACCGATGCAGTCTTCATATCGATAACTCCGTTGAGGAATAGACTTCCCATAGCAAGAAGTGTATCTTCATCACGGAAATCCCACTCGATCTTACCTGCGGAATCACCAACCGGAATGGTCCAGGTGATAACATCGTTATACGAGTTTCTGATATCACCGTCCAGTTGCGGATTGCCCGGATCGAATCCGGAAATATCACTGTAAGGGTCGAACCAGCTTGTTGGCGGATCGTTGAGCATATCCAAAGCGTCATCGTACATGTCGGTGGCCTCGGGATTGGCTCCGATATAGATATCGTCGGTCAGCATTCCGCTGGTAGTGAACTCCATCCATACCATCCAATCCATCTCACCAGCCTCGACCATAATTCTGCCATTGACCATTTCAGTCTCATCAACACGAGCTTCTGAATTGTAGCTTACATCGCTAATTTCTAGATTGCTCGATCCTGCAACCGGTGCCAACTCGGCAACCTGGAACTGAACCCGGCAGATCTCTCCATCCTCGATATACCAATCGTAATCGAGTCTGAAAGTAATCTCATCCAGATTATAATCCAGAACGGTGACTTCGTAATCATCGCTGACAACATTCATCGGCGAAGCAACAATCGAATTAGTATTTACTGTAAGGGTAATCGATTCCACCTCTGTTCCCATTAATCCAGCAGCCATGATAGGCATTTCGAATTCCTGACCGGGCATGACATGCCTCAAATCCGGCGGGAATGCAAAACGAACCAAATGATAATCCGGGGCTCTAACATGAAGCCTGCAAGGCACCATGATAAGCGGTGTAACCGGATCGGTCGAATTGGCCATAATATAGCCTTCGTAATCGCCTTCCACCAAATCGGTAGCATCGAAAGTAAGCGTGGCATCGTCGGTTTCGTGACTTGAAAGCTGACCGCTGTCCGGCGCAACATCCAACCAGTGAATATCTTCCAGAGCCGCCAGATAATAGAGTTCGTTAACCAATAACTCGACACCATCGGCCATACCGTTATCGTTGTCATCGCGAGTGTCGCCAACAACAAAGCTATTCACTATAGCGTTCTCCGCTCTGGACAACACAATAGCGCCATTTCCGGGATAAGGAATCTCGTCGTGGCTGGCTAATATAGTAGCTCCAGAAGAGAGAATTCCGTCGCCATAGTCATCGAATGTCCCTTCGACCGTTTCCACGGAAGGTGGAACATCCATAGGATTGTGGAATATCGGATGCTCTGGCATATCCCAGTTGAGTGCACTGGCGGAACTGCCCAAATCGTCCATGATATCCATACCCAGAGTTGCCCAGATGGTGTGCGAAGAGACATCGTCCAACGACGGACAGGCAATAATTACCTTTCCGCTATCGATAAGGAAACTCTCAAGCACACCTAATACCGCAGAACTCATTGGTTCGAGAAGTGTTATTACGGCAACTTCGTATTCTTCTATTGAAAGATCGGTAATGAAATCGCTGGCCTCGGTAACAACATCGTAGCCATAGCCGAGGAAAGCGAGTGCATCCTGACCGATCGTCTGATCATCGGTATATAATAGTATTGGATGAGCTGCATCGCGTTCGTCGCCTTCAACGAATGGTAAGTAGCTCTCCATAAGATGATAATCTATAAGTCCGTTACCCTGATTGGAAACCCACATTGGTCTGGTGTCGGTTTCGCCTTCACGCAGGGTAACTTCGTAGAATCTGTTCCATACACGGAATCTCGGACCACCACTGCCAATACCCAACATCAGATTTCCAAATGATTCCGGATCGGTAGCCGGACTCCCCGAAAGCCATGTATAGGTCCATGAGAAAGTACCCGCATCATAGCTTGCAAAACGGAATCCAACCACATTGCCCATCTCGCTATTGATAGCTTCCGGTGAGAGGATATCGTTATCGATAGGAATGGCCATCTCATATACAATGGCGCTTTCGGCTCCACCACCGACTGCTCCGTTGAGACCTTCGTACACATTACGCTCATCTCTTCCGATAGCTCCCGGATAAACACCCCAAATTCCCTGATAGGTCATCTCGTCACTCATAATCTCTTCGAAATCATCCCAAACAGCTCTTACTCTATATTCACCCTCGATACTTCCCTCTGCAGAAGGCCATCTCAGGTTATGATTATCCTCGATCTCCACATAGAATGCATCGTCAGCATCTAAAACATCATCAGAGCCATCCACGAACGCCAGGTAAAGGGTACCTTCGGTGTTTTTTACATATAATTTATGTGGTCCAACCGCCAGTTCGGTAGCATCGGCCCATTCGCCTTCACTGATAATACCGTCCATCACAGGCGGTGCAGCATAGGTATAGGCAGAATATAGCATATCCGCATTGATAGTTCCAGAAGTGGCGAAATCTACATTCGACCAGCTACTGTTTCCAACACCATAAATCGCTCTTACGCGATAATAGTACATGGTCGCTTCCATCACGGTGGCATCGACAAAACCAGCGCCGGCATTGGTACCAACGGTTTCCCAGGTTGTCATATCGGTACTTCTCTGAACTTCATAATACTCGAAATCGAGTGGTAGCATTTCCATGGTACCGAATATTAACGGTACATCCCAACTCATGGGAATGGAAAGCATATAACCACTCAAAGCATCCAGATTTCTCGGTGCAAACAGCTCGTCGGAGAGCGGATAGAGATTCAGATTGAAGCTAACCGCGATTTCCTCTTCACCATCAGTAACGATAACATCCACCGGATAAACTCCCAGACTCTCCTCTTCGTCGAACTCTGTCCAGGAAAGATCGCCAGTGAGGCTATCCAGTTCAAGGCCTTCCGGTCCTTCGATCATACGCCAGATAATTCTATCGACATCCACATCGAAAGCTCGAATATTTGAATGATAATCTATATTCCATATTACTATAGTATCGTTGATTGCATCTACAACAGGAGGAGAATTAAGAATAGTAACTTCAGCATCCTGCGAAGTCTCGCCATCCATGCCGTCCTCGGCGGTAACTACTACTTTCCAGGTTTGATGTTTTCTGGTTAGATGAGCGGGAACGAAATCTTCGCCCCAATCTGCAATTAATACGTCATCAACATACCAGTTGTAAGTAATATCGACATCATCGCCGTCGGGATCGCTGACGGATAAAACCGCTTCCAGTCTATCCGTGGTATAAGCGGGATCAGGATCGATAGTGAGGAAATCGAATACCGGCGGAGCATTGCCGATCACCACATGATCGGATTCTGCGCTTTCGCCTTCTTCCTCATCATCGCTAACCGTAACCCCAAAATAAACGGTATCTCCACGGTCGAAGAAAGCGCCGTCCAGAGTGCCTTCCGGCAAAACTCCCGGATCGACTTCTTCGCCGTTGACATACCAGGTGTAATCATACATTAACTCGTCGCTATCCACATCATCGGCATTAACCACCGCCACGAGGGTTCCCAATTCATTGAACCAACCATCAGGATCGGCGGTAAGCTCGACATCGTCGATAGTGGGAGGAGTATTTATAATAGTAACCTCTTCGGTAAGCTGAGCAGTACCTGCTTCCCACGGGTCATGCGGAGTAACTTCACACCATACAAGATCGCCCTTGTCGAAATACTCGCCATCGATTGTGGGCGAAGTCGCGCCGTCAATCATTCCAATTTCGTTGTACCACTGATATGAGAATGTAACCACTTCACCGTCTTCGTCATCACCCGTCGCGGTAACCATAATTGTATCTGTTTCCGTGGCTTCTGGCAACGGCTCGATAGCTAAATCCGTGATGTACGGAACATCGTTCTCCTGAACCGGCCCTGGACGTACTTCTTCTTCGCCCAAAGCAGCATTGCCATCGACATCATCGCCGTGGAAAGCATAAGTATGCTCGCCATAGGGCAATGTTGTCTCAAAATAATAATCGTAACCGTCGGTGTAATCAACATCGGTTGGATCCACTGCGGTCATAGCGAAACTTCCGCCATCTATCTGAACGAAAATAACATTCGGAGCGATATTCCTTACCGAAGTATAAGTAACTTCGTACCTGAAAGTCTCTGTAGGAGCACCACTAACCGGAACGACAGCACCATCGGAAAGCGTGGGCCAATCGATATCGATATCCAGCGAGAAAATCTCGCCATCGCCATAAGTATCATTAGCATAGATATCTACATGAATGACATCGCCCGGTTCGGTGAGTGAAGCATCCAATATCGCAGCATCATCGCCAATTACTGTTCCCTCTATCGACCATTCGTAGTGATAGGTAATATCGTCGTCGTCGGGATCGACCGCTGCAACATCCTCGATTAAAGTGATATTGTCATTATCATATATCGGCATCGGTTCATAAGTGAAAACCGGAGCTCCCGGCAATGCATTTTCGATAGTGATTACTTCAGTATTGATTCCAGTACCTTCATCGTAGCCATCGTAAGGAATAACCGTACAATAAACTTCATCCCCGCGAGCGAAATAATCGCCGTCCAATACCTGATCAGTATATGCGATCATGGCTTCGTTGACATACCATTCGTAGTGATATCCTTCGGGATCTCCGTCAGCATCGCTCCAGCCTTCCGCAGAAGCTGTAAGCGTTGATCTTTCCGTAGCCGGATCGGGATCTGCGGTTAAATCTACTCCAGTAATCTCGGGGACATTGTTTCCCACAGTCGGGCCATCGTGTTCCTCGATATCATCGATAGCCGGGTGCCCCAGAGTATCCATAGCTTCGAATCTATAGGTATGTTCACCCAGATCGAGTGAAGTACTATACTCAAAAGATACCCCTTCGGTCCAATCTCTGGCTTCGGTCATAGCGATTGGATCGCCATCATCGATAACCACAAAAACATCCTGTGGAGGAATATCTCTGAGATTTGTATAAGTAACGCTATAATTGAAAACCGTGCTTCTGTCGCCAGTCTCCGGATCGACTTCACCATCGGTCAAAGTGGGCGCAATGATGGAAGTAAGTCCATAAGAATAAGGACCCATTTCTTCGCCATCATATGCATAAACTCTTACTTCCCAGCTTTCGCCTATTTCGGTAGCGCCGAAAGGTAGAATGTTTTCGCCATAACCAGAGTATCCTGCTTCCAAAACACCATCTTTATACCATTCGTAGAAATAAGTGAGAGCGTCATCGTCTTCATCATCGGCTTCTGTATCGAAAACAACTTCGATATCCTCATCGGTGAAAGCCAAATCAGGTTCGACATGAACAGCAGGTGCTGTAGGAGCGGTATTCATAATATTGAAAGTGACCGGCGTAGTCTCAACCGGCAATCCCAGATCATCTTCAGCATAGAAATGATAGGTATGAGTTCCCTTACCAATATCATGACCATCAATATTTACGATATATGGTTCACCCAGAGTGTAAAGTGGTGTTCCTGAGCCTGCCCAGGCCATGTTCCACCATAATGAACCATCGATCCATACCTGAACTATACTCGGTTCACGGTCCCATGGATCGGAGATATAGGTTACGCCAAATTCATAGAAATCGGTAACGTAACCTGTCGTTGGGTCCATATAACCGGCTATTAGCTCCGGCCTTAAACCCTCTATTGGATTGAGTGTGATCAACCCAACCGGAGTTTCTGGACCAGAATCGAATGCTTCGGCCAAAATCCCGTCTTCATATAAACAGGAATCGCCAACTTCGATACGAATCGAATCGCCAACCCCAAATAAATCATCAGTGATCTGCAGGAAAAAATTCCCGGTAGTCTCATCGTAATTAAATTCGGGACTGGTTTCATCGTAAAAATGAACACCAAATGTGAATTCCATATGAATGCAAGCGTCCGGAGGTATCGAACCTTCGTAAGTTTGCACGCTTCCATAAATTGTATGCGGGCTGGACGGTTGCGCCATCGCAAACCCGATAGAGAGTATGAGTATTGTTATCACCAATAAGGTTTTTCTCATAACGCCCTCCTTAGTATTTAACCGATTAATCTCGGTATTATGTTATAGATTTACTATCCTATCAAAATTTATCTTATCATAAATACTCGTTTGACTGTTTTGTCTTCTTTGGCATTTCTCAATAAGTATATACCAGAGGATAACTTATTACCGTTGTCATCCGTACCAGTCCACACACGAGTTCCATTGCCACGGATAATCGCAATCTTATTGCCCATCATATCGAATATCTCGATTTCCCCCTCACTCTCGACTGTCAGAGCCGCATTGAAAGGATTTGGATAAGCCCTCATCGATTGATCTTCGGGTAATTTACTATCTTCGATAGCCATTTCAGCCATACCGATAGTATCAACTCCCTGACTCGGTGTTGTAGTATCATACACCACAGATACATAGCCATCTTGGCCTAAACAGGTATTGACGAAATAGATGCTAATTATATCCCCGTGATCGGGAACTGTCGAAAAATAGCTTGTTTCAACTAGCCAAATTCCATTCACATCATCATATTCCGTACCGGCTTCTTCCTGTTCCGGGTATTTTAATGTATCGGGTGTTCCTCCATAATATGCTCTAATAAGAAGACAATCGCTGGAAGGTATAGTTCCATCGTCATTCTCTATCCATCCGTAAATAGCGTGCCCCATTCCCTGACCAAACAACGCCCCGGCAATGGCAAAAATCGCTAATATGATTATCGCCTGATAACGCATAACGCCTCCAGATTCAATTGGTGAGGGATACCCCAAAAAGGGGCTCCCTCACCATATTAAGTTTATATTATTTAACTAACATCATCCGGCGTTGCGCCTTGAAATCACCTGCACGGAGTACGTAATAATATATTCCGCCCGGTAAAGCACTTCCGGAATCGTCGCGGCCATCCCAGACCACATTATGATATCCGGCTTCGATATCGCCGCTTATAACGTTGGCAATTCTTCTTCCGTTGATATTGTAGATGGAAAGATCACATTTACAATCCTCGGGAATATCGAATTTAATCGAAGTAGTCGGATTGAACGGGTTCGGATAGTTTCCGTGAAGAGCGAACTCTTCGGGAACTGCCGGCCCGGTCTTTTCCAGAGTAAGTACTGACTCGACTGAAATCGGTCCTTCAGTAACCAATCTGGTAGTACTTCCGATATAAGCACCGTGATTTGCATCGACCTCGATTGTAATCTGATCGCCCAGGTGAATTTCTTCGAAATCGGACAATTCGATTCTAATCAGGCCGTTATCGTAATCACAGGGGATTTCCTCGCCGTTGAATAGAGCAGTTGCTTCGACACTCTCGAAGTCCGCCTTGTCCTCGGAAACCACAGGGATGGCCATCGAACTGGGCATCTCCATAACATCCAGAACCTTGGAATCTATAGCGGCATCCTTGGATTTTCTGCTGCGTACGGGATCTCTCCATGTTCCATCATTCTCCACCCAAACAAGATAAACATGTCCGGGATAGAGCGGGAAATCGAAGTAAACGGTTCCGCCAACAGCAACTATATCATCCCATCCACCACCCGGGATTCTGCGTGCAACGGTAACCGGATTCAGTCCCAAACCATCTAATTCATAGTAGAGGTCACTGGCCATGGTCAGATCATCACGGTCAAGCGGGATCATGATTCCATTCCAGCCGTTTCCACCTGTATTGTGTAGATCATAGGAAATCGTTCCGTATTCGGGAACGTCGCCGGTCCAGGTTGCAATACCGGAAAATCCGGTAGAATATGCCATCATAGCTTCTTCACCCGGAACAACCGCCTGGACAAACGGTCCAACCAGTCTAGCGCTCCATCCAGCTGTAGCACCATCGTTCTTGTATGAATAAACCGGATCGAGTACAGCCCCGAGTTCAGTGGTATATTCATCGGCCATATCCACACCGGTTCTCGGCAGCGGATAGCCGACTCCATTCCAACCAGGCTCTATCTGATAATCGACCTCACCAACACTATTCGAGAAGGATGGTGAATAGTTATTACCAGAGTCTTTTGCCTTCACCATATAGTAGTAAGGGGTTGTTATGTCACCAATTCCACCCGGATCGCTGTACCAGGGATCGGGCCAGTTAGTAACTAACGCTGTAGGCGAAGTATCATATGGATCCGTATAACGGTAAATATCATATGTAACATTTGCCGCAGGATTAATCTCGGGACTTCCGTCGATTCCCACGAGAACCTCACCCCAGTCCAATCTAATCTCTCCACCGACAACACCTATGGCCAGATCCACAATAGAATCCGGTTCGATATTGTCTCGCGGAGCAGGACTTAAAGAAGTGTCGGTAGTCATCGGCAGCATAATTCTACCGGTGAACAAGGAATCGCCAAGTGCCTGCATTCTGATTTTAACAATCATGCTATATTCGTAAATATTGAACGTTCCCATATTATCGAACAGGATACGTACACTATCGCCATCGCTGGCAGAGCCATCGTAAACAAGAATCTGTTGCCAGTTAGTGTCACCGGGAGTCGCGGACATATCCATGTCCCTGTAATAACGGTACTCGGTGATCTTTATCGATGATGTATCAATATCGATTCCGCCGTATGCGGGATCTTGAGTGGTACGATTATGTCTAATCCACAACGCATCACCTTGATCATTGGGATTGTCCATAACGAATCCACCAATCATATCATCGATATTGGCGATAATGTCTATCGGTTCGGTGGAAGCCCTCGCCAGTCCACTGGTAGGAGCATCGACATATACTTCCATACCCAGAACAGGTTCGTGTGCAATACACTCGACTTCCAGCGTTCCTCTAAATGCCCAGTACGGACCTGGAGTTACTATCTCGAAGTCCAACGGATCGGGCATAGTATTACCGAAATATAGTTCGTGCGCAAAGTTTGTATCCGCAACACCCGGATGGTGCCACGCGATAACTCTGCATGTGAATGTATCATCGACGAAATAAGGATCATCATTAGTAACAGCCGGATCCCACTTGAAGTTCTCCACTGTGAGATATCCACCGGTAACCGTGATTGTCCATCCCCAGGCATTCAAACCAATGTTTCCTGCGCTGTCATAAGCGCGAGCAAATATTGTGTAATGGCCTTCCGCAGTGATAAATGCCGGATGATAGAAATACCAAAGGCTATCTCCTGCTGGTCCGGGCATACGCTGTGCTTGAATACTGACCGGGAATGCATACCAATCCCAACCTGTACCGAATGGGAATCCAAGATAACCATAGTATTCGCCAACGCTGTTGTAAATCCAGAAATTAACCGAATCCACATCGCTAAGCGGCCATCCGCAGCTATCATAGGCAAACACTACAATACTATCCGTCCAATCGCCGATATAATAAACTCCGCCAGCTTCCGGATATCTTGGATGAATAACCGGCTGACAGTTATCGAACATTACTACTTTAGTATTTTGTGTATCGATCGTAGTCTCTTCATGGCAAAGGTCATCGTAGGCCTTGCTGCGAATACGATACACGCCGAAGTCCGGAGGTACGAAGTCGGCTCTCCAGGCGAGAAGATCGTTGAGATCCATAGCTTCGCCCGGTGCATGGGGCGGTGAATCCGGAGTGAACCAGCCACCACCATTATAGTTGTATTGATCCGGTTCCAACCAGATTTCCGGACCCGGTACAAACACCGTGCCGTTCCAATACGCATCTCCAAGACTATCGTAAATCGAGTATCTAATAGAATCGACTCTGGTGAAATAGTCCGTGGCGTCGCCCCAGACCTTGTTGCCCATGATGGCCCACCATTCATCGACGTTAAATACTTTGATGTTTTCCATCTCGACGCCGGCCTGATCTCTCAGTACACTGTTTGGTTCTTCGTCGTCGATAATGACGAATTCCATGGTATCCTCGGAACCGAGGAAATTCCCCGCAGTGTCACGTGCATAGGAATAAACCTGAAGCACTCCGCAACCGTCGTCAGTAAATCCGGTGTATTCCCAAATTTCAGGATCACCGGTGGGAGTACATGGTAACCAATAAGCGGTAGCCGAGGTTCTCCAGTTGCCCGGTCCCGGATATGCTGGATCCCACCATTTATCCAAAATGGTGTCGTGAATAGCCACATAAACGTTCTTAACGTGGCTCACACAGCTAAATCCGGCCATGGTATCATCCAAAGCCCATACTTCGATAACTCTATCCCAGAGATGACATGCATCATAGCTGTAATAACCCGGAATAGGCAGCCTAACTTCACTCTCCGGTGCGGTGATATCCCAGATAAAGTGGACTTCATCCACCAGAGATTTATTGCCTGCCACATCGTAAGCATAAGCGCGATATGTGTAACATCCCTCGACTGTGGGAGTTCCGATATCATACCAGAAAGTATCCGCACCATAAGTAATATCGTAATGGGCGGTGAACCAGTTATCATCGGAGTTCCAAACGGTGCCATCCCAGGTCAATCCTTCCGGATTCTCAAACTGGACGTTGACACTCTCGGGAATAATCCCAGAAACCAGATCTTCTACCAGAACCTCGACGGTCTCAGGATAATCGGCATACATACTATCTCTCGGCCATACGATCTCGCAGGTCGGCCTGGTAATATCCAATCCGATGTAATCGGGGAATGTATCGCAGTGCGGACTCTCATTAGCATACATCTGAGCCTGATAGTTTTCATCGCCATAATCCACATAATCGACAACGGTCAAAGGACCTTCAACCGCTGGTGCGGTGCCGTCCCAGGAGAGTTCCCAGGTCATTTCACCTTCGTTATCCGGATCAATAATAGTCGGGTCTATTCCCAACGCTCTCAATCCATCGATTCCGGTAGCACCCGTGGTGAATCCCGGATTCCAGAGATGTAAATCGGCATCGTAGCTTAAACTGGCAAGGAATCTGTCTGCAGCAGCGCGATCATCTTTAGGGGCGCCAGCTGCACTGGCAAGAATATTCCTCAACCAGAGATCTATTTTAATCGTATTTGTTCTATTAATCCAATATATATCAACCGGAGCAGGATCGTCCTCGGCCTCGAATCCATCCGTGACCAGCTCGGGACCTTCCTGAATTCCGATAGGAGCTTCGTTGTCGGTAACCGTAACCAAACCGGTCGAATAACCCGGTTCATGGTTGTTCGCTGTGAACGCACCTCCGTGCCACATCAGCTGTAGCATCTGATCGAATTGCTCCGGATTGGGGCCGCTATTTGTATTAGAAGCGGTAACATCGAACGTAAGCGTTTCCACAGCAGCTTCGCCGAAATTGGTGAACCGATGGAAACCACCCGGAGTAATTAACGATCCCATACCGGGCGTCTGCGCCGGGAATACCTTCAGACTATCGATTGAATCCTCGCCATTGTTCCTGATAATGGCGTGATAATGGAAATCCTGTCCCTTGGTAACAAACGCAGTATCGTCGCTCCAGTTATTAATATCTGTAGGTTCAACCCATGTCTCGACAATCTCCAAATCGGCCGGTTTCTCGACCAAAACACGGAAATCGTTGTCCGTAATTCTCTGACCGATAAGATGACCAGTTGGATCGTCGGTACCGTCGGTGATATAAGCATAGAGCGAATCTACACAACTATGCCCCGGAGCGGTAACCTGGAATACGAACCACACACTACTCATCGAAGGAACATCCTGAGTTCCAGATAACGGTACAATAACTGTTAGCGGTTGGATGCTGTACAGCGTAACTTCGACATCGTTTAAGTCGAATCCGTTGGCATTGGCCACGTGCACACTGCAACGATAAACCCAATTCCAATCACATTCATATTCATGACCAACAATCGCGGTCGAGTCTATAGGAGCAACAGGAATTGCACGCCACAAATCGGCGAACACTTCCACAATATCTCCATACTCTGCCGAACCTATTGGGAACTGTCGTGTTGGCATATCATTGCCGGCAACATCAGCGGCATCCATATACATAACAACAGTGCCACCCGGATGATTCGGTAGATATTCTTCCCACTGACCAGATCCGGCATCATAGTTCAAATTAACGCCATAATATCCGGCCTGCCAGGCTCCGGTAGCGAAGTTCCAATATTGACCGCCAACTTCGTCTTTTACGTAAACCTCTATGAAATCTACGCCAGATAGGTTGTCGATCCCCTCGACACGAATGGTGTCGTCTGCCGGCCAAGGGTTCCCCGCTGACGGTGCCAGCGGTTGAACATCCGGGAATACCAGATCGATACCCAATCCACCAGCAAAGGTGTGAAGTATCGGGCTGTCCTCGGCTTCGACCATATCACCACGGTTTGCATCGTGGAAATGACCCGTATAGTTAACATCGACAATAGCATTCTCGCTGCCGCCATCATTAGTTAAAGTAAATTCGACATCACCAGTTGTGCCTGGACCAATTGTCGCATCGACAAAGGACGGGGCATCTAAACCGGCGATTCCAGTAACAATTGAAGCTACCAATTCAAGACTCTGTTCGTAAACATCCAATGAATCCGCAGCAGCAACATCACCGGGAGCGTTAATCAGATGAACCGTAACAACTTCGGGATCGGTCGCGTTAACCCATCCGGTAGTGGTAGTCAATCCAAGAATCGACAAATCGGTAGGATTCTGAATATCGAAATACTCATCATCATCGGTGATAGTAATCTCACCGGGAGCTAAATCAGTACGATCGTTTTCGTCGGAAGCCCTAACTAAAGTTACTTCCACATAAATATCGTCGCCTGCATCAGAACCGACACCCGTAGGTGCTACAACCGGAATATGAACCAAACCGGTAGTTCCGCCCGGAATGTTTACCATACCACTGAAGTGGGTTCCACCCGGTATATCGAAAGCCAATCCATAAGGACTTGACTGTGCAATATCCAGCTCGAGTTCACGAATAGCAGCGCCACCTGTATTATCTATCTGAATTTCGATATTAAATTCGCTGTCACGAGTTATCAAAGGACTGGAAGGTGCGGTAACCGGATCACCGATAGTAGCTATCATGTCGATTCTCGCAGGATCCTGTACATTAATCAGAAGATCGCTATCAACGATGTCATAACAATCAACCGGATAATCGACAAGATCACACATAATCGTATGATCGCCGGGAAGTCCGGGTCCACCGATATCATAGTTCACAGGAATAGTTTCGCCCGGTTCGATTCTCGGACTCAGGATCGATCCAATCCTAACACCACTCGTGTACAATTCCAGGAATTGTAGTTCGAGAGAATCCACGGCAACCAGACCTTTGTTGGTGACATAGACTGTAACCACGTGATCCTGAGTAATATTTGCCGAATAATCGTAGGGAAGCGGTCCCTCGCTGGGCAAACTACTCTCGATAGAAGTAATCTCCAAATTGGGCATATGCGCCAAAACCGTGGCGTGAATACCCGTGTAAATCGGAAGATCGTTGCGCAATGTTGGCTGTTCCCACATGTCGCCTGTCCAAAGACCCGACCAGTAAGTATCTTCACGTTCATCCATACGATTTACGTATGGTGAATCGAGAGTTGCCATATACATCTCAAGATTACACAGTTCGTAAAAACCATTGATTCCGGGATACCTGTGTAGCGGTTCATAATAACCACGAGGGCTATTCCAAATCGAACCAGTACGGAAATAATCTCTTACATCATCGACCCAGGTATCGCCATCGACATCGTCCACATGGGCAGCCCACCATACTTCAGCGGAATCGATATTCCCAGAAGCGGCTGCAAACATGATTAAAGGTAGATTTTCCCAACGTTCCAGTCCGCGAGTAGCATCCATAGGAGCTCGTGTCACCTCGGGCAGATAGCAGCTCCACCAACTTGGTAACATGCTTCCAAAATAATATTCGTACATGTTGGTTATAAATAGCCATGCGGCTTGCGATTCCTCAGTCCAATCATAATCCAGACATGGAGGATCGATCTCTCTGGCCCTAACAGGATAACTCTCATAAACACGAACATAGCTTTCTAAAACCAGTCCCCATAAAGCTGTCAGGTATACGTTGTCCGTGCTGTTATACATAATAGCACCAGTAACCGTGTTGAATAAATTGGGATTGTTTCTGATTCCCCTGAGAACCTTTGCAACATAAGGCGAATATTCAACTTCACCCGATAAATTTACGAAATACATCGACCATAAAAGTCTTTCCAGATATATCTCGCTAACATCGGTGGGGAGATTCATTCCAGCATCGAAACGCCACGGAATCATAACGTCGCCCATAAGCAGGCTATCCGGTAACCATCCGGACATAAGTGAACTCTCGTTCCACCAGGGTTCTGTACCACCAGCGACGTCGATATTATCGCCGTCGTTAAAATTGTTGATAAAAACCCTCTCCAAAGCGTTATCTGCCCATGGAACATTCACTCCTGCAGAATTCATAGCAGCCAGCAATGGTGCGGTGCTAAAAAAGTATCCCCCAAGATATGCGGGATCTTGATTATCAACTGCTGGAGCTGCAGCGTTTGTCGGATCGCTATCAATCCAAACTAACCCTTCAACCTCATTGTACATCCCATTGGCTGGATCCGTCACATAACTGATTGCTGTTACCGCTCGGTCGCTATAGACACTACCAAAAACTGTAGCAGTAAACAGAAGCAGTAATCCTAAAAACAGTCCTGCTTTTCTCATCTTTACTCCTTTCCCTCTAAAAAAATGTAGAGGACTAGTTTAATTATCTCAACTTCAATTTTTTACTATTTCCCATAACCCCTTAAACCACAACAACTTACAAAATACACTTTGGGTATAACCTAAAGGCATACCTATAATATGTTTTATTTCAATATAAAGAACTGGTTATTACCTGTCAACATATTTTTTAATTCATTTTTCTTATCTCACCGATTTCATGGAAGTTAGCCGATTCATCATAACCACCACTTGAAGTAATACACCGTAAGTGCGATTGAAATCAGAGCGATGAAATTGAATTTCAACTGAAACCCAAAAGTTAATTCGATCAACGCCAAATCCATATGGACCGGGTCGATGCCAAAATCCACTTCTTTGCTAAAGAACGTTCGTACAACTCCGGTTGGAAGTACGAACATTAGCAATTCTGTCAATAAAGCTCCTACTAATATTCCAACTACAACCGCTAAAAAAACAACGGCGAATTTTTTCCGGTTTTCAGCCAAACCTAACTCCCCATTTTTTTCAGAGAGTACATTGCACTACGAAATATGTTTACTCCATCTGTAGAACCTAAAATACTTTCGCTGGCCCTCTCTGGATGAGGCATCATCCCAAGTACATTACCCCGATCATTCAGAAGTCCTGCAATACTGTTTGAACTTCCATTCAAATTGGCTTTTTCGGTTATATTTCCATCTCTATCACAATATCTAAAAAGAACTCTTTTCTCATCTTCAATCCGCTTCAATACACTATCTCCAGCAAAATAGTTTCCTTCAAAATGGGCGATAGGAATTCTTAAAATTTGCCCCTTTTCTAACCTTGAACTAAATGGAGTATCTTCGCGTTCGACTCGAATATACACATCCCGACAAAGAAATCTGAGTTTTTTATTCACAATCATTGCACCATCGAGAAGACCGCACTCCAGTAAAACCTGAAATCCATTGCATATCCCCAAAATTAATCCTCCCTGATTTGCAAAATCGATAATCCTGGACATAACAGGACTAAATCTTGCAATAGCACCAGTTCTCAAATAATCACCGTAGGAAAAACCTCCCGGTAAAATAACCATGTCAACATTGGAAAAATCCGTATCTTTGTGCCATAGGACTTTTGGATTTGCATCGAGTACTTCCCGAATTACCCACAAGCTGTCCCTATCGCAATTACTACCGGGAAAAACTACCACTCCGACATTCACTGAACTTCCTCCAACTCGATTTCATATTCTTCGATTATTGGATTGGATAAGATTTCCTTGCTTATTTCGTCAGCAATTTTTTCCGCCATCGACAAATCTTCTGCGTGCATATCTACTAAGAATATTTTGCCTGTTCGAAGAGAATCGACATTATTGTAACCCAGACGCTTCAGGGCTTCCTGAATCGTTTTCCCTTCTGGATTGGCTACTGTCTTTATTTTCTGTACCTTTATTATCGCTCGATATTTCTTCATTTTTGTTTTTTCTCCAGCCCAGTTTTATCGCCAGACCTCTTAAGAGACCATAAGCAATATATATAATCATTATAGGATAAATAATATAATCCGGAATTAAAATCAATGCTAAAATCACAATGAAGCAGAAAATTATTAGGAATACGATCTTTTTCTTTCCAAAAACTGTCCATTTCAGCTTCTTTGGATATTGAATGTTTGAGACCATTAAAAAAGCAAGTACTACCATTCCACCGAGAGAGCCTGTACCATAAATCGGAGGCCAAACTTCCTCGATAAATAAGATTCCACTGGAGATAGTGACCGCTGCAGCCGGTATCGGCAATCCGGTGTAAAAATCCTTTGGCTCAGGCGATGCATCGACATTGAATCTGGCTAACCTGAATGCACCTGAGAAAAGATATACGATACCCACCGCAAGTTTCCAGCTTCCCAAGTCGAATAATCCCACACCTCTCATCATAGCCACCGGTGCAACTCCGAACGTGAAAAAGTCAGCAAGGCTATCCAATTGAATACCCAAACTGCTTGAAGTATTTGTAGCACGCGCCACTTTACCATCCAAAAAATCCAAAAACCCTCCAATGAGGATAAACCATGCCGCTTGAGAAGGCCTTGGCCCCATAGCGTGAATCAAAGCAAGAAAACCACACAACAGATTTCCGAAAGTAAATAATCCAGGAATTGCAGGAGCAAGTGATTTTAGCGCCATTTTGCTATTATGCTCTCGCCGCATTTTACTTTTTGTCCTTTCTTTGCAATGATTTCCGCTTTTTTGCGTGGTATCAATGTTTCAACTCTGCTTCCAAAACGGATCAACCCGATTCTCTGACCTTTTTTCAATTCATCGCCTTCCTGGATAAACGGGACTATTCTGCGTGCAATCATTCCAGCGATTAGATGAACAGATAGAGGTCCGTAATCAGTTGAGATACCGACAATTTGGCGTTCGTTGTTTTCGAAAGATCTTTCTTTCTCGGCATGTAAAAACTTACCTGAAATATGTTCGGACATTTCCACGGTTCCTGCGAAAGGTGCTCGATTGACATGTACATCGAACAAGCTCATAAAAATTCCAATTCTCACGCATTCACCGAAAGCGGGATCTTTATAATCACCAATAAATACAACTTTTCCGTCAGCCGGAGATAATATCTCTTTTTCAACCGAATTCGAATTTCTACGTGGATCTCTGAAAAAATAGATTGAAAACGTTGCTAAGAAAATGAAAATTCCAGCAATTATAAATCCAATTAGAGACTGCGTCAAAATGCAAAACAGTGCGATAGTCAAGAATGCATATATAAATTTTCTTCCTTCTTTATTCATTTTCTGTTTAAATCGCTTTCATTTTTTATTATTCCAATTCACCCCACCTTCGGCTGGCACGCTCTGTGCAATGCTCAGCGGCACAGATTCCCCTCACCCCCATCCCATCTCTCGCGCCAGCCTACCCATCTTGCACCCATCCATTCAATCCGCTATCTTCGAACATATTTCGTGCCTGATTCCATTCTTCCCGAGTAATTTTACGGTTTATTGATGTTGTTCTATTTGCTTTATAAGCGGGAAAATATTGCGCCATAAGGGACAAGTACGTTTTTGGTGAAATTTCTTTTTCGATAAATTCAATAGCATTTTTAGTATTTGCTTTATTATTAGGTAGCACCAGATGTCTAATTAACAGGCCTTTCGTGGCGATTCCTTCCGAGTTAATTTGCAGATTACCCACTTGATTATACATTTCTTTCAAAGCTTTTCGATTGATTTCTGGATAATCTTCCGCATCGCTAAATTTTTTAGCTGTTTGTTTATCCTGATAGCGGATATCTGGCATGTATATTTCGATCAATCCACGTAATTTTTGCAATTGGGTTATACTATCGTATCCACTGGAATTGTACACTATTGGTATTTTCAGGCCGATTTCCTTTGCTTTTTTCAGAGCCACTTCGATAGCAATTGTTGCGTGCGATGGAGTAACAATATTAATATTATGAGCGCCTTTATTTTGTAACATAAGCATTTTTTCAACAAGATCTTGAAGTGAGATTTCACTTCCATGACACAATTGGCTTATGGGATAATTCTGGCAATAAACACACGACATGTTGCAACCTGCAAAAAAAATAGTTCCGGATCCTCTTGTTCCAGATATTGGAGGTTCTTCGCCGTGATGTATATTCGCGCTGCTCAGTTTTGGCAATGATGGAGACTTACAATAACCATACTCTGTAAATCTATCGATGCCGCATTTTCGAGGGCATTCGACACAATTTTTCAAAGCTTCGATTTGTTGTGGTGAATACCATTCGAGCCAATGATTTTTATTAATGTTGTTTATCCTTGTTTCCATTTCTCTCTACGGAGAACATACACCGTCTTTATCCCATGCTTTGTTGCATACCATGTCCATATACCTTCAGCTAATAAAGGACCAGCCAGAAAAATCGATCCAAAGAGAACGACCAGCTTCATTCCGCTTAGATTGACTTCCCATTGATAATTACTTGCGGTTAGATAATAGAATACGCCCAGTAATACGATGGCAATGGATAGTAAAATAGCAGATACAGCTTTCAACCAACCGATAAATTTGCTTCCTGAGAATTTTATTGCAGCAAAGCCTTTTGGGGCTCTTCGGCTCATGATATAGGCGAATATTATCGGAGCTATTGCCAGCAATATTCCCACTATTATTCCCAGAAGTGCATTAAATTCCAGATCATAATGTACGTTATCCACCAATTCGGGCGTGGCGTGTCTGGAAGTCACCAGATAATAATAATTTCGTGCAAATTCCAGAGTGAATGCTATACCCGTGAAAAACCCTACCCAGGATATTATCCTCTTCTGCCAGGATTCTTTTCTGTGAAAGACTTTTCGTTGATCCTCGTAAAGTGGCTCAAGGCTTTCGGGGTTAATCTCTCTCATTCTCCTCCTTTCTAAATAATACAACTAATTCATTAATATACATTTTTTAACTTCTTTGCTATCGGATATTTTTATCAAATAGATTCCTGAAGAACAATTATTCGGTCTCCAAGTTAAATTCTGTTTTCCGGAAGCAAAACTTTCTATTAAATGTCCATCAATATTGTATATTTCTACTTTATTACCGTGCTTTAGCGAAATATGCAACTCCCCATTAAATGGATTTGGATAAATTGACAATGTACTTCCCTCGGATCGAGATTTATTCTCAGAAACACCTACGGGAAAATCGTAAAACACATCGGTCAAACTGTCAGTCGTGTCCGTTAGATAACTATCGAATATGTCGTTATTCAATAAATATTTAAACAGAAATGAAATGGTATATTTCAAAATTACTTTATGTGCCGAATAATAGTCGAGAACGCTATCAATTCCACAAAATGGATCCATCTCATCGTTGCAAGTATCCGCCCAGCTGAAATGGCTCGCTCCCTGAATCTCGATCCAGAATTTGGGTGTTCCCAGCGTGTCGTAAATCTCCTGCGCATGAACACTCTCCAGACCGAAATCGTAAGTTCCATTCTGAATCATGATAGGAACATCTATACCGCGTATATCATCCAAACAATTAATCGGTGCACTACCCACATCGGTATAATCACCGGAAAAGCCCACTCCACAACAAAAATACGAGGTACGATTTAGCATGGCATAAGTTGTTCTGGCACCAAAAGAGTGACCGGTCATCGCCATCCTGGTTGTATCAACATCGCCAAACAACTCGCTGCTGTCTAAACTGGTTTGAATCAGCCACTCGCGAGTAAATTCCACATCGCCCGGACGATTCAACCATGTATCATGTAATGAAGCTGAATCGAGACAATCCGGTTCGCCATACATGCTTCCCGGATGCATAGTAGCAACGCAAATCATTCCCCAACTCGGTAAAAAACTGGTGTAATAGACCGATGCCAGCGGATGGCCACATCCACCGTGAGAACAAAAAACCACCGGCCTTAATGAGTCCCCCAATGGAGTAGCTCCAACATAGGCATTCAGACTCTCGAACCAATAACCTGTACCGGAAATTGCAGGATACCAGATATAGTTATCCATTACCCGTGTCGAAGTATCTGTATCCGAAGGACGTTCGATAGTACGAATACGACATCCCACAGAATAAGGTCCCTCTTCATAAGGCACCTGAGCAAAAAGACTGAAAAGTAAAATTATGGGTAAAACTAAAGCGAATCTTCCCATCAAACCTCCCCCACCAATTTCGGAAGAATCTCTCCGGTCTTTCCCTGAAATAGGAAATCCGCCGATGATGATAAATGGGTGATTTCCATATTAATTTCGATTAAAATCGCTCCCGTTTTTTTTGCTAACTCAGGGAAATATGCGGCGGGATAAACTTTAGCGCTGGTTCCCGCAGAAATAAATACATCCGATTTCTCCGCAGCAACGAAACTTTCTTCCAACGGTTCCGGGGATATTTCCTCGCCGAACCAAACTACATTAACCCGCGCAGGGCTACCACATTGTGAACAAACAGGCAAAGGCTCGTTTTTCGGGAAATTACACTTCTCATTCTTCTCGATATGACCGCACTTCATGCAACGATTTTCGAAAACATTGCCGTGTATCTCAATGATATTCTGATTACCCGCTCTGCGATGCATATTATCGATATTCTGAGTAATCATTGTGAAATCCTCGACTATCCTCTCCAATCTTGCCAGTGCTTCGTGCCCCGAATTAGGCGTGGCCTCTATCATCTCTCGACGTCTTTGGCCATACCATTCCCAGACTTTTCGAGGATTCTTCGCGAAAGCCTCAGGATTAGCCAGTTCGGAGATAGCGAATTTCTGCCAGATTCCATCTTTACCTCGATATGTTGCAATTCCGCTCTCTGCCGAAATTCCCGCTCCTGTGAGAACCACAACTGAATTGGCTTTTAAGATAATATCTCTAACTCGACCAATTTTATCCGCTATATACAAAACAAAAAACGCTACCTTTCTAAACCTCTTTTTCGGGAAAAACCCTGGTTCCAAATCCTTTGCGCCCTGCCGAATTATCGAATATCTCCTCGATATGGAATACATAAGCCGGGCGTTTATCCCAACTATTAACATTCGGTCCATGATAAATATCGTGCTGAGCATTAAGATACTTTTGAACCGGTCCACTTTCCTCGATCTGCGCAACACAGCGAACTTCGAATGAAATAGCCGGTGGTTGATAGAACAATAAAGTCGCCCGATTATTAAAGTGAAGATTTCTCCATGTATGCTTTTTTGCCAGCTCCAATGTACCCAGTAAACTGAAGTCGAAAATTTCCTCTTTGCCATCGGCCCAAACCAACCTATCCAATATCTCTAACCCGCGCTGAGAATAGCTTTTATCCATCGGTCCGTTTATATGCTTCATATACTCTTCTATAATTTCTTCCATAAACTCTGGACGAGGAATAAACCCAACTCCTTTAATGCTGCCGTTCAATCCAGCCGGGCCATCGGTGATTACCGTAGGAGTGTGACGTGTAAAACCGAGAAAAATCTCGTTAGGCGAGATCTTCTCTTCGCGAGCCTGTCTTCGCACCAGTTCAGCGCGCTGCTTGTAGGCCCAACTTATGAAGCAATCCGGTATCTTTTCCATATTTGACCTCAGTTAAGTTATAAATAACTATTATAATATAAGAATTTTTATCGTATTTCGCCAATAAAAAACGGGCTCGCTTTCACGAGCCCGTCCAAGGGAAGCGATTTTTTTATTATCGCTATTTTATGAGCAAAGCCTTGCAAGTTCGAGTTGTCTGCCCCGAACTAATCTTGACCATATACATTCCTGTAGAGATATTCTGCGGATTCCAGATCGTTACATACTCACCTTTTTCCAGGTTTCCGTTGTAAAGGCTCTCAACATGTCTTCCGCTAACATCATAAACATCCACAGAGAAATCTCCCGCATTATCAACACTATAGTTGATAGCGCACGCAGCATTAAACGGATTAGGATTGATTCCTATAATCTCGAACGATGCCGCTCTCAGCGGAGTGTTCTCTTGGACACCCGTGTAAATATTCATTCGAACATCCTGAGAATATACACTATCAAGACTAACCGAATAATAACCGGCCTCGCAGGTGTAACCATTTTTGTCTGCCCTAAGTCGATATGTGCCGGCATCGACACCTTCGAACTGATAATTGCCCTGATAATCACTCAATGCAATATAAACAGCTTTATCATGAGTAACATCCATCAGATACAACCTAACTCCTCTGAGCGGAATAACGTCCATAAATACATCCATCGTATCGACACTAACTTCACCGCTGAGAATCGCATCGCCTTCCATATACATGGGTAAAAGCTCGATATCGAGATCGTCCATATCGCCACTCACATTAACTGTAGTAGCAGAAGGCCACTCTATAGAACCACCGTAAAATCCCGGTATGTATTCATCGTGGAAACCGAGAATGTAATATTCTCCCACGGGTAAAGTGAGTTCATACAATCCTGTGCTATCTGTAATTACCGCGTCCATAATCTCGTCTTCTTCGCTGGATATCGCCACTACATAAGCTGCATCGATTGGGCCGTCATCGACTTCCAGAATACTACCACCAACCGAATATAGAACAATCGGGCTCGGGTGCATAATCAGATTGCCCACATTAACCGAATCAGTATCTGCCCTTACGAAGATCGGATCTGATTCTAAAAGACATCTTCTATTCTCGTAGAAAACCGGTCGATATTCACCCCATGGATCGAATACGCCCAGAGAATATACACCGGGGAATACAGTCATCTCGAAACTACCATCCGACTCGGTTTCAGTTCTTCCCCAATCGGCCATAACCGGGCCACCCAGATAATGGAATAATCTCACTCTCATATCTTCAAGACCAGTTCCCACACTATCTGTAACCATACCATAGAGAATCCGTTCGTGTTCGGTTCCTCCCACTGTAAAATGCAGGTCCTCGATACGAGTATTCGGCCCACAATAGTCCGGAGTTGTATTGTCAGAAGCGGTAATAAATATGGTTACGCTATCGCCGGAATCAACGATTATGCCAGCTTCAAGAATATCAAGATGAATCATATGGCTGAAGTAATAGACTCCCATATCGCCAACAACGTAAGTTCCAACCGAGCTACCGTTAACCATGACCGCCAGCGTAATCGATGAAGTATCCAGACCGGAATAAATATCGTGGATATGATAATGCACCACCGGAGAATCAACCGGAACCATGCCGCCGTCTCCAGGCAAAACCGGATACATCACCGGTGAACTTAAATCTACTCCAAAGTGAGCATGATCACCCAATACTCCTATAAATACCGAATCGCCATTCTCCCACGGTATAGGTGGCTCGAATATTACCGTATCGCCAACTACAGTCAGTTCATCATCGGTCAAATCATAGATATCACTGCCGATATGCATAATCAAAGAATCGGGAACCTCAGGCTCGATTATATAGATAATCTCCTGATCCTCGCAAGCTGTCCAAAGCGGATGCGGCGGGACCAGCCAGGTAATATCGTATTCGGGAGGGGCCGAAGTATCCGGCTCGGTACTGAAGAAAGTCTCTCCGTGCGCTCGATTATCATCACAGTCACTTATGGCAAAATACGAATCGATATTCATATCATAAGGCCACGGTGTCGGATGGTCATATATAATTCCTATCGTTGGCCACTCGCTAAAATCGAAGTCAACATCGCCAACTCCAAGGAAAATTGTGTCCGCCGGCATTCCCGGGCCACTACTTAGATGAAGCACACCTTCGAAAGTGGAAGTATCCACACAGAAACTATCGCAACTCGTATCCGCAGGACCGAAATGCATAACGATATCCTCTTCAATCGGAATATCCATCGCACCTACAGATGGTGATACACTATAGAATATTATATCGCAAATCGGTGGAAAACCGGAATCCGAAACAGTGTGGAAATATAATCCACCGTCAGCCAGGTTACTATCGCAATCAGCGATTAACCACCCACCTTCAACTTCAGCGTCATAAGGCCATCCACCTGGATGATGATACTCGATGCCTATATTTGGATAATCATCGAATGAGAATTCTACATCATTGTGATCCAATACTACCGTATCTATTACTCCGCCGTGCATAACCACAAAAGTACCACGGAACATTAGAGTATCCCAGCACATTGTAGTGCAAGACGGACTCTCCGGACCGAACACCATATTTATCGGTGCACCGATCGGCACATGCATAGCCCCAGAGGGAGGACTAACTGTAACAAATTCCGGGTAACAATCAGGTGAACCGGATGTATCGTATTCTGTGCGAAACCAATTCTCTCCTCGTGCGCGGTTATCGTCGCAGTCACTTATAGCGAAATACGAACCGATATTCATATCATAAGGCCACGGAGTTGGATGATCATAGATTATCCCGATCATGGGCCATTCGCTGAAATCGAAGTCAACATCGCCGATCCCAAGGAAAATGGTATCCGCCGGCATTCCCGGGCCACTACTAATATGAAGCACACCTTCGAAAGTGCTTGTATCCACACAGAAGCTGTCGCAAATCGAATCCGCTGGGCCGAAATGCATAATAATGTTCTCTTCCACCGGAATCCCCATGCTGCCTACCGTCGGTTCAGAATAATAGAATTCTATTTCACATACCGATGGTCCTCCGGAATCCGGAATAGTGTTGAATAAGATTCCTCCGTTTGCTACATTGCTATCGCAGTCAACCATAACCCAATGGCCTTCTACTTGAGTATCATAAGACCATCCGCCAGGGTGATTATATTCGATTTCAATATTCGGATAGTCACTCAACGAGAAATTTACATCGCTATAGTCCAAGACAACTGAATCCATCGTTCCGCCGGACATAATTATCAGGAAACCATGGAAAGCCAGAGTATCCCAACACATAGTGGTACAAGCTGGATCAATAGGACCGAATTGCATTTTAATAGCTTCATCGATAGGCACATGCATCGCTCCCCAATAAGGGGTTACTCCCAAAAACTCTGGACTGCAATCGATCGGACCACCACTATCGGTTTCAACAGTGAAGAAAGTCTCGCCATTTGTACGATTAGAATCGCAATCACTCAAAGCGAATATAGCATGAACCTGAGAACCAAATGGCCAATCTCCATCCAGATAGTCGATAATCACAAAATTAGGCCAATCCATATAATCGAAGAACACGTCACCCAATCCTAATTCAAGTGTATCAACACCAGTACCGGTCTCTATATGTACAACCCCCTCAAAACTGGAAGTATCAATACAGAATTCATCACACATCGGATCCATCGGACCAAAAGCCATTCTTATATGACTATCTCTCTCTATTCCATAGCTTCCCGATGAAGGCTGAACATAAAGTAAGTTAATATCGCAATCAATTGGAGGTGTAGTGGTATCGGGAGCTACAGTAAACCGTATATCTCCAAATACATTCATAGAATCGCAGTTTAAAATCGCAAATTCACCAGCTATTTCTGCATCATTAGGCCAATCCTCATCATGAATATATTCGATTCGTATAAATGGATCGTGTCCCAACCAGAAATTCACATCATCGTGATGAAGAAAAATGGTATCCATCTCAGCGCTTGAAGGATCATGAACCTCAATCCTTCCAACGAAACTCAAGGTATCCCAACATCCATCGCAATGAACTGTATCTTCAGGACCAAATACCATATTTATCGGAGCATCCACAGGCACTTCAGGTTCTGAATACTCTGGATCAACCCAATAGAACACGGGAAGACAATCGCCAGGACCGCTACTATCGGTTTCAACCTGAAAATGTGTCTCTCCCACTGCTCGGTTAGAATCACAATCACTCAGAGCAAATAATGCATGTACTTGAGCATTAAAGGGCCAATCTGCATCGAAATAATCGACGATTATCATATCAGGCCATTCGCTGTAATCGAATTCGACATCTCCTGGAGCAAGGAAAATAGTATCAATTCCCGAAGTCGATGTTACATGAACAACTCCTTCGAAACTGGAAGTATCTACACAGAAATCAACGCACATCGGATCCAACGGACCGAAATCCATTCTAACGTGGCCATCTCTACTGACACCGTGAGTTCCAGGATAAGGATCAGCGCTGTAGAAACTGATATCACATGGTATAAAACTCGATGTGTCTGGAATTACACTGAAGAGTATTGTGCCAATAGCTGTAATTGAATCACAATCTTTAATAAGAAAATGACCGTTTACATCAACACCTAATGGCCATTCTGTATCATGGTGATACTCGATTCCAATAAACGGAGCATCCCCTAACCAAAATTCCACATCATCGTGATGAAGCTCTATCGTATCTGTACTTGCACTTGATGGATCTGAGATTACCAACACTCCTATAAAACTTAAAGTATCCCAACAACCATCACAAAGTAATGTATTGTAGGGACCAAATACCACATTTATCCCCGCATCTACAGGCACATCGTAAGCTCCCAAATCAGGCATAACCTCGAATACCTCAGGGTGACAATCAATTGGACCGATTGTGTCTCCTTCGGTTGTGAAAAATGTCTCGCCAATAGCACGGCCGGAATCGCAATCACTAAAAGCAAACATAGCGTTTACATGCGCATTCATAGGCCAATCACCATCGAAATAATCCACAATCACTACATCAGGCCATTCGCTGAAATCGAATTCGACATCACTCATTCCAATGTAAGTAGTATCTATACCGGAAGGAGTTTCAATATGAATAACTCCCTCGAAACTTGAAGTATCCACGCAGAAATCATCGCAAATTGGATCCCTCGGACCAAAAGCCATATTTATGTGTCTGGTTAATTCCACATCGTGAGTGCCCGGCATCGGCTCAGCATGATAGAAAGCAATTTCGCACTCAATTCCAGGTGAAGAGCTATCTTCTACGACACTGAAGGAAACGTTTGTTTCCACATAATTAGAATCGCAATCAACAATGGAAAGTTTACCGTAAACTTCGCTTCCATAAGGCCATTCTTCGCTATGGTAGTATTCGATATTGATCGACGGATCACGGCCAAACCAGAATTCTACATCGCTGAAGTCCAGTTCAACTGTATCTATCTCAGAAGCTGCAATATCGTGAATAAATAATTCACCTGAAAATCTCAAAGTATCCCAACAACCATCGCAGTGAAGTGTATCGGCTGGTCCGAAAACTACATCTATCGCTGCACTTATAGGAACATCGCCAGCACCGTGTCTTGGATAAGTTTCATACACTATAGGATTACAATCTATGGGACCAATAGAATCATCTTCAACAAAGAAGAAAGTTTCTCCATTAGCCCTGTTATCTTCGCAATCACTAAGAGCAAAATTAGCATTAATCTGCGCGCCAATAGGCCAACCAACATCGAAATAATCGATAATCACAGCATCCGGCCATTCGCTGAAATCGAAAGCTACATCGTCTCGAACAAGCATAATTGTATCGACACCGGTCGGTGTTTCCACATGAACAACTCCTTCAAAACTGGAAGTATCTATACAGAAATCGGTGCACATAGGATCCATAGGCCCAAAACTCATTCTTATATGTCTATCAGGCGGTATATCAGAAGCGCCCGGTATTGGTTCGGCGTGATAGAATGAAATGTCACAACTTGCGGAAGGAGTGCTATCGGCAACAACCATAAAGAAGAATTCTCCATCAACATGATTAGAATCACAGTCTTCTAAACCAAACCTGCCACTTATATCGGCTCCATTTGGCCAATCAGAGGTATGATGATATCCTATTCTCACAAACGGGTCATGATCCAACCAAAAATCGACATCTGTATGGTTCAATTCGACAGTATCGACTTCCGCGCTGGAGCGATCGTTAATAATAATTTCACCCATGAAACTAAGAGTATCCCAACAACCATCGCAAACCAGTGTATCAAAAGGTCCAAACACTATATTAATTCCTGCATCTACTGGAACATCCATTGCTCCCAGTACTGGTATTACTCCATAAAATTCTGGATGACATTCAGGAGAAGAGCCACTATCAGGATCGATGAAGAATTCGAATGTGCCTTCGGCTTCGGTGGAATCGCAATCCGAGACAGCGAAAAGGCCTCTAATTCTTGTCCCTGGAGCTTCTGAAGTAGTTGGCCAACCGCCTGGATGAATATAATGAATATTCAAATTAGTTGGACCTTCAAGGCTGAAATCAACATCCCCAATATCCAGTAATATTGTATCGGGAGGTTCAGATCCTAAATCGATTATCAAACCACCCCAAAAAGAGGATGTATCCCAACACATACTCGGACACATCGGATCTACTGCACCAAACACCATATCTACCGGATGATCGAAAGGCACATGTAACATACCTTCATGTGGTTCCACTGAAAGCATTGTCGGTTCACATTCACTCGGACCACTACTATCCATAGACACATCGAAACTGGTAATAGCCTCGGCAATATTTGAATCGCAATCTACTATTATAAAATGTGCATTAACAGTGCTCCCAAGTGGATAATCAGTCGCCCTGTCATAGATTACTCTTAGGTCGGGCCAATCCGTATAATCCAGAACCACATCATCTACAAATAATGACTCTGTACTAACTCCCACAATTTCTACAATACCTACAAATACAGAATCAAAACACCATTCAAATCCTGCAGGATCACTTGTAGAATAATGAGCAATAATATTGGTATTCGGAGGAACATCCACAGCACCAGGAGGTGGTTGTATTCCTCTCACAATGGGCATCGGTTGAGCATAAACCGGATTTGTTATGGTCAGTAAGCCCAACAATATGGCCATTGCCATTCCCCCTATCACAATTCCGCTAATTGAAATCTCTAAAAGAGAAGAAACTCTGTTTTTCATTTTATAACCTCCTTGGGATTATATACTTCGCAAAGATAACTAACATATATAATGCCAATATCTTGTTGTCACCTCTATCTTATTATTAATCATAGAGTTATAGGTATTTCAAAATAGTTTTACTATTAATACAAGTCTATTTTTGTTATTTTTTTATAACAATTTATGGTTATATATCTACTAACTTCTTTATTATCAAGCTATTACAAACCATATAGGCGTTATATAAATATAACAGATGTGTTATTATTTTCTAACTACCCCGTATTTGTTCATTAATTGATGTAATCTGCTGCGATTAATTCCAAAACTCTTAGATGCTTCTGTAACGTTCCAATCATTGGACTCCAGTAATTCCCTAATTGTAGCTTCCTCTAATCTTTCTGCCATCTCTTTTTTTCTGTTTTTCAACATTTCCAGATTTTGGGGTAAATTCTCGTCGATTGACAGAACTTTATCTTCCTTCAAGATTTTCAAGGGAAGATCATCGCGGCCAATCATATCGTGCTTGGCAAATATTACAGTCTCCTCTATAACACTTATCAATTCTCGAATATTCCCCGGCCAGCTATAGGTCTGCAAAGCTCTAAGTGCACGATTGCTAATCGAATTTATCTCTCTATCAAATTTGTGGGAAGCCAGAGTCATAAAATGTCCCGCAAGCGCTGGAATATCGCTGTTTCGATCTCTCAGGGGAGGAATATTAATCCTTACCGGAGCAATTCTATAATATAAATCCGATCTTAATTTACCTTCCGAAATAGCCCTATCTGGATCGATATTTGTAGCCGCAATAGTCCTGACATCCACTGAAATTTCTTTATTTCCGCCCAATCGCATGAATTTTTTATTCTCTAAAACACGAAGCAATTTACTCTGGAGATTTACAGGCATCTCAGCAATCTCGTCCAAGAAAATCGTCCCTCCGTCGGCTTGCTCAAATTTACCTATTTTAAGCTTCTCCGCACCGGTAAATGCGCCTTTTTCGTGCCCCAACAACTCACTCTCTAACAAGTTTTCCGGAATCGCTGCGCAATTAATAGCTATAAATGGGCCAGATTTCCTTTTACTTTCTAAATGGATATTCCTTGCCACCAGATCTTTACCTGTACCAGTTTCGCCAGTAATAAGAAGTGAGATTTCCTGTTCGGCGACTGCAGACAATTTTGCCCGTAAATCTTGCATTGCTTTGCTTTCGCCAATAATCTCTTCGCCGCCAAATCTTTTATTATAAGCGCCTGAAAGACGTTCCTTCTCAGCTCTCAATGCATCGAATCGTTCCGCGTTTCGTAATGCCACAGCTGCCTGGTCGGCCAATGCAGATAGCAGAGTTAAAGTCTCCTGATTGAAATTCCCACTACCAATTCGGCTGTCAGCATACACCAACCCTTTAATCTCGTCGTTGGGATTCTTAATTGGAACACAAAAACCCATGGTTAATTCTAAATCGATTACCGATTCCCGGGCAGAGAGACTATCATCGGAAGTTAAATCCTCAGAGAAACGGGCCTCTTTGGTTTTTATAACTTCGCGGAGAAGCGAATTCGAGAACCGAACATCGTCGATATTAAGATCGCGCCCCGAGGCACTTCTGGCAAGCGCTAACACCGGGTTATTTTTCTCCATGATGAATAGTAATCCGCGTTCGGCTCGACCGATTTGCATAAATGCATCCATGATTTTGGTAAACAACTCCCCCTGATCCAGAACTGAATTGAGAGCTTTGATTACCGGCAACAATCTTTTAAAATCGGATTTGCTTTCCCGAGTTTCTGGAGAAATCGTTTTTTCGATATTATTCAGCAGATCCAGTTGATAGTTATTCTCCAATTCGCTGAAAAAATCTCTCGCTTCGGCCAATGCTGATAATACTCCGACCGTTTCACCTCTCTGCTTAAGCAATTCTGCTCTGGTGAGTTCAATTCTTCCCATCGAATAGGGGTTTTCCAACTCAAGATTATTTCTGGTTTGGTCCAGGATATCCAGCCCATTTTTACCTGAACAACTCAGGCCTTTAGCCATTGCTATTCCTATTTCCGCAGTCAATTCTTCCGAGTTAATTCTCTCCGTATCTCGAATACATTCGCTTAGAATATCGCTAATTAGATTGAGATTTTCCCCCTCCTTCAGCAATCTTAAAGACCTATATAATCCTTTGATAGCAACATTCTCGGGCCTTTCGGTTCGAAACTCAATCTCAGTAAATTCGATTAAAGATGCTGCCATACAAAGCACTTTTTGCTCAGCCAACATCGCAATTTCTTCCCCGCCCATATATTTCTCGAGGCTTTCCGCTTCATTCATCGAAGTTATTAATGCATTATGGTCACCGAAAACCCTGCCCTGAGCTATTCTCTCTAAAACTATTTTAGCTTCAGCGCGATGTCCAATTCTGATGGCTATTTCAGCCGATTCATTCAGGGCTTTTCTCGCAAGTTTAGCTTTGCCCTGTTTTCTGTGAGTGGCAGCTAACCCGAGAATAGATTCGAAAAGGAATTGATCGTAGCCAATCTCTCTGGCCAGATAGGCGGATTTTAGAAAATTCTTGAGAGATGAGTCCAGGGAGCCGCTGTTGAAATCCATCTGTCCCATATTCAACGAGATTACGCATTGTGTAAGCTTGTGTTCCTGTTTCTCGGCCTCTTTAGATGCCTTCTTGAATAGCTTTCTCGCTCTCTCGAAATCCTCCTCGACCTGATATGCCCCGGCCAGATTAACTGTGTCTATTAAGACTCCGCGCTCAGAACCGATTTGCCCGTGTAAATCAGTGGCCTTTTTATAGTGTTCTATTGCTCTGGGAATATTGCCTTCCTCGAAATAAGTAACCCCAATATCGCTAATAATGGAGGCTTCCTGCGATTTATCTTCTTCGCCCTGAGCGACTGAAAGTGCTCGATAGTAGGCTTTTCTGGCTTTATCGAAATCGCCGAGATATTTGTGAGACATAGCCAGTCTTTTCAGGGTACGAATCGAGTCTGCAGAGTCTTCTACTACGTGAAGCAATTTATCGGCATTAGAAAAAGCTTTAACGGCCGAGGGATAATCGCATCGCTTCAGGTAGTATTTACCTGCCTCGGCATAATAATTATAAGCTTCTTGCTCCATACCGGCCTTTTCGTAGTGATATGCCGCGAGAAACTTCTTTTGGGGGCTTTTTTCAAAATCGCAATAATGGCTTCCCAAATAACGATTGTAACGTTGAATCTCTCGGGCACTGAGAACTTTTTCAATATTCTTCGATAGCTCTCGAGAAGGTCTATAATAGAGTTTATTCCCGATTTCGGTTTCATCGACCAAACCGTCGGAAAGAAGCTTATAGCTTGCATAAAAATAATCCGCTTCCAGCATAGACTCCAGATCCATTGAGTCGATCTGCCCGCAGATAGCCACCAGAGCGGCCATGTATCTCGACATATCGGGAAGAGTATTCCACTTTCTGGAAAAAGATATACCATCTTGAATATATTCTTTACGGAATTCCCATTTGTCTTCGAGAGGAACAAGAGCGCTTTTGAGAACGTATTCTCTGAGATTTTCTCGCACTTCTCGGAAACTGCTTTTTCTCTTGAAGAGTTTTGACATCATATTTCTGATATTTTTCACTTTACCAAAAAGACCGGAAATATATTCTTTGTATGCGTCCTGAGACACATTTTCCAAAACGATATTTTCTCCAATATTTACTCTCTCGGCCAGAGCGAGTATTCTTGCGGAAGATTTTTCAAGTGCGCGCCACAGAGTTTCATCAAATTCATCAGTGAAATTTATCAAAAGCGGATAATCCGCAGTTAGTTCTTCCATCATATCGGCCACAGCGAACATCAAATCCGAATAGTTTTCAGGTGGTGCAACCGGTTGGATATCGAGATGTTCTAAGAACTTCGAATCCACAGCATGTTCTATCGCCGGTAGAATTTGCGGGAGGTGCTTTCTAAGAATTATTGTGAAAGCCGAGTCTCGGTAAGGGGTGATAAGCTGTGCTATGGGATTTATCGAAGAGTTCATAGATATGGTTTTCCCACCCATAGACTCGATTTTAAGAAGAATATTTCGACAAAAAGCGGTAACCCCAACTCCCGATTCTCCTTTTACATTATATAATATGGGCGATTTGAGTGAATCCCATTTATCAGTTAGCTGTTCGGTTTCCTTTTCTCTGTTCACAAATGGACCGTCGGGCAAAAATATAAGTTCGCCCGGAGTTCTGGGAATATCCAGAATACTTTCTAGTTGGATCCGCATCGAACGTGCGGTTGGAGGGCGATTCTTTGGATCTTTTTCCAGAAGATTTTGAATTAACTCAGTCAGTTTTTCATATCTGGGGCCGATTTCGATTTTTTCTGGAAAGAATTTCAATTGATTCTGGATAGTTTTAGTGTTGTTCTCGCCAATAAACGGATTTTTACCGGTGAGCATTTCGTAAGCCAGTACACCGCACGAATAAAGATCAGCTCGACCATCGAAATGTTCTGATTTAATAATTTCAGGGGCCATATAAGCCGGAGTACCACACACCATGTTGTTTTGCTTCCTCGATAATCCGAAATCGATTAGCTTGACTCCGTCTTCGTTTATGAAGATATTGGAAGGCTTAAGATCGAGGTGATATACTCCATGGGCGTGGATAAATTCGAGCCCTCTGCTAATCTCGAGAAGGATTTCCGCCAGCTTTTTAGGCGGATATGTCTCCCGGAGGTTTTCCAGGGAAGAGCCTTTAAGATATTTCATGGTAAGCCAGAGAGAATCTCCGGCGATACCTGTTTCTGCAAGCGGCACAATCGAAGGATGATCGAGTCTGGCGATAAGATAGAATAATCTCCTGAATCTCTCAACACCAATACGTCGAGTTACTTCTTCGTGGAAGGTTTTCAGGGCAAATTCGGTTTGTAAAGCCTGGTCGAAAACGCGAAAGACCTTACCAGTGCTTCCTTCGCCGATCTTTTCAACAATCTCGAATCTTCCAAATATGAGTTTATTATCAATCGTCATAATTAATTAAAGATAACGACCCATTTTTCTTTTGCAAAGATAAGATTTATTGAATTATTCGAGTATTGGATTTGTCCGGTTTCATCGGTTCTAATCAATCTGACATCTACTTTAGCCACGCCTGTTACCGGATTCTCCTGTACATCGAGGATTTTGTCTATAGCAATTATGGTGTTTTTCTCAAACCTGGGAAGAGTAGCAATTCCCTGTGGGGTAAGTTGCTTGATCCTTTCAGTGTCAGCTTCGGCGATTGCCTCGAAAAGCTCACAAAGAGTTTTCTCGGGAGTAATAGTATGATAGCCCATAAGAGACATAGGTCTATCATTGGCTCTGGGACTCGAATACTGGTGGGCTTTGAATTCGGCAATATCGGCCATAAGTGAGTCCTGTGTAAGGGAATAAATCTGGTGAAGCCTACTCCAGGCGATTGCTACTTTATATCGGTATCCAGCAGTTTGCGCAGTGTAATTATTATCGGCAAAGGGTTCCAGAGCATTAACCATATCGATAAGCAACTCTTTTTCCTCCTCGATCATCCCGGATTTTTTGAGTAATTCACTCAATTCAACATAGGATTCAGCGCTTGCTCTATGTCCCAGAGCTATTGCATTTCGATATGATTTGATTGCGTTGAGAGTGTCTCCGGTAGCCAATTCTGACCTGGCGATTGCTAATCGCATCTCGGATACAGTAGGAGCTAATCGTGCCGCAGATCTGGCTTCGACCAGAGCAACTTCGTTTTCATCGCGACCGGAATGAATTCTATACAGCAAAAAATGTGGTTCCCAATCCAAAGGATTAAGTAAAGATGCTATATTAGCAGAAGATTCGGCTTCTTCTATGTAACGTGCAGTGAAAGATTGTTTGCTTTCATCTATAATAAGACTGGAGGCTTGTCTGGCAAGCAAAATAAGGGTAAAAAGAACTCCAAAAACCAAAACTGTGTTTCGCCATGGCCCAGGGGACTTTTTTTCTTCGGGATTCACATGCATGCGAAGTGCTAGGCCTGTGAGAACTGAAATTGGTAAGAGTATTCCGCTGAAAGCAGCATGGAAATCGACTGCCATGTGTCCAAGAACCCCTATTATTCCCGCAATGATACCAAGATTTAAAATCTGAGAATCCTTTTTATAGGCATTCTTAAACATAGGGAAATAGGTCATTATCAGGCCGATTAATAAAATGAGTAATCCTGGAAACCCAAGTTCGGCAAGTGCGCGGAGATATGCGTTATGGGGGAATTTGGGCAGATATTTTAAATCACGCAAGTACGTTGGCCTGATTGCTGGCCAGGCTCTAAGGCCAACGCCAAAAATAGGATAGTCCTTAGCCACTTCTAACCCCGCTTTGAGCATAATAATTCGCTCTTCGGTACTTCTTTCGGAACGATTTGCCTGAGTCATGGGTATTTTTTGGAGTGTATAGATTCTTTCGGTTACAGAATCGGGATGTTCCATCAGAAGGCCAACTGCCAATCCAAATCCAACAATCACTATTATCATGAAGACAAAGGTAATCTTAGTTTTGCGAATTATTCCGGGAACTAAAATGCCCAAAAATACTATTCCGAAGGAGAGCCACCCAGCTCTAGAACGCGTGAGTACTAATCCTCCGATCATTAGAATAGCGAGTACAATCGAAGCTATTCTATATTTACCCTTGAAGAAAACAGAGCATGAAATGGCTACAGGAATGAACAAAACCAGATATCCGGCCATGGGATTTTTCCAGAAAAAAGGGCCTATGAAATGGCGAATCATCTCGTGCCCTTCGATAGATGTAAATCTCCCCAATAAGTAATAATGCCAACCGATTGCGGTTACAATCAATGCGCCTAACATTATCACCAAAAGCATACGATCTATATCTTTGTAATTTTGAGGAAGTGAATAAGCCAGAAATCCCGTAGCGAAAACTCCACAAAAAGTGAGTAATTCCCCGAAACTGGAATCGATAGAGGTCGAGAAAAATGCGGTTATCAAACACCAGAAGAGAAAAATTCCCCAAACCATATTTAATCTGGCCGGAGTGAAGAATAGCTTTCGATTTTTATCGGAAAAAACCATAATCAACAATGTCATTCCCACAAATGCGACCACCCATCGAGCAATCTCTCCAAATCCTCCACCATGTAAAGTCGAATACCCTACTAACGCAGCTATAGAATATATAGCAAACATTCGTGAGCTATCTCGATTTTCCTCAAGTGGGACTGAGTTTGTGTGGTTTTTATCCTGCATAATTATTTGGGTAAAACCGCAATACCTTCTATCTCTATGTTTGCGTCTTTAGGGAGACGGCTGACTTCGACACATGCTCTGGCAGGTGGGTTTTCCTTGAAATACTCTTTATAGGCTTCGTTGACATCGGCGAAATTATCCATATCCACAAGAAAAATAGTAACTTTAACCAGATGAACATCATCACCAGCGGCACTTACAATTGCGAAGAGGTTATCCAAACATTGTTTTGTGGCGACCTTGATATCACCTTCAACCATGGTTCCGAATTCTGGATTAATTGGTATCTGTCCGCTAATAAAAAGCAGGTTACCTCCGATACACGCTTGACTATATGGGCCAATCGCTGCGGGGGCTTTATCGGTATTGACTATTTTGTGGCTCATAGAGATTTCTCCTTCGAAGTTATTTAATGTGATTTATCATATCATGGAATATATTACTATAGTAGCTAATCGGCAAGTGATAACAAACTGTATTATGAATTTTTATAAAGAGAAATATCCAGTTATTGAATTAATTATTTGACTTTTTAAAAGTAAAATATTATTTTTCATGCTTAAAAAGCACTTCTGTTTAACGAAAAAAAATCTTTATAAATGATAACCAAAGTAACTACTCAAGAAGTAGTACATATTTCATTTTTCTGCGACACACTCACCGTCGATAGATTGGTTATTCTTGTTGAACTTACTGACGGGAATAAAGAGAGATTCTATTTCCCGGTCCGGGATAACCAACCAGTCGATTTTAAAGTACCCAAGAAAGCCGTTGCTTTTGTTGTTTTTGCTCAGGCAGGCATGGATAGAAGAAGGGAAAAAATCTCTTCAAGAATTTATATTGTAATTGATAACTTCGGTACGCCCATCAAAGGCGCGAGGGCTTTTGCGGCTTCATATACCGATAACAGCGATGAAATGAATAGACTTATCGCTTCGGAACTCGATGATTATCCTGACCATCTTTTTGCATATAAATCGATTATCAAGGATTTATTCGCAAGAGATAACATTTTTGAGTTAAAGAAACTGCTTGGGAAAATCCAGGATGTAAGTGGCGATTATCCGGAGAAATATGCAACGCTGGCTTACGGATATGCTTTTAAAGGTAGGATAGATAAATCGATTGAATATCTTAAGAGATATTTAAATGAATCTACTGATTTTCTTTTTGCCCCGGAAGTTATTATGAGCATGGTGGAGAATTCGCCAGAGAATATCGACAAGAGGGTTGTCAATTTACTCACCTGGATTGCTGCTTCTTTTCCGAAATCGTCAGCAGGGTATTACTATATTAGTAATATGATCTGGGATGATGATTCGAGAAAATCGGACTCAGTGGCAGAATGGATAATGGAGAAACGTCTCGAAAGCTACGACTCGACTTATTTCATTCAGAGTTTATATTTTGCGGATATGCTCTCCGATTTGAAAAGCGCTGCGGAATCAGCCATGAAGTATATTGAGCTAGTTGATTTCGATCATTGCGACATTGACTTCTCTCAGTGGTGTGAGAGAACGAGTATAATGTATCGTGTATTATCGCGTTACTACCGATCGATAGGAGATTACCGTCGCGCTTTGGAATATGCTATCGAGGCATATAATGTAAATGACAATAGATCCACTCGCGACGATCTGGCATGTTTTGTTGCCGAATGTGCAATTCTGGCTGGAGATAGCGCTATAGTGAAAGAATATATATTAAAGGCATTTTCTTTAGGTGCTGTGGGTAACGCATTGAATCTGTTGAGTGGCTCTCCTATATCACCCAACGAGACAAAGATAATTTTGAACAAGCTTTATTACAGGAGCAATGAACTTTGCGAATCGATTCCCAAAGTGAGATTCTCAATTCCAGAGGGTAAAGATATTATTCCCGGCGAATCGATTCTTGTTATATATTTCTGGAAACCCGACAGTAAATCCTGCATTAAGTTAATTCCCGATCTTATTAGCTTTGCCAGGAAATATACAGGTGAGGATATAAGTTATCTTGCTGTTTCAGATTATCCTCTCGACTTCTTTCAGAATTTTCCAATTTTTTTCAAAGGCTGGGATATATGCCCGAACAGTCGGGATATATTCGAGAAATTCGCTATCACTGAAATTCCATATTTGATGGTTATCGATAAAGATGAGAGAATTCGCTTTTCAAAATCCGGCCCGGCAATCAACTTGAAAACTGCGGGAATAATACTGGATATACTTACTCAAAAAGATTAACTTATCTATTCAAATAATAATTTTAGACTTATTTAATTATATTTATGGGATATCGAACTGTCATCGGCCTTGAAATCCATATGCAGCTTGCCACGCAAAGCAAGATTTTTTGTGGATGCCCTGTTATCGACAGTGGAGACTATCCCCTGAATACGGTAATTTGTCCGGTATGCCTCGGTTTACCTGGAAGTCTGCCATCGCTGAATGAAAAAGCAGTGCTTTTTGGAGTGATGCTTGCATTGGCCACCGATTGTCATATCAACGAGACGAGTATTTTCTATAGGAAGCACTATTTCTACCCGGATTTGCCCAAAGGATATCAGATTACTCAGTATAAAAAGGGCCTCGCAAACAACGGCAAACTATTTATCGACAGCCATAGCTCGAGTAAGATGATTCGAATTCGGCAGATTCATCTGGAAGAAGATGCGGGAAAAATAATCCACGAGTCAGATGTCGATAGAAGCCTGATCGATTACAATCGATGCGGAGTTCCCCTCGTGGAATTAGTAACCGAACCAGATATAGAATCATCACAGCAGGCAGTCGATTTTGTTCGTAAGCTGCGTCAGATAGGATTATACCTGAAAATCTGTCGGGGCAATATGGAAAAAGGTAATATTCGCGTGGATGCCAATATCAGCATAATCCTCGATTCTGGGCAAAAATCACCAAGAATCGAATTGAAAAATCTCAATAGCCCGCGTTACATGAAAAAAGCTCTCGATTACGAAGCTGAAAGGTTGTCCAGGGCTTTGTTCAATGTTGAGGAGATTATCTCTGAAACACGCTTATTCGACCAAAATGAGAATATCACTAAACCGATGCGCAGCAAAGAAAAGGATGACGATTATCGGTATCTTCCCGAACCGAATATTCCGCCAATTGAAATAGATAGCACTCTTTTGGATAAGGCGCGCGGTGCAATACCGGAGATGCCGGATTCCAAGATTGAGAGATTTACTGTAGAATACGGCATCTCCGAGGCGGATGCTGCAATTCTATGCAATACACCATCGGTTGCCGAATATTTCGAAAATGCAGCATCCGCCACACCGCGCGCCGTTATTACAACTGCAAATTTAGTTTTACGCGAGATATTCTCAATTGCGAATCGGGAAGGGGTCGATTTCGATGAGATTAGCGAGGCAATACCTGCGAAAAAATTGGGACAGTTAAGTCGAGTTTTGCATGAGGGGAAAATCACACGAAATAAGGCTGAAATTGTGCTGTTAGAGATATTCAAAAACGGCGGTGAAATCGAGGAAATAATCGATAGAATGGAAGTACGGACAATTACCGATTTAAATGTTTTGCAAAAAGCGATAGAAGAAGTATTATATAGCAATCGCACTCTGGTTGAGCGTTACAATTGTGGCGAGGAAAAATTGAAGGGCTTTTTTATCGGCGAAGTTATGAAAAAAACGGCGGGAAGAGCTAATCCGAAGGCTATTATCAGATTAATCGAAAATCAAATAAACAAAATGGAGAATCGATGACCAGAAGAATAGTAATTATTTTGGCTATATTAGTTTGTACAATTTTTGCGGGGAAATTCGATGCACACACCAGAATTCTTGAATCTTTGGATGAGTATTCTACTCCGGAATTCTATCAATCTGAATTTATACGTTCGAATTTTTCTATAAGCGATGACGGCTATGTCGATCTCCTTGTCTCTCATAGGGATAGCTGGACTCCCCCGGGATTTGCCAGACTCTATTCAGATAGATTTTCCATTGCTACAATTGCCGTTCCAATATCGCGTTTGGGCATTTTGCGGGAAAACCCGGATATACTCTGGGTGGAAGCTTCGAGTTATCTGGAACCAAATCTCGATGTCAGCGTTCCAGAAACTAGCGCACCTTCGATCTGGAGTGAGACTTCGGGCGGCAAAGGCGATGGAGTAATAGTGGGAATTCTGGATACGGGAATCGATTATGAACATCCTGATTTTGATGGTTCAGGTGAGAGTAACCGCGTACTTGCTATCTGGGATCTAACCGAGTCTGTGGGCACTTCTCCAGCCGGTTTCGATTATGGTACTTTATGGGATCACGGTTCCATTTTGGACGGTTCGTGCACTCAAGAAGATTTCTACGGCCACGGAACACACGTTGCGAGTATTGCAGCAGGCGATGATGAAGTTTTCACCGGAATGGCTCCCGAAGCGGATATCGTTGTGGTAAAAGGCGGTAATTATGGATTCTGGAGTCACGATATTGCTAATGGTATATCCTGGCTCACCGATTTTGCTATCGAACAGGGAAAACCAATCTCGATGAATATGTCTCTGGGAGGCGGTTACGGTCCTCACGATGGCAGCCTTCTCTACGAAAGGATTGTCGGTTCGTGCACCGGCCCGGGAGCAATTCTGAATATCAGTGCGGGTAATTCACGGAACTCGGAAACTCATTATCAGTGTTCTCCCAGCGAAGGTTCACCGGATTCGATTATTCTAACTGCGGACATGGGTTATTATCATCGCGAAGGAGCTCTCAATGATTATATGATGCTCTCCGGATGGTACGATGGCGCAGATTCTATCGCGGTCACTCTGATTTCGCCTCATGGAAGAACTTACGGGCCAATCGCACCGGAAGACGATATTGTGATTCAATCCGACGGCGATGGTACGGTGTGGATCGATAACTGCTCCGATGGCCCGGGATTCAACGGGGATAGGTGTATTACTTTTATTTTAATTGACGCAGACGAAGACGAACCGCCCGCTGCAGGGAACTGGAAAATCCTTTTCGAGGGAGAGAGTGAAGTTCATGGATGGCTTTACTCCCGCAGTTTCAGTATCGGTCTTCAGGAAGACTATATAGTCAATACCCACATAGTCGGTCCTCCGGGTACCACGGATGAAGCAGTAACTGTTGCGTGTTATTGTACGAAAAAAAAATGGGTTAATAACTACGGCGATACTGTTTCTCGTGGATGGTACACAGTCGATGAGTTATCCAGCTTTTCTAGCCCGGGGCCAACCCGTACCGGCAAGCAAAAACCGGACATATCGGCTCCCGGTCAAGTGATTGCAGCGGCTTCTTCGAACAGCTCTGTTCAATCTCGCTGGTGGCAAACCGAGGATGGCGAACATGTACTCATGCAGGGAACTTCCATGAGTTGCCCGCACGTTACCGGCGCAGCGGCTTTGCTTTTGCAGGCGGATCCCGCATTGACACCATCTCGATTCAAACAATTACTTTATAATAATGCTGAGACCGACAGCTTTGTCGGTTCGGTTCCCAACTTCGATTGGGGAGCTGGAAAAATGAATATCGACGGAGCATTCGAGGAGTTATCTCCTACCGAAGCCAAACCGTTGAGAAATAATATTGCCGAAGCGGGAAGTGCTTATGTGTTAAGTCAGGAGTATTTTATCGGAAGTGTTCCCGAAGGCACTCAAGAGATTAGAATCGAGGTCGATGTTTACGATGGAAACGGTAGTTTAAGGATTCGTTACAATGAATGGCCGTGGTTCTTCGATTACGACACCTCAATAACCGTGGCCGGATTGGACAACGAACTCATTTTATCCAGCTCCGGGCCTTATCCACCGGAGTTTGGCGATATCTATTTACGGTTCGATTGTATGGCCTTGAGTTTAACTTTCGATGTTACAATGCAGTGTATATATGAATGGGGCTCAAATCGCATAATCGGTGTCGATCAGACTGCCCCGGAGAGTGTCAGCGTTGTTTTTGGCCAACCGCCACTTGGCGATGTGGAAAACCTCGCCCACTGGACTCTGACCGCCAACGGTGATACAATTGCGATTACTGATGCAGAGCTTGTAAGCGACGATCTGATCCTTCAACTCGAAGATGAGATTCCAGAGGGGACTGTAGCCAGACTTCACTACCAGGGATTGAGAGAATTATATGACAGCGGATGGGAATATGTCAACACATTATGGCCGATTATTCAGGATATGTATTATCACAATGTTGTTTGGGACGATACCACCTATCCGTATTATGTCGATTGGTGCGAAATTAAGGCCAGCGGTAGTTTGACAATAATGCCCGGTGTTCGAGTCGCAGCACTTTACAGCGATTCTTATATTAAAGTCGAAGGCGGAATTCAGATATCTGGCAATTCGGATAATCCGGTGGAGTTTTACAAAATTAACCACGAAGGAAATTGGGGGGGATTGGAAATAAACGGGCGGCGATATGCTCATCAGATAATTAATGCCAATTTCCGTGAAACAAGAACCGCCCTGGATTTACGTTCAACCGAAATCGATATACATCGAGTGGATATTCGCAACGGAAGATGCGGAATTGCTTTGAATGGGAATTCTGATTTGAGTGCTAAAAATCTTCTCATTGCAAACCTGAACGATGCATCGGCCGATCCAACAGAGCTTGTTGGAATTAGATCTTTCAAGGGGGATATTATCGATGTGGTTAATGCTACATTCGATAGTATATATTACTCCGCGGTGGCTATCGATACGGTGGGTTCATTGAGTGTGAGAAATGCTATTTTCACCCGTTGTGGAACTGGAATCGACATACTCACGACATATCCCAATTGCGTGGATTACTCCTGTTTCTGGATCAACGATGTGGATACATGGGGACCGATAATCCTGGGCGATAATATCGTGTATGACAATCCCGATTATGTGGGCGGAACTCCTATAGATTATCATCTGCGAAGCAGTAGCCCCTGTATCGATGCAGGTGATCCCACAATTTTGGATGACGATTCCAGCCGTTCGGACATAGGGTTTTATGGCGGTAACTACACCGACGATATCGCTGAGCGCAAAATGCCCAAAGATTGGAAAGTATCGGTTTATCCCAATCCTTTCAATTCAGCTGTTAAAATTCAATCGAACATCGAAGCTAAAATTTCCGGTGTGGAGATTTTCGATATCACCGGTCGATCAATTGTCGATTTAGATTATATAGAAAATCCTGTGGAAAGCGTTTTATGGTCTCCCAGTTCCAATTTACCAAGTGGAATTTACTTTGTTAAAATCGATTCCGATAGTGATACTAAAACAACGAAAGTTCTCCTTTTACGATGAAAAAGCGGCTGGCATTAGCCCTTATCTCCGGCGGGCTTGATAGCTCGCTGGCGGCTTATATAATCGCGCAAAATCACAATGTGGATGTTATCGGTTATTTCTTCAGTCATCCGTTTACTCCCGGAATTGGGGATGATTATCTTCTTCCTGCTGAAAAAGCGGCAAGGCAAATCGGCATTCCTCTCATAATCGATTCGGACAGTATGGCATTTATAGATATGGTCAAATCGCCTTTTTATGGTACTGGCAAAGGAGTTAATCCATGCCGTGATTGCAGAATTTTCATTCTGCAAAGAGCCAAACGAGTTCTGGAAAAGATGGGGGGGGATTTTCTGGTAACCGGCGAAGTCGTCGGTCAGCGACCAATGAGTCAACTCAAGAATTCTATCAATCTTATCGCTAAAAGGTCCGGGGCTAAAGAAATTATTGTAAGGCCGCTTTCAGCAAAACTATTGAAACCGAGTCTTCCCGAAGAAAAGGGATGGATTAACCGCGAGGATTTATATGGCCTTGCCAGCCGAAATCGCACACCACAAATTGCTATGGCCAAAGAGTTTGGTATCGATAATTATCCCGCACCGGCAGGTGGATGCCCTCTAACCGAGCCATCGTATGGGGTTAAATTTGCCGATCTGGTGGAACACAAATCAAATTTGGATTATATCGATGTTGAAGCATTGTCTATTGGCAGACATTTTCGATTGCAGGACGGAAGCAAGCTGATAGTGGCTCGAAACGAGAGGGAATCGGACTGGATATTCGATAGATTGATGGGGAAATATACGGTACTTTTTTCTCAGAAAATACTCGGTCCGGTTGGCGCATTGCAGGATTATCATGACAAATCTTCAATTAGAACTGCGGCAGGCTTAACTCTTGGTTACGGTAAAACCCGTGAATACCCAGAAATTGTGATTCGTGTTTTTCATCCAGATGGATCCACAGAGAATATGGCGGTGAAACCACTGAATAAAGACGCTTTTCGAAAATATCTATTGATCTGATATCAGTGGATTTTCAGGCGATTCCAAAAACGCGATTTCGCTTAGTGATTTGCGCGAAGTTTTCCTGTAATCTTTTTCCTGCGATGGCCATCCAAGGGCCAGCAATGATATGATTTTCCAGCTCGAAGGAATATTGATGATTTTTCTCACTTTTTCTTCAGAAAACCATCCAACCCAACAGGTTCCCATGCCTCGTTCGGTTGCAGAAAGCACAATATGTTCGATTGCGATAGCTACATCGATGGTCATCAAATCCACAGGTAAAGCAAGACGAATTGCTTTATGATAGAAAAGGGATTCTTCTCCACAGCAGACGATTACACAAGGAGCATTTTCCATCCACGCATTGATTTTAATACCCGCGGGAACCGCTCTGGCCAGTTTTTCAATTTTTGTTTTATCTCGTACCGCGATAAATCGCCAGGGTTGTTTGTTGTTACTGCTCGGAGCGAGTCTAGCAGCTTCGAAGAGAAACTGCAAATCAGAATTAGACACCGATTTTTCAGAAAAGTGTCTGATACTGTGTCTTTTCTGGATTATTTCTTCAAAAGTATTTCCCATATTTATAATATCGAAAATAAATTCGCGAAAATCAAGGGAAGTCTATTTAATAGCAAATATTCGAGGTTAGATATTGACAAAACAATTTAATTCAAATATCTTTGCAAAAAATAGAAAATACAGGAGGATTATTTTGAAGAGAATTATCGTAGTTTTAATGATTATTGCATGCGGATTCATTTACGCTCAGGGCGGACCAGATTTGGGATTGAAGAAGGTCGGTTTGAAAGTGGGACCTGCCATTCCGGATTCGCCATATAAAGTGGGATTTGCTTTTGGATTATCCGCGGACCTGGGAAAATTACACGATATTATCGGTATGGAAGGCACTTTGGAATATTTCCGTGTAACCAAACCGGAACAGGAGATTTATACCGATTCGCATTCAGATATCGCCGGGATAGTAACTTTGAAAATAATGCCCGAGGTTAGCAATTTACCTTTTCAGCCATATTTGGGCGGTGGAATCGGTTTTCACTATCTAACCGACACGCCCGATAAAGTCCTTCAGGCCTATGACCCTATCGAACATAGCACCAGACTCGAACTCCATCTTGCAATCGGTGCCACAATGGAGATAAATGAACAGATCGACGGAATTTTCACTTTTAAGGTTAATCTGTCCGATATCAGCACATATAACCCCTATGTGGGAGTGATGTTCGACCTCTAAGTATTTACAAAACAACAAGTTAGAAGAAAAAGATTGCCTTTGGGCAGCCTTTTCTTTATATTAATAAGGATAAAATTTAAGGTAGAGGTATGAGAAACAAGGGCATCTTTTTAACTCTAATATTTTTTTATTTTTTGATAGTGTCGTTAGTGTTAGCGGCACCGTATAGTCTTACTATGACTGATGAATCCGATTTTAGCGGAGGCGATTTTCGGAATGTAATTATTTTTCCGGATCCGAGCTATCCCCCGGCTGGGCTCACTCTCTCGGAATTTGACACAATTCGTGTGCTTCAAATTTTTCCATCGGGGCATTGCATGGACTGTATCGATATCGTTGTCGATTCTCTGGCTCCTTTTGGGAACCCGGTTTTGCACTTCGATTTGGAGATTACCACGCTGGACGACTGGAACGATATCTCAGGCTTGAGTGACAATTTTCAGGTAGCCGATCCAATCTCGCTGGAACTGAGCAATAAGGTTCTGACCGATTACGACATTATTTTCTTTGGAATTGCCAATGGATTTGGCGGCAGAGGTAATGACCTGGATAACAGCGGACGCGAACGTGTACGTGATTTCGCAGGATTGGGCAGAGGTGTAATCCTTACTCACGATACAATCGCCAAGCGCGAAGGACGACGTTGGTACACCATGCTTTGCTCGGAAAGCTCTGATTTCGAACATGAACGCTTTAATTCTATCACCGATGTTACCGGACTTGATGCTGATTGGGTAACCTGCTATGCCCCGGATTCAGATTCTCATTATTTCGAGGTTCATAGGGTAGCTGGAACACCAGACGGCGCTAATGTTCTCCATGCGCCTTTTGATCTACCGGACACTTTTGCTATAACCGCCTGCCACAATTTCGGCGAGGAATATGATGGTCATGGAACGGTTTGGTATGAGGGGCCTCGCGATCAGATTTATATGCACACATATCATTCGCTCGATTATGGTAGCTATGCGGCCTATTTTTCCACCGGACACGAAGAGGAATATCACGGTGATAGTTTCCGTCCAAGCCCATGGGAAGGCAAGGCGATGATTAACGCCATGTATTATGCCTATTTTGGAGGTCATGGTTCTGGAATTTATACCAGCGAATCGTTCTCTGCTATTTGCGACGGCGAGTTGACCACTTTCTCAATGGATATTGACACTGCAGACGGTTCCGGAGTTACGGTCGAGTTGGCGTCTTCTTCCGACGGTTTCAGTTGGAGTGATTTCTATATAATCGAACCGGGAATGGCCGTTCCTTCGGCGGTTTCCGATGGCCCTTTTTATATGTATCGATTGATTTTTCAGCGGGGAGTTTACGGCGAAAGACCGATAGTCCATTCGATTACCTGGGAATTCGAATTGCCAATTCCAGAGCTCGAACTTGTGTCGCCATCGTATGGGAGCTTCTATTCATGCAGCTGCGGAGTTGTCGAATGGTATGTACGCTCACAGAGTGGAGTCGATTTATCCAGTGTTATCATCGATGTTAATTCAACCGCTTATGGTCCTTCGCGATGCAGTTGGGATACCGCCGATTCGATTTTGACTTTTTTAGGACCTTCGGAATGCTGGACACATGGTGAAACTTATCTTGGATACATGGAAGAGATGACTGGTATCACCGGATGTCCGCGTGTCGGGGATACATCGTTCTATTTCATCGCGGATTTACGTCCACCTACTATCACTAATTTGATTCCGGCACCTGATACGATTATCGCTGAATCGGATCCGATTTTATTCTGCACCTTGCATGATAGCACTTCCGACGAACAAAACAGCACTTTCTATTGGATTGTGGATGGCGACACTATCGATTATGGCGAAGCAGGATTGAGCTGGAACGGTACTATCAATCAACTCAGGCTAAACACTATTGTGGCCGGTTTGACACTTGGAGATACAGTAGAAGTCTGCGTTGGCGGAGGAGATATCGCCGAGGGATGCGGTCCCAATATGGCCGATACTTGCTGGAGTTTTTTGATCGATCAGGATGGCCCCACTGCCACGATTATCTCGCCACCTACAGGTTATCTTTCGTGCGACAGTTTGCGATTGGCGTTTATTATCGAAGATTTGGTCGGATTGGATAACTCAAGCTTGATAGTGAGTTGCGGCGAAGATACTTTTATTTACCCCGATGGAATGCGTTTTGCCGGAGACACCTTTTATTTGGAACCGGATTATCCGGTTAATGATGGTGACACCTTGAATATCGTGTTCGAGCAGATTCACGATATGCTGGGGAATTCCGGCGGAAATCCTGAGTTTACGGTGATTGTGGATCAAACTCCTCCTGTGGTGTGGAATCGTGACCCTTATCCCGATGGATTTGTTGGTGTATCCGATCCGGATATCAGTTTCAGTTTGATGGATAGTATTAGCGGTTTGAGTGAAAGTTCGGTCAGAATCACCGTAGATGGCGTGGATTATGATTTATCGGATGGTTCCTGGGATGGAGTAAATATGCTGCTTTCCGGTAGTTCACTCGGATGGGATTTTGAACACGACGACAGTATCGAAATCTGTGTTTGGGCCGATGATTTCGGTTCTGGCTGTGGTACCAACCAGATGATGGAGTGCTGGTCGTTTATAGTTAATTTGCGCGGCCCGGAATGTATTCCTGTTGGGCCTTTGGACGGTTGGTATGTTGGATGTGATACTTTCCATATATTATTCATGATTACCGACCCAAACGGTGTTAATTGGTCAACTGCGGAGTTCTCTATTGACGGTGTGGTTTATAATATTTCCAGCCCGCAAATAGCTTTAAGCAGCGATACGGTCGATTTTACTCCATCCGTGCCATGGATCGACGGCGATGTTATCTCTGTGGAGATTACCGCCGCCGACGATTCACTTGGCAACACTCTTGAAAGTCCCTGTTTGTATTCGTTTACCGTGGATTTAACTCCACCGGAGATCACCGAGTTCAACCCGGTGCATTACGGCGTAGTCGATACATCACAGCCGATTATCTCTGCGCGAATAGAGGATATCGCCGGAGTGGATTCGAGTTCTCTCGTTTTATGTGCAGAAAGCGATTGCTGGGGTCTGGATTCGTTGCCACCCGGACTTATTTGGCGCAACGATTCATTAATTTTCGATCCAAATGCGGCGGGAGTTTATTTCGCTGGTGAGACAGTCATGGTCAGAGTTGAGGCCTGTGACCGAACTCAATGGTGCGGCCCAAATTGCGGTTCTGAAATCTGGATGTTCCTGATCGATAATCTGGGGCCGAGAGCCTTTCTTATCGAACCGGATTCGGGGGCTTTCTCCAGTTGCAGCTCTCAGGTCTTCAAAAGCCGAATCGTGGATCCATCGGGGTTGATGATGAACACTATCGAGATTCTGGCAAATGGGATTTCCGTCAACTGGCCCGATCCCAGATTGGATTATATTGGCGATACTTTGATTTTCACTCCGGATTCTCCATGGAATCACCTGGACACAGTTGAGTTCGAGCTGATTTCTGTTTTTGATTCTATTGGTAACCCTCTTCAGGACACAATTTTCACTGAGGTAATTATTGATTTGATGCCTCCTAATGTGGAAATTATCTCGCCATTGCCCGGCGAAAGCGATGTGCCCCCTCTGAGCAACGTTTTGACGGTAATAACCGATGATGGATGTGGTTTAGTTTTTGATCAGACCGAGTTCTATGTTAACGGCTATTTTGTCGCACAGGGTAGCGGTCTCGGATTCCGGGGCGATACATTGGTTTTCGATCCAGTTGCTGCGGGAATGCATTTTATCGAAGGAGACAGTAATTCGGTACGAATTGTGGCTTCGGATTGCGCTGGATATTGTCCTTCAAATGTAACCGATACAACGTGGCGTTTCTACGTTCCCGATGACGACAGCATAGGCCCGATTTGGATTGATTATCAACCTACATTTTGGTTGGCGGATTCTGTGTTTGCGATAGAGTGCAGAGCTTTCGATGAATCTGGAATTTATTCAGCTTCTCCCCCGGATTTACAAGCCCCTTATCTAATCTGGGATAACGATTCCGATCTGGTGGCAAATTGCGATACATCGTGGCTGGATTTTGTGGATGAAAGCGCTGGAACCACGAGATTTATTACTTCCTCTATGCTGGTCTCTCATGATCCGGACAGCGATATCGTGCTTATGGCAACCTGCTGGGACGACGACAACGATTATTCCGAGAGTAGCGACCGAAGCAACAATGTTTCTCCTTTATGGCCGGTGGAAATTGTCGAACCGGCAGATATCGATATGACTTTCCCCATGCCGGAATGGGTTACCAGCTGTAGAGATCAGGCTATAAGGTTTTCAGTGAGTGGTGAAGTTGCTCTTGATATGGGAAGTTGCATTTTTGTTATCGACGGAGACACAGTAAGCACTTTAGACAGCCGATTAACTGCGGAAAGTGACAGTGCTTTTCAATATACTCCCCTATCCGAGATTTTCGACGACGGCCAGATAGTATGTACTCTTATAGAGGCAAAGGATGCATTGGGAAATCCACTTTATGTACCTATGGAATGGACATTTATAGTTGATACTCTACCGCCGGTAATCGTACCTTTGAGCCCTTCGGAAGGTGCTATGGTTCCCGAGGATCAGATGGAATTCGAGATATCCATTAACGACCCGATTTGTGGAATCGACACAGATTATCTGAAATTGGGAATTCTGGTTAATCAGACTGATAGTTTCACTTTCGATATTAACAATTCAGTTCTCGACTGGAACGAAGGATCTGGATTGCTATCATTCAACCCGGATAACGCAGGGATGGGAATCGAAGATGGCGATTCACTATTGATAACTATCTGCGCCGGCGATAACCCGGATTTATGTTCGCCTAATGAAGACTGTCTGGATTTTAGTTATTGGATCGAACCGCATGTTGAGTGCAGCACCAACACCAATCCGTTTACTCCCAATATGGACGGTTACAACGATGTAGTTAGATTCTATTGGCCACATTTCTTCCGTTTTGGCGCGGATATCGAGATTTTCGATATGCGGGGAATTCAGGTGAAGAAATACTCGGTTCCACCGGGGAATTTTAAGGCCGCCGAATGGAACGGATTGGACGAAAACGAGAATAAATGCCCGGGAGGTGTTTATATTTATGTTGTAGAGGTTAATGGAGAGAGAATTTGTAAAGGCACTATTACTTTAGCACGTTAAAATGAGAAAGATACTAATGAGATTATTGTTGTTCACGATTTTATTATCGATATTTGCTTTAAATACCGGTTGCGCGGAAAAAACCGAAGAATTCGAACTTGAAAAGGGTATTTACGTTATATCTGAAATTGGCCTGGTTGGCGTACCGGATTCACTCGAAAAAGGCGGTCGCGATAATGTGCCATTCGGGGTTCGTGAGATGTCCTGGGGAATGAGTTTTTATGTTCATAATCCTGAGATGGAAAAAATCGGTGCACTGGATCAGAAATATATGGCTGAACTGGCTATTTATAAGGACTCATCAGGAGTAGTATCTATGGGTAAAATACTGGAGATAGCCAAACCGATTCTATCCTATTACAAAGCGGAGAAAGTAGATTCATTATGGAAAGCTGAGATTACAAATTCTATCGATATCCAGGCTTTTCTTAGCGACAGCAGCGTTATACTTGCTTTTCCGCTCGATTCCGTTCCGGGGATTACTGATATGTCGGTTTTTGGAGTTGCCAACTACTTTCACGATCAACCTTTGCTCGACGTTTGCCAGGGAGGAAATTTTGGGGATTTAAAACCGGATAAAACCGGAGATCATAAATTTTTACCATTTGACATAACTTTCGTAAAAACCTGGGTAGATACTGTTAATTAGTTCAGATCGATTTACATTCGGGGAATGTATGAAATTCGCAATTATTATTTTATTATTGCCTATCGTCGTTATGGCGGCTATAGATAGAGGACCTATTCTATCTTCGCAACGACCTAATTGTGTGATGACCGTCAATTTTCGCACAGAGAATTTGTGTGTGGGCGAAGTTCATTATCGTTTGCTACCCGATGGTCTATGGCGCTCCAATTTAGATCCCACAACGGATACCTTGCATCATTTAGAGATGTATATCTCGCCGTACTCACAATATGAATACTATGTTCTGGCCGATGGTGACAGCAGCGGAATTTTCTCATTCTGGACCGCTCCGGAAATCGGAGATAATCGGGATTTCAATTTCTGCGCTTATGGTGATACTCGTACAGGATTGGTTGCACATTATGTGATTATTGATCATGTAATGACCTGCAATCCTATGTTTATGGTTCATACCGGCGATATGATCGAGGATGGAATAGATACCGACGATTGGGATGTTTATTTCTCGGAGCTTTGCGACTGGCATGATATCGCTCAATCGGTGCCTTATTTTTACGCTATGGGTAATCATGACGACGAATCACCCTATTTTTATGAAGCGATCGATCTCCCATGCAACAATCCTGCGGGAACTGAGGCCTATTCGAGTTTTGACTGGGGAAGAATCCACTTTTTCACTATGAATTCAGAGATCGATTATAGCGTAACAAGTGCCCAATATGCTTTTCTTCAGAACGATTTAGCTACGGCGTCGTCGAGTCCTAACTACGATTTTCTAATTGGATTGGTTCATCGTCCTTTTTACTCCAGTGGTTACCATGGACGGGAAGAGGATATGGCCGAAGTTCTGGAACCATTATTGGAGACTTATGGGGTCGATTTAGTTCTTCAGGGGCACGATCACCTTTACGAACGCACCTATCCTCAAGATGGGGTAAGCTATATTGTAACAGGTGGCGGCGGAGCTCCGCCCAGTCCTGTTTTCTGGTGGTTCTATTGGACAGCGTATGGATATAATCTTTATCATCATCTGGATTTTCATTATATTGGCGCAGAACATAAGCTAACTATGCATATGCACAATTATTCGAATGAAATTGTGGATTCGTTAGTTTTAATTGCTTCGGCTGTTGAAATCGAAGAACAGAATATTCCATCTTATTCGAGACTATCATTTGCACCAAATCCTTTTAATTCGAGTTGTCGAATAGAAACTGGATCGGAAACTGAAATCAAGATATACAATATCGCGGGGAATTTGATAAAAAGGGGATATACAGAAAACAGCGTCTATGATTGGACTCCTGGCGATCGTACTCCAGGTGGAATTTATTTTGTGAAAGCGATCTCCGGAAATGACCAAAGTGTTATTTCTCCTTTGCTATATTTGAAATAAACCCGACTTTATTTAGCGATTCTCAATACTTCATCAGATTTTGATTACATATTTTGATAATAATTTCAGTGAATAATCACATAGAAAGGGGAACACAGAGTGATACCACGCTATAGCAGAAAGAAAATGGCCGAAGTTTGGAGCGAAGAAAACCGTTTTCGTAAATGGCTCGATGTTGAGTTAGCTGTATGCGAAGTACAGCATGAAAAGGGTTTGATAAAGAAAAAATCTTACGATAAAATTTTCGAGAAGGCCGATTTTACTTTAGAGGATATCCTTAAAAATGAAGAAAAGAATCATCACGAAGTTATCGCCTTTTTAAACGTTCTTCAGAAAAATATCGGGAAAGAATCCAGATATATTCATTATGGATTAACTTCTAACGATGTAATAGATACAGCTATGAGTTTGCAGATTCTGGAAGCTATCGATTTACTGGAAAAAGAAATTGAAAAAATGATGGTTTCTATTCAGCGGATAGCTGAAAAACATAAATATACTCCCCAGATAGGCAGAACCCACGGAATCCACGCAGAACCGACTACTTTCGGTTTGAAGTTAGCTGTTTACTATTCAGAATTCAAGCGACATCGAGAAAGATTAGCAGCGGCAAAAGAGAGAATCAGAGTGGGCAAAATATCAGGCGCTGTCGGCAACTATGCTCAAATCGAGCCGGATATTGAGAAAGAAGCATTGGATAAACTCGGTCTTAAGCCGACTGAAGCCTGCACTCAGGTTATTCAACGCGATAGGCATGCGGAGATAGTATTTGTAGCTGCTTTAATAGCTGCAACTATGGAGAAAATCGCCACGGAAATACGCAATCTTCAACGTACTGAAGTCGATGAAGTAAGCGAACCTTTTGCTACCAAGCAAAAGGGTTCTTCGGCCATGCCTCACAAGAAAAATCCTGTCAAATCGGAAAATATATGTGGACTGGCCAGAATTATTCGCGCCAGTTTAACTCCAGCTCTCGAGAATATTACTCTCTGGCATGAGAGGGATATTTCTCATTCTAGCGCAGAAAGGATTATTTTCCCCGACATATTTATCGGCTTGGATTTCGCTATTCATAGGCTTTATACCATAATCGACGGCCTTAAAGTGAACAAAAAGAAGATGCTTGAGAATATCAACCTTACCCATGGATTAGTATTCTCCCAGCGTTTAATGCTCAGGTTGATAAATGCCGGAATGGAACGCGAAGAGGCTCATACTATGATTCAGGGTAAAGTTATGACTACACATAAGAAGGGAATAGATTTCAGGGAGAGTATTATTCAGGATGGAGAGATTCGCAAATTCCTGACGCTCGAGGAAATCGAAGCCCTTTTCGATCTGGATATTTACATAAAACATGTGGATTTGATTTTCGAAAGAGTGTTTGGTTGAGCCTTTCTGTGGCACAGTAATTGCGTAAAATCCAGGGTTATATAAGTATAATAAGTGGATTATCTTTGAATCCTGGAAATAGATAGATAACGATGAAGAAAATCATTTTTCTGTTATTATTAATAGTTCTGGTAGTACTATCCAGTGGATGTGTTTATTACAACACGTTCTTTCTGGCCAGGAAAAATTACCGCTTAGCAGAGCGATCCAGATTGCGTAGCACTACTTCTGAGTTGCCTTCCAAGGCAAAGAATCATTACGATATTTCTATTCGTAAATCCTCTAAAGTGCTGGCTTTCTATCCTGAATCCAAGTGGGTCGATGATGCACTTTTCATGCTCGGAATGTGTTTTTATCGCACCGGAGAATATACTAAAGCTGTGCGAAAATTCGACGAGCTTCTCGAGGCTTTTCCTCAGAGTGAATTTGTGGCCGAAGCTCAATATTGGCGTACTTTATGTTCATACGAACTGGGCGAATTCGAGAGTGCATTGGACAAGCTTAAAGAACTTGCCCAAAATGGCGATTTCGCAGAACGCAGCGCTTTCATGGTGGCTGAGATGTTCTACGAAAAGGAAGATTATATATCTGCCAGACAAGCTTATCTGGAATTCTTAGAGAAATTCCCGGGTGGACGATACAAAAGTCTTGTTCATTTTCGCCTGGCGGAGATAGCATATTTTTACGAGGAATATTTCGAGGCTATTTCACAGGCTGGGGAAATTGACAAGAAAGATGTTACTCCGGCAGAATTCTTCGATTCGCGAATGCTTATCGGCGAATCCTATACGCAACTTGATAGTTTGAAAAGAGCGTTATCCCATTATAGAGAAATTCGCAAAAACGAGGATTTCTATGATCGCTGGCCGGAAGTAGATTTGAAGATTGGTGATGTTCACTATTTGGCGGAAGATACTACTTCGGCGATTTTTTCATGGAGTGAAGTCTGCAAATTACATACTCGCACAGAACACAGTGCATGGGGATGGTTCAAACGAGGGAGTTTACATCTTGATTTCGGATCGATAGCTATTGCCAAAGCTGAATTTGATTCTGCTGCAGCTCAAGTTTCCAGCGGGGAAGTTCGTGAGTTAGCATTGCAAAAGAGTGCTTCGATCGCTAAGCTGCAGGAGTTCCAGGACATGTTGGATGCGGAGAACGATTCGGTCGAAGTCGATGTCGTAGGCACAGAATTGGCCTTGGCTGAGATGTATCTTCTCGAACTGAATCAACCGGATTCAGCACTTTCTGAATACCGTTTTGTAGTGGAGAATTATCCCGAAGATTCACTTGCTCCAAAAGCAGCTTATGGTATCGGCTGGGTATATTTTTATTCCATGAATGAACGTGAAAAAGCGGATTCGGCATTTGCTGAAGTTCTAAAGAAATATCCTGAGAGTGATTATGCGGTTGGTGCCGCCGATTATTTCGTGGGCAAGGGCGCTGCACTCGATTCTATGGGAGTCAGAACTGTGGCTTATTATTTTGTTAAGGGCGAAGAGAACTTATTCACTTACGGCAGAATCGACTCGGCTTTGCATTATTACAAATTTGTCTGTGATTCTTTTCCGGAAAGCCAGTATTTTCCTAAGGCATTATCGGCTAGAGCATATATCCACGAGAATGAGACTTACAAATACGAAGTCGCCGAATCACTCTATCAATTCCTGGCGGACAGTTTCTCTACCACAGAATATGCCAGGATCGCTCAGGTTCGTCTGGGTAATGCGGCACCTTCTTTCGAGAAGGAAAAACCTCCTGAAAGCGTTGCAGATACAACTGGTGCCATGGTTTTGAACAAGGATGAAGAGAAGAGAAAAGAAGACATTAATACTCGAAGAACCGACGGAAGGCAAAGCTACGGACGCGACGAGGGTATTGTTGATCCGACTACAGGGGAATTTCTCCCGCGAGCGCCGAGACCTATTCATCCAGTTGAGTTGAGATATCCCCAGGAAGAATGGAGTTCGGATTTGCAGGGCCGAGTTATTCGTATGAAGGTTCGAATAAACTCGTTCGGAGAAGCGGAGGAAGTAGAACTTTTCCGGAACGGCTCCTGTGGCAATGAAGTAATAGATAGAGCAGCTTTACAGGGTGTCGAGGATGTAGAATGGCGAGCTGAAGATATCCCAATTGAGTATATAAATGAATGGTTCTTTTATGAGATAAGAGTAACCAAACCTAAATTAACGATCGACAGATCAAATTAGGAGGAAGATTCGATGTTTGAATTAAGACCCCCCGAAGAACTTTTGCCCAGATTGGATCTCGACGAAGTCGATAGGATTCTAATTATCGACGGTCCCAATCTGGTTCCTGGCAAAGTGGAGGCGGATATATTGAGCGAAATGGAACTACAACGGGTTCCCAATAGCTCTTATAAAAGTATTTTCGCCTGGTTTACCGAACCGGATGAACGTCACGCTGAAAGTATTGTAGATCAGGCTCAGAGAATATTATCGCCCGGCGGAAAATTCTGGTTAATAGTACCAAAAAAGAATTCGGTCGAACATCACAAGGCAAAGGGCATACTCAGAGATCAGGTTCTTCCACGCGCTTTACAACATGGTTTAACTCAGAAGAAAACCCTGGGAATCGGTCCTCACTATTTCGCGATTCAAACACATAAAACTGGTTAGTTTTTTCGAGTTTTTATTCCATTTTACAAAAATACTCAGGGATAAATACAGTTTTTAAGTTAAGATAATTCCAACGGTAGATTTGTATCTAAAAAAATGAAAAACAATAGGGGATTCGAATTAGAGACATATTGCGTGGTTGATCTGGATGGATTTCGAATCAATTTGAAGAATATCCAAAAGTGGGTCGACAAACGCAGAATTATACTGCCGGTCAAGGCCAATGCCTACGGCCATGGCGTGGTTCCTATCTGTGCAGAAGCTCGCTCTGTCGGAATCGATCATTTCGGAGTAGCTACAGTCAGCGAAGGTGTAGCTATTCGTCAAGCCGGAATCGATGGTGAGATTGTAGTCTTAACTCCAGCAACTCTAGAACAGATCGAAGCTATCGTAGAATACGACCTTCATCCCAATGTGGTTAGCGAAGTTTTCGCACATGCATTATCTGCCGAGGGTGAAAGTAAGGGTAAGAAGGTCGGGTGTCATCTGGAAATTGACACTGGCATGGGACGAACAGGATTCTGGCATACCGATGCAATCGGCGATATAATTGCAGTTTCCCGCTTGGAATACCTCTCTATTGAAGGAATATTCTCTCATTTTCCTGTGGCAGATTCGGACAACCAATCTGATATCGATTTCACCAGAATTCAACTGGAGCGTTTCGCGAGGATCATTACTAAATTGAAAGAGCTGGGCATCGATCCGCCTTTAATTCATATTTCTAATTCAGCGGGAATACTCGATCATCCAGTTTATGGTAATGGAGTCCGTCCGGGTATTATGTCTTTTGGTTTGTACCCTTCAGCGCAGGCAAAAAGTACCGTACAAATCAATCCAATTCTTTCTATGTACACACGTGTGGTTCAGCTACGTGAGTATCCACAGGGCACCAGTATCAGCTATGGGCGAACATATACTACTCGTGGCAAGGAGAAAATCGCAGTAATCAGGGCTGGCTATGGAGACGGTTTACGACGAGCGCTTTCCAACCGTGGTTTTGTTCTAATTCGGGGGAAGAGATATCCTATTGTTGGGCGAGTTTGCATGGACATGTGCATGGTCGATGTTACCGGAAGTTCGGTGGAACTGGATGATAAAGTTGTCATTCTTGGTCACGATAACGGAGGTTCTATCACTGCTGAAGATCATGCAATTTGGACAGGAACATTAAATTACGAGATTCTTACCGGTCTTTCTGAACGAGTTCCCAGATTATACAAGAAAGATGGTTTTCTAGTAGAGGCCTACGAATTGACAAATTAGACAAATTTTGTCGCGGGTTGTCTATTTTTGTCATTTATGTCTCATTTTACCAATCTCTAACAATACTTCCGAGTTCTAATAAGTTTCTCTAACCCCTTTCATTATAATGCTTTAAAGAGATACTCATTATTTGGCATGAGTACTGTAATAACTTGTTACGACAAAGTTGACTAAAGTTAAAAAAGCAAAAAAGGAGGTAGATATGGCAATCGTAAGATGGAAACCTTTCGGTGATCTGGTTGATTGGACCAATGATGTTGACGATAGGATTCGCAAGTTTCTGGGTGAAGAGTCCGAAAGCGAATCTTCGTCGATCTGGGCTCCTCGTGTAGATATCAAAGAGAACGAAAATAGCCTGGTAGTGCATGCAGAGGTTCCAGGAATGGAGAAATCCGATTTCAATGTCACCATGAAAGAAGGAGTATTGTCTATCTCGGGAGAGAAAAAGATGGAAGAAAAACAGGAAGGTGAGAACTGGCATAGAATCGAACGTGTGTTTGGACGGTTCCAGCGCAGTTTCTATATTCCAACCGAGGTAGATGAATCCAAAATCAAAGCGAATTACAAAGATGGAGTCCTTTCGGTTACTCTTCCCAAAAAAGAGGAAGCCAAGAAAAAGGAGATCCCAATCGATATCGACTAAAATTGCAAATATCGAGCCCGGGTAACCGGGCTCGATACCAGATTTTGAGTAATTTATTAATGAAAAAAACAAATTGAAAGGAAAATAATTATGGGAAAAACAATAGGAATTGATTTAGGAACGACCAATAGCTGCGTATCAGTTATGGAAGGTGGCAAATCCAAGGTGTTGAATAATGCCGAAGGTGGAAGGACCACGCCATCTATTGTAGCCTTTTCTAAAAATGGTGAAAGATTGGTGGGAGTTACTGCAAAAAGACAGGCAATTACCAATCCGGAAAGGACTATATATAGTATAAAGAGATTTATGGGCAGGCGTTTCTCTGAGGTTCAAAACGAAATCAAAGAAGTACCTTATAAGGTAACTGAAAATGCAACCGGTGGAGTTCAGGTCAATATTGGGGATAAAACATATTCCCCTCAGGAAATTTCCGCGATGATCCTACAGAAACTTAAAGCCGATGCTGAGAGCTATTTGGGCGATAAGGTAACTGATGTTGTAATCACTGTCCCGGCTTACTTCGACAATGATCAGCGTAAGGCTACTTCGGATGCTGGAAAGATAGCCGGAATGAATGTTCAACGTATTATCAACGAACCTACTGCCGCGAGCTTATCTTATGGGTTGGACAAAAAGATCGATCAGAAGATTGCGGTTTTCGATCTGGGTGGCGGAACTTTCGATATAAGTATTCTTCATATCGGTGACGGGATCTTCGAGGTTATGTCAACTAACGGAGATACTCATCTGGGCGGCGATGATTTCGACCAGAGAGTTATCAACTGGCTGGTGGATAAATTTAAATCAGATAATGGAATAGATCTCTCGGCAGACTCCATGGCTTTGCAGCGTTTAAAAGAGGCATCGGAGAAAGCAAAGATTGAACTTTCCAGTTCAACTACTACGGATATCAATCTGCCGTTTATAACCGCCGATGCCAGCGGCCCAAAACATTTGAATTATACCCTGACTCGCTCCGAGTTCGAAAAACTGGTAGACGATCTTGTAGAAAGAACTCGCGGTCCTGTGGAAAATGCTCTCAAGGATGCATCGAGCGAGAAACCTTTAACTTATCAGGATATCGACGAAGTTATCCTGGTTGGTGGTATGACCAGAATGCCAAAAATACAGAAGATCGTTAAAGAGATATTCAAGAAAGATCCGCATAAGGGAATCAATCCGGACGAAGTTGTTGCTATGGGCGCTGCGATTCAAGCCGGAGTTATATCTGGCGATGTTTCCGATATTCTTCTTCTGGATGTCACCCCGCTTTCGCTTAAAATCGAGACTCTGGGAGGAATCGCTACCACTATGATAGAGCGCAATTCGGCCATTCCTACTCAGAGATCTGAAGTCTTCTCGACCGCAGCGGACAATCAAACTGAAGTGGAAATTAATGTCCTTCAAGGAGAAAGCGACATCGCTGCAAGGAATAAATCGCTGGGTAAATTTCGTTTGACGGGAATTCCACCTGCCCCAAGAGGATTACCTCAGGTTGAAGTTAAATTCGAAATCGACAGAAACGGCATTCTCAAGGTTACCGCAAAAGATAATGCCACTAATAATGAACAGTCAATTAATATCGAGAATTCGACCAGGCTTGAAGATGAAGATATTCAGAGGATGATCAACGAGGCCAAAAACCATGAAGATGAAGACAAGAAGAAGAAAGAAGAAATCGAAACCCGCAACAATGCGGATAGTATGGCCTACGAAATCGAAAAACAGTTAAAAGATGTGAGTGAAAAGCTATCACCCGATGTGCGCGATAAAGTTACTGAAGCTTTAAAAGAGTTGCAAACTTCGTTAAAAGGCGACAATATCGAGGATATCAAGAAGAAAACTGATAATCTCAATCAGGAATGGAGCAAGGCTGCTCAGGAGTTATATGCTCAGCAACAGCAAGCCGGGCCACAAGGGCAACCTCAGAACGAGGCTCAAAATGCAGGTCAGACTGCAGAATCCAGCACTGAAGATGACGATGAGGGTCCAATACAGGATGCCGATTACGAAGTGGTCGATTAATTGAGCTTGCATAATTAGTCGAATAACAATAAACTGTTCTTTGTAAACTATAAATTAATTGATCATGGAGTAATACTATGAGATACGTAATTCTAGCCATTTGCGTCCTGAGTTTGTTAATGATGGCTTGCGCTGATGACAACTCGTCATCTCAGAGCGCTATCAAATTGAATGAGAATCAGGTCAATGTTTCTGAGATGAGCAAAATGGCAGATTACGTAAGTGGATTATTTGTGAAATGGAACGAGGGAGTTTACGAATCTCTCGATAACCGCCATTTCACAGATCGCATGGTATCGGTGCTTACACCAGACAAGCAACGTGAAGAATTCGAGGGTAATATCAACCCGACTTACGGCGAGTTTCGTCAGCTTCACTATGCAGATACCTGGAAAAAGGGCGATCTTATAATGTACCGATTCAGGGGAGTTTTTTCCGGAGGTAAAGGCTCCCCTCAAATAAGAGTCGTTGTCGATAATGAAGGCAAGATTTCAGGTTTGTGGGTAAGAAAATGGGGAGAAGAAGTTCATTAATAATTGCTTGATATGCGAAATATTATGAAAATAAAATAAGAATAATTTTTATAAATATTCTGCCCCCATATAACCTGTTGCCCAATAAGAGATTAGAGACATCGAATTTCCACTCCATAAACTTGACAAATAAGATTCCATGGTTATTATATGATGATTTAGGTGAGAGAAGGCTCTTTTAAATATGGTAACCGGACTTTGTGCGTTTGTGCAACCGCCGTAAAGGATTCTGAATAGCGGGATGTGTGAGCCCGAAGGGGGTTTACGTTGACTTTCCCCTCCTTTCCCCAACTACGCCCCCTTCCTTTGCGGCAACCGAAAACCATATTAACCACAATGATACAACTACCAAAACCAAGCGCCGCCATCCCCCTGGCGGCGCTATTTTTATTGGCGTTGATTTTGCATAGGATTAAACAAATTTTTTAAGAGATAGAGGATTATGTTTTTCTGGGATCCAACATTTATTTTATTAATTCCCGCTCTGATTCTTGCGATCTGGGCGCAGGGCAAACTAAAGAGGACGTTCTCGGAGTTTTCCCAGGTACGTTCAAGCCGAGGATATTCTGGCGCGAAAGTAGCACGTCAAATTCTCGATTCCAATGGCTTACAGAGTGTAACAATCGAGAGAGTTCAGGGAAACCTCAGCGATCATTATGATCCACGTTCACGGAAACTTAGGTTGTCTTCGGGAGTATATGGGAGCGATTCAATCGCAGCTATTGGCGTTGCCGCACACGAGGTGGGTCACGCAATTCAACATAGCCGTGGATACGTACCCTTGAATGTCAGAAATGCGATTATTCCGGTGGTTAACCTGGGGAGTTTTGCTGCATGGCCTATGTTTATTATCGGGTTTTTCCTGCGCGCGCCTATTTTAATTCAATTAGGGATAATTCTATTTGCAGGAGCAGTTTTATTCCAGATAGTAACTTTACCCGTTGAATTCAATGCTTCAAATCGTGCTCTGACAATTCTTCAGGATGACGGCTATTTATCGAGCGAAGAGACTTCAGGAGCTAAAAAGGTCCTTACCGCAGCTGCCATGACATATGTGGCATCGACGGCCATGGCTGTAACTCAGCTTCTCAGGATGCTTTTACTTTCGCGAAGGAGCTAATTATTTATGATATTTAGAAAATCTGCAATTGTACTACTGATAATTTTGCCTATTTCACTTTTGGCAAAAGTAATTCCAGTGCTGGAATCAATGCGAAACGCGGTGGAGTATAGCTGGTCGGTAGAGGACAGCTTTTGGTTGGGCGAGATGCTAAGTTTTCGTGTTGTTGGCACAAATATTAGCCAGGATACGGCCATTTCTTATACACTCGATGCCGCCGAAATAAGTGGCGACAGTCTTGAATTTGTAATTGTCAGGCCACTGGAAAAATATGTTAGTGATACACTGGCTCCAGGTGATAGCGCCGATTATTATTATCTACATTATGATAATGTGAGATGGCATTATGATCCGTGGAAAGACGAGCGAAGTTATGCTGAACCCGTAGGAATATGGTGTTTACCGGTAGGCGAGTACAAGTTAATCTATCGTAGGCGATGGGAAAGAGCCGATTCGATCACCTTTTCTGTTGTAGAACCTCCCGAAGAGGAGCGAACCAATCTGGATACGTTGGCAAGTTTATATATTGCTTTTCAGGTGGAACGATATGAAGATGCGCTAAAGGCTGCGGAGTGGTTAGCAAAAAATGCCCCAGAGTCTCCTTACACCGCTCGTGGTTTGACTGTAGGAAGAGGAATCGCATGGAAATACGATTTTTGTGAACAATCTGTACTTTTCGATTCACTTCTATGGGAAAATTTTGGCGGTTTGAAAAACCGTTATAAATACATGCCTTTGCCGGGATTTATTAAAGCTACCCAAGGAGTTCTGCAGAAATGTAAAGATGGTGAGGAAAGGACAGAATATCTGGATTGGATAGAATCCCAATATAGTGATGATACCATGACTGAAGCAATAAAAGAAACGCGCGAAGTTTTCGAGGGAAAATAGAAACCATAATGGTTGACTTGTAGATAGATAATCTATATTTTGTGAAAAATGCAAAATCAGATACTCGATATAGTAATTAAATTGGCCGAGATGGTCCATAAGGACTCCGAGATTTTAAAAAGTGAAGGAGTCAAGAGGGGACTTATGGATCAGAATTATAGTATCGAAGATATCGAAAATGCCATGGGCTGGGTCAACGAGAAATTAGTTACCGACCCAGATCGACCTTTCAGGATTCTCTCTGATTATGAGAGGAGCCTTTTTACAAACAGGGGGCACGGTTTTTTAATTAAGCTTCGCAATCTGGGGCTTCTCACCGATGATCATCTCGAATTGATAATAGCACGGTCAGCTTTTATGGGCGACGGCCCCTTGGATATCGATTCAATTCGAGCAATCGCAGTTCTACTTCTTTTTGACTTGAATGGGCACAACGAAGATTTCTCAATCTATCTGGATCTGGATGACAAACAAGATTTCGCCAATTAGGTTTACTCATGTATAGAAGATACCAACAATTCAATTCTTACCGTCCCAGAACCGGCAACGCAGTTATCGGTTTAATTGCAGCCACCGGCGGCTTTTTTCTCCTGCAGATGATTGCTCCCGGCCTTGCCGATTCTATGGTGCTGGATCCCAGAGTGGCCTTGCCCCAGCTGAAACTTTATCAACTGGTTACATATATCTTTCTGCACGGCGGCTTTTTCCATCTGTTTATTAATCTTTTTGTCCTTTATATGTTCGGTCGGGAATTAGAAGTTCTCTGGGGCAGCAGCAAATTCCTTTTCTATTATTTTTTTAGCGGAATTGGCGCAGGTTTGATAACCGCATTGTTTTCGAATTATCCGGTGGTTGGCGCAAGCGGCGCGATTTATGGATTATTGCTGGCCTTTGGAGTTATTTTTCCAAATCGAATATTACTTCTCGGCTTTTTAATTCCCGTTAAGGCTAAATATGCTGTGATTATTTTCGGTGCAATCGAATTTTTCACCACTATGGGGGGCACTGGCGACGGAATCGCTCATATTACTCATCTGGGCGGAATGATTTTTGGTGGATTATTACTGGCAATCTGGCACTTTAAGAAATCGAAACCAAAGAAAAGACGTGTTAAAGGGCAGGTAATTGACATGGCCGATTTACACGGGGGTGCCAGTAGTCCGGCCAATGTTGACAGGATACTGGACAAGGTCTTGCGCGAAGGAGTGGATTCACTCACCGAGGACGAAAGAGATATTCTGATAAGAGCCGGAAAATTCTACGACCAACAGGGAAAAAGAGACTGATGCCAAAAAGCCCGGTTTATTATATTCCTTTTCGGGGCAATCATGCGCAAATGGCCCGTCGACTCGCTGATTTCCTTCTTGAGTTCGATTTACCCTGGATAAAACCAAAATCTCATATCGGAATTAAGCTTCATTGGGGTGAAGCTGGTAACGAAACATATCAACCTATCGAGTATGCAAGAGAAATTGGGGGATTCATTTTACAAAGAGAAGCTATACCTTTCGGTTTTGATACTACCACTCTGTATCGTCATCGTAGAAGAACTGTGGTGGATTCTCTATGGACCGCACAAAATCACGGATTTCACTCTGGCGAAGTGGGATTTCCTTTTCTGGTTGCCGATGGTATCTCCGGCCTGGATACAATCGAACTGAGAACCCCATCGAAAGCGAAGAATCTCAAGAAAGTTCAGGCTATCTCGCTTCTGGAGCATGTGGATGGAATAATTAATCTCTCTCATTTTAAGGGGCATATTGCTTCCGGAGTAGGCGGCGCGATTAAGAATATCTCTATGGGGATGACTTCACGAGCCACCAAACAGATGATGCACGCCGACGTAGAGCCGATATTAGAAGAGGAAAAATGCACTTCATGCGGCAGATGTGTGAAAATTTGCTCTGAGAACGCTATTTCTATTGCCAGTGACCACGCGGTAATCGACATTGGGAGATGCGTTGGCTGTGCGGAATGTATCGCTATCTGCCCGGAAGGCGCTTTGAAGATAATCTGGACAACGGATAGAAATAAGTTTTTGGAGAAACTCGCGGAATCCGCGGCAGCCATTAACGATAAGATTGGCCGGAGAATGATTCACCTTAATCTGCTGGTTAATATTACTTCGCTATGTGATTGTCAGGGTACAAAGATGAAACCTATTTTCCCGGATATTGGAATTGCTATCAGCCAAGATCCAATCGCTGTGGATATTGCTTCGGCAGATTTAGTTAATAAATGCAAACCGCTGAACAATTCCGAACTCAATGAGGATGATGAAGATAAGATCGGCCTACTTCATCCAGATATACCATGGAGAAGACAATTTGAATACGGTGAAACTCTTGGAATTGGAACCTGCGAATACGAGCTTATCGAAGTTTAGTTCTGATTAATCCTTTTCGAAAACTTCCTGTAATTTTTCAGCAATCTGAGCTGCCTTAAAAGGCTTTTCCACAAAACCAACAACTCCCCCAGTTATCATAGCCAAATTCTGTTTCTGATCTCCTCTTCCGGTTACTACTATAACTGGAATATTAGGCCAGTATTCTTTCAAACGCTGATATGTTTCGATTCCGGAGAGGCCAGGCATCATAACATCGAGCAAGATAGCATCAATTTCGCCATTGTTATCTGTAAGATACTCGAGGGCTTCTTTGCCATTTGAGGCTTTAACAACCTGATACCCCAAATGTATCAGAATATTGCCAATTACATTTCGAATTATTTCTTCGTCATCCACAACCATGATAGTTTTATCTTTTGCTACGGTACTTTCCAGGGGACTTCTCTGGTGATAGTTTCTGTATTCTGAATCGACTGCAGGAAGATAGATTTCTATGGTAGTTCCCTGACCGATATTGGAGTTTAGGTCAATAGCCCCTCCGTGGGATTTAATAGTGCTATGGACAGTCGCTAATCCCATTCCGGCTCCCTGACCTCTTTCTTTTGTTGTAAATAATGGATCGAAGGCTTTCTTTATCAACTCAGAATTCATGCCCACTCCAGTGTCCTGCAGAACGATTTTAGTAAACAATCCGGGAGAAATTCCCGGTCGGTCTTTACAGAAATTTTCATTTGCGGAAAATTTATCCGTTCTAATAGTCAATTCTCCGCCATCTGGCATAGCTTCCTGTGCATTGAGAGCCAGATTAACAATAACCTGCTCCAGTTTTGTTCTATCGCCAATAATTGGGGGAATGTTTTGAGCTTTTACCAGGCGAAGATTGATTCTCTTATCCAGCGTATGAGAAAGAATCTCCAGAGCGTCTTCGATTACTCGATTGATATCCAGGAATTCTGTTTCAACCTCGGCTTGTCGGGCGTAATTAAGCAATTGACGAGTCAATCTAGCGCCACGCTGACCCATATCGATAATTAAATCGAGATTCGATTTGATTTCAGAATTATCTTTAACTTCGACCTGTGATAATTCAGCAGCCCCCAGAATTCCTTCGAGAATATTGTTGAAATCGTGAGCAATCCCCTCAGCCATAGCACCCAAAGACTCCATTTTTTGGGTTTGAGTAATCTTGGAGATTAGCTTGTCGCGTTCGCTGAGGTCGCGAACGATATTGATAATTACTTTCTCACCGGAAACTTCGGTTAGCGAAGCGGAGACATCTACATTGACAACTTTTCCCGATGATAACCTGAAATGGGATTGATAATGGACTTTCCCTCCCATTATCAGCCAGGAAATCTGCCGCATGGAAATTTCTTTATCATCTATATCGAAAAGATCGTGTATAGTCATTTGGTATAATTCGGTCTGTGAATATCCTGTCAAACTTACAGCTGCTGGGTTTGCTTTAATTATTCTCCCATTTACAGAAGAGATAATTATACTTTCATCGGCATTATCGAATACTGCCCTGAAATGTTCTTCTTTTTCGCTGATTTCTCTCTGGTATGCAACTCTATCGCTCATATCCATTCCAAGAAGAACAACTCGAATTACCTCTTCGTTCTCATTAAAAATGGGAATCAACGTGGAAGACACTTTTCGGGTGATATCTTCGCGCTGAGAAGTAATCTGGACATCGATCATTTGCCAATTCGTGGGATTTCCTTCAAAAGCGGATTTAAAATCCAAAGTTTTCAAACCTTGTAACCAAGGGCCTTTTAGGATATTTATTTTGCCGATAACCAGCTCTTCAGACTCTATTCCCCAAATATCGATAAATTTGCGATTTACCAGAAGAAGTTGGCCATCGTTTTTGAAAACCGCAACAGCTATGGGGCTTTTGCCAACAAGAGCTTCGGTAAATTCCTGAAGCTCTTTGAATTTTTTTTCGCCACGCTTACTTGCTGAAAGATTCCGAATAATTGCAAAAACCTGTGGTTCGCCTTCGATTCTCAAGAGAGTGGAATTAATTTCTATAGGTATTTGTTCATCATCAGAACCGATAGCTATAGCTTCGTAAACCGGCGGTACGTCGGTATTTCCACTGATCCTACTATGATAATACCTGGCTACTTGCTTCCGGCTACCCGGGTGAATAAGCTGAATGAAAGGGGAATCGATTAAATCCTCTTTCTCCTTTTTTACAGTAGAACACAGAGCATTATTCACAAAAGTAAACCTGCCGTTTTTATCTATTGTAGCTATAGCGTCCGGAGAGAGTTCTAGAAGATCTTCGCAATTAATCTCGAATCCTTTTATATTGCCGACTCCGCGAAATATAAACTTGCCCGAGCCGATTCTCTCGTGATTATTGAAACACCATTTCATTCCAACGATTCCGATAATCACTCCGAGAAAAACCAAACTAAGAAGTGCGATATGAAGAAAAATTGGTGGATTAAAAAAGAAAAATACAATATAGACTATTAGTATAACCGCTGCGACCATAAAACCTGCTTTATACAAAGCTGTCGCCGTCTGGTACTCTGATTTATTAATATCGATATTTTTCTCTTTTTGGTCCAAAATTTGTTTTGTTGTTCGATTTAAGGGTATTCTGTTATAGAAAATACAAAAACAATATTGACAAATAAAAAAATAAGTGCGATTATATATATAAAAACAATCTCGCTAAAGAAAACAGAAAAGCGTTTTTTACCTAATCGTTTTTAAAGCGACCGGCATAAGCTGGTTAAACTAGTTTATGAATTGGAGACTGTCAAGCGATTTTCTGGATAAAAAATAATATTATTTAGCTTAGAGGTAAATTTATAAACCATGGGTAAAATTAGATTTATTGGCACAGGTAGTGGTTTTGCTGTATTACAAAGGAATCCCAGTTCGATTATTATCGAGAATAAGGGTAAATCGGTTATGCTGGATTGCGGCGACGGCACAACTCGTCAGTTGCTGCGCTTCGATGTAGATCCCCTGAAAATCGATGGATTAGTTCTCTCTCATATGCACCCTGATCATTCTGGGGGTATCCCTTTTCTTGTCCAAACGATTCATCTGATGAAACGATTTGATCCTTTTTATATTTATGTCCCAAATGAGACTACCCATTTTATTCGAGAATTAATCCTTCGCAGTTACCTTTTCCCGGAAAAGATGAAATTCGATCTTCGAATAATACCCTTATATGACCGAAAGAAATTCGATTTTTCGGAGATTTCTATTGAAGCCTATTCTAATGATCATCTGAAAACTCATCCAAAACTGCTTAAGAAATATAACGATTTAAATGGAGAAAGTTACAGTCTAAAGATTACTTGTGGAGATACTCGAATAGTCTATTCGTCGGATATTTCCGGAATGCAGGATCTCGATGAAATCTGTAAAAGTGGTGGAGATATACTAATTTGCGAAGCGATGCATATCAATTTGAGTAAACTGAAACAATTTCTTGAAAAAAACCTATTTAAAAGAGTTATATTAACTCATATTTCGAAAAGCATTGAAGAATCTAAATCCGAAATTGGCGATGAATTTATTCTGGCCACCGATGGATTGATTATGAATTTTTAAAAAGAAAGAGAGGTTTAACATGCCCGATTTATCAAAATATACTGAAGCTTCTCAGGATTTAATCAGAAAATCGCGTGAACTGGCTTTAACCAGAAAAAACAGCCAGATAGAACCGATTCATATGTTGTATATTATTGCCCAAGAGCGTGAAGCTCTCGGGGCAAAGATTTTCGCTATGATGGCTATCGAACCGGATGATATTTTTCAAAGCGCCAGAGAATCTTTGCAAAGGATTCCACAGCTTTCCAGCCCTTCCGAAGACCTATATCTATCCAGGGAATCAGTACAGCTATTGGACAACGCACAAACTGAAGCGAAAAATTTCAAGGACGAATATGTCTCAATCGAACATATAATTCTATCCATGATCAAACACGACCATACGGATGCTGGAAATATTCTTCGAGATGCAGGAGCAAATGAGAATGTTTTAATGCGAGCTCTTCAACAAATTCGTGGACATACACGAGTCACCGACCAGAATCCGGAAAGCAAATTCGACGCTATTGAGAAATACGGAATCGACTACACCACACTTGCCGAACGTGGAAAACTCGATCCGGTTATTGGCCGTCAGGAAGAAATACGCCGAGTAATGAAGGTCCTCTCTCGTAGGACCAAAAATAATCCCGCTTTAATCGGTGACCCCGGAGTGGGCAAGACAGCTATAGTAGAAGGTTTAGCCCAAAAAATAGTAGCCGGGGATGTTCCAGATAGCATCAAAGACACTCATCTTGTACAACTCGATTTGGGACAATTAATCGCGGGAGCGAAATTCCGGGGCGAGTTCGAAGACCGTCTTAAAGCATTCATGAAAGATGTTATAGAATCTGAGGGCAAAATAATCCTCTTCATCGATGAGATGCACACTATTGTTGGAGCCGGAGCCGCCGAAGGTGCTATCGATGCATCGAATTTACTCAAACCTCCATTGGCCAGGGGCGAACTTCGAGCTATCGGTGCAACTACTTTCGATGAATATAGAAAATATATTGAGAAAGATCCTGCTCTGGAAAGGCGCTTCTCCCCTATTAGAATTGAAGAAAACACAGTCGATGAAACGATTTCGATCCTTCGGGGCTTGAAAGAAAAATATGAGGTTCACCACGGAGTGTCTATCGCAGATTCCGCTCTGGTAAAGGCTGCAGAGTTATCCGATAGATATATCTCCGGGAGGTTTCTTCCAGATAAGGCAATCGATCTGGTGGATGAAGCCGCTGCGAATCTGAGAATCGATCTATTCTCGCAACCGGCTGAACTTGATGAAGTTGAAAAGCGGATTAAGCAACTTGAAATAGAGAAACATGGATTATCCAAAGATAAAAATGCGGCGGAAGAACTGGAGAAAACAGAAAAAGAGTTAGCGGAATTAAGTGAGAAACGCGATGTATTGAAAGCACAATGGCTCTCAGAAAAAGAGGTTGTCGATAAAATCACTGAGATTCAGGGCAAGATCGACTCTGCAAAAATTGAACTCGAGCAAGCTGAACGTGACAGTAACCTGGAAGCCGCAGCCAGAATCAAATACGGCGCACTAACAACTCTTAATAAGATGCTTGAAGAACAGCGGACCAAGCTGGCCAAATTACAGGAAGATCAAGCTATGCTTCGAGAAAAGGTTACCGAAGAGGATATCGCCGATGTTCTCTCCACCTGGACAGGTATTCCTGTAGCCAAACTAACCGAGGAGGAGTCATCAAAGCTTCTCAGGTTGGAAGAGGAACTTAAAAAGCGAGTAATCGGTCAGGATCACGCGGTGAGTGCGGTATCCGATGTTGTTAGATCGGCCAGAGCCGGGCTTTCCGATCCAGATAAGCCTTCCGGGAGTTTTATCTTTCTGGGAAGCACCGGAGTGGGAAAAACAGAATTGGCTAAAACTCTTGCCGAGAATCTTTTCGACGATGAAAAAGCCCTTATAAGGCTGGATATGAGTGAATATATGGAAAAATTCTCGGTTAGTCGCTTAATAGGAGCGCCTCCGGGATATGTGGGTTATGAAGAAGGCGGACAGCTTAGTGAAGCAGTTAGACGTCATCCATATTCCGTGGTACTTTTCGATGAAATCGAGAAGGCTCATCAGGAAATTTATAACGTGCTTCTGCAGGTTCTGGATGATGGCAGAATTACCGATAATAAGGGCCGAATTATTGATTTCAAGAACACAATTCTAATAATGACTTCCAATTTAGGCAGCCGATTAATTATGGAAAGAATCGAAAACATTTCCATTCAAAACCGCGAAGAGATTATGGAAAACTTGCGGCGCGATCTTCTCAATATGCTTAGGAAAGAACTGCCTCCGGAGTTTTTAAATCGCATCGATGATATAATCGTGTTCAATCCACTTCTACCCGAAGATATAGAAAAAATCGTCACACTTCAATTTGGCTATCTTGCCGATCGTCTCGCACAGCGTTCTATCGAGATTGAACTTTCTGACAGCGCCAGAGATTTTATCGCAAGAGAGGGTTACGACCCTCAGTTCGGAGCACGGCCAATTCGAAGAGAGATTACTCATAAAATTCAAAGAAAACTTTCCACGGCTTTGATTTCCGGCAAGTTATCATCTGGCAGCAAAGCAACTGTCGATGTTAAGGAAGGCGAGATAATAATTACTAAAAAAGAGTGATTTGAAGGTAAGAAAACAAGATTTGTATTAGCTTTAGGCAAGACCAACTCTAAATAAATTCCCTGGTAGATAATTTTTTGAAAGCACTGACAAAATACACTTCTACCTAAATATTAGAAATATTTAGGTATATACTTGAAATAAAAGGGAGTTATAGATATTATTATTAAATGAGGTGTAGGTTTGAATTGGGTATTTTTATTTCAGAGAGGTATTAATAGATGGCTTTGCGATTGGGCGAAATGCTACTTCGTGCTGGTAAAATCAGCGAAGAGCAATTGCAAAAAGCATTAGAATTTCAGAGCGAATCCGGAGATAAGCTGGGTCATGTTCTAATGAAACTCGGTTTTATCAAGGATGAGAATGTAATAAATGAATTTGTAGCCAAACAATTGAATGTTGGCACAATACAATTGAACGATTTGGATCTGGACCGCGAAGTTGTTGAATTGATACCTCCGGATATTGCCCGTAAATTCATGGTAATTGCATGCATCAAAGTGGGTAAGTTGCTTTTTGTGGCAACTGAAGATCCCGGCAATATGTTCGTTATGGACACTCTGAAATTTGTAACCAACCACGATATCCAACCGGTTATGGCTCCTAAGAAATCTATTTCCACGGCAATTGACATTTATTATGGTGCTGAAGAGGACACCATGGACGATATTCTGGAGAATATGGCCGAGGATGAACTCGATTTCATTGAAGAAGAGGAAGACGATTTCTCTGAAGCAGAATTACAGGAAGCAATTCAGCAAAAGCCGGTTGTAAAACTTGTAAACTCCATCATCATGGATGCTATCAGACGTGGAGCATCGGATATTCACATAGAGACTTACGAAAAACGTTCTCGTGTAAGGTTTAGGGTCGATGGTACATTACGTGAAGCTGCTCCGTTACCTCACAGACTACGTCATGCGGTAGTTAGTCGTATTAAAATTATGGCCAAGTTGAATATTTCTGAAAGACGACTACCTCAGGACGGTAGAATTAAAGTCCAGGCTAATGGCAGGGGAATCGATTTACGTGTATCCGTACTTCCTACGATTTTCGGAGAGAAGATTGTTATGAGGCTTCTCGATCCGGAAAACCTTATGTTGGATATGACCAAACTCGGATTCCCAAAACGAGCTATGTCTGAATTCAACAAATCGATCCATCTACCTTTTGGGATGATCCTGGTTACTGGTCCTACGGGTTCGGGTAAAACGACAACTCTTTATTCGGCATTGAGTCAGCTCAATAAACCGGAGAACAATATCATGACTGCCGAAGATCCGGTCGAGTTCAATCTGGACGGGATTAATCAGGTGCACATGCATTCTGAAATTGGTCTAACTTTTTCTAGCGCTCTGCGAAGTTTCTTAAGGCAGGACCCGGATATCATCCTGGTTGGTGAGATTCGTGACAGCGAAACCGCTTCTATCGCCATTAAGGCAGCGTTGACCGGCCACCTTGTTTTCAGTACTCTTCATACCAACGACGCACCCAGCACAATTACTCGTTTGACTGATATGGGAGTTCCACCTTTTCTGGTAGCCAGTTCGGTGAAAATCGTTATGGCACAAAGACTTCTTCGTCGCGTATGCAAATATTGCAAGAGAGAGATCGAGCCGGATCCTGAATACCTGGAAATCATCGGAATGAGCACCGAGGACGCTCACAAGATTAAGTTCTATGCTGGTGAGGGTTGTCCTGAGTGCGGAGGCACAGGCTATAAAGGCCGTGTAGCTATATTTGAAGTTATGCCCATTAGCTCCAAACTTGAAAAACTTATTATGGATGGCGCCAGCGCACTAGAACTTGGGGAAGAGGCTTCTAAGTTGGGAATGAGAACACTTAGACAGGAAGCGATACGCCACATGATCGATGGTGTTACTTCTATCGAACAGGTAATCACTGAAACTGCAGCCCATTAATTAAACAGACAGGGAGAATAATTTTTGGATACCGCTAATCAAAACTCTTCGGACACAAATAAGAAGACTACCAAACTCGCTTTTTCCATGCGAGACCTTCTCGAGGAAATGGTCCGCAGGGGAGCTTCAGACTTACATATAACAGTGGGCGTTCCTCCCGTTTTACGCATGGATGGAATGTTGCATCATATACCGGAAAAACCAATTACTCCGGAGATTTCAAAAAGACTTGCGTATTCGATAATGACCGAAAAACAGAAGAAGTCATTTGAGGAAAACTGGGAATGCGATTTATCTTTTGGTATCAAAGGTTTATCTCGTTTCAGGTGCAATGTTTTCTTGCAACGTGGATCTGTAGCTTTAGCTGTACGTGCGGTTCCTTTTAAAATTCTCAGTTGCGATGAATTGAGTCTTCCTCCCTCTGTTACAAAACTTTCTCAGTTTCCCCGCGGTTTAGTTCTAGTTTGTGGACCAACCGGCTCTGGTAAATCCACAACACTGGCCGCCTTAATCGATAAGGTCAACAATGAAAGACACGAGCATATTTTAACGGTTGAAGACCCAATCGAGTTTGTACATAGACACAAGAATTGTATCGTTAATCAAAGAGAAGTGAACAGCGATACGAGTTCATTCTCTAACGCATTGAAATATGCTCTTAGAGAGGATCCCGATGTTGTTCTTATCGGTGAGATGAGAGATTTGGAGACCGTGTCGTCGGCTTTGACCATTGCCGAAACCGGCCATTTAGCTTTTGCTACTTTGCATACAAATTCCGCAGCAGAGACTATCAACCGAATTATCGATATTTTTCCAGTTAACCAGCAAACTCAGGTGAGAGTTCAGTTATCGTTTGTACTTCAAGCGGTCCTGGTTCAAACATTGATGCCTAAAGTTGGCGGTGGAAGAATTGTATGTATCGAGTTGATGTTTGTAACTCCAGCTATCAGAGCATTGATTAGAGAGGATAAAGTCCATCAGATATATAGCATGATTCAAGCTGGTGGTAAATACGGAATGCAGACCATGAATATGTCGTTATCCGACAGATATTTGAATGGTTATGTTACCATGGAAGACTCCCTGGCTAGAAGCCCCGACAATCAGGAGTTAAATGATTTGATTGCGCGCAAGAGGAAATCTGTCAGTTTTTCACATTAGAGGATTTAGTTTATGCCAGAATTCAAATATGAAGGGAAAACAGCTACGGGTTCATCGGTAGAAGGTACTATCGAGGCAGCATCCGCAGAAGAACTGAAGCAATTTTTACGTAAGCAAAGAATTGTTGTTACAAAAGTACGTAAAAAGCCGGGGGCAGCTAATATCGTAATTGGCTCCGGTGTTAAGAATGTAGAAATATCAAGATTCACACGTCAATTTGCGGTTATGATCGAAGCGGGATTACCTTTAGTGCAATGTCTGGATATTCTGGCGACCCAAACCCCAAATAAGATTTTCGGTAAGGCTATTGGCAAGATTCGTGATGCCGTTTCTTCGGGAAGCACTCTTGCTTCAGCTATGTCGAAGCATAAGAAAATTTTCAATGATTTATATGTTAACATGATCGAAGCTGGTGAGATGGGTGGTGCGTTGGAGACTATACTTCGAAGATTGGCCGATTATAATGAACAAGCTGATGCACTCAGGAGAAAAGTAAAAGGTGCTCTTGTGTATCCGATCATGGTGAGTATTGTGGCCATTGGTATGACATGGGGTATGTTAACTTTTATCGTTCCGGTTTTTGCCGGTATGTTTGAAGGTTTGGGCGCAGAGTTACCTAAACCAACAGTAATTGTTATGAAGATATCCGATATTTTGAAATCTAATATTGTGGTAACAATAGTGTCTGTAGTTCTATTTGTTGTAGCTTATAACATCCTTAATAAACGTCCACAAACAAAGTATTATATCGACAAGATTAAATTAAATTCTCCTATTTTTGGGAGTCTAATTAAAAAAACATCCGTATCCAGATTTAGCAGAACTCTCAGTACTTTGCTACAGAGTGGTGTTAATCTGATCGATGCATTGAATATTACGGCAAAAACAGCTGGGAATCTGGTTTTGACCAAAGCTATTCGTAGAGCTATGATATCGATTTCGGAGGGTGACACAATAACTGCACCTTTAGGAGAAACCAAAGTTTTTCCTCCTATGGTTATCCAGATGATAGGTGTTGGTGAAAAAACGGGAAATATGGACGAGATGCTTAGTAAAATCGCCGATTTCTACGATGAAGAGGTCGATGCCGCCGTGACTGCTTTAACCAGCATGATCGAACCGATAGTAATCGTTGTTATGGGAGCGGTAATCGGTGCTATTCTAATTGCTATGTATCTGCCCATGTTCGATATTATCGGTCAGATTAAATAAGAGTAAATATATTTAAGTATTGTTGAATTTCAGGTTGTATTATATAGATTACTGGTAGTTTTTATTTTCAGGGAAAAGCATGAAAAATCTCTCTTCGCTTACTTTCGGAGAAATATACCGAATGACCAGTTCGAAATCTGATTTGAAAAAGAAATTCCGATCTCTTTTTCTGGCCAGATTTGGCATGTTTATTCTGGTTACAGGCGCAGTATTTCTCGTATATTCCGCACATAGTTTTCTATGGAAACTCCTGCTGATATACGGCACAATTACACTTGGTTATTTACTAACGATGTTCTGGTGGGAGAAAACTGCCAAAGAGATAAGCCTGAAATTTATATGTAGTATTCAACTTCTTTTCGAATTGATAGTTGAGGCGGGCATAATCCATTTCTCTGGTGGAGTTCTATCGCCATTTATAATTCTTTTCTGGTTATCGATTATAACATCGGGATTTATCTACGAACTAACCGGCACATTGATTACCGCTACGGGAGCTGTTCTCGCTTTTGCTGCTGTTGTTATACTCGAGTTCAAAGGCTTGATTGGAATGCCAACTGGAGTCAATTTAGCGGAATCTATATATCATGATAGCGAGTTGCTATTTTTTACGGTTTATATTTACGCTTGTTTTATGTATCTAACCGCTTTTCTGGTGGGATTTCTTTCCGGGAAATTGAAAATCAAGATGGGCGAATTAGAGGAAGTGGGTGATGCTCTGCGTAAAGCTAAGATGGACACCGACGATATTCTCATGCACATGAACAGCGGGCTTTTAACTCTTAATCCCGAGGGTAATGTTGTTTATTTCAATAAAGCGGCTGGAGAATTGTTGGGAATAGAGCCATCAAGCGCCAAAGGGGAATACTTGATGGATATTCTACCCAAACATTCGAAACCGTTTGGAGTAAGACTATCTGAATTGCTGGATTTAGGAGGACAGATTGTACGTTCAGGCGAGTTCTCCTTACAGGACGAGCAAGGGAATGTGCGAACCATGCATCTGTCGTGCAGTTTTTTAGTTAGCCCGGATGGTGGAATGCGCGGTATAATTGCTCTTTTCGAGGATATCACCGAATCGAAGCGCCGAGAAACCTATTTACATGAGATGGAGAAAATGGCTACGCTTGGCGAATTATCAGCAAATCTGGCACATGAGATTCGAAATCCACTTGCCGCGATTCGCGCTTCGGTAGAAACTTTGAGCGAAGAGGATCATTCATCGGATATTTCCTCTGACAAAAAACTGATGTCTCTCATTACAAAAGAGACGGATCGGTTGACCCGTGTTCTTGATGAATTTCTGGTGTTCGCACGGATAAAGGAGTTACCCGCCGATCATATAACTTATAATAGGGTTGATTTGGGCAAACTTGTTGATGAAGTAACCACTTTAGCTCAACAGGACCCAGCCTTTGGCAAAGATAAGATAATTATCGAAAACAAGCTTTCGGGAACTCTTTTTGTTCTGGGCCGCGAAGATCAACTTAAGGATGTTTTTTATAATTTGATTATTAATGCCAAAGATTCTTTAGGTGAAAAGGGCAAAATCACAATTGCCAAAGCTAAAGAACAAGCTGGTTTCTATGCAGAGAAGCGGTTGATAGGAATTAGTATAACCGACGATGGCCCGGGTATTCCTGAAGAATATTTGAATCGAATTTTCACTCCATTTTTTAGCACAAAAGCCCGCGGAACCGGTCTTGGATTGGCCATATCTCAGGGTATTGTTAATCGTCACAGTGGAATAATCGAAGCCGAAAATATTGCCGATGGCGGTGCAAGATTTACAGTCTATTTATTAAAAGCACCAGAAAAAGAGCAACCTCTTTCACCTCTTATATAATCGTCTACTTTCTTTTTAGAAATTCAAATATAAGCTGGAAAATTTATGCTTTCACTCCTATAATACTTGAATATGAATCTATTTGTAGTCATTAAGCTTATAAGGAGTTAAGCATGAAATTTATCGCAATCGCCACCGAATCTAACGCAGGTCTCGAAGCCCCTGTATCGAGCCATTTTGGTAGATGTCCTTTTTATACTATCGCAAAAATTGAGGACGGTAAAATTATCGATGTCGAAATTCATGAAAATCCTCACGCCGGAAGCCATCAGCGTGGAGCTATGCCTTCTTTTGTGAAATCTCTCGATGCCGATGTAGTAATAACAGGCGGAATGGGTCCGCAGGCTGTTCAGATTTTCAAACAGTTGGGTATCGAAGTATGTCTGGGTATATCTGGAAATGTCAACGAGGTTGTTAACAAATATTTGAGCGGCGATTCCGGTTCGGAAAACACATGTACCCACGAATAGTAATTTTTTTCAACTGGAGATATAACTAAGAAATGGATATTCACAAGCTCGATCGTATTTTCAAACCCAAGCGTATTGCCCTTATCGGCGTAACAACTAATCCCAACAGCGTGGGCGGCAAAGTCCTGAGTAATCTTGTGGGAAGTGGTTTTAAAGGAGTTGTTTATCCGGTAAATCCTCAATGTGAAGCCGTACTGGGAATCCAATGCTATTCTGGATTAGATGAACTTCCCAAAACACCTGATCTCGCTGTTATTTGTACTCCCGCCGAGCAGGTTCCTCAAATAATCAAAGAATGTGGTGAAGCTGGTATATTCGGGATTATTATCATGTCCGCAGGTTTCAGGGAAGCTGGATCGGAAGGTCGAGAGCTGGAATCTCAAATACTGAAGGAAGCTGAAAAATACGAAGAGATGAGAATTATCGGGCCGAATTGCCTGGGAATAATTGTCCCTGAGCTGAAGCTCAACGTGACTTTTGCCAACGGAACTCCGGACAAAGGCAATGTAGCTTTTATCTCTCAATCCGGTGCTCTTTGCACATCGGTGCTCGATTGGGCTATTAAAGAGAAAATCGGTTTTTCCTATTTCGTATCCATAGGTAATACTTTGGATGTTAATTTCGGCGATTTAATAGACTATTTTGGCGAAGATGAAAAAACCAGGTCGATTATTTTATACGTAGAATCAATCAATCAGGCAAGGGACTTTCTAACTGCGGCGAGGGCTTTCGCGCGAAATAAACCTATAGTTGTTTATAAAGCCGGACGTTTTCCTGAATCGGCCGAGGTCGCCCATTCTCATACGGGAGCAATGGCCACTGAAGATGCTGTTTACGATGCAGCATTTCAGAGAATCGGTCTCGCACGGGTTTTCGATATTGGCGATATTTTCGATGTGGCCGAGTTGATCGGCAAGCATAAATATCCCCGTGGCTCGAGACTTGGAATAATCACCAACGCTGGCGGTCCGGGAGTTATGGCCACGGACACTTTGATTTCTCTTAACGGTACATTGGCTGAATTATCTGACGAAACAATCGATAAGCTAAATGAAAAATTACCTCCATTTTGGTCAAAGGGAAACCCGGTGGATGTTTTAGGAGATGCCCGTTCAAAAAGATTATCCAAAGCCGCGAAAATCGTTCTTGATGACCCCGGAGTTGACGCGCTTTTGGTGATTCTAACTCCTCAGGCAATGACCAATCCATCATCGGCAGCCAAAGCAATTACTAAACTATCTGAAGAAACCAAAAAACCTATTCTCGCGGCGTGGCTGGGTGGCAAGAGCATGGAAGAAGGTATCTCTATTTTCAACGATGCGGGGATACCATCGTATATGACTCCAGAGCAAGCTATTCGAGCGTTTATGACATTAGTCAGCTATTCAAAAAACCTCGAGAGTTTGTATGAAACTCCGCGCGAAATAAAACTCGATTTTCCCACTGAGCGCGAGATGTTGAGATCCAAATTCTCAACTCTTATCGCCGATAAGGGGGATATTTTAAACGAGGATTTTTCCAAATCGCTTCTGGAGGCATATGGAATTCCTGTAAGTAGAACTCATAGAGCATCGAATTCTTCTGAAGCCGTAAGGTTGGCCGATAAGATTGGTTATCCGGTTGTATTGAAGATAGATTCACCAGATATAACTCACAAATCGGATATTGGCGGAGTCGCTCTGGATATAGAAAATGAAACTGATGTACGTTTCGAGTTCGATAAGATCGTAAATAATGCCAGAGAGAAATTCCCTGAAGCTTCTATCGAAGGCGTTACTGTTCAAAAAATGTACGAGTTTGGAAATAGCATCGAGTTAATATTGGGGATTAAGAAAGATCCTATCTTTGGATCCGTTTTGATGGTTGGAACGGGTGGGACAACCGCAGAAATATTTGGAGATAGAACCCTGGGATTACCACCTCTAAACGAAAGACTTTCCAGAAAAATGCTCGAATCTTTGAAAATCTGGCCCCTTTTGGAAGGATATCGAGGTAATCCACCAGTGGATATCGATAAAATTGTCGAAATACTGACTAAACTATCTTATATTGCTGTGGATTATCCGGAAATTACAGAGCTGGACGTCAATCCACTTCTCGTTTCCCCGGAAGGGGCTATCGCACTCGACGCTAGAGTTATCGTAGACAAGAAAATTTCCTATGACTCAGAGAACAAGTACAAACATCTTGCTATGCGTCCATATCCGGAAGAATATGTAGAATCCGTGATTCTTCGAGATGGCCAACGTGTACTGTTCCGACCTATCAAGCCCGAGGATGAACCTATGTGGTTCGAGTTATTGGGTAGTTGCTCTCGAGAATCAATTTATATGAGATTTCGTTATTTCTTCCAGTGGCATACTCATGAAGTGGCTTCCAGATATTGCTTCATCGATTACGACAGAGAAATCGCTATTGTGGCCGAAGTCAACGATGGCGAACAACGCAAGCTTATCGGTGTGGGCAGACTGGTTGCTGACCCCGATCACGAATCGGTCGAATACGCGGTTTTGGTTAGCGACGATTGGCAGAATCTCGGTTTGGGAAGTCTTCTAACAGATTATTGTTTTGAGATCGCCAAGAAATGGGGATTAAGAAAGATCGTAGCTCAGACTACCAAAGATAACCCACGTATGATAGCTGTTTTTAAAAGGCGTGGTTTTGAAGTTGAATACGACGATGATAGCGAAATGGTCGAAGTCTCCAAAGAATTGAAGGATTATTCTTAAAAACTGTGCCTATTAGTTCAGGTCTCTTGCTTTTCTCTTGACGTTGGGCGAGATTCCATTTATATTATTTGACTTTGTGAAAAATCTAACGATATGGGGAGTTTTCCATGCAAGACAAATTCAGAATCCTGGTTATCAATCCTGGTTCAACATCCACAAAAGTAGCTATCTACGAAAACGACAAAGAGCTTATCACGCAAACCCTTCGGCACAGCGAAAGTGAGTTGAAACCATTTCCCAATATTTCCTCGCAATATAACTTCCGAGAGGAAGTCATTATTAAGTTTCTGGAATCCAATAATATCCCTTTAGAATCGCTGGATGCCGTGGTCGGTCGAGGAGGACTGCTCTACCCAATGCAGGGCGGCACCTATCGTGTAAACGAATTGATGAAAAAGCATCTGCAAGAAGGTGTCCAGGGCGAACACGCCAGCAATCTGGGCGGCCTTATCGCCGAGGCTGTGGCCGGAGATCTTGAAATCCCGGCTTTTATTGTCGATCCTGTGGTAGTTGATGAAATGGAACCTTTAGCCAGATTATCTGGAAATCCAATTCTAAAGAGAAGAAGCATATTCCATGCTCTTAACCACAAAGCATGTGCACGTAAAGCCGCTGAGCAGCTCACGAAAAAATACCAAGACACTAATTTAATCGTGGTTCATCTGGGAGGAGGTATTTCGGTGGGCGCTCACAAACGAGGAAAAGTAATCGATGTCAATAACGCTCTTAACGGCGACGGGCCATACACCCCAGAGCGCTCCGGAGGTTTACCGGTAGGCGATCTGGTAAAAATCTGTTTTTCTGGAGATTATTCTCAGGGGCAAATTAAAAAGATGATTAAGGGCAATGGCGGATTGGTGGCATATCTGGGAACTAATGATGTTCGAGATGTTTTGACAAGAATCGAGCAGGGCGATGAAGAATCCACACTCATTCTCCAGGGAATGTGCTATCAAATTGCCAAGGAAATTGGACAGCTTGCAGCAGTCTTGGAAGGCGAAGTCGATGCTATAGTTCTTTCCGGTGGAATTGCTTACAGTGATTATGTGGTTAAACAGATCAGCAATCGTGTTGATTGGATAGCTAAAACAATCGTTATCCCCGGCGAAGAGGAAATGACTGCACTGGCCGAGGGGACATTGAGAATTCTCCGGGGTGAGGAAAAAGCTAAAGAATACAAACCAAATAAAGAATAGATTTATACGGGAGTAGTTATGAAAACACTCAGTGAAATAATCGAGTTGGCCAGGGAACTTCCCGGAAGGAAAGTCTCCCTTGCTGGTGCCGATGAAGAAGATGCTCTTATCGCTCTGGAAAAAGCCAGAAGCGGTGGACTTGCCGATGGAGTATTGGTTGGCGACAAAGACAAAATCGCACAAGTTGCGAACAAAATCGATGTCGATTTATCCAATTATGAAATTGTACATGAGGGAAACCCAAAGAATTTCTGTAAAACAGCAGTAAGTCTAGTTAACGAGGGCAAAGCCGATGTATTTATGAAAGGATTGGTCTCCACCGCCGATTTCATGAGAGCTGTTCTGGACAAGAAAGTAGGACTTCTCTCCGGTGGATTACTGAGCCATCTGGCCATATTCGAGATACCTTCTTATCACAAGCTTCTCGCGGTTACCGATGCGGCAATCAATATCAATCCTTCGCTGGGAGAAAAGGTGAAGATCATTGCTAATTCTGTCTCCGTGCTTCATAAATTGGGGGTTGAAAATCCAAAGGTTGCTTGTGTTTGCGCCGTGGAAAAAGTTAATCCGGGTAAAATGCCCTGCACCGAAGACGCCGCTATTCTGGCTGGCATGAATAAAACAGGTATTATCAAAGGCTGCATGGTGGACGGCCCATTGGGATTGGACAACGCCATCAATGCGGATGCCGCCAAAATCAAGAAGATCGAAAGCGAAGTAGCTGGAGATGCGGATCTGGTAATTTTCCCTGAGATTGTATCGGCAAATGTAATGTATAAGAGCTTATCATATTTAAATCTTGCACCATGTGCAGCAATCGTGGTTGGAACCTCCGCGCCGGTAGTTTTAACCAGTCGGGCTGATTCAGAAAAAGTAAAATTCAGTTCTCTTGCTCTGGGTATTGCTTCCTCATAAATATAAGGAGATAACATGATCGAAAATTTCGAACAATTGAAAAAAGCTGCCTGTAAAGGCGAAGGTAAGAAGTTAGTTGTTGCTGACGCCGCCGGGAAATCGGTGATCGAAGCACTGAAACAGGCTCATGATATGGGTATGATATCCCCCCTTCTGGTTGGAGACAAAGCCAAAATCGAACCGCTTCTTGAAGAAGTATCGCTTAATGAAGCTCAAATAGTCCATGAGACAGATCCTAATGCTATAGCAGCTAAGAGTATTTCATTGATTCGAGACGGAGAAGGCGATATGCTTATGAAGGGCAAGTTATCAACTCCTATATTGATGAAAGCAGTTCTGGATAAGGAGAAAGGGCTTCGCAAGGGCAAATTACTTTCCCACACTGCTATTATGGGTGTAGAGGGCTATCCGAAACTGCTTATCGTCACCGATGGTGGAATTGTCATAAATCCCGATTTGGCCGAAAAGGCGAGTATTTTAAATAATGCCTACGACGTTGCCAAAGGATTGGGAATCGATACTCCCAGGGTTGCCTGTTTGGCTGCAATCGAGAAAATTACCGATAAGCAACCGGAGACTCTTCACGCGGTTCAACTGACAAAGATGGCCGAACGTCACCAGCTTCAGCCGATGATTGTCGAAGGCCCAATCGCTGCTGATGTTCTTCTCTCAGAAGATGCAGCTAAGGCCAAAGGTATCGAAACAGATATGACCTTAAATGCAGATATCGCACTGGTACCAAATATAGCTGTAGGTAATGTGATGGTTAAATCGCTGATATATTTGGCCGGAGCAAAAGTAGCTGGGTTGGTTATGGGTGCGTCGTGTCCAATTGTACTTCTATCTCGTTCGGACACAGCGGAGATTAAATTGCTCAGTATTGCCGCCGGTTGTCTTACTTCTTCGATCTAAATACTGATTAATCCAACTCAAACTCTCGCTCTTTTTTAGGGCGAGGGTTTTTAATTTTGCTTGAATCAGACTATTATCAATAATAAATAAGTATTTTCTTGACTAATTCGGCAATAAGGATATCTTATTGTCAAAATGGCAACGGAAGCAAACATAACACTAAGCTTATTCGAAATACTAGGAGGGGTATGTCTCTTCATTTTCGGAATCAAGAAAGTCACAAAATCTCTTGAAGATTTTGCCGGGGCCAGTTTACGTCTGGTTCTAACCCAATTATCCAAAAACAGATTTAAAGGGGTAGTATTTGGCTCTCTTATAGCGCTTTCTTTGCAATCTTCCGGGGCTGTTATGCTTATGTTGGTTGCTTTTAGTAACTCAGGATTAATTGCCCTACAGGAGACTATCAGTATAATGCTGGGCGCCGGTTTCGGTTCGACATTAACAGCTCAGCTGCTTGCATTCAGAGTTCATCGATGGGCACCTGTCATGCTGCTTGTAGGATATATTTTGATCAGAACGGGCAAAACTTCTAAGACATGGGATATCGGCAATACTATCTTCAGTTTTGGGCTGGTTTTTTTGGGGATGCATCTGGTAACCTCTGGTACAGAACCGCTGGTTGGAGATAGCTTTATCCCCGCAGCAGTGGCATTTTTCAGTAAAACACCTTTCTTTGCCGTTATATTGGGAATTGCTCTTACTACGCTTTTTCAATCCAGCATGGCTACAATCGGATTGCTGTTGACTTTTGCTTTTAATGGTCTTATCTGCGTTCAGGATGCTATCCCCTTTATCGTAGGAGCAAATATTGGAAGTTGCTCGATTGCATTTTTAGGCTCGAGTAGCGGTCATGTTGAAGGTCGGAGAATACCCTGGACCGAGCTTTTTATTCGAATTACTGCTGGAATAATAATGCTAATCTTCGCTAATTATTATATTTCTTTTGTTGAGCTATTGACGAACGACCCAGCGCGTGGAATTGCACATGCTCATCTTCTTTTTTCAATTACCGCTCTAATTTTGTTCCTTCCTTTTACCGGTATAGTTTCAAAGTTTATCAAATCTATGATTCCCGGTCCTCAAAACGAAGAGGAATTCGGACCACGTTTTCTGGATCACAATTCATTATCAAATCCTCCTGTAGCTCTCAGTGAAGCAGCTCGTGAGGTTTTGCGTCAGGGCGATATCGTATTGAACATGATGGACGACATAATGAAAGCTTTCACTAAAACTGATAGAGAGCTACTCAATGATATTATCAAACGTGATGACAAAGTGGATCTCTTGCAGGAATCGATCACCCATTATCTAACTCGTTTATCAGAGGAAGAATTATCGCAGAAAGAATCACTTACAGAACTTCAACTCCTCAATTTCTCTCTCGAGTTGGAGCATGTAGCCGATGTAATCAGCAAGGGTTTATCTCATCATGTTTTTAAAAGATTGGAAGAAGGCTATTATTTCTCCGATGAAGGTTATGGCGAACTTAAAAAATTCCATGGAAGAGTCCGAGATCTGGTTAGAAAAGGCCTCGATGCTATAACATTGAGAGACAAGAAAATGGCCCGCGAGATTATCGAAGAGACAAAGGAAATAATCGATCTTCAGCGCGAATTAAACAGAAGCCATATCGAGAGGTTGCATGCCGGAGTTAAATTCACTGCAGAAACCAGCACCATTCATCTGGACATGCTGGCGGATTTATCCCGAATTGCTATTCATGTGTCTCATATGGGTTATTCAATTTTAGGGAAAATGTAATGAGATCCTCTCAGAGAAATAAATTTTTATTCACTACTCTAAGGACCTTTTTTATCTTCATTCTGGTTGCTGCGGCAGCTTTTGCTATAAGTAGTTTTTTTCTCTCGGATTTTTCCAAGAAACTCCTCTCGGCTACTGTTTCCGATGCGCGTAAAGAAGCTGGGCAACTGGGCGACTTTATTGCCGATCGTCTTGCGGAAGGATTCATTAGTCCAAATGATCGGGCCAGAATTCGTGAACGTGGTGATAAGTACGGGTTTATTTATATAGTTGCGGCCGATTCCGACGGTGGAGTTGTGTTCAGCATGGGAATTCAGGAAGCGATAGTTCTTGGAAAACTTCAACAGCGCGGGATTTTTCCCATGGATTTGCAGGTGCAAGGGGGAATTATCCCGGTTTACGATATCGCCGTGGGTATGCCCGGGGGTAGGATTCTCCATGCTGGAATTCCTCAGGGAGGTCTTGCTCCGGAACTGGCGACAGTTACCGATGAAGCAGGCGGACTTCTACGATTGTTGTTTGCTCTGGCTCTGGGATTGATATCCGTTGCGGTTGCTTACGCTGTGATAATGGTCCAAAGAGTAAAGAACCTTCGGTCTCAGGTTGAACATCAGCGAAGGCTGGCCTACCTGGGAGAAATTGCGGGAAGTCTCGCTCATGAGATACGCAATCCACTGAATACAATCAACATGAATATCCAATTATTGGAAGAGATGCTTGGGAAAACCGCAGATGATAAAACTAAATTGAAACTCACACGAGTAAAAAATGAAATTATTCGCCTTGATGGAATTCTAACCAGTTTCCTTCGGTTCGCAAGACCGCCAAAACTGAGTGTCAGGCAAATCGACACTCAGGAATTCCTCAATAGGATTTACGATTTCGTTGCACCGGAAATTCAGGGTAAGGGGATAGTTTTGGAGTTGGATATTCCAGAAGATCTTCCCCCTATTCATGGAGACCCGGAACAGCTAAAACAGTTATTTTTAAATTTGCTTCTAAATGCCCGTGATGCAACTCGTAGCGGAGGGAAAATATCAATCAAAGCCTCGCGAACATCACGCAGGATTCACGTTGCTATCTCCGATACCGGCGAAGGAATCGAAGAAAAACAGTTTGAAGATATTTTTGAGCCCTACGTCACAAATAAGGCCGAAGGTACGGGCGTGGGATTGGCAATTGTTAAAAGAATTGCCATGGAGCACAGCGGAAGTGTTCGTGTGGAGAGTGAAATTGGTAAAGGGACAACTTTCACCGTCTCGATTCCACGAAAATAGATAGGAAAGGTATTTTTATAATGGCCAAAGATAATGAAAGACTCGAACATCTACTCGTTGTGGACGACAACACAATGGAACTGGAGACGCTTTCAGAGGTTCTCGAAGGTGAAGGTCGCCATATTCATAAAGCCCAAACTGGAGAACAGGCTGCTAAACTATTAAAAAAAATCGATATCGATCTTCTAATTACCGACCTTGTTTTACCGGGAAACAAGGACGGTTTGGATCTATTGGAATTAGCTCAAGAAAAAGAGGGAACCGGAGTAATTCTTGTTACTGGCCACGGATCGGTTGATACTGCAATTTCTGCTATGAAAAGGGGCGCGCACGATTATCTAACGAAACCGGTCGATATAAAAAGATTGAGAGCGGTCGCGGAAAAAGCACTTGAATTCGCCCGTATGGCCAGACGTCAAGAAGAATTACAACGTGCGGTTTATGGTGACTCTTCTTTCATGGGGATTGTTGGTCAATCGCCGGAGATAACCAGGGTTTTCGAGAGAATTCAAGCTGCATCACCTATTGACACTACCATCTTAATTACCGGCGAAAGCGGTACAGGGAAAGAACTTGTTGCCGATGCTGTACACAATCTATCCAATAGATCCGAAGGTGCTCTGGTTAAGGTAAACTGTTCTGCTATTCCTGAATCTCTTATGGAAAGCGAACTTTTTGGCCATGAAAAGGGTTCTTTTACTGGAGCTACCGAAAGCCGCCCCGGAAAATTCGAACTCTCCGACGGTGGGACTATCGTTTTGGATGAAATTGGCGATGTTCCGTTGAAACTTCAACCCAAATTACTACGCGTTCTTGAAAATTCTACCGTAGAGAGAATAGGTGGTAGAGCTTCAAAAAAACTGGATTTAAGAGTTGTAGCTTCGACGAATCGTGATCTTGACAAAGCGGTTATGGAAAACGAATTTCGTCAGGATTTACTCTATCGATTACGAGTGATCACCATTAATCTTCCTCCTTTGAGGAATCGTAAGGAAGATATTCCGCTTCTTATCGATCATTTCCTCTCCAGGTTGTCGGTAAGATTGGATCGTCAGTTGGATAGCATCTCCGAGGAAGCAATGGAGATTTTCATGGAATACGATTGGCCGGGTAATATCCGTGAATTGAAACATGCCCTTGAGCAAATGGCCGTCTTTAGCGACAATTCGGTATTATCCAACGTCCCGGAATCAATCTCCAAGAATAAAAAGGAAGAAAGCGGTCTTCTGGCTGGTATTTCATTGAAAGAACTGGAGAAAAAAGCAATTTTGCAAACTCTAATTGAGACCAGTGGAGACAAGAAAAAAGCAGCTAAAATCCTCGGAATAGGCCTTAGAACTCTCTATCGTAAGCTGGAAGAATACGACGAGAATTAGAATTATCCTAAATTCATTATTGATTGCGACTGGATTTATTATATATTTTATAAGAATAAGAATGTAATTCTCTGGAGGGTGCCTATGGCACGTCGCAATAGATTATTTATAATCACTTTACTACTAACCCTGGCTGTTAATTGTATATTTGGTGTAACTCGTGAATATTTGGAGAGCTTCTTTCTTGAAGAAATCTCTCATCAACACGACTTTGCAAATACTAATTCCTCGGCCATGCGCATTTTAGATGAGCGTGATCAGGTCCAGACTGACCTTTCAATGGAGATATTAGATGCAATCGATGCACCTGTTGCAAAAGAGCTTTGCGCGGAATTTATCAACAATATCGCAAAATATGAAATCGAGTTTTCCAAAGAGATCTCTCGAGGGATGAATCGCAGAGAAAAGCAGACCGAAGAAATTCGTCTGGCCGAATTTCTGGAGTATTTCGATCGAATCGAAGTCGATGATATCATACCACTATTTCGAGGCTATGCCGAAAGGCAAAAAACTAATCCGTTTGACATAATTGGTGAAAAAATTGCTTTGAGAAAAACTGAAACTGATTTTAGCGAACGAGATGATACTCGGGAAAGACCTAGCGAACCGATGTCTCCTTCGATTGGCAGCTGCTCTGGAACTACCAATTACTATGGCTCTGATATCACTGTAACTTACAACAGAACCGCCTGCGGAATTCTGGATAATGTGGGAACTTTTACGGTTAATGCTGGAGTTACATTGAGCATTTACGATTATTACTCTTCATGTGCTAACAGTGGACATCTACGCATAAATGCTGACACTGTAAGGATTTACGGCACAATCGACGGTAACGGTGCCGGTTATTCTGGCGGTTCCGGTGGTACAGGTGGAGATTGGAATTCCTCCGAAGGCGGCTACGGTGGTGACGGTGGTTCGGGAACAGGTTCGGGTTATAACGGTAGCCAGGGCGGGCAGGGTGAATCTGAC